>Ga0190283_1000264_pt1 | contig 28469 bp, 18 predicted proteins | sample 48691801_MG_FD_161669 | JGI IMG/M metagenome (GOLD analysis project Ga0190283, IMG submission 161669) | Hydrothermal vent microbial mat bacterial communities from Southern Trench, Guaymas Basin, Mexico - 4869-18-0-1_MG | ecosystem: Environmental > Aquatic > Marine > Hydrothermal vents >...
CCCTCTTTGACCAGTCGCGCTTTCTCCACCGCGATCCGCTCCAGCAGCACACTGGCCGGCTCATCGTCAGGATCCTGCGGTACGAGCTTGCCGCGCACGGCAAGCTGCAGCACGAGCTCCTTGAGCCGGGTGATCCCCTCGGGAGCCTCGGCCAGCGTCTCGACGGCGGCCATCAGGTCCTGCGGGGTCATATCTGCTCCTCCCTGGTGAGCGCCGCGGCGAGGACCTGCCGCAGCTCCTCGCGCAACGCTGCCGCTGCCGCGCACTCCTCGTCGAAGCGGGCCATCAGCTCGTCGGGATTCTCGTGCGCCAACCCGGGAGCGTTGGGATTGGCGATGTCGAGATTGAAACCACGCTCGCGGATTTGGGCGCTGGTGACCTTCCAGGCATACTCGTTTTCGGTGCGGTTGTTCCACCAGGCCTTCTCGGGCTCGAACTCCTCGATACACATCGGCTTGGTCTTGGAGTAGGACTTGTAGCCCTTGGGGTAAGGATGCTCATAGTACCAGACATCGGAGGTCGGTTTGCCCTTCTCGAAGAAGAGCACGTTGGTCTTGATCGATGTATAGGGAGCAAACACACCCTTGGGCAGGCGCACGATGGTGTGCAGATTGCACTCGGCCAGCAGGCGCTCCTTGATACGCGTCTTGACGCCCTCGCCGAAAAGGGTTCCATCGGGCAGGACGACCGCGGCACGGCCGCCCGCTTTCAGCAGCTCCACGATCAGCACGAGGAAGAGGTCGGCCGTTTCGCGCGTGCGGAAGTCGGCGGGAAAGTTGTTCTCGATGCCGTCCTCTTCCATGCCGCCGAAGGGGGGATTGGTGAGCACCACGTCGACGCGGTCGCGCAGGGTGATCTCGCGCAGGGGGCGCGACAAGGTATTGTCGTGAACGATCCCCGTGGGTGTGTCGATTCTGTGGACGATCATGTTCGTCGTGCAGAGCAGGTGCGGCAGCGGTTTCTTCTCCACGCCACGGATGCTGGCCTGGAGCTGGAGCTCCTGCTTGGGGGTTTTCACGTCCTGATTACGGATGTGCTCCACGGCGCAGGCCAGGAATCCACCGGTGCCGCAGGCGGGATCGAGGATCGACTCGCCGAGCCGCGGATCGACCATGTCCACGGCGAACTGGGTAACCGCACGGGGCGTGTAGTACTCGCCGGCGTTCCCAGCGCTCTGGAGGTCCTTGAGAATCTTCTCGTAGAGCTCGCCGAAGAGATGCCGGTTGGTGGCGTCGTTGAAGTCGATGTCGGCCTCGATCTTGTTAATGACCTGGCGCAGCAGGGTGCCTGACTTCATGTACTGATAGGCGCCGGCGAACACGCTTTTGATCAGCAGGCGGCGGTGGCGGAGCGCTCGAGCTGCCCTGGCCGCAGCGTCGTCGCCCTCGACGGGCAAGCCGACCTCCATGTTCTTGAGCGCCGGAAAGAGCGTGTCGTTGACGAACTCGAGAAGTTTGTCGCCGGTCATGCCCTCGCGATGGGCAGCCCACTTGCTCCAGCGCAGATCGTCGGCTTCCCAGTCGTCGCCGTTGTTCTGCCAGGTTACGTCGATGAGCGGGGAGCGGAAGTCGTCCTCGATGAGCTCCAGCTCCTGCTCGCGGTCGTCCCAGATCTTGAGGAACAGGAGCCACACGAGCTGCCCGATGCGCTGGGCGTCGCCGTCGACGCCCACATCCTTGCGCATGATGTCCTGGATCGACTTGATGGTGGTGGTCAGGGCCACGGAAATTCTCCTCTGCGTTTTCAGGCAACATCCTCGTAGAGCGCGGCCTCGAGCTCGCGGACAGCCTCGATATAGCCGTCCCTGCCGCCAAAGTGCCCCACCAGCTCGACAGGGGTGCCGAGCTCGGAGAGCGGCTGCACGCGCAGCATGCCGGGATCCTCCAGCGGCACGAGCCCCTGATCGGCATACTTGTCGAAGAGGGCGCGCTGCTTCAGGGTTCTGGCACGCTCGCGCCGGGTGACGGCGGGTTGGCCGAAGGCCACGTGGCAGACGAGGTCGAAGGCATCGAGGTCGCGGCCGACCTGTTCGCGCAGCTCCTCGAACAACACCCCTTGCTCACGCAGTTCCTCGATGACAGCGGCCTTGCGGTCGGCTGCGGTCCAGCGGCGCAGGAAGTCACCGAGCGTGGCGTAGTGCTCGCGAACGCGCTTCCTGGTGTAGTCGGTGAGTGATTCGGTGATCAGCTTGCCGTCCTCGCCGTAATACTGGACACGCTCGGCGATCACGAACACGTCGACGCCGCTGACTACGAATTTGGTGGCTCCCTCGGGCGGCGGGAGCGTGGTGGTCGTGCCGTCATCTTGGTTGTCGTGACCGTAGCCGTCGTCGTCGGGCGGTACGGTAGGCCCCCCGGCGTCGGGCTCGTAGATGACGACCGGTTCGCCGTCCCAGTCCTTGTCGGCGAAGAGCTCGGTGGCCCGCTTGAAGTCCAAAATCGTGAACCACAGCTTGCCGGCGTCCTCGTGGATGCGCGTGCCGCGGCCCACGATCTGATTGAACTCGATCATCGATTCGATGCGCTGATCGAGGGCGATCAGTTTGCAGGTCAGCACATCGACACCGGTGGTGAGCAGCTTCGACGTGGTGGCGATCACCGGATAGCGGTGCTCGGGGTGGATAAAATCGTCGAGCGCACGCTTGCCCTCGTCGTTGTCGCCGGTGATCTGTACGACGAACTTGTTCACTTGCGGCGCCTCCGCAGGGAAACGCGCGGCCACCTCGTTGACGAGCGCCGTGCGCATGCGACTGGCATGGTCGATGTCCTCGCAGAAGACGATCGTCTTGCCGTAGGGGTCGGTGCCTTCGAGATAGGCCACCACCCGCTCGGCAACCCGCTTGGTGCGCTCGTTGAGCACGAGCACGCGGTCCATGTCACGCTGATGGTAGATGCGATCCTCGATCTCCTGGCCCAGGTCGTCTTTCATCCCCTTGGCGGGACGCCAGCCCTGCAGGTCCTTGTCGAGATCGATGCGCACCACCTTGTAGGGGGCCAGGAATCCGTCCTCGATGCCCTGTTTGAGCGAATAGGTGTAGACCGGCTCGCCGAAGTAGGTGAGCGTGGAGACCTGCTTGGTCTCCTTGGGGGTGGCTGTCAGGCCGAGCTGCACGGCGGAATCGAAGTACTCGAGGATCTCGCGCCATGCGCTGTCCTCGCGGGCGCTGCCCCGGTGGCACTCGTCGATGACCACGAGGTCGAAGAAGGTGCGGCTGAACTGCTTGTAGACGTTTTTCTCCTCCTCCGAACCGGTGACCGCCTGATAGAGCGCCAGGTAGACCTCGTAGCTCGGATCCATGTTGCGGCCGCGCACCTTGGTCATGACCGAGCCGAAGGGTTTGAAGTCGTTGGTGATCGTCTGGTCGGCGAGAATGTTGCGGTCGACCAGGAACAGAACACGTTTGACTCTATTGGCCTTCCACAGGCGCCAGATGATCTGGAACACAGTAAAGGTCTTGCCGGTGCCGGTGGCCATTGCGAGCAACACCCGCCGCTGCCCTTGTGCGATCGCCTCGACCGTCCGTTGGATAGCGATGCGCTGGTAGTAGCGTGACTGCTTGCCGCCGGGCTCTTCATAGAAGGGCTGGCGGACGGTTTTCTCGACGTCGACGGTCAGATTCTTCCATGCGCAATAACCACTCCAGAGATCGTCTGGCGACGGGAAGGCATCGAGGTCGATCTGCCGTTCCCGGGGATTCGAAGCACCGGTGCGGTCGTGAAACAGAAAGGCGTCACCATTCGAAGCGAAGGGCACGTCGAGGGCATCGGCGTAGGCGAGCGCCTGCTGCATGCCGCCGCCGATCGGATGGCGATTGCCCTTGGCTTCGACGATCGCCAGCGGCAGATGGGGCAGATAGAAGAGCAGGTAGTCGGCGAAGCGCCCTTTACCCCGCGAGGCTAGCTTGCCGCGCACCTTGACTCGCCCGTCGGTGAAGTAGTACTCGCGACGGATCTGGGTCTGCGGGTTCCATCCCGCCTAGGTGATTGCGGGGGTGATGAAGTTCTGGCATATCTCCGCTTCGGTCGTGGATGACTTGTTCATCGGAGCGTGTCCTCCCTGGTGTGCTCGCCGAATGGACTTCCCACCACGTCTCTCAACATGCCAAGGCGCTTGGCAATGTCATCTACCGCGCTCTAAAGCTCCGCTTCGATCGTGGTGAGGTTGTCCCAAACTGCTTTGTCGAAGAGATTGTAGTATAGGACGTTAGTGCCGACAAGGTCAATGAGACCTCCGGCGGTTTCGCCTCGTCGTCGAGCAGCCGCGCGGGTGGTGCCACCGTCTCCGGCAGGCAGATCAAGGAGATTTTTTCTCTTGCCGTCGGGGGCTATATTAGTGTTAGGCACCGGGCTGACACCCCTGTTGAGAGTTCCTTTGGCAATCTCCGATATTACAAGATTCTCGCAAAGACTGCCGCGCAAAGGATCGCGCGATGCCTGTTCCACAGAATCGGTTCTTCTGAAATCACTCGAATGATCATTTTTGCCCAGGCACACACCGATGTTGTGCAAATCGAAAATTTAATTTCGGATATGCACACGAATGGATTTCAATCGATGAAACCGTTCAGTCTCGGATTCCCCAATGGATCGGACATAATAGAAAAAAGACCAGTTGATTTTTTTGAAGGCACACAATATTATACTGTACAGAATAATTATTTAGTTCAGTAGAATTCTACTGTTCAGGAAATAATATGAACAGAAAAATGAGGTTAGAGCCCGAAGCTGCTGTGATGAAATTACTTACAGAGGTGCTTCCCGACATAGAATTCAAAGAATCCCATGCCTCTCCGGATCCTGAATCAACTGACTTTCAGATCACAATGAATGACTGGGAGTACCTGGTTGAGGTCAAATACTTCAGCATGATCCGTATCCAAGAGCTTATCGGCTCGTTATCAGCGAGTATATTACGAACTAAACGTTTGGCGAAAAACATCTCCGCCATGCCATTGGTCTTGGGTTACGCACCTCGGATCGGTTCCAAAGCGGTTGAGCGGGTCGAGGAGTTCATGTCGTTGAACGCCGATGATGTGTCCTGGGGACTCTTAGACCAGGCCGGTAGAGTACGGCTCCACTTCCCGGCCCAAGGATTGGATGTGGACCGAAGATCGATCAAGGGAGCCGAAAAAGCGGAACCGGAACGTAGCCGCCAAGTACAGCTCTTCTCAGACCTGAACCGTTGGTTGCTCAAAATTCTGCTCCTGCGAGACGCTCCGGCAGGTATGTGGGGCGGCCCGCGGGAGCTGGTGGACACTCCCACCCTTCTTGGCCGAGTGGGTAATGTCTCTGTTGCCAAGGCCCACCGATTTTTCAACGCGTTCGAAGACCGCAACTACTTGAGACGTACGGCAGAAGGCATCCGCGTCGTGAGGAAGGAACTCCTCATGAACGCTTGGATGACAGAGGAGATTCACCACCAGAAAGCCGAAATGCCGGCCCGGTTCCTATTCGAACCCACGGACAACCCCCTGGAACGCCTCACCCGATTGCCAGACCAGCGTTTTGCGATCTCTGGATTCGAAGCCTGTCGATTGCACGGTGTTCTCCACACTGTCTCACCTGGCTTGACCATACATGTGGAGGATGATTTCAGCGCTTTCCTGGAGCATTGGGATCTGGAGGAATGCACTCATCGGGACGCCAACGTCGTCTTGACTCGACAGAGGTACCCAGAATCCGTTTTTCGCGGCACTGTGATGTTTCAAAATTTGCCTGTAGTGGATCTACTTCAAGCAGCCTTGGACGTGAGACCACTGAAATCCCGGGGCTTGGAGCAGGCAGAGTTCATTATTCATCACGTCTTCAAATGGAGCGATGAACCATGACCTTTGAGCCGAATCAAGAGCTCCGGGAAGCTTTGCAGGAACTCGCAACGCTTTTTGCGACTAATACTTCGGCCGGACTGATGGCAGTCGTCAACGAAATTGGTGATGTGCAAGGTTCGAGATTTTCCGAAGAATCTACGGTACGAATCATACGCCGGTTCTTGGAAGCGATGGAGGTGGTTTAATTCAACTTTCCTATTTTTTACTCAAACGGATCTACTAAAGAATAATGAAGGGGATCGAAATTCCTTTCCTCTTAAAAAAACGCGACCGTGCAAATCCAGAACAGGGGCTTGTGAGTTTTTCTGCCGTTACCTCATGAACTGGATGGTAGCACATTGATTGTCACCTCCTCGATATTATCGTCCATCTGCAGGTCGATCAGCAGGTGGTATGGATCGATGCCGGCGCGGGCGGGCTTGCGTGGAATCGTGATTGTGATCGTCTGCTCAGCGGAATGGATACGGTGCTTCTGCAAGTAGATCGGATCATCGAATCCGTTGTCGACGCTGGCGGAGGCGAAGATTCCAATCTCCACCCAATCATCGATCGGCACAGGGGTTTCGACGCCCGCGCTGTCGACCACCACCTTGCGCGCTCGTACGTCAAGCGTCACGTGCCAGACACCTGCTTCGGTCTGCTCCGCCGTGGCTCGCTCCGTCTCGAGCTCCCAAAAGGTGTTCGCTTCGAAGAGGTCGTGCAGCAGATAGTGGAGCGAATCCGGCGTGACCGCCTCAAGCTCCCGATAGAGATCGAGAGACGTCGGCAGCGGAGGTGCTCCAGAACCATGCTCCTCGAGCAAGCGCCGGAGTGCATCGTTGACCCGCTCCTGGCCTATGTACTCGCTCAGTGCGTACATCGCAAAGGGGCCCTTGCGGTAGCCAAGATACGGGCCGGTAGCCCGAAGCAACGGGACCGTAGCGCGTACGGGCGGGATTGGATACGGCTCCCGCATCCAGCTCAGGAGTTGGCGCAGATGCTCGTGGCCGTAGGTTTCCTGCACAACCCCCATCGCGGAGTACCACGCCAGGCTTTCGGTCAGCAGGATAGCTCCCTCGACTCTTGCGTACGTCAGTTGACCGCCCCACCACTGGTGCGCTACCTCGTGTGCCAACACCGCAAACACGAGATCGAAGCCCCGCGGATCGTCCTGTGGATTCAAGAGCGAAAATCCTTCTTGAAAGTCGATCGTGGTCGCCTCGGCATGCATTCCAAACCCGTGACCGGGATGCTCGACGAGCCTGATGTAGCTGTACGGGTATGGCCCGAACTGCTCGCTATAGTGGCTCAGCGAGGCGCGTACACTCCGGACCATGTGGTCCAGATTCGCCGCGTGCCCCGGGTGATGGAAGATCTGGATTGCGACGTCGTTCCACCGTCCTTTATGCACCGCGTAGTCGGCGGAGAAGAAGGCGTATTCGTTCCCGATGGGGACATCGGTGGCATAATGGAAGTAGCTGCGCCCGCCTTCCGTCCATGTCCGGATGAGCGCCCCCGGCGCGACGGCGATCTGACGCTCGTCCGTGCCTACTACCGCCTCGAAGGCAATCCGCTCGGCCCCGGTCGCAGTCTGACGCGCCTCGATGTCGTAGAGCGAAGGCATCGCAGGGCGCGGAGGAAGTCCGTGCGCCCGCCGCTCCCAGTAGTTTCTGAGCTCGCGACTTGGCTGGTAGCCGAGGGCCGGCAACCAACGATTCGTGAAGTAGGTGCCGTTCGCCACCACCGAGGCATCGATTCCGCTGTTGCGGAAACCACGCGGTTCGACATCCGCCTCGAAGCGAAGCTCCAGCGAGTCGCCGGCCTGGAGCGGCTCCTCCAGGGTGTAGATCCGATGGCCGAGATCCTCATCGGCGAGTTCGAGCGTAGCCGGCCGATCGAATTCTACCCCTGCAGTCTCAACGTCCGGGACGGTGGCCAGATGGACCGAGTCGATTGCCACCGTACTGTTGTTCACGAGAAAGTAGTTGCCGCGGATCGCCACCTCACGCCGATCGGGATAGATCTCGACGTGAAGGTTGATCCCCGTCAGCCAGGGTTGCGGGAGACCCTCGTACCGCCCGTAGCGCCGCTCGTATTCGGCGCGCCCATTCAACATGTCGGAGGCGGTACGGTATTCATTCAGTACATTCGTGTTGTAGAAGATGAAGCCGCCTGAGGTGAGGACGAGCCCCACCGCCGCCGCGGCAGCCCAGGCCGTCAAATGCGTGAAGCGACGACGTGCCATCCGAAGCCGCCTCCAGAGGCCCCCCTCCCTGCCCCGCACCCAGAGCACAACAGCCACCACCGATAGCAGCAGAGCCCACGCTGTCCAATAAAGCTTGAACCAGAGCCACGGCCCGAGGAAGGGGCCGAATCCGCGCATGTCCGTGTAGGACCAGCCCGGATCGGATCCATAGACGAGAAGGCCATGACCGCCGCGGGCGGCGATTAAACAGATCAAGGCGAGGATGACCACCAAATGACCGACGTGTTTCTGATTCGCCACGACGTGCACCACGAGGACCAGCAAGGCGAGGAGGAGGTAGTCGGCGAGCTGAATCCCGAAAAGGATCTGCAGGTACAGCCCGATCTCGAAATCGAGACAACCCATGCCCGCCTGAACGAGCATCCCGGCCGTCATCCGGATGGCCAAACACAGGGCGAGCACGAGACCGAGTCCGAAGAACTTGCCGAAAAAAAGGACCCATTCCGGCACCGGTGCCGCGTCGACGATCTCGCTCAGGCCTGTTTCCCGTTCCCGCCTGACCAGTCTGCCTGAGCAGAAGACGATGAGGAGCGGGATGATCAAATGGGCGGGTGGGATCTCGGGGATAATCAGGCTGCTCAGGACGTAATCGGCTCTGGGGAGCAGTGGAACGCCCATGAAGGACAGATCCGCGAGCACTGATACAACCGCGAGCATTGCGACGACCGCCAGAAGCAGGAGCCCGCCCCGGCTCTTCACAATGTCCCCGAACGATGTCCACGCAATGGCGAGCGTCTGGCGAGCGTGGGTTGCGAAACCGAACGTCCGCCGGACCTGCGGCACGGAGATCGGCGTGCTCCCGAGGTTCTTTGTGCCCGCAGGCGTCGGGGAGTGCGCATCTCGGCGTCGCGTAATGCGACTCCACCACGTCCACCACGTGGTCGCGGTATGATGGCTCAAGCGAAACCGGAAGTGGGTGAACGCGAGCGTGCCCAGAGCAAAACCGAGCCACAGGAGGCGGTTCGCGAGCCACGAGCCCTCCAGGGCGATCAGGCGCGTATTCAAATCGATCGGTGTCCATCCGTTCCCGAGGTCTTCGATAGCGATGACGCTGAGCGGATCCAGCAGTTGCCCTGCCGCTTCCCACCGCGCCAGAGGGGCCACGACAAAGGCGGTGACGAAGAGGAGTAGGCCGCCGAGATAGCTCGCAATGGCGCGACGGCCGAGTGCCGCGAACGAGAACTGGATCGCCGTAGTGACGAAGGCGTTCGGCAACGCAATGAAGGCGTAGGCGGTGAGGTAGGCCGCCGGCCGGAAGGGACCGCGGATCTCGGCCCCCACCCCAGCCGAGTAGATGGCGAGCAGGATACCCGCCGGCACGGCGAGCAGGATCGAGGCATTGAGGACAAAGGCGGCGAGGAACCGTCCCCCCAGGTAGTCTGCCTTGCGGACGGGGGCGGTGAAGGTGAAGGGAAACATCCCCGTCTCCACGTCCCGCGCGGCTGCGTCGCCGGCTACGTAGGCGGCCACCAGAATCCAGAACAGGCAACCGATTAACGTAACCTCCGCGACGACGAACGGCGCACCGAAAAAGTAGTCGCCGTTGAGCGCGTCTGGTAGGTAGTTTTCTCCCGTCCACAGGAACGCGACGACACCCAGGACCACGAAGAGGAGCCAGGTCGAGACATGGCGCGCCTGGTAGGTGAGCTCGAAGCGAAAGATCTCCCGGAGCTTCAAAATCCAACCTCGGGCTGCTCGCGGCGCTGGCCCATATGGCCCGTCATCGTGCTGAAGTAAACATCTTTGACGTCCGGCTTCGCAGGCTCGAAGTCGGGGCCGGGTGCCCTGTCGCTGTAGACATGCACGACGGTGCGCCCCGCGAAGAGCCTCGTCGAGATTACCGCGTGCTCTCGCTCCAGCTCGGGGAGCTCTTCCTTCGCAATCACTCGGCACCAGATCCGGCCATGGAGCTCTTCGACCGCGCGCAACGGCTCGTCCTCGAGCAGAATCTCCCCTTCGTCGATGATCGCCATCTTGGTGCACAGCTCACTCACGTCCTCAACGATGTGAGTGGAGAGGAGCACGACGCTGTTCTCGCCCAGCTCGCTCAACAGGTTCAAGAATCGTACGCGCTCAGCCGGATCGAGACCGGCCGTCGGTTCATCCACGATCATCAGCTTCGGATGGCCCAAAAACGCCACGGCGAAGCCGAAGCGTTGCCGCATGCCGCCCGAATAGCCGCCCAGCTTCTGCTTGCGTACCTCCCACAGGTTCATCTGCCGGAGGAGCGTTTCCACGACCTCCTTGCGCACCCGACGCTGAGCAATACCCTTGAGCAATGCGAAGTGATCGAGCAGGTTCTCCGCGCTGACCTTCGGATAGACGCCGAACTCCTGCGGCAAGTAGCCGAGTCTTTTCCGTACTTCGTACTTCTGGTTCAGCACGTCGGTATCACCAAGGCGGACGCTGCCTTCATCGGGCTCTTGCAGCGTAGCCAGGATGCGCATCAGCGTGGACTTGCCGGCGCCGTTGAGGCCGACCAGGCCGTACATTCCCACCGGAATCGTGAGGGTCACGTCCTTCAGCGCCTGCACGCCGTTGGAATAGGTCTTGGATACGCCTCGAATGTGTAATTCCATTCTCATACGCCCTTCGTGCTCTTTCCACTTCACTCGGCTAAAGTGTTACCTTTTTTTTAGATCACACCGGAAGCGCAGATGTCGCCGCCTCCCATGAAGGATAAAGGGCCGCCACACCGCAGCGGTCAGCCTGTGTCGGATCAGGAAGTGCCAGAGAGGGTTGGATCGTTTGTAGAGGCAAGTCATGAGCAGATAGATCGGCACGATCGAGAGAGGACGGGGACGGCGTTTCCAGATCGACTTGAAGGAAAAAAGGCGTTGATAACACCAGCGGTAGCCCTCTTCCAATTCTCGCGGTTCCATGTGCTTGGGCGCAAAGACGGCATGGGCCGTGTCATACCGATTCCAATCGGTGTGGAGGAGGCGGCCTTCCGCCTCGAGCTTTCGAAAGAGGGGGGTTCCCGGATAAGGGGTTAGGATATGGAAAGTGGCGCAGGCCAGACGCGTCTCCTCTATCCATGCCACGGTCTTTTCGAAGACATCGGGCTTGTCGTTGTCAAATCCGAACACAAAGCTTCCGTTGACATGGATGCCCTGGTCTTTGAATACTTGCACCCGTCTGGCATACTCCTCCGGCCTTGGACTTCTCTTGTTGTTCTCTTTCAGGTTCTTTTCGTACAGCGATTCAAAGCCGATGAACACCCCGGTGCATCCCGCCAGGGCCATCCCTCGCACAAGGTCTGGATCATCGGTAATCTCGAGGTTCACGGCCGCGCTCCATATGCGATTCAAAGGTTCCAATGCCTTGCAGAGATCGGCCAGATACTTTGGGTCGGCTCCGAGGTTGTTGTCGAGGAATACGGCATAAGGCGCGACATCGGCTTTGATCTCTGCAACAACCTCCTCGATGGGCCTGGCCTGGTAGGGCAGAGACAGACCTCGGGTGGAGAGGTAGCAAAAATCACAGCGGTTCCTGCACCCCCTCGTTGCTGTCAAGCTGAAGGGGGTGAGAAAGCTGTTTCTGGGGATGAGGGTGCGTTTCGGCAGGGGCGCCTCCCTGTAGGAACGGCCAAAGTCTGCCTGATAAACCGCCCTCATCTTGTTTGATTCGCAATCGAGGAGGAATTCGTGCCAGGCGAAAGCACCTTCGCCTATACAGATGGCATCGGCATGGGCAGCCGCTTCCTCAGGGCATGAAATCACATGGGGACCTCCCAGGATGACCGATGCGCCCCGCTCTTGGTACCAGGCTGCCAGTTCGTATGCCCGTTCTGCGCTGGTGAGGTTTACAGTGATGCCCACCACTTCAGGGAAGGGATCATGGGGGGGAGGCCCCTGGAGCAGGTTTTCGTCCCAGAACTTCACGCGCCATTCAGGGGGTGTCGCCCCGGCAACACTGGTCAGGGAAAGACCGGGCGTCAAAACATGCTTGCCGAAGCTGGCATCGGGATCCTTGGGATAGAAGGGATTGATCAGAAGCGCGAGGCGGGGAGCGGGTGGGGAGGTCAGGAGGTCAGGGTCGAGCGCTGGGGCGATCCTCATCTCGAGCGGAAAAAAGCGCTCCCCCCTATTTGGTGGCTGCTCGATCGAATCAGGTCTCAAGAGCCCGAGTAGCCAGGCTACCTGTGCGCACTCCATCCCAAAGGGCAGGTAACCGGCATACCCTAAAAGCGGCATCTCGAAGAGCAGGAAACCGTGGACATGGGGCACGGTGTAGTGCCATTTGGCAAGGCTGTAGTAGTTCCACATCTCCCAGAAAAACCCGCAGACCAGGGCTGCCTGGGCCGAGGTGACGGGACCTCGCCAGTCCCCCTTTGACACGGAGGAGAGCAAGTGGCTCTGTTTGAAGAAGGTCGGTACGGCCAGTGTGACCACAAGGGGGGATATCCAGAGGAGGCTGAAGAGGTGCTCGGGATACACGCCGATCAGAGCCAGGCCCAAAGCGCTGAAAAGCAGCAGGCCCAGGGCAAGGCCACGGGGCTTTTTCGGCTGGATCGGCAAAAAGGATAAAAAGGCTCTGCTCATCGAGGGGAATGAGAAAAGCAGGCGCTGGGTGGAGAGCACGGCGGGCAGCACGGTTGAGAAGGCTATCGAGGCATGGCAGACGGACTGGATCGCTTCGATGCTTCCCAGGCTGTAGTGCCAGTTCTGGACAAAACCGTTCAGGTATTCGAAGAACCACCAGAAGGCTGCGCTCGCTGGAAAGAGCAAAAGGAACCTGACGGACCGGCCGGTCAAGAGACAGGTTCCCGTGCGGGCCTCGAGCAGAGCGTTCACCACCAGGATGTAGCTGATCCACAGCGGAGTGAAGGTAAACACTTGGAGGGAAGCGAACCATTCGAACCGCGTCCACGCCAGTGTCCATGTTACAGCCATCATCCCCAGACCGGCATAACCCCACCAAGGAAGAGTGCCGAGGCGGAAGCAGGGTGTATCACCCTTTTGAAAGCCAGCACGCAGAAAACGGATCAAGAAGGGTGTTGTGATGGCCAGGACCAGTATGCCGTAGAGGACAAAGGCGATCCACGAGAAGGAGGCGCGCACAGGGTTTGCGGTTTGGGGCAGGGGAAATCCCTGGGGCCAGCTTCCACCGATCAGGGGAGGCAGGATCAACAGGGCGATTATCAGGCTCGAGCCAAGTCCTTTTCTCATGGGAAGAATCGTCTCTATTGGCAAAGTACTTTGCATAGCAAAGTGTCAGGGTAAAAAATAAGCGCCTCTTCAGCCTCCCGGAACGAATGAACCGGATCATGCCTTGGCAGGGCGGGTGCTCGGATAGGCACCGCGCCTGCTGCCTTTCCGATCCAAAGAAGCCGCTTTGGCTCTTTTTGCCGCCTTCTTGAGTACCGCCTCGAGGGCCTTCAGGTACTGAAGAAAGCTGTCCCGGCCCGAATCGGACAAGAAGACCAAGGTTTGTGGCTTCGAGTCAACAAAGCTTTTTTCGATGACCACACATCCCGCATCTTTGAGCGTTTTGAGGTGGCGGTTCAGGTTGCCGTCAGTAAGGTTGCATGCCTCTTTGAGCGCAACAAAGCGCATCCCCTCTGGGGCGCCGCACAAGCAGGAAAGGATGGCCAGACGGTTCGGCTCGTGAAAGATCCGCTCCAGGGCGGCGTAAGGGTTCTCGTGTTGCTCAGCCATGGATGCTCCTGTCTACTCACCCGTTTAAAACCCGAAAAAGGCCCGCAGGCTGGCCGCCGGGTTCCGGTTGAAAAAGAAAATAAATCCACCGATCAACTCACCTGTAAAAAAGACAAGCCCCATGGGCCAGGGGTTGGTAAAGGAAAGACCCGGGACCAGAAGACACAGGGCGCCTGCTGCAATGTAGTAGAGACCCAGGGGAATGACGGCTCTGGGCATTACCCAGCGAGCGGAGAGGTTGGCAAGGCCGTAAAGGCACATCCAGATGCCGAAGAGATAGGGGTACTGCCCGCCCAGTACCATGGAAAGGGTCAAGATGCCGCCCACCAGAAGGGGGAAGACCTGGTCAACGGCCGGCAGAAGCTGCCGTAGGTCCCTTTTATCCCCAGGCTCCGACAGGAACCAGCAGAGCAGGGCGCCGTAGTTGAAGGAAACACCGAGTAACCAGACCACAGCCCAGCCGTAGAGATGAGCGCGGTCTGTACCGGGGTATACCCCACGCGACAGAATCACGGCGCCGATCAGGGCAGCCGTTCCACCCATGGCCCGGGCCCGTCCGGAGTATCCCCGAAAGCGCTGGGATTCCAGCACCCTCTGCTGGAGCTCCCGCACCTGCGCCAGGGCATGATGGATGTGATTTGCGATCATCCTGTTGCTCCTATCGGTTTATTACTGCAAAGAACTTTGCATTGCAAAGTTATTTTTAGAAAAATTTCAGAGGATAGGAATCTCAATCCATCTCGTCGATCTCGCAGCGTGCCAAACCTTCTCTTCTAGCATAAACTGGACAGCGAAATCGGCCGGTACGACGTGAGAATATGTCACCGGTTGTTTACCGAAAGTTCGGACCGGATACCCGGGTGAGATGGAGGCGCGTGTGAATAGGCGTGATTTCTTGAAGGCGACGCTGGTGGGAGGAACTGCCCTTGCCTGTCCGTCATGGCTCGAGGGGCTATCCGACAAGCTGGCAAGCCGGCCGAACATCGTCCTGATCATGGCCGATGACCTTGGACTGGAGACCCTCGGATGTTACCGGGGGAAAGACTACCAGACACCCCACCTCGATGCCCTGGCTTCCCGAGGCGTTCGCTTTACTCACTGCCATTCTCAGCCGCTGTGCACGCCGTCGCGTGTTCAACTGATGACCGGCCGGTACAACCATCGCAATTACCAGGGGTTCGGCTATCTCGATCCGCAAGAGGTCACCTTCTCCAATCTGCTACAAAGCGCCGGCTATCGCACCTGCATTGCCGGCAAGTGGCAGCTTTGCGGGGATGCCGAGACTGTGCGCGGCTTCGGATTCGACGACTTCTGCCTGTGGAACATGCATCGCTACCGAGAAGGCACCAGGAACGCCAAAGAGCCGGAAAGCTGGAAAAAGCGCTACGCATCTCCGACGCTCTACGAAAATGGCCAGTGGACGGAGCACAGCGAGGGGATCTACGGCCCGGATGTCTGTTGCGATTTTGTCTGCTCCTTCATCGAGAAGCACAGGAAGCAACCTTTCCTGGTCTACTACCCGATGATCCTGACCCACACCCCCTTTGTCCCCACCCCGGACAGCATCGATCAGGCAGAGTCCAACAAAAAACGCAACTTCGGCGACATGGTCCGCTACATGGACAAGATCGTCGGCAAGATCGTCTCGCAGTTGGAAAAACAGGGCATCCTAGACAACACCCTGCTCCTCTTCACCGGCGACAACGGTACGCATCCTTCAATTACCTCCTTGACGGAAACCGGCACGGTCAAGGGTGGCAAGTCGAAGACGATCGATTCCGGAACCCACGTGCCGCTCATCGCCAGTTGGCCGGGCACGGCACCGCCGGGCCGGGTAGTCGATGACCTGGTCGACTTTTCGGACTTCCTTCCTACTCTGTGCGAGGCGGCGGGCTGTGCGCAGCCGGAGGACAGGGTGATCGACGGCCGGTCCTTCTTCCCTCAGCTCCAGGGTAAAAAAGGTTTCCCCCGCGAGTGGATCTACTGCCATTACTGGGAAAGGGGCAGGGTCAAGGAGCGCACCCGGGAATTCGTCCGAGACAAGCGCTGGAAGCTCTACGATAACGGACAGTTGTTCGACACTGCCAGCGATGCGCTGGAACAGACTCCCCTGGTCGAGCTAAACGAGGAAGCACTGGAAGCGCAGGAACGCCTGCGGAAGGCTTTTGCAGCGGTCAGGAAAAAACAATAGGAGGCCGACAGGATGAAGCGGCCGCGATATCGGCTGAGCAGACGTGATTTTCTCTCCGTGCTGGGGGCGGGCGCCCTGGGCGCGGCGCTGCCGTCGTTGGTCAACGGCGATTCACCGCAGCCATCGGGAAAACCCAACATCCTGTTCATTGCCGTGGACGACTTGCGGCCGCAACTGGGATGTTACGGCCATAAAAAACCGCTGACGCCCCATATCGACCGGCTGGCCGCGCGCGGCACGGTTTTTAAGCGCGCCTTCTGCAATGTGCCGGTGTGCGGTCCCTCGAGGGTGAGCGTCTTGACCGGCATCCGGCCGCGACCCAGCCAGTGGCGGTGCAGCGATCTCACGGTCGACTACACCACGCTCCCCGCCTATTTCAAAGAGCACGGCTATCATGCGCAGTCCAACGGCAAGGTGCTCCATCACCTGAACGACCGCTCAGAGGATTGGAGCGAACCAACCTGGCGCTCCATCGAGATCTATCACGGGAAAACGGACTGGGCCAACTACAACGCCTACGGCATCTGGCAGGATGAATCTTCGGCAAAGGCAGTCAATCCCAAATCGCTGCGCGGGCCCTACTGCGAAGCGGCGGATGTTCCCGACAACGCCTATCAGGACGGCAAGGTCGCGGAAAAAACCATCGCGGACCTGAGGCGCCTCAAAACGATGAACAAGCCATTCTTTCTCGCCTGCGGGTTCTGGCGGCCCCATCTACCGTTCAATGCACCCAAAAAATACTGGGACCTCTATCAGCGTGAAGATGTGGAGATGGCCACCAACCGGTTCCGACCGGAAAACCTGCCTTCCCCGTGTCGCACCTCCGGAGAGATCGATCGCTACGCGCTCACCAACGAGCGCAAGCAGACCGAGGAATTCCACAAGGAAGCAAGGCACGCTTACTACGCTTGCGTGAGCTATATCGATGCCCAGGTCGGCAGGGTGCTCGCCGCGCTGGACGATCTCGGGCTCGCCGAGAACACCATCATCGTTCTATGGGGCGATCATGGCTGGAATCTGGGTGAACACGATTTCTGGGGTAAGCACAACACGCTGCACAACTCGCTGCATGCGCCGCTTGTCGTCTGCGCGCCCGGAACCAGGCAAGCGAGCAGCACCGACAGGCTCGTCGAGTTCGTCGATATTTTTCCCAGCCTCTGCGAGCTCGCAGGTCTGCCGATTCCCGGCCATGCCGAGGGCCGGAGCTTCGTTCCCCTGTTGACCGATCCCGGCAAGCAATGGAAAGAGGCGGTGTTCAGCCACTGGACGGGATGTGAAGCCGTCAAGACGGATCGCTATCTCTATACGGAATGGAAAAAAGACGGGAAAGTCACCCATCGCATGCTGTTCGACCATGAAACCGATCCCCTCGAAAACGTCAATATCGCCGAGCGTCCCGAAGCACAAGAGATCGTGGCCACACACAGCCGGCTCATTCAATCCGGCTGGAGAAGCGTGAAATGACACCATAATACGGTGCCGTAGCAATCTGTTCTAGGGTTCAGATCTTACTTGACCACGTAATCTCCCTCGTGTGCGCGGCACGGCCGTGTTACTTGGCTTCATGCAATACAGCCCGACGAATTGAGACCTCGAGGACTTGACGCCGCGGTGGAAGATCAAGCATGAGGGCGCGGCGAACGGTACGACAGATCAGCGCACGGTATTCGGGATCTGTTGCCGCAAGGCGACTGTGGCGCTCATATCGGTATTGCGTCGTGCTCAGCGAAATACCCTGGAGGCCTGCAACCTTTCGATACTCTAAGGCGCAAAAGTCGCGCAGTACACCCGCCTCGAGTACATCCCATAGTGAGCCCGGCTTCGCACGTGGAGAACTCCGCCGATCTGGACGGGCTCGGTAGTATTCGGCGATCAAGCGCCGTAAGGTATCTGGCATAGCGATGACGGATCCGAGACTCGTTCCGTCGGCAAGGCGTGCCTTGAACTTCATCCATGACTGCTGGCGAAGCGATGCACCGTGAAGAAGATCGTCGTAGGACAGCGGCACATCTGAGGTTCGGTTTCTGATCTCAATGAGTGTCTCGACCGTGTCGACAGGCATTCCCATCGACCATGCGTCGTAGGTTTCACCCTCGAAAGCCCTTTGGTTACAAGCTTCGCACACCATTGCTTTGACGAGATCACGAGCAAGCCAGTCCGGTCCAAGACCCCAGCGGTAGGCGGCGGCGCTACCGTGCGCGTAGGTGGAAGGGAGCTTACAGATCTTCGCATTCACTGGATTCTGGTCAATGTAGCGCACGACCATCTCCCAGTAGACGGAATCTTCGATGAGCCGAGAACCGAAACGTCCACGCACGAGTGTGCCGTCTCTGCGCTGGTTGCGGTTGTACCAGCGGACATATTGATTCTGGATCCACTGTAGTGCTTTCGAAATTTTCCCGAGCGGACTCCGTATCAGTAAATGAAAGTGAGTGGTCATCACGCAGTACGCGTGAACCTCGATTAACCTGCGGTCTACCGCCTCACCGAGAAGTCCAAGGAATCGCGTGACGTCCTCGGTGCGCTCAAACATTGCCCGCTTCGCCAGACCGCGATTGTAGACGTGGTGCCAGGCGTTTGCATAGTCGACTCGTCGTCTTCGTGGCATATCGTCCTCCTTGTCATTACGAGAAGGACGGCCTTTGACGTTCTGACGTTACAGTCTTCTTCGTACGAAATGCTACGGCACCGTAATGCTACGGCACCGTATTGGGGAGATGTGACATCGTGACCGCGTCGAGCTCTACAGCCTTTACCGGGGAAAAAGTCAATCAAAGATGATGCGTATGAAATTGCTTCGTTTTCGCAGAAGCAACGTAAGGGTTGCCCTGTTGGGATTTGGCCCCTTATGCGCACATTTATTTTTTCGATGTGACAGGATTAACACAGGCTAAATGGTGATGTGTGTTGAAGAGTGCCAATCACATTGAAACCTTACTACACGTGATAGTGTTCTTCGATGACCGGAATAGGGGCCAAAGGTAAGCAACTAGCTGATCTCAATACAAACATTCCGATGCTTCAACGTTGATTGCCTTGGTGGAATGTGACTGACCGGAATCGCTCTTTCTATTTGAGGAGGTGTTTTATGGACCAGCGTACATGCTCCCCTGCGGCTGCATCGTGGCGCCTGCTGCCGATCGCGGCCTTTCTCGCCGCAGCTCTCCTGATCCTGTCCGCGCCGGCGACGGCGCAGCTTTCCTTGGTGGGCGAGGCGATCCTCGACCCTGCCGACAGCGCCCGGGGAATCTCCGTCGAATTGTCCTATGCATACGTGGGCCTCTTCACCGACGGGATCCAGAAGAAGGTCGATTTGGCCATTCCCTCCCTGCCGACCACGGTGGCGACCTTCAATCCTGCCTTCGGTGACGAGTGGGCCGAGAACTTCGTGCATAACGGCAAGCTAATCTGCGGCCACAGCTTCGGCGGCCTGAACCTCTGGGATGTCACCGGCGCTCCGACTGTGCTCGACACTGCGACCACAACCTATCACTACGACGGGCTCGACGTCCTCAACCCTCCGGGACAGGAATTCCTGATCTACAGCGAGCACAACGCTTCGAGCGCCCCGGCGGGGATCCGCGTGTATGACATCCTGGGAGGTTCTCTCACCTACGTGAGCGATGATCTGCTCGGCGGCAACCTGCGCGACGGGAGGTTCCTGGTCGTTACGCGGGACAGTTGGGTCTATCAACTCGACGGCGGGGCGGGTTCCACGCGGCCGCTTACCCTGAACATCTACGACCTGACCATTCCCGTTTTGCCGGTGTCGTACCCGCAGTTCGACATGGGAAACGCCGTGGGCAGCTACGAGGGCCACACCGACCTGGAGCTCGATCCCTTCGTGCAGCAGATGCTCTACGCCGCCTGCGGGGACGACGGACTGCGTATGATCGACGTCAGTGTGCGCTCCGCGCCGGTCGTGGTGAACACTCTTGGAGCCCCCGGATACTATGTCAAAGAGCTCTCCTTTCTCGAGAATTCGATATTCTTGGTCGTCTCCGTGCGTCTGCCGAGCGGCCAGTGGCGCTTCCGCGTGCTCGATTGCAGCATACCGCCCAGCCCCGTGCCGGTGGGAAGCTGGCTCGGCAGTCCGAACTACGAGATCCACGATCTTCAAGCCGAGTGGCTCCCCACGGGACCAGCCGTGCTGGTGGCGGGTGAGAACTCGCTCGGCCAGGCCACCCTGCAGGTCTGGATGTAGAGATATAGCCGCGCCGCCTCGTTGACGCACCGCGTCCACGACGCGCGTCAGCGACCAGGGCAGGGCAGGGATCGGGCAAGAGTGTGTCTCTGTGGTTTCGGAAAGCTTGTCCTCCCTGCCATTTTTACCTTTACGTTGACGGCAGTAGACGACCACAAACAAGATTGTCCTGCTGCGATCTACCTCGTTTGTGCTGTTTCAGTCGCGCAGTTTCAATTCGATCCGAGATCAAGACATCGGGCGCTACCAGACGCGCTCGTTCCATGTCTTGATCAGATTGGATGTTGCTTTGCGGGTCGTGGTGGAACTTCCCCCGCCGCGGCTGACTTTGGAGCGATCCTCGAAGATCAGATCATGGGAGTATTCCTGTGAATTGAGGCCGAACCAGACGTCGGCCGAGCTACCCCCGCTGTATCCTCCGTGCTTGGTGAAATATCCCACGTTTAACCGGCCCGATACGGTCCAGCGGTAGCGCATCCCCTGGCCCTCCGGTGGAAGGTCGGCCACACCGAGGAGGCTGAGCAGGATGGTCTTCGATAGGTTCAACATCCCCCCGATTATCGCCATGCTCGGTTTCTTCAGGCGACCATCCGGTGCCACGTGGTCGGTGTGCCCGCTCGAGAGGAGGGGGGCCATTTCATCGAGGATCGGTGGCGCATGGCGATCGAGCCCATCCACCCGCACCATCTCGAAGACTGGTTCACCCTGGCCGGAGACCAGAGCCAGCTCGATCCGGAAGGGATATTCGAGGCGATAATGCGACGCCTCTTCACCCTCAGGCCCGGAAGGCTCGACCGTCGCGTTCGCCTCGACCAGGGTGCGGCATACGAGCTTGAAGCGTGGATCATGGGTGATCCTCGCCGGATCGATAGAAAGGCCTGCAATACCGTGCGTCTCGGTGTTCAGGTCGACGCGGCTTTCATATTCCAGATCGAGGAGGCGCTCGTCCCCGTGGGAGAGGCTGATGCTGGCCGTGTAACCGGCTTCGAGTCTATCGTCATTGTTTTCCCGATTTTCCGGATTTGGCCTTTCACCCTCTCTATACGAACCGTGGACGGTTGCCGCAGGCAGAGCCAACAGGTGATCGGGCAGCGCTGGCAGGATATAAGGATCTGGATGGTTGACCACGAACTCGTCAAACGACGGCAGGATCTGCATGTGGATACCCATGACCAGGACGATCCAGATCGGGTAGAGAAGCACAACCAACAGGAGGATCGCTCCCCAGGGATGAAGCACCATCCGGGCGGCGACAGAGGGCTGGCGACCTGCGGGACGGGCCGAGGCCTTGGCTGTGTCCGCAAACGCCCGGATCACGTAGAACAGGGGGAGATTGCTGAAGACGATAGAGAGCGTTGCGATCGCCATGGAGACGATGTCGCCGGCCCACGGCCCGTCCCCGGAGTGGAGCGACGCGATGGTCGTGGAGATGGCAAAGATCACCGCGGCGGCTCCGTAGCAGAACAGCGATCGTGCAAAGGCTTGCCGCCACCGCTTCGCGAGATCACTCAGGGTCTCCTGCGTGCAGCGATACTGCATGCCACGGGCGAAGAGGATCAGTGCGCAGGCGAAGAGCACCGTTGCCAGAGAATCCAGCATTCCCATCGTCCCGTCCGACCAGGCCAACTGATCGTCGAGGGCCTGTACGACTTTGCCGAGATCTTCCAGAATCTTGACCACAAGCTCCAAGAGCACCAGAAATCCCACACCGTGACGGAGGGCTGCACCATTCTCGCCTCGGTGGGGCAGCATGCCATAGCACGCCGAGATGATCAGGAGACCTCCCAGGAGGTGCGTGAAGATGCTCAGCGGAATCACACCCAGGGAAAAATTAAGATCCAGGCTGAGCAGGATCGCACCGATCACGAGGATCTTCGGGCTTTTCAACCGATGTGACACTGTGCTTTCTCCTCTCTCCAGAATTGTCAGAATTTTACTCTGAGCGGAAAATATTCTGGCGCAGGATCATGGGTTTTGAAAGGTACTCAAAAAGGCGTTTTGCTAGCCGATGTTTGTGGGAGTTGCGGCCACGTTGATCTTTCCGTTGGTAACCCTGAGGAACTATGGAAGCTTTACAGAAAGATTCGATCATCATGACTGATTTTTCAGGCTTACCGAAGGCACACGATCGATCAACTGTTCGCGTTTCAAATGCAATGCGTCCTTGGCTATTACTGCAGAGCCAGATCGTTCGCTTCGATAGTTCCTGCGATTCTAAGTAGCCCACTTCCCGGCATTCCAGCAGCAAACGCAATTACCAGACCTGCGAACCAGTTTTTAGCCAACATTGAGAGACTCCCGCATCTACTGAACAGTGAAAACCACCTGCTGTCCGGGCGACATGGTCAAGAGTAACAAATCATCCCTTCCGCGCACCGATTCCCTGGCGATCCCTTCGACCGAGAATCCCGCCTTGCCGAAGGGGTTTTCCAGCCGGCACGGCCCGCCCTTCATCGACAGGATCTCCACCCGCCGGGTGAGCCCGTCTTTGCGCTCGGCCGAGACCAGGAAAGCTCCCTCGGCCCGAAGCGTCCGGAACGAGGCGTCCTTCCAGCGCTCCGGAACGGCGGGAAACACCCGGATCGTGCCGCTGTAGCTCTGGAGCAGCATCTCCTGGATGCCTGCGGCCGCGGCGAAGTTGCCCTCCAGCGTGAAGGGCCTGTAGCGGAAGTTCGAGTACCCCTTGCCGCTCTGGTCGCCGTTGCAGTGGAAGGAGGATCTCAGGCAGAACGCCGTGGAGAAGATTTCGAGCGCCTTCTCTGCGAGAGCCCCGTTCCTCGCGCGGGCCGCCATGTTGGCGAGCCACGCGAAGCTGTAGCCGGTCCACAAGGAAGATCCCAGCCGGTCGAGCTCGGCGAGGGCAGCCGTGATGACCGCCTCGTCCTTCGCGCCGTTCTCCCAGCGGATGAGCCCGAGGGGGTGGATCGCCATCAGGTGCGACAGGTGGCGGTGCGACGCCTTCAGGGGATAACCCTTCGCCACCAGGAGGCGCCCGTCCTCCGGGGAGAAGGCCAGGTCCGGCAGCTCGCCGAGCACGTCGCGCCAGTGGCCGGCCTCGTCAGACAGGCCCAGCTCGCCGGCCAACTCGGCGGCCGTGAGAAAGGTCCACCGGATCAGGGCCAGGTCGTAGTTCGTGATCGAGGGGAACCACGCTTCGAGCCGGTTGTCGTTGATCTCCGGTGACGAGCTCAAGGGGAGCGTCCGCTTGCCGTCCGCACCCTTCTCCGTGACCGCTTCCAGGAAGACGGCCGTGTCCCGCACGAAGGGATAGGCGCGGTCTTTCAGAAACTCGCGGTCCATGGTGTACCGCCAGTGCAGGTAGAAATGATGAGAGAGCCACGCCGCCGTGGTGGACGAGTGGGTGTACTGATGCCAGCCGCCGATCTGGTTGTTGTGGAGGTCCGCGGTCATGGGCACGTTGAGCCCCGGTTTCTTGAAGAAGCGCCGCGTCCATGCCTCGGCGTTCTTTCGCGTCTTCCAGAGCCACTCGACGAACCCCTCACCTCCGTCCAGGTGATTCCCTGAATAGCACGGCCAGTAAGAGAGCTGGGTGTTCAGGTCATGGTGGTAGTCCCCCTTCCAGGGCGGGATCTTTCCGTTGTCCGCGGTCCAGGGGCCCTGCAACGTGATGGGGGGGGTGTCGCGCCGGGCTGCCGCGCCGAACTTGTACGTTTCCAGGTACCACTGGCGCTCGATAACGGGATTCGGGATACGGATCGAGGATTTTTCCCAGTAGGCGCGCCACCATGCGCGATGCTTCTCGAGCTCCTTGTCGAATCCCGATTTCAAGGCCTCACGGCAGCTCTCCATCGCCCGCTCCAGCGGATCGCCCCCTGGCTCGATGGAGGTGGCGATCGACCAGGCGCCGAGCCAAGTGTCGCCCTCCTTCCGCCACTTCAGCACCACTGCAAACTCGAAACCTCCCCAGCACTCCTGGGAGAAGGCCATGGTCCTCGCGGCCCTCAACGTTTGGGTGGGCCGGTAGCCGAGCGAGGCCAGGTCGCCGGGGCTGATCTTACCCGGTCCGGCCGGATCCTCGACCTTCCCGCTGAAGGGTGGAGCCAGCAGATTCATCTCCACCCCGCCTGGCCCGCGGATCTCGATCATACCCACCGGGGCATCGGCATGGACGAAGACGCGTGCCGTCGTCCCGTTCTCGAAGGTCAGTCGGGCGACGGCCTTTTCCACATTCAGCCGTGCCTCTCTGAAGGCGGATTCACCCGGCAGTTTCAATTCGATCCGGCCCGCGGGAATCTTGGTTGGGCCGGCGTTGCCGTACGGATCGTCGTAGAGGCGGTGGAGATCCTGGATGCGACCCTCGGCCACCCACTTCCGCATGGTCTCGTAATCGTAGTCCTCACTCTCGAATTCGGGAACGGGACGCAGGTCCCAGAGGTCCGTGCGGTCCAGCGAGATTTTCAGCGGATAACCGTCGCCCCAGACCAGCGCCCCCAGCAGCCCGTTTCCCAGTGGCAGGGCCTCGTCCCAGGTCATGGAGGGCGTCTCGAAATGCAGCAAGTCGCACGGCCGTTTCGTTTGTCCGAGCAGGCAAGATGCCCCGATCAACAAGAGTAGGGATGATGCAACAAGCATGCGGAATGTCTTTCGCGATGAATTGCCTATCATAAGGATCGGTCTCCTCGAGAAACGCACAAAGAACACCATCGATTACCGTGAGCGCGTTCATGGTGTACCTACCTGGCAAAGGAGCATCTTTGAAGGGGATTGCGGTTGAGGTCTGTGGTGGTCCGGCGGCAACACTCCTCGGCCTCATCAAAATGCTGTTGGAGTATTTTGCCGGGGGCAATCTCATCCCCTTGACGCCATCATCGAGGAGAGCGAAACCAAGAGGTTGCGCCCCCCCCGCGCTGCTCATTCCCGGCAGAGGCTGAAGGGACGGCTCAGGCCGTAGTCGATCAAATCGTACGTCTTTCCTGGCGGCGGACCAACGGGCATGCTGTGGTAGAAGGCATTCGGCCATGCGGATCCACGTATCGGTCCGCGGTGATGGGGTCCCAAGAGATTCTTGAGGCTGCCGAAGAGCGTCACCGTGACAGAGTTTTCCCCCGTGACGATCCTGTCCGTGACGTCGAGGCGCCAGGGCTGCCAGCCGATGTAGCCGGCGCTCTGGCCGTTCACGTCTACGCGTGCAACGACGCCTGGGCTCTCCAGAATCTCTACGGCGTAGCGTGCGGGAACCTGCCGGCACGCAAAAGTCTGGGTGTAAGCCATCCGTCCTGCGTAGAAGGGGCAGCCTTGGTCGGTCCAGGAACCCAGCGCAAGGGGCCGCGGCGGCTCCATGATCCAGCCCTTTGCGGCACTCCGGAGGGTGAAATCGCCGAGGAGGAAGATAGGCTCCGGCTCGTGGTGGATCGAAAAGGGCTGTGCCGCCGTCTTGATCACGTTCTCGCCGCTCCGCAGCCACGCCGGCTCGATGGCAAAGACCTTGAAGGACCGGTCGAGCCACGATTGACCCTGCACCAGGCGCAGCGGGTGGCCGTTCACCGTGACGTCGTAGCGATCCCCGCGCTCGACCACGAGTTCGAGGCGCGGCAAAGCCTCGAACCCTTCGATCACGAAAGGGTAACGCAGCTCGAAACCGGAGTCCGCGGGAAAGGCGTCCTTGCGGATCAGCTCGTCCTCGAACTGTACCGCTCGATCCCACGGATTGCGGTCGAAGCCGTGGGCTTTGTAGACCTGTGTCTGCGCGTCGTACCGGTAGAGACCGGTAGAGACCGGTAGAAAGTTCACCGTCGATGACGAGGTCCATGAAATCGAGAACGAGCACGTTCGGGTCGAGCCTCTTGACATCGGGTCCGCTTGCGACCCGACACGATGCTGGCGCGCTGGCCGCCTCCGCCACCGGGGTCTTCAAAGTGGGCTCGCCTTCCGTCCACACCGCGCAGAGCGCGCTTCCAGCCGGCGGTAGCTCCAGATCCCACCCGATTCCGGGAAGCTCGGTCCCGCCGTGACGTTGCTTCTGCGCGCGGGGAATAGTGGGCTCAACGCTCCCGTCGACCAGATTCCAGACTTCTACGCGGCCGGCTTCCGTCGTGAACGAGCAGCAAGCCTCTTTTTCGAGGCTCGTGTTCACCACGAAGAGCAGATAACCGTCCTCGAACTCCCGGAGATGGTGATAGACCCGGCCGCCCTCTGAAGCCTCGGCCGTCACGGCCACCGCCGGCGAGACGAGCGCCCTCTCCGTGTTTCCGTAGGGCGCTGCCGCCGCGATCCAGCGCTCGCCTGCCGCCTCGGCGAGCTTCGCAGGCCGAATCTCCTCCCGCCCGTTCACGAGGGCGGGCGCCTCCACGTAGCTCACCACCCGGCCCCCTTGCGCCGTGAACTCCTCCATGAGCTCCAGCGTGGAGCGCTCCAGGTTCTCGAGGCCTGGAGGCAGAATCACGACACTATAGGAACGCTGCCCCACGATGAGACAGCCTCCCTCCACGCGGCTCCTCTCGGCCATCACCGGCTCGCTCCCCAAGTCGAACCCGACCTGCGCCGCAGCCAGTTCGGTCACGTACGCTTGAAAGGCACTCCCCAACTCCTCGAGACGCCGGCTCGTTGCGCGGCTGAAGTTGTACATCCACATGGTTGTGGTCGGCTCGATCACCAAGATGTCGTTGCGCTCCTCACCGGCGGCGAGGGCCCAGCAGAGACGGCCAAAGTAATCGGCCAGGAGATGGTGCGCCTCCCACCACGGCTCGTGGTAGGAGAACGAAGGCGGGTGATCGGCCTTGCGTGCCCCGCGGATCGTATAATAGCTGAGGTGCGGATTGAGGAAGTTGACCCCGCCCACGCAGAGCCAGTCGCCGATGCGCTTCAGATCCTCGAAGCTGACCTCCCAACCCGCGGCGCCGTAGGCCTCGCAGAGGGTGCGCACCCGGCCGAGCTGATTGGCGATGCTGCGGATCTCCTTCAGCGCTCGGAAGTTTCCGAACTGGGCGTGCGGACCTTCGGAGTACTGATTCATGAGGCAATCGATCCCGGGTATGTGCTGCCAGGCGTTGAAGCTCATCACGTCCGAGCCGTGCCCGACCTGGGGCCAGCCGTGCTCCCAAACGTGCCCTGTGGCCGCGATCCCTCGCTTTTCGCAGGCCTCGAAGTAGGGTTTTGCGAAGTGATCCAGAAAGAGGGATAGGATGGTCGCCGCGTAATCGTGGCGCACCGCACGCCACGGCCCGACTTCGTAATGCAGCGCAGGGAGATGGTCGAGAACGGAGTAGCCGAACAGGGCTTGAAACGTCTCCGGCAGGCGAGCAGTCCAGCCCCCGCTCGTGTGCGGTTCATCGGTAAAGCAGGCGAGCACGCTCTTTCCGTACTCGCCGTCGAGCACGCGGTCGTAGGCCCCAAGCGTGATCTGGAGGAATTCCTCTCCCGCGCCCGGCCGCAACAAGTCCACGTAAGAGCGACCACCGTGCCAGGGGGACGTGCCACCGAACACCGTGGAGTAGCGCAGGTAGGTTGCGGGCTGAAGTCCGAGGTCGGTGGCGGTCTTCTTCTCGTTCGGCTCCAACGTGGGTAGCTTGACGCGCTCGTATCGAATCTCCGACGAGCGCTCCAGGTCCTCGATGGTTTCGGCTTGCCCGGTGCGCCAGGCGCCGTTCACCATTCCGTGCGTAAAGGTCGGCTCCGCGCCGCGCACATCGATGAGCATGACTCCGCAGGTCTTGCCCGGCTCGAAGGCCCTGGTCCCCACGACCAGCGCCGGATTGCCGCCCAGATCCCCCGATCTCTCCACGAGCGTGAACTCGAAGACCGTGGTTTTGCCTGCAAACCGAACGGACACGTTCGGCCTAAGCCACGTGTCGTTCATGGTGCCGTCGTGGACGATCTCGAGGCCGCCAGCTTCGATCGAGGCCGAGAGCGCCTGCGGCGCGGCACCGGGGATCAGGCTCTCCTTGATCCAGCGAGGGCCGAGGCAGTCACGGTTGAAGTCGTCCTCGAGAATCACGGTCTCGCTGCCATCCGCCGTCGTCTGGGAGAAACGCACGTCGTCCACGTGGAAGTTCCGTCCCACGATGGCGCGGAACCCGATCCCCCCTTCGAAGGACTCACCGAGATAGCGGAACGCCACCGACCCGAGTCCGCCGGTATGGATGAAGCCAGTGCGCCCATCCGGTTCAACCACGAGACGGAACCTCTGCGGCGTGGCAACCCCGCCGATGCGAAATAGGGCCAGGGTGGTCTCGTCGATCACCAGGTCAGCAAACTTTTCCGGCTCTCCTGACGTTCGTGTGGGTAGCCTGAAATCGGCATAGGCACCGTAAATCGGTATTTCGTGGCCGAGATCAAGGCTTTAGCGTGAGGAATTATCAGTAAAGAAATGCGCACGGAACAAA
>Ga0190283_1000266_pt1 | contig 28382 bp, 21 predicted proteins | sample 48691801_MG_FD_161669 | JGI IMG/M metagenome (GOLD analysis project Ga0190283, IMG submission 161669) | Hydrothermal vent microbial mat bacterial communities from Southern Trench, Guaymas Basin, Mexico - 4869-18-0-1_MG | ecosystem: Environmental > Aquatic > Marine > Hydrothermal vents >...
TGGGCTTACCGGACAGGAAGCAGAGTCCATAATCCTCAGACTTAAAACTCTTTCTTCTTCTGATTTGTATGAAAGTAATAAAACAATTATGAACCTGATGGCTGACGGTTTTATTCTCAAAAGAGAAAACCGGCAGCACAAGGATATTCATATAGAACTGATTGATTATAAAGGGGTTCCGCCCCAGCAAAAAAGCAAGCATTTAGAAAATATTGCAGCGGAACCACAGGCAGGATATGGTAATAACGACAATAATATTTACAGATTTGTGAATCAGCTTGAAATTGTCGGCACAGAAAAACGGATTCCTGATGGTATTATTTATATAAACGGCCTGCCTGTAATAGTTTTTGAATTTAAATCCGCCATAAGAGAAGAGGCTACAATACACAATGCTTATGTACAAATAACTACAAGATACAAACGAGACATTCCTGAACTGTTCAAATACAATGCCTTTTGTATAATCAGTGACGGTGTGAATAACAAAGCAGGTTCTTTTTTTGCTCCTTATGAATTTTATTATGCCTGGCGGAGAATCGCAGGTCTGGCAAAAGAGGTTGATGGTATTGACAGCATATTTACTCTTACCCAAGGCATGCTGCATCAGAACAGACTGAAAGATATTATTCGTAATTTCATTTATCTGCCTGACAGTTCAAAAAAAGATGAAAAAATAGTTTGCCGTTATCCTCAATATTATGCTGCCCGCAGTTTGTATGAAAATATTAAAAAAGCTCAAAAGCCAGAAGGTGACGGAAAAGGCGGTACGTACTTTGGAGCTACAGGCAGCGGCAAAAGCTTCGCAATGCTGTATCTTTCCCGCCTGTTAATGAAAAGCAAATATTTTGAAAACCCGACTATTGTACTTATTACTGACCGCACAGATCTGGATGACCAGCTTTCAGAACAATTTACCAATGCCAAAAAATTTATTGGTGACGACAGTGTAAAAAGTGTGGAAAACAGAGCACAATTAAGAGAATTACTTCAGGGCAGAAAAAGTGGCGGGGTATTTTTAACCACAATACACAAGTTCACAGAAGATACTGAACTGCTTACCGACAGAACGAATGTGATTTGTATTTCAGATGAAGCACACAGAAGTCAAACCAATTTAGACCAGCAAATAAGGGTTACTGCAAAAGGTGTCAAAAAGACATTCGGCTTTGCTAAATACCTGCACGACTCCCTGCCAAATGCCACTTTTGTTGGTTTTACAGGAACCCCGATAGATGCCACATTGGGTGTGTTTGGCAAAGTGATAGATGCCTACACAATGACTGAATCAGTAAAAGATGAAATTACTGTCAGAATTGTATATGAAGGCAGAGCCGCAAAAATTGTATTGCACAATAGTGAACTGGAAAAGATTGAACAGTACTATGAGGAAGCCGCTGAAGAGGGAGCAAATGAATATCAGATAGAAAAAAGTAAAAAAGCAACAGCAAATATGAACGCCATTATTGGCGACCCTGACCGATTGAAAGCTTTAGCGGAAGATTTTGTAAAACACTATGAAAACAGAATTTCAGAAGGTGCCACAGTCAAAGGGAAAGCAATATTTGTTTGTAACAGCCGTGAAATTGGTTATGCATTATATAAAAACATCATTGAACTGCGCCCGGAATGGGCAGCTGTTAAAGTTGCAGAAGAAGGGCTTATTTTAACAGATAAGAAAAAAAGGGAAATCAAACCACTGGAGCGTATCAAAATGATAATGACCAGAGGAAAGGACGACCCCAAAAAGATGTATGATTTATTAGGTACAAAAGAGCATAGAAAAGAGTTGGACAGACAATTTAAAAATGAAAAATCCAATTTTAAAATAGCCATTGTGGTTGATATGTGGGTAACAGGCTTTGACGTGCCATTTTTGGATTCTATATACATTGACAAGCCAATAAGACAGCACAATTTGATTCAAACAATTTCCAGAGTAAACCGAAAATTTAAAGATAAAAACAAGGGGTTGGTGGTTGATTATATCGGCATTAAAAAACAGATGAATCTTGCTTTGGCTAAATACAACAAGGGGGAACAAGAAAATTTTGAGGACATTCAAGAATCTTTGGCTGTGGTTAGAAACCATTTAGACCTCTTGGCAAATATTTTCAACAAATTTGACAGTTCAAAATACTTTAACGGTTCTGCATTGGAACAGTTGAACACCTTGAATATGGCTGCGGAATATGTGCAAAGCACCAAAGAATTGGAAACTCGATTTATGGGTTTAGTCAAACGACTAAAAGCTGCTTATGATATTTGCACTGGCAGTGAGCAGTTAACGCAAACAGAAAGAGATTACACCCATTTTTACTTTGCTGTCAGATCAATAGTTTTTAAACTCACCAAAGGTAATGCCCCGGATACCGCACAAATGAATGCCAAAGTACGAGAAATGATAAAAGATGCTTTGGAAAGTGATGGCGTTGAGGAGATATTTAAAATTGGGGATGAAACAAAAACAGAGCAGGATATTTTTGATGAAGATTATCTGTCAAAAATTGACAGAATAAAACTACCAAATACTAAAATAAAACTACTCCAACAACTTTTAGCTAAAGCCATTGGAGAAATGAGGAAAGTCAATAAGGTAAAGGGAATTGATTTTTCCAAAAAAATGAAATCCCTTGTCGAACATTACAATGAAAGAAATGAAGAGGATGTATTGCGTAGTGAAGTGTATGAAGAAATGGCGGAAGATCTGACTGACTTGATTTGGGAAGTCCAAAAAGAATTTTCAGCCGGAGACGAATTAGGAATCAATTTTGAAGAAAAAGCGTTTTATGATATTCTCAAAGATTTGTGCATTAAATATGATTTTAGTTACCCGGAAGATAAATTGATTGAATTGTCAAAAGCTGTCAAAGAATTAGTAGATGAAAAAGCCAAATTCCCGGATTGGAGTAAACGAGATGACATAAAATCCGCTTTAAAAGTTGGTTTGATTTTATTGCTGGATGAACACGGATATCCACCGGTAAAAAGAGATGAGGTTTATAAAGACATATTTGAGCAAGCTGGAAATTTTAAAAAGAACCGGTGAAAAGTATAACAAAAAAATGCAGCGGACGCAAAAAGCCGCTCCGCTGATTTTGACGTTATTTTTTCTTAAAATTCTTATCAGAAAGTTTAATGAGGAATATTGTGAGAAAATTAACACTGCTGGTTATGGTTGGTGTGGCACTTTTTGTATTCAGGACAATATCCCCGGTCAGTGACGATGATCGCAGTGATCGGATGAATCCGAACAATGACGCTTATTGGCAGTCCCGCGGCTATGATAAGCGACCTGATAATTGGAATGATCCGGACGCTCATAAAAAACGCTCACAAGATTATACGGTTCCCGAAGAAGGTATCTATAAATATGTTGATGAAAATGGGATGACGCACTTTACAGACGCGCCACCAAAAAAATCGGAAACATATGGTGAAAAGTACAGTTGTGACGGCAAAATATATTGTTCGGAAATGACATCGTGTGCGGAGGCCGAATTTTATCTGCGTAATTGCCCCGAAACCAGGATGGACGGAGACGGTGATGGTGTTCCGTGCGAAAGCCAGTGGTGCGGCCAGTGATACAAAAATCATCATAACACTCCGGGATTTTTTTCTGGAAAACAACTTTCACAAACAGCGGATGCCCTCCAGGCTCCCGCTTCGGGGAACGTGATACCTTGTCTTCTGATTATAACGGATTTAGGGGAGACCTGAATCAGAAAAGCATTCCCTTAAAAACCACAGAGGGCCACAGAGGAGCCATATAAAACTCTGTGGTTCCTCTGTGCCTCCTCTGCGGTTCTCTGTGATTGTCAGGGCATATTCACAGGGCTCCCCTAAAACCATTATAATCAGCTTGTTTTGAATACAAAATAGCAAATATACTTGAATATAATCTGCTCAATATCTGGAATGGTTCTGGATATTTTAATATAACATCTGACACTCAACGGCCCATTTGATGCTTGCCTGCGATGTTGCAATAATTTGTGTTAATTGAATAATATTTGGAGGGAATATGTATGAATCAGGAGATTTAAAAAAAGGCTTGAAGGTTGAAATTGATGGTGAACCACATGTAGTTGTTCAGTTTCAATTTGTTAAGCCGGGTAAAGGTCAGGCACTCTACAAGTGTAAACTGAAAAATATGATTTCTGGTACTCAATTTGATAAAACATGGCGTTCCAGTGACAAATTTAAAGAGGCCGATCTGGAAGAAACCGAGATGGAATACCTGTATGCCGATGCGGAATCCTATTGTTTTATGGATACATCCACCTATGATCAAATTTTTTTAAGCGCGGATCAGGTAGGTGAAGCGATTAATTTTTTAAAAGAAAACACAGTCTGTTCCGTTTTATTGTTTCAAGGAAAACCCATCGGTTTAACGCTTCCCAATTTTATTGAGCTGCGTATTACTCAAGCTGATCCTTGGGCGAAGGGGGACACAGCTTCGGGAGATTCCAAACCAGCAACGCTTGAAACCGGTTATAGGGTTCAGGTGCCACCCTTTGTGGGAGAAGGCCAGCTTATCCGTATTGATACGAGAACAGGGGGATATGCAGAGCGGGTAAAGGAATAAATATATAACTTCCTGAGCCAACTAATGTTTACAGTGAGAGAAAGTCGGAAAGTATTTGAATGACGAACAGGAGCGTCTGTCATGGTTGGAGAATAAGTTGCTTCAAGTCCAGAGTAAGAGGCTCTTAAAAATTTCCTGATTAGAACACTTTTAGGGGAGGCCTGAAATCAGCACCTTTTTAAGGGACCCGGAAAAAACGCATTACCCCATGAAAGTTCGCAAGGAGTGCAAAAATTAAGCGAAGCGGTTTTTTGCATCCCGCACAGGCGGGATAATGCGTTTTTTCCGAGTTCCTAACCACAAAGGACACAAAGGGGGCACAAAGGGGCACAAAGCTTAAACCTGGGGCACAAAGCTTAAACCTGCATGTTCAAGGCCGGATCTGTCTGAGGGCAGGTGCGTGAGTCTCCCCTGAATCCGTTATAATCAGAAAATTCCTGTTGAAGATGTCTGATTATAACGGATTAAGGGGAGCCTCAGACCTGAAACCGTAAAAACCGCAGAGGGCCACAGAGAAAAAAACGGACATTGGTATTATGGAAAAAATTTACGGTAACCATTCGGTCAGGGCAGTTTTTCTTAGGCGTTCCGAGGCAGTTCGCCGCGTTATTCTTCTTGCGGGAAAAAAAAATCACCTCAACGAAGAATATATAGAACTTGCACGTCGCGTCAAAATAGAGCCTGAAATATTGACGTGGAAAAATTTTCTGCATGCAACTGGACTAACTAAAGATGAAAAACATCAGGGCGTTTGCATTTTTGCCGAGCCGCGTAAAATCTACAGTGAAAATGACTTGATAATCCTCCGTGATAGCCAGGCAATACTCGCTCTTGATCAAATTTCTAATCCGCAAAATTTAGCATCAGTTCTTCGTAGCGCGGCTTTTTTCGGCTTAGATGCAATTATCCTGCTCAAAAATCGTTCAGCAGATATTACACCTATAGTAACAAGAATCGCAGTTGGAGGTGCAGAATTCGTTAAAATCTTCAAAATAATAAATTTAGCAAGAAGTTTAGACACACTGAAAAAATACGGTTTTTGGGTATATGGCCTTGACGAACGTGGAGAAAAAACACTCACCGAAACAGATTTTGAGGGAAAAACGGTTTTTGTAGTTGGTGCCGAAGGTGAAGGACTTCGACTCCGAACAAGCAAATTTTGCGACGCACTTGTTCGTATCCCTGGCGGTCGCCCCGGACTTGAAAGTTTAAATGCAGGAGTTGCGACGGCTGTGGCTTTAGCTGAGTTATTTCGTTAAAACTGTTGAGAATAATTGTTGAATATGCATGATTCTAACGGATTTTGTGGTTGCAGATAGCCCGTCGGTCAGCCGGACAGCCCCTGACCCGATCAGTATCCTTTATTTCGGCTGAAAAGTAAAAAATAATTGACATTTTTATGAAGAGTGCTAAAATCACATTTCAGAATTTTTCATGAATGTTCGGACTGATGACAATTTCCCGGTTTCCTGCCGGAAATCGGAACTTTTATACAGATCCGGCTCTGTTGTGTATATTTAAGGATATTTGTACATAAATGTTACCATTTTTTATAAGGAGGTAAGTAATGCAATGTTGGAACGGTTGGGGAGATGACACTATTCATATTGACTTGCCGCCAAAAGTCTGCGATCTTTTGCGGGAACTGGTCGGGGAGGGAATGCCCGGGGGAGATTATCCGCTCGAAAAATTCCTGGCGCGTGTACCAGCTACACGGCTGCCTTACCATCCTCTTATATCCACCGACCAGAAAGAACGGCTTGATCATGCCCACGGCCAGAGTCTGCCTGACTGGACAGCCCTGCGCGGGGGAACTTTGCAGCATTTTCCCGATGGTGTGGCCTTTCCCTCCACCCCTGAGCAAGTCCGGGAACTTCTGAAATTTGCTGATAAGCATAAGATCATCATCATACCTTATGGCGGAGGAACAAGTGTTGTGGGTCATCTTCAGGTGCCGGAAGGGGACAGACCGGTACTGAGCTTATCTCTTGAACATCTGAACCGCATGACTGCTTTCGACTCGGACAGTTTGCTCGCCACCTTTGAAGCCGGAATCAGAGGGCCGGATATTGAGGCTCAGCTCAGGGCCAAAGGTTTTACTCTTGGGCATTTCCCCCAGTCTTTTGAGTATGCCTCATTGGGCGGTTGCGTAGTGACACGGTCCAGCGGTCAGCAATCCCTGCATTACGGAAGAATCGAACAACTGTTTGCAGGAGGAGAACTGCTTACCCCGAAAGGTGCCATGCAGTTTCCCCCTTTCCCGGCATCTGCCGCAGGCCCGGACCTTCGGCAGATGGTTCTGGGATCAGAGGGTCGGCTGGGCATCCTTACAAAAGCCTGTGTGAGAATTTCTCCCTTACCTGAAAGAGATGATGTCTATGGCGTTTTTTTCCCTTCATGGGATCAGGCAGTGGAAGCTGCGCGGAAGCTGGCTCGCGCCAAGTTGCCGATTTCCATGATACGCCTGAGCAACCCCTTGGAAACCATGACCAATCTGGCCCTGGCCGGACATGAAACAAAGATCGCCCTGCTCAGACGCTATCTTCGCCTGCGAAACATCCCTGAAGAAGGTTCGTGTATGTGTCTGATCGGCTTTATCGGCTCACGTTCTCTGGCCACAACAGTCAGACGGGAGGCATTTTCAATTTTTCATCGGCAAAAAGGAGTTGCCCTCGGAAGAATGATGGGAGATGCCTGGAAGAAAAACCGCTTCAGAGCACCTTATCTGCGTAACACACTATGGAACAGGGGCTATGCGGTTGACACCTTGGAAACTGCTGTGACGTGGGACAAAATTTCCTCAACCATGGATGCAATTGAAAAAAGTATTGGAAACGCCTTAGTGCCCTGGAATGAAAAGGTACATGCCTTCAGCCACCTTTCCCATGTCTATCCGACAGGCTCAAGCATCTATACCACATACCTGTTCCGACTGGCAGACAATCCTGAAGAGATGATTGTCCGGTGGAAGGCTCTCAAAGACGCGGCAAGCAGTGCGGTTGTCAAAGCCGGAGGAACGATAAGCCACCAGCATGGTGTGGGACTGGATCATAAACCTTATCTGGAAGCGGAAAAAGGGTCTCTCGGAATAAGTGCGTTAAAGCAACTATGCTCCCATTTCGACCCTGACGGGCGTATGAATCCAGGCAAATTGATATGAGTGTAAACAAAACAGTGCATCTCGTTCCCACACTCTGCGAACTGACCAAAAAAATTATGCATACTGATACAAAAAGGAGGTGGAATAATGTTATTTTCTGTTCCTGGCATATACGAAGATGGAAAAGTCAGGGTTTCGGAAGATGTCCCCATACAGGGAATATCCCATGTCATTATTACCTTTCTCGAAAACACTGGGGAACTTCCTGTCAAAAAAGAACCTCTGGCTGGTTTACTGTCCGACCTCAGCGAAGAGGATTTCGGAGATTTTCTGGAATGCTGCCGTGACAGAGGAGAGTATGGGAGAAGTTATGAAGAAATATGAGATAAAAGAATGTCTTATTGATACCGATATCTTTTCTTATTACATGCGGGATATTCCTCATGTGGTTGCCCGGGCAGAGGAATATCTGAAACATTTCAGACGATTCAACATATCTTCGCTGACTGTCTTTGAAATCCTGAAGGGATTACGAAAAAGGGGGCTCGTGGAAAAGGAGAGGTGCTTCCGAACCGAAATCGCAAAGCATAATATTCTCGGATTGGATTATCCTGTCATGGACAGAGCGGCAACCTTGCTGACGGGGTTGGAAAAAAAGGGGACTCCTGTCGCATACGGAGATCTGTTTATCGCATCTGTCGCTCTGGCTCATAATCTGAGATTGGTTACCAACAATGTGGGGCATTTTTCAAAAGTCGGAGAACTTGTGCTTGAGAATTGGATGGATTAGCCATCAAATGTTCCATGCCTCCTTAAGGATGATGCGAACTTTCGGATATTTGGAACTCGGGGAGACTCGGATGTGGAGGTTGAAACGGCAACAAGGATTGAAACTCAAATTGTAATATTTCGTTTTTTTGGTATGCCGTTGTCATATGCGCCGCTTTTCCGGGTTCATAAGAGGCGTGTTTCGGCATATTCTCAGAAAATCAGCTCTGAAACTGCTTTATTTTGGTTACACTCAATTAATATGAAGGTTTTAAGTGTTAATGATATGAACATAAAAGAATTACAAGAAGACTGGGATTTGATCGTAATAGGGGGAGGAATCACCGGTGCGGGTATCCTCCGGGAAGCTGCGCGTATGGGCTTGCGTGTGCTTCTGACAGAGCAGAAGGATTTCGCATGGGGAACTTCAAGCCGTTCTTCAAAAATGGTTCACGGGGGCCTGCGTTATCTCAAAGAAGGACGGTTACTGCTGACCATGGCTTCTGTAAAAGAACGTGAGCGTCTGCTCAGAGAAGCCTCGGGACTGGTTGAACCCCTGGGATTCCTGATGCCTGTTTACAGTGGGCACGGACCATGGAAAACAACTCTTGGCACAGGGCTTCTGCTGTATGACATCATGGCTCGCAAGAGGCAGCACAGCTTTCACAGCACTTATGACTTCTCTATGATGGCACCGTATATCAGACAGGAAGGGCTTCGCGGAGGATTCAGATTTCTTGATGCCCAGGTTGACGATGCCCGGCTGGTTCTGCGTCTGATCAATGAATCTGTGACTTCCGGTGCTTATGCAATGAATTACACTTATGCAACCAGAATAATACGCGATGATCAGGGAGAGGTTACAGGCGTTGAGGTGGAAGATACTGAAACACAGGCGACAAAAACATTTTCAACCCGCGCAGTGATCAACGCCACCGGGGCCTGGGCAGAAAAACTGCATCCTTCACCAAAGCCGAACTATCATCTGCGTCCTTTGCGGGGCAGCCATTTAATTTTCCCATCCCAGGTCTTTCCTCTTGCTCAGGCTGTGGCTCTTGTCCATCCGACAGATAACAGACCGGTCTTCGCAGTTCCCTGGGAGGGAGCCGTGTTGTTCGGCACGACCGATGTGGAGCACAGGGAAGATATTTCCGCGGAGCCTGTCGTTACCCATGAGGAAGTTTCATACCTGATGAAAGCCTTGCATACCTATTTCCCTTCGCTCCGCATCTCCCCGAAAGATTGCCTTTCCACCATTGCAGGACTCAGGCCGGTACTCAGCAAAGGCAAGCTCGCTCCTTCAAAGGAATCACGCGATCATGTAGTCTGGACAGACAAAGGGCTTGTTACGGTGACAGGAGGAAAGCTGACAACATTTCGCAGGTTGGCATTGGACGCTCTTGAAGCTGCAATGCCTTTTCTGCCATCAGTTCAACTGCCTGCCAAAGATGAGCACATTTTTCCGCCGCACAACGAAGCAGAAGAAAATTATGACGGGTTATCCCATGATATGTGCCGGCGTCTCAGCGGGCGATATGGCAAAACAGCAAAAAAAATTGTCGAAATGGCCGATCCGGAAGACCTTTCACCTGTTCCCGATACCCATTTCTTATGGGCTGAATTGCCCTTTGCAGCCAAGTATGAACAAGTGAGACATCTCACTGACCTGCTTTTGAGACGGGTACGCATAGGATTGCTGACACCACAGGGAGGAAAGGAGCACCTTGATCGGATTCAAAAGTTGTGCGAACCTGTATTATCATGGGACACTCAGCGTTGGAAGGAAGAAACAGACATGTATCTTGACCATTGGAAGCGATTTTATTCGCCTCCGGCCTCGTTCGGTCAAGAATAAGCCTCGCACCCAGTCCCGCAGGGACGACTGAAAATAGCCCGGCAATTCATTGTCGGGTCGGATAAGGAATCATATATGCCCAGAAGCCATTCGCCGAAAGAGAAGATAGAAATACTGAAAGAGCATTTTGTCAGGAAGAAACCGGTACGGACGATCTGTGTGAGGAACATCGGATCAGGTCTGAGACTTTCAGGAAGTGAGAGGAGTTGCTTTTTGAGAACATAGAATTGGTGTTGATTGTGCAGGAAGAAAAAGAAAAATGGGAAAAGAAAGGGATAGAAAAAAAAGAAAAATGGAGAAATGAAGGGATGCGTGAGATGGTCATGGAAGCCCTTTGAAACGGATTTAGGGGAGGGTGCAACCTGCTGAAATTACTGAGTCGGATACAGGCAGTTCTGTCCGGCCGGGGCTGTCCGGCCCGGAACCCGGACATAAGTGCCCGCTTTTATCCTCCGGGCCTCCGAGCCTTTTCTCTGTGTCCTCTGTGTCTTTGTGTGGGATATCGGGGTGCGACATGCTGTAAACGTCAGCGTTTACGCTAATTTAGGATGCGAAACATGAGTTCATAATTCATAATGAGAGTAAAAAAATTACATCTGAGAAATTTCAGAGGATTTAATGACCTCGAAATAATATTTCCCTTGTCACATATTGCTGTTTTCACAGGCATAAACGGTTCTGGGAAATCTTCGATGCTGGACTGTGTTGCCATGCTCTTATCCCGGTTTGTTTCAAAACTGACCGGGAGCGAAGCAGAACTCTCTTTGACAGAGGATGATATAAACGTGACATCTTCCCCATCGGAAACATTGAACACCATCAGTGTCAGTGCGGGCTGCGAACCTCCGCTTTCCGATGATTTGTCGTGGCGTATTTCATTTCCCGTGAAGGATACTCACGGAGGGTATGAAAGAGAACTGAGTCATCATATTGACGGCAATCTTCATGTCCGGGTGAAAACAGATTCCTCTCTGAATTTACCCGTCCTTGCGTATTATCAGACCGACAGGACAATATCGGGCCACGCTGTTTCAAAAGCATCAGAGACATGGCTGACCCGCCATCAAAAATTTTCTGATCCTCGGTTTTTTGCTTATCAGGGCGCTTTCACAAGGAATATGACTGACCTGTCGGATTTCATCTCATGGTTCAGAGTTGAGGAGGATATTGAGAATGAAACAAAGATCAGACAGAAAGATTTCGACGCGGCAAACAGGAATCTGGAAGTTGTCAGAGAAGTGACAACCATCTTTTTAAGTCACTTCTCCTCCTGTGATTATTCTCATCTGCGTATGCAAAGACGGCGGGAAAACGGGGATTTCATCTTTCATGCTTCAAAAGAGAGTTCGCTGATCATCAGTAAGGACGGGCAGGAATTAAAAGCGGAACAACTGTCTGCCGGAGAACAGATCCTGTTGCTGATGGTATGCGATATTGCCCGCAGACTGGCTCTTACAAACCCGGGAACAGATCATGCACGATATGGGAAAGGCATTGTTCTGATTGATGAAATTGAGTTGCACCTGCATCCTCAGTGGCAACGGGATGTGATACCATGCCTGCACCATACTTTCCCGAATATCCAGTTCATTGTCACCACTCATTCACCGCAGGTTCTGAGTAATGTGGAAAAAGAGGATGTCCGTATCTTGGAGAATTTTAAGATTGTGGGAAAGACGCCCCATACAAAAGGGAGAGACACCAATTCTGTCTTGTTCGAGATTCAGGGCGTGGAAGAAAGACCGGTATCATATAAGGATAAGCTCAGGAAATTATACCGTCTCATAGATGAGGAACAAACAGAAGAGGCAAAAATCATTCTCTCGGAACTGACAGAGAAATTTGGTGAAAATGATGCGGAAATTGTAAGGGCAAATATACATATTGAGTATATTGAAGAGGAGAAAAGTGAAGTATATAAAGAAAGGTGCTGAACCTGAATCTTTGACACATCATCGGTGCAAATCCCATGCAGATTACGATAACTATGATAAAAAAGATGATTTACGAAATGCTCTGCTGATGGAACAGGGACATATTTGCTGCTATTGTATGCAAAGGATAAAAATCAGGAAAATGAAAATAGAGCATTGGAAACCTCAGGCTGATTTTAAGAGCCTGCAATTGAATTACAAGAATCTGTTAGGCGCCTGCCTTGGCGGTAAAGGACAGCCCCTGCATTTGCAACATTGTGATACAGGAAAAGGTAAAGAACTGATTACAATAAATCCGACAGATAAAAACTGTGAGACATTTATCAAATTCAGCAGTTCAGGTGAAATATATTCTGATAATGAAAATGTTGACAGAGATATTGACAAAACCTTAAACCTTAATATGCAAACAATTAAAAAGAATCGGGAAGCTGCTTTAGATGAGGCGTTGGAGTTACTCAGGAAGGAGCATCCCGGCAGATGGACAAAAGATATTCTGAACAGAGAAATCAGGCGGTGGTCTTCCAGGCAAAGGGCCTATAAACCCTATTGTCAGATAGTTGTTTTATATTTAAAAAAAAGATTGGCAAGATGCGTTTAAGCGAAAAAAGGGAGAGATTGCCTTTGCCTCTGGGATATATGAGAATAGCCCGGCAATTCACAATTCACAATTCATAATTCATAATGAACAATTCATAATGAACAAAGACCTGATATTATCCATTGATAACGGTACTCAGAGCCTGAAGGCTCTGATTTTTGACCTGAAAGGCCAGTTGCTGGCAAAGGAAAAGGTGACTTTTGAGCCATATTTTTCAGAGCATCCGGGCTGGGCAGAGCAATATCCCGAGGTGTTCTGGGACGCTCTCTGTCAGGCATGTCAAAGGCTGTGGCAGCAACAGGATGTGGACAAAGAACGTATCTGCGGAGTGGCTCTCACCACTCAGAGGGGGACGGTCATCAATCTGGACAGACACGGAAAGCCTCTTCGCCCTGCCATGCTTTGGCTGGATCAGCGTAAAACATACAGCCTGCCGCCCTTGGGAGGTATCTGGGGATTGCTCTTCAGGCTCGGGCGTCTGAGCGACATGCTTGCCTATTTCCAGACAGAGGCCGAAGCGAACTGGATACGGACGTATCAGCCTGAGGTGTGGGATAATACGCATAAATATCTGTTGCTTTCGGGCTATCTTACATACAGACTGACCGGCGAATTTGTTGATTCCGTGGGCTGTCAGGTCGGTTATATTCCCTTTGACTACAAAAAGCTGGAATGGGCTGCTGACCGGGATTGGAAATGGAAGAGCCTGTCCATTGACCGCTCTCTGCTGCCCGAACTGCTTCCACCGGGTAAGACTCTTGGAAATATCAGCACAATTGCTTCTGAGAAGACCGGGATTCCGGCAGGGCTGCCCCTGATAGCTGCTGCCGCGGATAAGGCATGTGAGGTGATCGGTTCGGGAAGCATGGAGCCTTCCGTCGGCTGCCTGAGCTATGGCACGACAGCCACAGTCAATGTGACGCACAAAAAGTATGTCACAGCCGTACCCCTGCTGCCTCCTTATCCCTCCGCGATGCCGGGGTATCATACAATTGAAGTGCAAATTTACCGTGGGTATTGGATGGTAAGCTGGTTCAAGAAGGAATTCGGCTATCAGGAGCAGCAGGAAGCAGCTATGCAGGGCCTGGAAGCCGAAGCTCTTTTTGACAGGCTCGTGGAAGGTGTTCCTCCCGGCTCCATGGGGCTTATGCTCCAGCCTTATTGGACACCCGGTGTGAAACTTCCAGGGCCTGAAGCTAAGGGGGCCGTTATCGGTTTTGGCGATGTCCATACAAGGGCGCACCTTTATCGCTCAATTCTGGAAGGGCTGGCTTACGCGCTCAGAGAAGGCAAGGAGCGCATAGAAAAACGGACGCGGGTGCCTATAACAGATATTCGTGTGTCAGGAGGAGGCTCGCAAAGCAGAATTGCAATGCAGGTTACCGCTGATATCTTCGGACTGCCCACGGCCAGGCCCCATTTATATGAAACTTCCGGACTTGGCGCGGCCATAGATGCTGCTGTGGGAATCGGACTTCACAGCAATTTTGAGGAAGCAGTCAAAGCCATGACTCATGTGGGCGAAGTCTTTGAACCGAATACAAAGAACCATGAACTTTACGACGCGCTTTACAATGATGTCTATAAGAAGATGTACAAACGTCTCAGGCCTCTTTATGAGCGTATCAGGGAGATTACCGGATATCCGAAGTAATATACCTAATACCTAACCCTTAACCCCAAATAGGAGTGAAAAAATGATGAGAAAATCCAAGTTCTTTTTTTTGTTCGTCTTCATGCTGGCCCTTTTTGTATATGCCTGCGGCAGTGATGACGATAAAGATGAAATCGTCAGGCTGACGATACTGCAAACGTCTGACATCCATCACCACGCGAGCGGCTACGGGCCTTTCAGCGACTATACTTCTGACGACACCACTGACAACGACGGTATCGTCGGAGGTTATGCCCGGCTGGCGACTCTTATCAGCCAGACAATCGAGGAACAGGCAGCCAAAGGTATTCCGGTGCTCCTGTTTGACTCAGGCGACTTTTTCATGGGAACAAGTTACGACCTCACGGTCTCTGACCCCATCGGCCTGAAGTTCTTCAGCCTGATGAACTATGACGCAATCACGCTGGGCAACCATGAGTTTGACTGGGCTCCGGCAGGTCTGGCCATGCTTATCTCCAATGCGATGCAGTCTGAAAGCCTGCCGTTCCAGATACCGATCGTGGCCACCAATATGATCACGGATGAAACTGATGCCCGCGATGACGGTCTGGAAGGCCTCATCAGTGCCGGAGCAATTGTGAACAAAAAGATTATCAGACTCTCACATGGTCTGAATGTGGGTATTCTGGGACTGAACGGCCCGACCTCTGATCAGGAGGCGCCATTGGCAAAGCCGGTAACCTTCAACCACGACTTTTCCTTTATTCAGGAACAGGTGGATGACCTGAGAAACAATCATGGTGTTCAGATGGTGGTCATACTGTCTCACGGAGGCGTTAAAGCAGACGGCACAGGAGAAGATGCTGATCTGGCCAATAACGTCAGCGGCATAGACGCTATAGCATCAGGGCATTACCATACCGCGACCCATGAAGCCTTAAACATATCAGACACGATCATCTTCTCCCCGGGTGAGTACGGAGAATGGATCAGCAGGCTGGACATCACTTATAACGTGACCCAGAACAGCATTGCTGATTACACATTCAATCTCATTCCTGTGGATGATGCCACAGAAGGCAATGCTGCTGTGAGAACAATGCTTGAACAGTACCATGAACAGATAAACCTCGCGCTGGCTCCTCTCAGTCTGACCTCGCCCGTATCAAAGACCGGCTTTTCTCTGGAAACAGCACCTTTTCAGGAGACCGGGCTGGGGAATCTCACAGCCGACGCAATTCGCACCATCGCCAATCTGCTGACCCTTGAGGCTGTCCAATCAGCTCCTGAAACGACTGATCCGAGTCCCTTTTCTGTCGGCATTGTGCCAAGCGGCTCCATCCGTGACGGTTTATATCCGGGCAGGACAGGTATCATCACATTCTCCGATATCTATAACGTGCTGCCTCTGGGCATCTCTCCTGACCCAGAACAGTTGCCAGGCTATCCCCTCATATCAATCTATGTGACAGCTCCTGAGATCCGCAACACCTGCGAAGCTGCGGTCTCCATAGCTCCTCTGACTGGCTCTGCCTACTACCTCAACTTCTCGGGAATCAGGTTTGACTATGATGAGTCAGCTCCTCCGTTCCAAAAGGTCACGAGGGTTTATTTGTGCGGTAATCCTCTGCCGGCAGAGTATGGAGGAGATAATGATGTGTTCAGCGCATCCTGCCTTACACAGCTTGATTTCACAGATACAGACACCCTCTATCGCTCAGTGGTTGACCTTTACTCACTTCAGATGATGGGTGTGGTGACCAGCCAGGGACTTTCCATCGAGCCTAAGAACGCTGACGGGGATATTATTGATCTGAGTAATCCCCAAGACTACATGCAATATCGCATTGATGCTGAGAACTCTACTGAAGGTATGCAGGAACTCAAAGAGTGGGCCGCTCTTCTGCAATTTCTGGGCCAGTATTTTCCTGCGTCGGGTGACGGAATCCCGGAATCTGTGTATGGGCCGGACGGTGTGGCTATGGGGAGGGTGAATAAGATCGGGCAGTGAATCAGCAACACCCTCATTGCTCGCGGGGGATTGGCAAATCCTCCGCCCCGCCCACGGTTCGGATTTGTCAATCCGAAACGAGCGTGGAGGGGAAAAGATAATCTTTCCCGCTGAGTATAAGAGAAGGCGTAAGAAAAGGATTCCCAATCAGACATGAACCGAAACGATTTACAGACACTTTCCCGCATTCGGGTGAAAGAAGCAAAAATTTTGCTTGACAACGGCTATTTTAACGGCGCATATTATCTGCTCGGGTACGCGGTTGAATCTGCGCTGAAAGCCTGTATAGCAAAAAAAGTCATGCGGCATGATTTTCCGGACAGACAACTGACAGCCGGCAGTTACACGCATGACCTCAACCATTTGATCACCACAGCCGGATTAAGAGACGAATTAAACAATGAAATCCGATCTGATCCGGATTTTCAAAGTTGCTGGCTTGTTGTCAGAAACTGGTCGGAACAGTCCCGTTATGTTCACGGGACTTCGGAGGCTGAGGCGGGGAGTCTTTATTCGGCCTGCACAGCCCGGGGAAAGGGGGTTTTATCATGGATCAGGAGATATTGGTAAAAGGGCCTTTGACAAAGGAGATGATCCGTGAAGGCAAAAAATTTGTCCGCTATGTGGATGAACTGTCTGATTTGGATGTCCATGCCTATTTCTGGATGTACTATGCCGAGGCAGATGACTGGCGTCTGGTGATTGCCTCTCCTGATGTGCAGACAAAAGGGCCTTTGGAGGTGTATAAGAAATTGCAGGCTGTTTTTGCAAAGATTCCCGAAGGCCGGATTCTTATGACTCTGGAGGATGTGACACCACTCGGGACATACAACAGCGTCGTAAAAGCCCTGAAGAAAACCTTTAAAAAGTCACAGAAGGGGATAAGGTTGAAAAGATACGGACTTGACGGGTATTTTATGGAAGATGGGTATCTTTACGAGGTTAAAAAAAAGAGGTGAGTTTATCCTTTGGCATCCTTTATTTGTCAGTTCACACTTTGCCGCAGACAACATGAACAACACGGAAAAGTTGCTCGCGGGGGATTGGCAAATCAATCCGAAACATTGCTCGCGGGGGATTGACAAATCCCCCGCACTGCACCACGGTTCGGATTTGGCAATCCGAACCGAGCATACGCGGGCCGAACCGGGCAACACGGAAAAGTTGCTCGCGGGGATTGGCAAATCAATCCGAAACATTGCTCGCGGGGGATTGACAAATCCCCCGCACTGCACTACGGTTCGGATTTGTCAATCCGAACCGAGCATACGCGGGCCGAACCGAGCATACGCGGGCCGAACCGAGCATACGCGGACCGAACCGAGCATACGCGCTTATGCCGGGCGGGCCATGTTTCATTTTGGTGACACTCAATTAAAAGAGGTGAAATTATGAAGAAATTCACGTTGCTGTTTTTTATTTTGACTGTATCATCAGGCATATCATACGCAGAAACGGTCAATATCTGCACAGACATGAACTCCTGGTATCCGTTCACATATAAGGAAAAAGGAGAATCCAAAGGAATGCATGTGGATATTACAGCCCAGGCTCTGGAAAACTTGGGTTATAAAATGAAATTTACTCCCATTCCGTGGAACCGCTGTTTGCAGATGACAGAGCAGGGAAGCTATGATGCGCTTGTTTCCGGTTCTTATAAACTGAGCCGGGCAGAATCATTTTTTTATCCGCCGGATGCTTCTGATGAAAAAAAATCTGAATGGCGTATTATGCAGGTGGAATATGTGCTTATCACTCCGATTGATAATCCGTATAAATTCAAAGGAGAGATTAAAACCTTGCCCACGCCAATACGAGCGCCGCTTGGATACTCTATTGTTGAAGACCTGAGAGCCAAAAATATCAAAGTGATAACTGGCAAGACCATAAGAAATTTGCGAACCGTAGCCAAGTTAAAGAAAGGGGGAGTGATTACCATACCGACTAATGCGGAAATGCTGATTCGCAAGCTTGGCTTTGAGAATAAGTTGAAAATTCATGACATTCCAATAAAATCAAAGTCCTATTTTATGATGTTCTCCAAAATAACCCAACATCTGAGCAATAAGGAAATGCTGGAAATCTGGAATGAAATTGCCAAATTACGCGATAATAAGGAATTCATGACAAATATCCAGTCGAAATACGATTAGGCACCCCTTCGACAAGCTCAGGGACCCGGACAAGCTCAGGGACCCTGAGCTTGTCGAAGGCAACCCTCAACCTTGGAAGTTTTAAGAAAGGAGACTTTTTATGATAAAAAGTATGTTTGTTGCAATGGTTTGTGCTATTATTATGAGCACACAGGCTTTTGGCGCAGGATTTGCCCTGTATGAACATAGTTCAAGGGGAGTGGCCCTTGGCGGAGCCTTTGTGGCTCAGGCAGATGACCCGTCAGCTTTGTATTACAATCCTGCCGGCATAACCAGGCTTGACGGTATCCGGATGATGGCAGGGTTCAGTGCCATTATTCCGGACATCAGCATAACAAATCCAAGCGGAAACAACGATGATATAGAAAAGAATGTATTTTTCCCGCCTCATCTGTATGTCACCTACAAATTGAATGACAGGTTCTCATTCGGACTGGGCGTGTTCTCCCCTTTTGGTCTTTCCACGGAATTTGATGAAAATTGGGATGGCAGATACAATTCTTATCTGGCCACGATTGAAACTGTGAACGTGAATCCGAATATTGCAGTAAAGGTCAGTGATTCTCTTTCTGTTGCTCTAGGATGTTCGATTCAGCATGTTGATGTGGAATTTAAGCAAAAGATCAGGCCCGCGGATGTGATAAGAGCAAGCGAAAGCAATATTAAAATGGGAATTGCCCAGAGTTACGGCCTGGATCCGGACTCCGCCCAGGTGGATCTGGCTTATAAAACCAATTTTTTAAAGGGCGCGGCCGCGTTGGGAGATATTGATCAGAAAATTGAGGGAGACCACATTGATATGGGTTTCAACATTGCTGTTCATTATCAGCCCACAGACAGGCTTTCTTTTGGCGTCACTTACAGATCCGGGATTGACCAGGATCTGGACGGCAAGGCTTACTATGATAATGTATCAGAAATACCGGGTGTTTTCAATTTTTCAGATGTCTTCTACAATGCTTCCGGTTCCGGGAAACTGGCATTGCCGGATTTTTTTACAATGGGTGTTGCCTATAAGGTGACCGAAAATCTTATATTGGAAGCAGATGCCTGGCGAACTGGGTGGTCAAGCTATAAAGACCTGCCGTTAGTTATCGAAAACGGATTGGGGGATCGAACCCAACAAAAAGATTATGATGATGTCTGGACTTTCAGGTTTGGCGCTGAATATAAAATTTCAGACACATGGACAGCAAGGCTGGGCTATGTTTATGATCAGTCACCTATTCCTGATGAGACAATTGATTACTCTCTGCCTTCCAATGACCGGCACCTGTTCAACTCAGGCCTGGGTTTCAGATACAAAAATTTTGTTACTGACGCATATTTCACATATCTGATTGCCAAAGATCGTCATATTGATGCAAGGCCGGAAGATTATATTTTGGAAGGAGATGTGGAAGGCAGTGCTCTTCTTATGGGTCTGAGCTTTTCTTATGAGTTCTGAGACTTCTATGAATTACAGACAGATATGACTGCCCCTCGTTCCCAATCTCCACTTTGGGAACGAGGAGTTATGAGACGGGCGAACCTCTGCGGAACGCGGGAGATGAGGGTGATACCTGCTATGGTATTAAATTGCGGCGTCACGCAGATGCCTGAAATCATGCCGCTGTAATTCTGGTCAGCAGGACTCTGATGCTCTCTCATTCCTTCAACGGATTCCGGGTCAGTCCAGATCCAGTTTCGCTTTACACCGGTTGCATTTTACAGCACCGCGAAAAACTTTATTTCCGCATTCCGGGCAAATATAGCGGGCTTCCTCATCCTGAATCCACTTTTCAGTACCGACTTCACGCCAATACGGGATAGCGCGCAATATAACCTTTTTGCCCACGGTCATGGGAAAATCGTCAACGTGCCTGCAAGGAAATTCATCGCACTGATGACAACCGGTGTAACCTTTTTCTTTGGTGCAGTCTCTGATTGCACACTGCCTGCAATGAATGAAAAGATCATCAGACAGGCAGCCATGGCATTTAATATCTTCTGCTGAAAGATTTTCGCAGTTGGGAAGCGCACCCTTGCCGGGAACATTTCCCTTGTAAACATTCACCAATCCTTCCTTGAATTTTCTGTTATTATCGCAGTGTGCGATATAAATTGCACATACTCCGCAATAAAGACCGCAAGGTGAAATAAAATCCGGATTTACTTTCATGATTCCTATTCTCCAATTATCTCTTTTATTTTTGACAATGATATACCAAGTATCGAATCAAAGCACATAACAGTCTGATTCATCATGGGTTGCAGGTACTTAACTCAAAATGGCCTTCCATACAGCATGGTTACAATTTAGCTATATTGTAGCTGCGTGTCAAGAAAAAAATGGACTGTTGATATAACTCTTCAACTGTATGCTTTTACGCGGTTTACCATTGGACAGAATCAGTAATGATGACTGTCTGGACAGTAAAAATCAGATTTTTATTGCCAAAAGTGGAAGTCTGATATTAAATGAAGGTATTTTTTTGAGATATGTTTGACCTTTTGCACAAAGCGGCTATTTTTTAGGCCAGAATAAGGAATGAAATAATGAAGATTCAAATCAAAAATTTGGGACCATTGAAACAGGCCGAATTCTCACTTGGCGACCTGACGATTATTTGTGGCGGCAACAACACAGGCAAGACCTACGCCACTTACACACTTTTTGGCTTTTTGCATGACTGGCACAAACTGCTCTCCATAGACATCCAAGATGACAAGATATGGCAGTTGCTTAATGACGGTGTGATGATAATGGATTTGCAGGAATATACGGAAAAGGCCGGGCAGATTCTTGCGGAGGGATGTCAGAAATACACAAAGCAGTTGTCGAAGGTTTTTGCGGCTCCGGCAGACCGATTTCAGAAAACCGCATTTCAAGTGATACTTGATACTCAACATATTCGTATCACAGATAAATTTGAGCGGAAAATGAGTACAGAGAATGCAGAAATTTTTTCCATTACCAAAAAAGAGGAGAGTACGGAGTTGACCGTCACCCTGCTTGCTGAGAAAGAGAAAGTGAAAATTCCCTCTGATGTGATCAGGGCAGTCATTGCGGATACTGTCAAGGAGATCATTTTTGGTCATCTTTTTCCCAATCCCTTCATTTCCAGCGCAGAACGAACCGGAACCGCCATTTTCCAAAAGGAGCTGAATTTTGCCCGCAATCGCCTGCTTGATGAAGTGAGCCGAGCCGATAAAATGATCAACCCCATGGAACTTCTGCTGAAAGATTATCAGAACTATGCCCTGCCGGTAGAAATGAATGTGGAGTTTATCCGACAGCTTGAAAGTATTGAAAAAAAGAGAAGTTTCATTGCAGAGAGACACCCGGAAATGCTGTCCGACTTCGCCGACATCATCGCCGGCGATTATACCGTCACCCGGAATGACCAGCTTTATTTTGTGCCAAAGGGCAAAGAGATTAAGCTTTCCATGGGTGAAAGTTCCAGCGCGGTTCGCTCCCTGCTTGATATCGGGTTTTACCTCAGACATGCTGCACAGCCCGGTGATCTGCTCATGGTGGACGAACCGGAGCTGAATCTGCATCCGGAAAACCAGCGCCGCATGGCCCGGGTCTTTGCCCGGCTGGTCAATTTGGACATCAGGGTTTTCATCACCACCCACAGCGATTATATCATCAAAGAGTTGAACACGCTGATCATGCTCAACCATGACAAACCGCATCTGAAGCGGATTGCTGAAACTGAGGGATATCGGCCCGAAGAACTGATTTCCTCCGATAAAATCAGGGTCTATATTGCGGAAACGGCTCTGGTGAAGTCGGATGACAATGACAAAGAAACACTGAGCCAAACCCTTACTCTGGCTGACACAGACCCGGAACTCGGGATTGAGGCCCGCAGCTTTGACACGACCATAGAGACGATGAACCGTATCCAGGAAGAAATTGTCTGGGGAGGAGAATAGCGATGACCGATCTTGAAATTCTTGATCAGATGATCAAGGAAGCCGCCAAGGTGCCGTTAGACGACAATTACGGCAAGAACAAGGTCATTCTCACTGAGCCTCAGCAGGCAGACGCTTTGGCAACCATTTTCGGAGTGCCGGATGACGCCATCGTGATCAAGGCGGATGCCTTCAGATCGCCCGATACGATTTTTGACGGATCCCATGGTGAATGCAAACGTGCGGATTTTGTCATCGTGGCTGATACCGGCAAGAAAAAGGTCATCCTCTGTATTGAACTGAAGACCACGAAAGACTCAAAAAAAGAAATCACTCAGCAACTGTCAGGAACTCAATGTTTTGTCGAGTATTGCCGGGAAATCGGCCGGGTTTTTTGGAATGAGCGGGATTTCCTTGATGGTTATGCCTATCGTTTTGTGAGCATCGGGCATACCAGCATTCCCAAACGAAAAACGCGCACCATCGGACAAGCCGATGCTCACGACCGTCCCGATAAAATGATGAAGATTGACTGGCCGAATCACCTTCAGTTCAATCATCTTTCCGGAGGGTCGTGAAAACTTGGAAATCAGCCTGCAGCTTATCGAATTTATTAATCAGCAGATACCCGTCATAAAATAACAGTTCCATCAATTTCAGCATGTTATAATCATTGATGACTGTAAAAATCAGGTTTTTATTGCAAGAATGGAAATAAGTCTTTTCATATCTGTATATAATATGATAGTTAGATGAAAATATTTTTCAGGTTGATTTGAACTGACAAAAACAATTATAAAAATGGAGGAATGAAATGCTGGAGATTAAGGATTCTGTCGGAGTTATTACCGGTGGGGGCGGCGGTATTGGTCTGTCACTCGCCAAACACTGGGTGAAAAACGGCGGCAAGGTGGTTATCGCTGATGTGGCAGAGAAATTTTTGGAAACTGCCGAAGCTGAACTCAGAGAAATGGGCGGCGAGGTCGTTTCCGTGGTCTGCAATGTGACTGATGAAGATGACTGTGGCAGACTTGCTGACACTGCCATTGAAAAATTCGGACAGATCAATATGGTGGCACCCTTTGCCGGAATCATCAAGGACGGAATGATGCTCTCCCCGGACAGGAAAACAGGCAAAGTCACCCGGAAAATGGCTCTGGGTGATTTTCAGATGGTCATTGACATCAACCTGACCGGCGTATTTCTGACCGTGCGTGAATGCGCCGAACGCATGATCAACAACAACTGCAAGGGACTGATCTGCCTGATATCTTCCACCGGTTCTCTGGGAACAGCCGGGCAGATCAATTATTCTTCCACCAAAGCGGCCATGTCTGTCATGCCCAAGGTCATCACAGCAGAGTTTTTCCGCCGCGGGCTTGCGGACAGAATCCGTTGTGTGGCTGTCGCACCGGGCTATGTGGGAACGCCCATGGTAAAAAAGGTCATGAACCAGAAAGCATTGGACAAAGTTCTGGCACAGGTTCCTATCGGACGTCTTGTCGAGCCGGAAGAAGTGGCCTCTCTTGTGGGAGATATCTATCGGAATGAAGCTTTGGCCGGAGATGTCTTCTTTATCCACGGCGGTCTGCGACTGGGTGCCAAGGGATAATCCATATATCCGATTCAAGAAAATGAAGCGGAACCCACCATTTGCGGGTTTCGCTTCGTTACACCTGCATTTCTTTCAACTTTTCTTTAATAACCCTCATAAACCAGCGATTTCCAGTTTGAAGGTGTATTCAGGCGTTCTTCAATGTCCACGCTGAAAAATTCCGCAATCGGCTTGAATATCTCAGGATTGTCAGACTGAACCTTTCGTGCGGCCCCAAGTATTTTGTCCATGGCGTTTTGGGTCAGTTTGCCCAGAGGCTGGCGGCATCTGCCCGAGGGCATCCCCAAAATGGACATCAGCGCTTTGAAGGCCAAAGGATTTCTGGCCCTGAACACCACTTCTCCGTAAGGCGTTTTTTCCATGGTTTTGACTGTCACCAAATCAAAAAGCGGCTGAAGTGCGGATGCCAGACGCTTTGCTTCTGCCACGTTTCCCTGTTCAAAAAAGCGTATCATTTCAGAAACCGCGCGCGGGGCGATATTTGAAGCAACAGAAATCGCACCGGATGCCTTCACATCAGGGTCTGTCATCATCTGGGAGGTCATGCCGTCATCGCCGGAAAGAATGATGAAATCCGGACCGCAGCACTCCCTTGTGCGTCTCATGTTTTCAATGTTGCCTGTGGCCTCTTTCACTGTGCTTACATTCTTAAATTCCTTACTCAGAAGCGCAATATCCTCAGGCAGCAGCTGCGTGCCTGTCCTGCCGGGAATAACATAAGGGATTACCTGAATATCAGGAAAAGCTTTGGCAACAGGGCCGATATATTCCTTACGAATTTCAAGGGAGCTGGGCCCATTATAATAAGGATCCATGAGCAATACAGCATCCGCACCGGCATGGGCGGCATGTTTTGTGGCTGCAAGGCTCTCTTTTGTATTGTTGCTTCCGGTTCCTGCGATGCAAACGCATTTACCCTTTGTTTTTTTTGCAACCTCTTCAATAACGGCGTTGTGTTCCTCCCATGTCAGACAGGGACTTTCCCCAGTCGTTCCCACTGCCAGTATTCCGCCGATTCCATTTTCTATCTGGAAATCAGCAAGACTGCCAAGCCCTTCATAATCTACCGCATCACCCCTGAATGGCGTTACAAGTGCTGTATAACTTCCTGTGATCATAGAAATCCCCTTCAAAAAGCACATCCCTCTGAGAGGGTTGCAAAGTTTTAAGTTTTAAGTTTTAAGTTTTAAGTTTTTTTCATCCCAAAATGCTTGTTTCCGATAATGTCTGATATATGTTTCCTATATTAACAAATTCATTCCCTGTCAAGGGAACAGTTTGAACAATTTAATTGTATCCCTGATTCTAACGGTTTTTGTGGTTTCCGATATGATCCGCAGATGAACGCAGATGAACGCAGACAGATGCTCACGGCCTGTGCAGGCGGTCAGAGTGCGGGAGCATCAGCGTTCATCCGCGGTTTGCAAAAATCACAGATGTCTGAAATCTTATGCAGCCACAAAATCCGTCAGAATCAGTAATATCCTTCTGAAATATCATTTTGCCTGAAAAGCAGATGAATTGAAAAGTTCGTAGTTCCGTCTTCAGGTGCACCAGGAAGATTCAGATTGTGGTACCAGCAGTATCAGATTCTGTGGAATATGACATTTTTTTTTAACTGAGATGTAAGAAAAAAAAATCTTTTGTGTATTATTAAAAAAGAAGTTATAAAACGACAATTTTCTATTTTGAAAGCCGAATTTGTCACGGAGGCAAAATGTATTTTCACAGATCAGTCTTCCCTGACTTTTTTAAAACTGCAATGTAAGAAAAAAAAACTCTTGTATATCATTAAGAAATAAGTTATAAAACGACAATTTCCTATTTTGGAAAGCCGAATTTATCAAGGAGGCAAAATGTACTTTCACAGATCATACTTTTGCTCTATAAATGTCGCAGTCCTGAAGATGATATTCGTTTTTTTTCTGGTGTTCCCTTATTCTTCCATAAGTGCTGACGAATTTCCTCTCCTGCAATCTCATTTCATAAATGTCAGCAGATCCCAAAACACCATTTCTGCAAATCTCGTTGGCGCAGACATCTCGGATGTTGCTGAAACGCTCTCAAAGGCCGGGATAAAGGTGCTGTTGGACGAGAGCATCTCCCACAAAATCACATCAAAAATTCAGAACATGCCCCTTGAAGCAGGAATAAAGCGACTGCTGGGCCCGGCACTCAGCAGTGCTTTCATCTTTACCAAAGAAAAAAATCCGAATGGAAAACTGCAATTCTGTCTAAACACTGTTAAAATATTTAAAAGCGGGAATATGATGTCAGCCAGTTTCAGGGACTATAATAAAGGTATCCCGGGAGAGTCCGGGAAACACGGCCGGGCCGGAGCTTCGTCGTCTGCCGATTCTGCGCCAGTCGTCAACTCAAAGCAGCAGCATCCCGGATCATCAAAGAAGCATATCCCCAGAAATCGGGGAGCCATAAAATATGAAATAATGCTTGCAAGACAAAACCTTGATCTCCTCCGTCAAAAAAACAGATTTGAAATATCCCGTGCAAACAGGAAAATTGCTGAACTGAAAATGAAACTGAGCAGAACCTTTTCCCATGAAAGGGCGGGTATTGTAAGGGAACTGGGACGGGCAGAGCAGGAGCTTGTCAAAGTGAAAAGCTCAGACAGCATAATAATTGAAGAAATGAATATCAGGAGACTGACCGATGGGCTGTCGAAGATTGATGATCAGAAAAAGCTTGCAGACAGACAGCGGAAAGCCGAAAAACTGCGGGATGTCAGGAAACAGAGGTTTCGCTATTAAAAAGAACCAGGTTTTTTTCAGGTAAAAAACCCGGGTTCCCGTCTGTCTCAACTTTTTGTACACAGAAAATGGGTGTGCAGTCATAAAAAATCTGATTGTCAAGTTTTTTAAGAATATGTTCGGGAAAGGAGGTGAAAATTTACAAAGAACACAGTAATGAAAGGTAATTTAAACAAGGGTAATTTAAACGATGAATTTATTCAGGAGGTACAAAAATGAAAGTTTGTAAATGTATGATACTGTTGGCTGTATTCATGGCCATTGTCGGGATAGGGTTCGGCCCTGTCGCGGACGCGGCCAGCAACTTGAAAATCAAGGAACCGCCTCTTTTCAAGGAGAGAGTGGACAAGGCGATCTCCAAGATGGAAGATCGGGCGATGACAGCAAGAAGCCCCAGACGGGATGAGACACTGAATTGCGACTTTTGGGACAGTTGCTGCGATGATAACTATTCCGATTATGATCCGGACAAACCGGGTTGCGATCTCGACTGCGCAAATATTTGCGATGCCTGCAACCCGGGTTTCACAAATGATAATCCGGATTGCGAGCCGCCGATGGACATCTGCGATGAGTACAGTGAGAATTTCAACCCTGAGGGTTGCAGAAAGGAAATCTGCTTTAATGAAAACAGCGAGCACTATAATCCTGATGACCCGATCTGTAAGGAGGGAGAATGGGACATTTGCGATCCCCGTCATCCGGACTTCACAGAGGACAATCCCGAGTGCATGGATCCCTGTGACCCCAACAATCCCACTTATGATCCCAATGACTGTGGCGGCGGCGACGGTGTCACCATCAGCGGCAAGGTCTGGAGTGCTGGCTCTGATGGGACACAGGAGCCGGCCGTAGGCATGTGGGTTCGTGTATGGGATCCGGAGACTAACGAAGAAGGAGAAGCCCGTGTCCAGGAAGACGGCGGATATGTGCTCTATCTTCACACCAGACATGGAAACTTTGAAGTGGTCACAGAGCCGGACTGGGAAAGCGGCATTATTGACTTTCACGGCGGCCCTTTTGTCCTTTATGAAGAGGATGATGTGAGCGACGGCTTTGACGGCTTTGCCGGCGACTGGGACTACCTTTACCATGTACCGGTACAGAATGAGAATATCATCGTAAACATTGAGGTTAAAAAGCAGGTGTCGGTCAGGGGCATCGTTCTTGATGCCGATGACAGGCCGATTCCGCACGCGTGGGTTGATGTCCACTCCGAAGAAATCGGAGAAGGGAACGGCGGAGAGACCAATGGGGAAGGGAAATTCAACATTCCCGTGCCCAAAGGGCCTGGTTATCATATCAATGTTGACGGCAAACCAGGGACAGGTATCATCGGCGGATTTCTTCTTGATGAAGATGGAAATTCTCCGTGGGAAGGAAAAGTCACTGGTGATTGGGAAAAAAGAACCCTGATGGAAGTCGGACCCGAAGGGATCAGCGGGGTAAAGATCACCTTGGGAAAAGGCGT
>Ga0190283_1000267_pt1 | contig 28361 bp, 17 predicted proteins | sample 48691801_MG_FD_161669 | JGI IMG/M metagenome (GOLD analysis project Ga0190283, IMG submission 161669) | Hydrothermal vent microbial mat bacterial communities from Southern Trench, Guaymas Basin, Mexico - 4869-18-0-1_MG | ecosystem: Environmental > Aquatic > Marine > Hydrothermal vents >...
GTTTATGTTATCGAGGTAAAGAATCAGGGCGCAAACTGTGACGCGGTTATTGCGCTCTATGACACTGACGGAGTGACCCGCCTGGCATCCCAGGATGGTGCTGATGTCTTGGGAGACACATCTCTGTCCTGGCAGGCTCCTGCAAACGGCATCTATTATGTGAAGGCGCGCCATCAGAATCCGAATGCTTATGGCGAGGATACCGAATATGAGATTATCGTGAACGGTGCTTTTTGCCCGGACGTGTATGAAGACGATGATGAATTTTTTATGGCACGCGGCATCAAACTGTATGATATACCTCAGAAACATAATTTTCATGATGCCGGAGACGAAGACTGGAACAGATTTTATGGAAGGGGCGGAGAGCGTTATCGCATTGAGGCAGGCAATCTGGGCGTAAATTGTGATGTCGTCATCGAGCTTTACACTTACGATGATCCCGGCGAGAGACTGATTGCATCTCAGGATGCTGCCGGCATCTCGGAAAATGAGACTCTGACCTGGGTTGCGTCTGAAAATGAGGTTTACTACATAAAGATACGTCATCGTGATCCAGAGACTTATGGCGAGAATACAGAATATGAGATCAAACTGAATACATTTTGCCCGGACGATAACGATTTCTGCCCGGATGCTTATGAAGAAGACGACACCTCTGATCAGGCATTGGACATCCCGCCGCACGGCATTGTGAATCAGCGGCATAATTTTCACGATCCCGGGGACGAGGACTGGATCAGGTTTGACGGTAGATCGGAAACAACTTATTTTATTGACATACACAGTCTGCTGGAGGAAGAAAATATCGCCATGGAGCTTTATGAGGCCGACGGCGTAACGCTTCTGGCAGTTCAGGATACCCAAGACGTGGAAAAAGGATCCTTGGAGTGGTTTTCTCCTGAAAACGCTCCGTATTATGTGAGGATACGTCATCATGACCCGGAGGCTTATGGTGAAAGCACGGCTTATGAACTCATGATGTATTCTTTCCCGGATATCTACGAACAAGATGACTCTTTTGAACAGGCTGTTGCCATTATGCCGTCGCCTCCGGAATCGGACGGTATATGGATATCTGACATGCCTGAACTGTCCTATAACTTTGATTCTCCCGGGGATGAGGACTGGATCAAATTTGAGGTTGCTTCAGGAGAGGCTTATACAATTGCGGCAGTTGATCTCGGTGAAAACGCCGACGTTGTTATTGAGATTTATGCTCCTGACCGCAGTCTGCTGGTGTCTCAGAATGTTGCTGGAGGAGCAGCAGATGAATCTCTGACCTGGACTCCTCCTGAAGACGGGGTGTATTATGTAAAGACAAGAAATGAGGATCCGGAGGCTTATGGGAGAGATACGGAATATAATCTCAATTTGGGAAGAAGCAACAAAGTTGCCTCAGATGCTTTTCCTGGGTATGTTGAGGGGATTGTCACTGATGATTTCTCCAATATGCCCATTGAGGGGGCAGCGATTAAGACCAGTGGCAATTTCTATACGTCGAGCCTTTCCAAAGGAGGCTATCGCATGAGCCATCCCGCAGGTGTCCATACTATTACGGCTGAGGCTTCAGGTTATGAGACATTTACGGATTCACTGATCGTGGGAGAAATAGAGACGACCACCAAACATATTCGCATGATTCCCATAACTGGAACAGTAGCCACGCCGACGCTCTCACCCGCGCCGGGAATTCATTTCTCGGAACAACATATTGACATAGAAAGTGAAACATTTGGAACAACGATTCGCTATACAACGGATGGCAGTGAGCCTACCGAGTTGTCTCCTGCTTATGTGGAGTCTGTTTCTGTGCCTGCGACCACTACAATCAGAGCTAGGGCTTATAAAAATAACTGGACGGCCAGCGAAATCGTTACAGGTATTTATGAGATCACAGGAAAAGTTGAGACACCGACTTTTTCTCCGGAACCCGGCACTTACACTGTAGGTCCAAACGTGGAACTGTTATGCGTTACGCCTGATGCCTTCATTCACTATACGACAGATGGCAGCGAACCTGGCGAGGATTCTCTGATTTATACGGCATCCATCCCGGTGTCTTCCAGCATGACGATCAAGGCAAAGGCTTTCAAAAAGGACTGGATTTCCAGCGGAACAGCGACCGGGGCTTACACAATCACGGGAACGGTTGCAAGCCCGACCTTCTCGCCTGATCCCGAAACGTATCCCGCATCACAGAACGTGGAACTGTCATGCGCCACGGAAGGAGCCGTGATCCGCTTCACGACAGACGGAACTGAGCCGGAGGAAGATTCCCCGGCTTATGAGGCGCCGGTTTCAGTGACTTCGAGCATGACGATTAAGGCGAAAGCTTTCAAGAAGGACTGGAACTCCAGCGGAACAGCAACCGGGTCTTACACGATTACGGGAACGGTTGCGAATCCGACGTTCTCGCCTGATCCCGGAACGTATCCGTCAGCCCTGAATGTGGAACTGTCATGCGCCACAGCCGGAGCCTTAATTTACTATACAACAGACGGCAGCGAACCCTCAGAAAATTCGTCGAGATATTCATCAACCATATCATTGGCAACAAGTACGATAATCAAGGCAAAGGCATATAAAACCGGCTGGATATCCAGTATAACAGCAACAGGAATTTATACAATTACCGGAACAGCCGAGGCACCCACATTTTCGCCACTTCCCGGTGCGTATATCTCCCCTCAAAATATTGAACTGTCAACAACCAGTTCCGGCGCATCTATTTACTACACAACAGACGGCAGCGAACCCACAGAGCGTTCCCGGCTTTACACAACGCCCATACCGGTGACATCAGATACGACAGTCAAAACAAAAGCATTCAAAACCGACTGGGCACCCAGTATCACGGTAACCGGAGTTTACATGATTACGGAAACAGTTGAAGCCCCCGACATAGCTCCAAGTCCCGGCGTTTATGTCATCGCTCAGGAAGTTGAACTGTCATGCGCTACACCCGATGCCGTCATCCACTATACAACAGACGGCAGTGAGCCGACAGAAGATTCTCCGCTCTATTTATCGCCGATAGTAATTTCTGAAACCACAACGGTAAAGGCAAAGGCATTTAAAACAGATTGGAATGCCAGCGATATGACAACCGGGGAGTATGTCATCACAGGAACCGTGGAAACTCCCACATTCTCAGTGCCTTCTGAAATCTATGAGGAAGCCCAGGAAATTGAACTCATATCCGCCACGCCCGGAGCCGCCATTCACTACACCACCGACGGCAGTGAGCCAACAGAAGATTCGCAGATTTATCAATCCCCCATAACCGTTTCTGCCACCATGACGATAAAGGCAAAAGCATTTAAAACCGACTGGAATCCAAGTGCCACAGAAACAGGAAACTATATCATTACCATCATCGAAAGCCCAGACTCTGGAGGAGGGGCGTGTTTTCTGAATACAGCATTAGAAAGGTAAACATTAGGGGCAGGCCGGACGGGATTAGGGGCAGGCCGGACGGGATTAGGGGCAGGCCGGACGGGATTAGGGGCAGGCCGGACGGGATTAGGGGCAGGCCGGACGGGATTTGCAATCCCGTCCGCAATGTTTCCGCCATGTCACCGTGAGTGCCGGAATGATCCGGACGGGATTGCAAATCACGTCCGGCTTGGGAACGCAGCATTAGAAAGGTAAACCTAATGATACATCAAAACATCTTTAAAAAATCGCTTTTTTTTCTGATTTGTCTCAGTGCCCTTGGTGCGTTTATTTCAGACACCGCCATTGCCCAGACATCGGACACCGCCACAGGAGGCGTACAGAGACTTGAAATTCCGTCAACCTTCAATCCGGTGGGTTCAGGGGCAAGGGCCTTGGGAATGGGCAGCGCGTTTATTGCCGTAGCTGACGACGCCACAGCAGCCTCCTGGAACCCCGGGGGACTGATTCAGCTAGGCCGCCCCGAAGTCTCAGTTGTCGGCGCCTTTTTTCATCGGACCGAGGAGAATGAATTCGGAACCAATACTGAAGCTTCCGGGGAGCAGCGCGTGGACGCGGAGAATATCAACTATTTCAGCGCGTCGTATCCCTTTGCACTTTTCAATCGTAATATGATTCTTTCTTTGAACTATCAGCATCTTTTTGACTTCACACGGGAGTGGAACTTTCCAATTATTGAGCGTTCAACCCGGACCTCGGCAATCTGGGATTTCAGATACAAACAGAGCGGAAGCCTTTCAGCTCTCGGACTTGCCTATTGCATCCAGATGACCCCGAGGGTTTCCTTTGGATTCACTCTGAACTTTTGGGAAGACTGGCTGAAAGACAACAGTTGGGAACAAAACCGATATCGGAAGATAACAACCATTGATCATCTGGAAAATGTTATGTCCACTGATGAATACAGCATCTGGAGCAAGTACTCATTCAGCGGCTTCAATGCAAATCTCGGTGTTTTATGGAATATCAATGAGAAACTCACCCTCGGGGCTGTTTTCAAAACGCCTTTTACCGCTGATCTGAAACATGAATTCGCGTCCGAATATTCTCTCATTGATCCTGGGCTTTCTTATGACTCAAGTGTTTCATCAACCGAGGATCAGAAATTGGATATGCCCATGTCCTACGGGATCGGCGTTGCATATCGCTTTTCAGACCGCCTGACAGTTTCCGCAGATATTTGCAGAACCGAGTGGCAGGATTTTCTCATCGAAGATTCGGAAGGGAACAAAACCTGTCCCATAAGCGACCGGCCCGTTGAAGAATCAGATGTCCATGCGACCCATCAGGTTCGGATCGGAGCCGAATACCTCTTTTTCGACCCTGCCAGATCAAAATATGTTATCCCGTTGCGATGCGGCGTTTTTTATGACCCTGCGCCTGCTGAGGGAAGTCCGGATAATTTTTACGGATTCAGCCTGGGATCGGGGATTGCTGTGGGAAAATTTGTTCTCGACATCGCATATCAGTACCGATTCGGCAAGGATGTCGGGACATACATCCTTCAAAACCGGGAGTTCTCACAGGACGTGAGGGAACATGCGCTGTATTCGTCTGTGATCATTCATTTCTGACTGATTATAACGGTCAGATAAGGGGAAAAAGTGTCATAAATATATGCCGGGTCCTTGCTTCTCAATGTTGCCATAAAGGAGTATTACAGAAGCTCGACATCTGAGGTTTAATGGTCTTTGCGGCATATACAGATAAAATCCGGTCAGCCCCGCAGGTGGCATGTCTGCAGGCAGATACCGGATACAAAAAAATCCGTTACCAGCTTTTGAGCTGATAACGGATTCGTGCTTTTCTGAATAAATTTCTGATCCAGAGTGCAAAGTTTACTTTGCCCGTGTCGCAACAAGCTCTTATTTAATCAGGATTCCGGCCTGTACCCGGCAAATTTTTTTGTGCGTGTGAGATGAGATTTTATTTAACATATCCAAATATCTGTCTGCCATATCCTCCCGGTCAGAATACTGTTTCACATAACTTCGGCCATTCTTTCCCATAGCAGACAGCAACTCTTTTTCCTGACGGAATTTTCTGATGACGTGAACCGTATGCTCCACATTTTCCGGTTCTGCAAATACACCGCATCCCACTTTTTCAATGATTTTCCGACATTCACCGTCCACAGAACAGAGAATGGGCCGCGCCATGGCCATAATCTCAAATATCTTTGAAGGAATGACCGTCTTAAAAAGCGGTGTGCCGCGTAATGTCACAAGGTTCAGGTCTGTCAGCGCGTAATAATCAGCTACCTTTTCTTTGGAAACACCCGGCAGCACTGTGACATTCGGCAACCCTTTTTCTCTGACCATTTTCTGAACGGTCTTTTTCTGTGCGCCCTCTCCCACAATCAGGAAAAGGATATCAGGGACATCTCTCAACTGCTCTGCGACTTCAATGATTTTGTCAACCGCATGGGCCATTCCGACCGTGCCGATATAGGAGACGACAAACTTTCCCTCAGCGTCCAGTCTGCGGATCAGATTCATGGAAACCGGCCGGGGCGAAAAAGCGGAAAGATCAACGCCATTTTTGATGACATGAATTTTGGATCCCGGGATTCCCCTACGGATGAGATTGTCCCGGAACGCATTGGTGACCGCCACAACCAGCGTTGAGCGACGATACAAAAAAAGCTCAAGTTTTTCAAGAATGCGAATCATCGGACCCGGTTTCATGGCCCCCACGGTGACGATGGATTCCGGCCAGATATCCCTGAGTTCAAAAACAAAGGGACATCGTTTCAGTTGGCTCACGATGAACCCGGCTGCCGCACAGAAAAACTGGGGTGATGTTGCCACCACAAGCTCCGGCCTGGGCATCTTTATTGTCGCAGTCACGCTGGCGGCCATAAAAAAGAGATAATTGAGCGTTCTCCGAAAGAATCCTGCATTAGGTGCCAGACAGGTCTTGACCCGAAGGACTTCAATGCCGTCCTTGTCCTCACGGGTCAGCCACTCGTTTTTATAACCCGCATAAAGAACACCATAAGGATGACTGGGATGGTTGGTAATCACAGTCACGCGGACATCAGGATTTTTTACCCAGCGTCTGGCGTGTTCATAAGTTCTCGAAGCCGGAGCATTCGTCTCCGGCGGAAAATAATGGCTTAAAAAGAGTATGTGCATCGCAACCCAAACTCCGCTTTATGGGAAAAACTGCCGCTCATCACCAGACAGGGCCGCCTTTCCTCTGTTCCGAACTCAGGGTAATAGTCGCTCATGGTGAGCCGGACATCCGCTCCCCGGGGTTCAATATGCAACCGGTCGTTAAGAGTAAACATTCCGTTTTTATGAGATTGAACACGGACATCCGGCGCGCAGTGAAAAAAAGCTTCAAAGTGATGGGCCCCGGGGCCTTTCCATAATTCAGCTTGGTCCAGTCCATCCAGAACCACAGTATTATGCGCGGCCGTTCCCCTTGAGTATGCCCGACGCCGGGTTTCCTCATACTCATAAACGCCGGTATCTGTAAAGATGTTTCTGTCTTCAAAATCAAGAAGAATGGCCAGCATATCACAATGGGCATGGCCTTCACGAAGTCTTCTGTCCCGACAGCTTTCACGAAGTCTTCTGTCCCGACAGCCTTCACGAGGTCTTCTGTCCCGACAGCCTTCACGAGGTCTTCTGTCCCGACAGCTTTCACGATGTCTTCGGCCGACAGGCTCGAAAGATAGGTATCTCCCCACATCTTCCCCATCTCAATGACATCCTCAGGGGTCAGTTCCTGTTTCATAAAAACACCTCCTTTGGAAAACCGGTGTTTCCACAGGCCCTGCAGAAACCAGAGCAGTTTCCCGGAAAGCGGGCCGGCATTCTGACCTTTCAATATTCTGAAAGCGGCTCTTTTTTCCCGTATCCGGCTTGCAAAGCATTTGATATAAGCGTTATATGGTTCCCCTGAGAGCTCGTTGCTTCCGGTCTTGATAACTGATTTTCAATTTCCCTGAGACAGGCAACCTCTTCCGGAGTCATTTGCGATAAAATGTGTTCAACAGAATCAAGCGTGTCTTCATCTTCATTGAATACTTTGTGGCGCCTTTAAGGGATTTTGCCAGAAATTCCGTGTCAAGCCGTTCTGTGCGGGAAGAAAAACGACGGATTGTCATATTTGCACTCTCTGATTATATAATGAACAATAGCCATTTTTTCATCATTTATGTTTCTTCATGTCGAATAAATGAAATATTTTCGACATGACATGATCCTCAGGTAGAAAATTTCACCTTTTTTAAAATGGATTATTTTCTGGAAAATATCTGAAAAAGAGGCTCGTTAATATAAAAATGGTGTTTTCCAATCTTTTCCAGTCTTAAAAAACCACCGTTTACCAATTCAACAAGATACTTGGAAGCAGTTTGCCGGTGTATTCCCAAATCTTTTTCAATAAATTCAATTTTAGTATAAGGGTGTGAAAACAGATTATTCAATAAATCCTGAGAATAAAACCGGAACTCACCCCGAATCCGTGTTTTATAATCAATCATCAGCGCCCTGATATCCGCTATGAGTCGTATTGTTTCCTGTGCTGTTTCTTCGATGCCTTTAAGCATAAAGCAAATCCACTCTTCCCAGCAGTCAGTATCCCGTACTTTCTGCAATAACCGGTAATAGTCCGATTTATTTAAGATGATAAATCGGCTCAGATACAGGACCGGAATATCAAGCAGGCCCTTGTAAACCAGATAGAGTATATTGATGATTCTGCCGGTTCTGCCGTTGCCGTCATAAAAAGGGTGGATGGACTCAAACTGGTAGTGAATGATGGCCATCTTTATCAGAAGATCAACAGAACTTAAGCTGTCATCATTGATATATTTTTCCAGATTACTCATCAAGCGGATAATATCCATCGGGTTTTGCGGCGGAGTATAAACTGTTTCTCCGGTTCTGTCATTTTTCAGTTCCGTTCCAGGCAATTTCCGAAATCCCGCACGGTTCTGTTCAATACAGGCTTGAATATCAAGTATCTGATTGTTCGTAAAAATCCCTTTTTTTATTATTGTTTCATAACCGGTCTTCAGCGCATGAGAATAATTCTGGACATCCTTGGCCGAGGCATTGCTGTAATATGCTCCAAACAAAGATTCCTTATAAAGCTCGTCATGGGTGGTAATGATGTTTTCGATAGCAGAGCTGTCTTTGGCTTCTAAAACAGGCAGGGTATTTATCAGTATTGCCTGATTCGGAATGGTTTTAGAAACTCCTTTCAGTTCGGCCAGATAACGGTGGGCTTTGGTAGCCTGCCTGAGTACGGCTTTTGTTTCAACATCTTTTTGCGGGGGGGAAGCTCGTTTAGAACAAATTGAATATTAGCCATGACTATATCCTCTGATTCCTCATTGCTTCCGCCATTACCCGGGCCGCGCTTGCTTCAGGTTCAGGATGGAAGGTTTTGGTCGGTTTCAAGTTTTGCCGTTTTTCGGCAAGGCAATCGGCCATTTTTATGATGAGCGGTTTTACCTGGAGATAGTTGTCGCAGTTCTGCATCAGGTGAAGAAGGACATCTTCCACATCAACTTCTTTTGTCACTTCGTACATGGCATAGAGCAGTGCCCGCAGAGGCGTTGAAGCGATTTCGGCATCGCCTGACATGAGGGAGCTTTTAAATTCGGAGGAGAGTTTGAGACGTGCGGCGTTGGGTCTGGATTTGTCGCTCATGAGCTGGTCAAAATGATGCACTTTGAATGCCTTGGCAAAATTCTGATAGTTGTCCAGAGTCTTGATTCCCTGATGCTCCATGTCGGCCATCTTGAGGTAGAAGCGTTCCACCGCAGTTAGTTTTTGCCATTCAGTTTTATCGAAACCTGCGGGCACCAGAAATTGCACAGCGGTTTGCACGGCAAACTCGATGAGTTCCTCAACAAAGGTCTTTCTTCCCGGAATGCGGGGGGCCTCGGACTCGGTGACCATGTCCTTACCATCAATTTTTGAGTACGCGGTGAGTACCTTGAGTGCGGCCGCATATCCGGCCATCTGTAAATCCGCATCAGTATATAAACCTTCCGAGCGTTGTTCCCTGACGGTTTTGTCGAGGTTAAGCAGAGACTCAACCTGTTCTTTGACCGCCGCTTCGATTTCCCAGCCCAGGTCGTCGCGGAAGGTTTCAAGCTGTTTTGTGCGCTTGCGGAGAACCAGCATTACCGTGCCGGTGACATTGGCACCTTGACGCAGGGCACTGTCGGTTTCGGTGACCACATACCAGGCAGCGGTGACTTGCAGGCCGCTGGCCCAGATGATATTGGTCATGTCGGCCCAGATGTTTCCGGACTGGTGGGTGAACATGAGCACCTGGATGCCGTTGTCGGGCATCTTTTCTGCCATTTTACGGTAGGCCGCAATCATGTCGCTGCGGAAGCCTTGCCCATCGCCTTTAATGGCAAGGGAGCGTCGGCTGTCCCATGTCCAGTCGGCAAATTCGGGCGGCGGATTTTTGCGGAGCCAGGCGATAAAAAATTCGGTGATTTCTTCATATTTAACGGCATCGCCGTATGGTGGATCGGTGATGTAGATGTCGTTGTCGCTGGAGATGTCCTGAGCAGGATGGGACGCTATAGTTTTTGATTGCACACAAGAGAAAGACTTAAAATTTTCCGATGTAAAGAATTCTTTTGTCCATTCACTTCCTCGACAAGCATAATTATATAAGGTGTTTAGTGCTTGATTATAAAAAACGTGTTGTGTTTTCCCAACACGACCGGGACCTGGATTAGAATCCCACATACATAATTTTGCATTATAATCCAAAAATCTACCATATTGCGGCAACTCGTGTGCTAATAAATTCTTGCGATATAATGCCCCAATCAACAACTGCCGCGCATTAAACAGATGGTGCCAATGGGTCCAACCCCGAGTTCGTATTGGCTCGTCGGTTTTATCACCTGCTTCAATCACCATATCCGGGACATACCCTTTTACCTGCCACTCGGCAAGGTGCTTGCTCACATAGTCAATCACCTTCTGCTCCCGTTCCAGGTCATCGCCAGTCACAGCACGGAATTGGTATTCATCCCTTTTGCCCGACGGTTTTTTACGCATCCACAGTACGCAATAAAGCCGTTCCTGAAAAATATCATCGGGACGGGGGATAAAATCTGATTTTTCCCACAGACGCAGACGGTTTTTATTCTCGCTGCCGTCTTTGTAATCACCGCGCAATGTGCTGATTTTGGTGCGATAGATGGTGACATCATCGGATGAATGCACTATCTCGCCATTTTGCACCGTGCCTGTTTTAGCTGCGGCAACGTCGGCATCGCTGTCAACATAAACAATGTCAATGTCATAGCGTTTTTGATCGGGTACAGGAATCAATCTGGCAATCACTTTGTAGCCCTTGCTGACAATCAATGAGGGGAGCAGAGGGACTTTCCAGCCTGTTTCGGGACAGACCGCTTCCACGCAATACAAATACGCTTTTGCCCGCCATCCTGTTCCGTCTGTCTCAATTCCAAGCGCGTCAATTTCGCTCTGCACCTGCTCTGCCAGTTTCTTTTGCGCTTTGTCAATCTCCGCCCGCTTCTTTTTACTTGCCCCTACAATGTTGAAAGCGCCCCAGGTTAGCATACAGGCAATGGGGTTCAAGTCGCTGGCATAGACATCGCAGCCTAAGCGCGCGGCCTCGAACGGAATCTGCCCGCTGCCGCAAAAAACGTCGGCAACCTTTGGCCGGTGCCCAAAGCGGGCAATGCCCATCTCTTCGACCAACTCTGGAAATGTACCTGCCGTAGTGCCGAGGTGGGCATTCACTCGCGGCCATATATGGGAATAAAGCTCGTCTCCGCATTCTTCAGGGCGCGAGGCTGTTTTTACCCATTCAACGTAAGATGAATTATTTGAAACACTCACTTCCTGAGCCAGAAAAAAACGGCTTGCCTTGTCATTTTTCACTTGTAAGCGGTATTCAAACGACTCGCGCTCCATGCCCATGAGCAGTTCAAAGATTTCAAGGTCTTTGAGGCTGTCCTCTGTGGCCGGCAGTAACGCACCTAAAATACAGGCTTTATTGAGAACAAGAGGTTTTCGCCCCTTCCAGTAGCTCCCCAGAGCAGTGAGCGTTTTGCCTGCCCCTGCCATCTGCTCCTTAAAACTCTCGACAGAGATTTTCTGCACCGGAAACAGATGTTCGATGAGCGCAGGCCGGTCTTTCCATTCATAAGGTTTTATTGTCATCAGTCATCTCCTTTCTAATCAAAAAGACTCATATTCTCCTGTTTTTCACGTTTTCTCAACCTGGGCTTGTTCCTTGGCTTCACCTTTATGCTTCTACCGTCAGAGAGGGCATAATTGTCATCAGCCACTTCCTTTATATAATCCAAAAGACTCATATCCTCCTGCTCTTCACGTTTTCTCAACCTGGGTTTGATCTTTGTCTTTACCTTGATGCTTTTACCGTCAGAGAGAGCGCAGTAGAGAGCCTTTCTCCAACCGCGGTCTTTCTGATCCGCCAATCCGGCCTCGGAGGATGTTTTCGAGAAGAGCCACCAGCGTTCTTCCGGACGCAGGGCCAGCCACTTCTGGCAGATAACCGCGCATTCCTCCTTTGTCGCATGTTCAGCCGCCCAGGCCAAAACACAAAGCTCCCGCCCCAGAAACCTGTCCAGCTTAACCTTGCCGATACGCCAGGTGCCGGTACTCTGCTTCTTTGCCTTCAATCGCTCATTAAAATCCCTGCGCGCGTCATTTCTGATTTTCGTCCATAATTCCCGCGCCAGGATAACCCGCGTTTCAGTGGTTTCCCGCCTTGTTTCATCTCCGTCAAAGCCATAATCTTCATAGATGCTTACCGCCGCCTTCGGTTCTGCCGGAATATCAACATAAAAATGATGTGATCCGAAATTTTTGGAAGCACCAAAATCGGTGGTGTCGCTCATTCCTGAATCACCTCGTCAATTTTAAGCTCGATACCAAGGGCTTTGGCGAACTGTTCAAGATCAAAACCTGTGGGTGTATAAGCTTTTTTAAAGGACAGGATCACCGGCGCATCCGGAGTGAGGAGCGACTGCAAGCTCGCCAGTTCCTTTTCCAAAAATTCCGCGTGTATCCGCATTTCACCCAGCGAGAGATGGATCACTTTAGGCGAGGAGCCTATCTGAAGCGTCACCTGCTCAAAGGTTATCCCCTTTTCTTTCGCCAATTTAAGACCTTCGTGGGTCTTTGCTGAACTATCCAGGCGCTTGGGTGCGGGGCTGAATAGTTGGGCGGGCTTATCTTTTTTAATATCAATCTCCTGCCTGCCCTTTGCGGCAAACTGGAAAGTCCGCTTCTCTTCGACACCATCGCACTCAGCAAACACATAGACCGTCTGATCGCCTTCGCTCAAAGTCAGCGGCTGTGAATAATCCGTGCCATTCCTGGCCTCTGAACCATCCGTGGTATAGCGTATCGTTCCCCGTGGAGCGACATACAGCTCGACTTTGCGGGTATTCTCATCGAACTTGTTGCGAATCGTCAGACGATTGGTCCAGGTGGCAGGAACCCCGGTCTGATTCTTGCCGGAAGGGTCAACAGCAAGAAACTGTACCCGAAGCGCCTTTGTGGTCAGAACGCTCTCGGACAGGATCGGACTCTCGGTGCTCACCGTTCCGTCCTCCTGGTAATGGATACGGGGGGTACCGCCGGAATTGACAGCATCGATCTTCAGCCTGACTGCCCCTGTATCATCGGGAGAACTCTCTTCACTGATCACCACCTGCGTTGTCTTGGGCCTGGGCTTTTTGGTCATGTATCCATTGCCCAGGTCTTCCCACACACCCCGCTGACAAGCCTCCTGGATCAGGAGGTCGAAACCATTTGGCGGAAGCCAGGGCATCTGTGTTTTCTGCCGCAGCTTATCCACCAAATCGGTTTTGCGGGCATCATCACTGTTGCCGAACAAAAGCTGCTCTGCGCGGGCTCGCAGCATATCAAAGTTGTCCGGAACCTGTGTGTAGAGTTTTATGGGATCGGCTGTCAGGGTTTTGACAACCTGCTTTGCCCCGTTATAGGATTCATTTGACGGATAGGTGCTGTCGAGCGCCTTGGCACGGAGAATATCTGCATTCTGCTGTGTACCTGGAAACAGCAGTTTGTCAAAGACATTCAGGACAGTGGACTGGAAGTCCTGCACGTACTGGGCTTTTCTCTCATCAAGTTCCTTACGCTGAGGATGGGTTTCGGGCAGTTCTTCATCGGCTTTGCTTACCGCATAAACATGCCTGGCCGACTTTTCTACGCTGGCCATCAGGGATTTCTCTCCTGTCAATACCAGCAGATTGTTTTTATTAGGGGTATTGGCGTAAAACTGATTTACCACCTCCGGCGGTGTCTTGCCGTCCGGGCTGATAATGAGCATGGCACGGGATGATTTAAGAACAGCCGATGCCTCATCCATCTCAGGAAGTGGCAGAACTTTTTCGTAGGCTTCCTTTGTGGTTGGTGCGTACATCTCTGCAAGACGATGCTGTATCAGTTCATCAACTTTGTTCTGCGGAGCCTTCTCTGCGTATCTCTGGAGTTTTTTTGTCAAATTTTCCTGATGATCAAAGTAGCATCTTCCTTCCTGAGTCTGATGCAGGTACCAGGCGGTTTTATCCAGCGCGAGAAAAACTTTTTTAAATCCGCTGGCCTGATTATTCGGATCTATCAGACACTCCAGCATTTCACTTTCCAAAAGGCCCTTTACCGAATTAACCGCTGTTGAAAGGCTTGCAGTTAAAAGAAGTGTGCCGACTTGTTTCGCATAATGGTTGCCATTGGCGATGTCTATAATCTGGGCATGAGCACTCTGTGTCGAATCCCAAAGGTCCTTTGCGATAACATCCCGCATTTCAGAAATATCCGCCAGTTTTTCCCGAACATCATGTATCGAGAGGTCGAAATGCTGGGCACCGATCAGATATATATCATCATCGCTCTGCCACACCGATTTCAAAAGACGGGAAACCAGCTCCATGAGGCCCCGGGTCTGCCTGAACTTTTCGTTCTCCTTGAAAAGCGCGACAATGCTCTTGAAACTCGGATGGAAGGGATAGGTCATTTCAATCTCATTGGCAAGCGACTCAGCACTTCTGTCCACTGATTTTGCTTTTGCCGCTTCAGCCAACCGACTGGCGTAAACTGACGCAATATCGGCAATTTCACTTTTATCTGGCAGAGAAGCAAACAACCTTTTTCGGATGATCTCATAAATCTCATTTGATTCAAGATTTACAGGGGTAATGCTTATCTCCGCCCGTCCCAGTTCCTGAGTGGCATCATCAAGGGCCTTCTGAATCAGTTTGCCGCCAGTGTCGTAGGCCGCTTCAAGATCAGACACGACAATACATACGTTCTTTTTCTTGGAAGCGGCCGTGAGCATATTGGAAAAAGCCCTGGTGATGACATCGGCAATCGTCCCCTGCCCCAAAACCTGCGTGCTGTAATAATGAAAATACGGAGGCATTTCATCCAGCAGAATAAGAACCGGTTCATCTCCCTCAAACAGTTTCAGCCAGGCACCTTCATCCGGGGCTTTGGCTCCGGATTCCCAATACTTTTTGAATAAAGGCTCCTTATCTAACTGCCGTGCAATTTCCCCCCATAAATAAGTATGAGGATTGTTGCGCCCATTGAAAGCAGCAGCCTTGGCGGTGGAAAACCCTCCCTGATGGGGCATTTCACCAATTTTCTGATTCCTTAATATTGCGTCTTTTGCCAGGAGACCGAATCCGACCATCAAGTGGGTTTTACCTCCGCCCATCGCCTGTTTGAGATGAAAAACCGTATCGTTTGATTTCCCGGCAAGACGCGCCATCCCCTTTGTCAGCAGTATTTCCATACCTTTGGTAATGAAAGTCTTCCCAAAATATTGGCTTCCGTCTGTGTCGTGAATAATCTGGTCTAATTGTTCAATCTGATCACCCACATTGATTTTTAGAGCATTGGGCTGGAGCTTGCAGGCATTGCGAATTGTTTTCATTGTCATATCCTCTTATTGTCTTCCCGATTTCCGCATTTTTTTCGGACTTCCGGCAAAAAGAACTTTCACGTCTGCTGACAGCAGATTTTGTCCGGATTCAGATTAAGACTGTCATTTTGCATACTGTCCCATCCTGCCTGTGTTCACATGATTGCCGTGTATGTTGGTGGAGATGCTTTGGCCGGTCTGGGCGTAATTCACGCTGACTATATCTGGCATATTTTTTTCCGAATCATCTAAGGGTGTTTGAAAAGTCCCGTCAGGACGGCATATTTGTAGCAATGAGCATGCCCCGTGTTTCCGAGTCCCGTCAGGACGACATATTTGTAGCAATGAGCATGCCCCGTGTTTCCGAGTCCCGTCAGGACGGCATATTTACAGTGTCGGATATGTCGTCCCTACGGGACTCGGGAGGCAGACTTTTTTATGCTATTACTACAAATATGCCGCCCCTACGGGACTTTTGGCTTTAATATCAATCACTTTTTTCTCTCCTCTTCGATCATCTCTTCATACAGATTGAACAGATACTCCAATCGCTCTTCATCATTCTCAAACGGGCGTTTCCGATAGCACTGCTCCACAGCCATGTCCATTTCGTGATGCGCCTGACGCAAGCCATCGGGCATATTGTCCGGGTCGTAGAGTTGAGCCATCGTTTTTTCAGGATGCTTTTCCCGCTCGTCCAGCACCTTGAAAACATGATCTTCGAGTATGTTTTTTTGCGCCTCGGAGATATCCGGGAAGGGGAAGGTATTGTAGCAGAGTGCTGAGGAATAGCGATAATCAGTTTTCAGACGACCCGCCACGGTGCGTACCCAGGTCATGTGCATGCGGGAGGAGATGACGGCGAAGATGTAAGGTTCTGCACAGTGAACAGTTTGAGCAGAATCAGAAATAATGCTTTCATCATCAAGAAAGCCAAATGGTATATACTCTCGTCTTTCTGAAGAAACACGCGGAACAATAATAGAACTGCCTGGCTTATGGCTACGCTGGGCAAACTTGTGAGGGATTGAACTATATTGCCGTGTGGTTTTTGCCTTTGATTTAATTCTGAATTTATATACATTATTAATTCGCTCAGTAATTGGTCGAATATTTTTTGCGAGCTTTAAGTTATCATCAGAAATCCATAAACACCAACGTGGGCCAGAATTTAGAAACTCATTGGCACCGTATAATTTCCGTATTAAACTCAAGGATTCTGGGAAATCTTTTTTCATACTGGCGGCTTCTTCGCCAGACAGAATAAGGTTTCCGCCATCACGAGCCATATTTCCCATGACCATTTTGGGCATCTGCGACCTTGGTTGCTTCGTTCGATGGACGACAGTATTTCTACCGTCATGTAAATATGGAGATATGTTTTTTACAATATCTGATGCATTTTCAGAGAAAATAAATTTCGGTTTATTACTTATATTTCTAATGCCAACTATAACACAAGTAACCCCGGCATTTCCTTTGGCATTATTCGTCCATTTGAATGATTGATAAGCAAAACCTATCTCTACTCGTACTAAAACCCTGGGCCAAAGATAAGCAGCTTGTTCTCCTTGAGAAATTGAGTTGGTAGAAACAAATGCGAATGCTGAGTTAACGCCATGAATATACTCAACACCTTTAAGAAACCAGCAACAGACATAATCGGAGTCCTTGTAATCTTTATGATCATCGAACACATAAGACATGTCAGCCTTCTGCTCTTCACTCTGATTTCTTGCGCCCAAATACGGCGGATTCCCCAAAATATAAATCTCATACCCCTCATCTTTTGGACACACTTCCTCCCAATCCAGCCGCGTCGCATTGCCGCAGACAATGTTCCCGCCATCCTGCAAGGGCAAAGTGGGACGTGTCTTTCCGAACACCTCTTTGAAAGCGAGATTCATCTGATGCTCTGCCAGCCACAGCGAAAGTTTGGCAGTCTCATGGGCAAAGTCATCAAGCTCAATGCCATAGAACTGGGTGAGTTTGATATTGCTGAGAAATCGAAACCTGAGCTGTTTACCGGATAATCGCTTAAAAACATCAATCTCCAGCTTGCAAAGCTCCTTGTAGGCGATAATCAGAAAATTGCCAGAGCCGCAGGCCGGGTCGAAAATACGCAGGTGAGAAAGTCTGTCCAACAATTTTTCCAGTTTTTTCTTATTGTTTCCTGCCTGTTCCAATTCAGCATAAAGATCGTTGAGAAACAGCGGTTCAATCACCTTCATAATGTTGACCACTGAAGTATAATGCATTCCCATGCTGCTGCGTTGGTCGTTATGTACCACGGCCTGCATCATGGAGCCGAAAATATCGGGATTGATCGCCTTCCAGTTAAGTGCGCCACACTCAATAATGATCTTTCCTGATTTTGCGCTGAACATCGGAACGGGATACTCTTCTGCAAACAGCCCTCCGTTGACATAGGGAAAATCCTGAAGAAACTGCGGATGGTCCGACCGCTCACGCAAATTCAGCACCTTGAAGAACTTTTGCAGATAGGCTTGCAGATCACTGCCATCCTGAGCAGTATGAGAAGCCACCGCATTGGTGAACTGGTCATCAGCAAAAATGCCGGTATCTTCAGCAAAAAAACAGAAAAGCAGGCGGGAGAGGAATATGTTCAGTGCGTGTCTGTCCCCCTCATTTTCGACAGGATTATATTCCAGAATGAGGTCGTAAAGCCGCCCCATACGTTCTGCCGCCCTTATGTCCGCCGGGTTTTCACTTTGGATATGTGACTTCTCCATCCCCGCCCAGGGCAGGAAAAAATCATAATGCTTTGCCAAGTCTGTAATAGGGATATCAAGCGTATCTCTAGTCTTGGTGTCAACCGATAGCAAAGTCTGAAAATCGGTAACAATAATGAAGCGGGGATCATGCCTGGCAATGGCCGGGTCGTTTTTCAGCCTGTCAATCAGGCCATGAAGATCGCTATCAGTCTCTTTTTTGAAAAAGAGTTTCTTTTTCCAGAGAATTTCCCCCTGCGTTTTCGAGAGGTTGTAGTCACCTTTTTTTAATCGGGTGACAGATGCCTTTGGCTGTCCGTATGCAAGCAGCAGGTCATAAATGAATGTTTTTTCGGCAAGGTTCGTTACAAGCGATTGGATATTGTCTTCTGATTTTTCAATATTCATATTGATTGAACCTTCGATATTTTTTAAGCGGTTTTACAAAATGACAGCATACCATTAAGAATCTAAACCACACAGATGCCGAGCGGGCAAACATAATTCACAAGACCGCATCTGCTGAAATGTCAGCCGAAAAAATCTGCTTTAACTGGTTCCTGATTTCACAACTCTGCCATACAGAACAAGAAACACGGACCAGTATCCCGCACTGAGCAGACGGCGGAAATGCCACTCCCGGATACGGGACGGACACCATCGTGAGAGCAACTGATGCCGGCTTTTCCACACACCGGGCATGGGAGACGTGTCAACGGAAACATGATATATATTTTTCCCTTGTTTTCTGTGTTTTCACATAAAAATGATCATTTTTATTTGACTGTCAAGGGGTGGGTGTTTATATTTTTTAGCAAGGTGTCGTTTTTAAGTATATATGATATCTCAGTTAAGCCAATTTATGTATTTGAATCGTAACAATATCGCCATTTTAAATACGTTCATCAATTAAAATGAGAGGAAAGGTTATTGAATGAATATTGAAGATATAATAAAAAAGTCACGAATGGGAGAAGTATTATCGTATAAGGAACTTGTCTATCTGCTTGGTTTGCCGCCGGACTCTCGTGAAACTTACAGGGTTATGGCCGAGGCAGCTCATCTTTCAAGGAGATTGACTGACGGCAAGGCGGAAGTTCATGCGCAATTTGCAATTAATTTTGCCCCTTGTCCCTGCGATTGTCTTTTTTGCTCTTTTGCCAAGGTCAACGGTATTTTTAACGAAGCGACCGAACTTTCAACCGAACAAGCCATTGCATATGTTCGACAGTTTGAAACTGATGGGGCAAGCGCGGTGTTTATGATGGCAACAGCCAATTTTGCTTTTGAACGCTTCATCAAAATTTCAAACGAAGTCAGAAAAGCAATCAGGCCCGAAACAACATTGTTCGCCAATGTCGGCGACCAATCGAGCAGGAATGCGGTCAGGCTGAAAGATGCCGGCTTTTCAGGTGTCTATCATGTGGTTCGGCTGCGCGAAGGTGAGGATACAGCTCTTCCAGTTGAAAAACGAATACAAAGTATCAGGAACTTTCAAGAGGCGGGGCTTGATATTGGAACATGTGTTGAACCCATCGGACCTGAACACACAAATGAGGAATTAGCCGAAATGATAGAACTCACGGCATCCTTCAATCCCTGTTTCAGCGGTGCGGCAAGACGAATACCCATACCTGGAACATCAATGTCCAAGCGGGGAATTATTAACGAAATGCGAATGGCTCAGATTGTCGCGGTTACCAGGTTGGGCATGCCGGAATCCGTGATCGGCAACTGTACGCATGAACCTTGTACACTCGGGGCAATTGGCGGAGCAAATCTCTTTTGGGCCGAAGTCGGCGCGAATCCGAGAGATATTGAGGAAAAAACCGAGGAAGGAAGAGGTGGAACCGTGAGTAGCCTTAAATCAATTTTTGAGGAAAGTAATTGGAATGTTTGGAGTGGGCCCACACGCTACTCGCAACATAACGCCGGTCAGTAACTTGAAATTTGAGTCCTGTCATAAAAAAACAAGAAAAATTTCCGGGCTTTCCGGCGGTAGGCGGGGTCAGTAACTTGAAATTTGAGTCGACTGCCGGACGGGGTTTGCAACCCAAATTTGAGTCGACTGCCGGACGGGGTTGCAAACCGTCCGAAACCTTTGTTGCCGGTGTCAGCCGAACATTGCGGACGGGGTTGCAAACCCCGTCCGGCAGTTCATTCAGGCAGTTCATTCAGGCAGTTCATTCAGGCAGTTCATTCAGGCAGTTCATTCAGGCAGTTCATTCAGGCAGTTCATGTGCCGGCATAATATTGCAATACATGCATGAAATTTTCCATCTGTCCTGTCTGATTTTTTTTGGTGTGTCCCAACCTTTTATATATAAAGTGGCTGTCAGCCTTCAGTCAGAATGAGGATGTTTCAGAAATCCATTATAATTATAATATTGTCTGTTATCCGATATCTGCGGAATCCGGATGCCTGACAGAAAGATATCCACTTCTGCAAAAAGTGGGCATCAGATAAGAGACTGAACATGTTGCCAATTGTCACTTATGGATCACAGTGTGATCCGAAGCGGCAGAATCTTCCATATAAAAAGTGGGACCCACCCATTTTTTTCCTTGCTTTCCATTATATAAGTCTGATAAAGGGAAAGTAAGTGGAAAATTCAGAGGAAATTTTCCGTGTTTTGCAAGGAGTTGCGCGAATGGATAAAAACGATGCTTTGCCCAGACCCGCTGAAGGTAAAGCGGATGCTTATTTCAACAATTGACATCCGCAGTTGCGACGGCATGAGTCCGTCAGACAGCTCACTTGCTGAAGAATAATATTAATCATTACAGCAGTTCCGCCTTCGGACGGTCTTGTTCGGGAACAGGCCCGGGCAGGAACCGCCTGAAACGCTGAACTGCGAAACACAAAAAAGGAGGTTTGCGTATGAATGTATTCACCCGGGCAACGGTCTTCCTGTCCTTGATCATGTTTTCCGCTCTTCCGGCAATGTCGGAAACGGCTCATGACGGAGAGTATTATTTTGAGCAGATGAGGATTTCCATGCTTGAAACTCTCACGGAGAATCAGAAGCTGATCAACACCGGACAGGACGGCGCTCCGAAAACTGAAAAACTGAAACCCGAGGCCGTTTACACAGGAGCTTATGAAATATTTGAAAAAAACGTGGGCAAAGATTTCAAACTGAGTCAGATCAAAGGTGAGACCGATGTGAAAAAAATCGCCCCAGTCCTTGCCGAACTGTTGCAGGCAGGCAGGATCGCCATTGCCAGAGCTCAGAAAGATATCAACAGAGAGGCAGACGGTTCCGTGAAACTCAAAAAATTTATCCCTGCCGTATTCGGCAGCCTCGTCATTCGTCGGTTCACTGAAAAAACCGGTATTCTGATGAAGCAGACGACCCTCGGCCGCGGCGCCTATCATGTGCGGAACCCTGAGAACGCGCCCGATGAATGGGAAACAGCAGCGCTTAAAAAATTTATGGCTTCCGGGTGGGAACCGAATAAGGGAATCGGTGTTTCGGAGGGGAATAAGTATCGTTATGCAAAACCGATCTATATCAAAAAGGGCTGCCTGGCCTGTCATGGTGTGCCAGTCGGCGAAAAAGGCCCTTACGGTCATCCGAAGGAGGGGTACAAAGTCGGGGAGATCCGCGGTTGCATCAGCGTGACCTTGCCGAAATAAAGCAGTTTCGGAGATGTCTTATTTCCTGTTCCCAAACCCCGGTTTGGGAACACTCCGGCCACATTGAAGCAGCATAACCTCATGCTGAAGCGGATGCAGGGCTGCGGTTCAGCCAATCAGGTCTCAGCCGTTCCGCCCTGCGCCGCTTAACATGAGCGTTATGCCCTTAAAATATAAATGATTGAAATAATAAAGCAGAATCTGAAAATATCTGACTTGAAGAATAAAGTTGAGGTGCTTGAAATATTAGAATCCGATGATGCAAAGTATGATATTAAAAATAATTCTGTTTCAAGAGAAATATTGCTGGAGATATATGAATTCAGGTCAGAGCATTTAAGTGGCAAAAATTCGGAACATGCCGCACAACTCAGAGATTCTGTAAATGAACTCTGCGATAATTTAAGAAGAGCCGACGCGGAAAATTTATTTTTCACATCAGTAAAACAAGGTGAAGTCGATTACACATTGTTCACAGACAAAGAGACCGGATGTGTTCTCGGATGTCTGAAAACCATATCTCAGTTAAAAGTGTCTCCTGAAAAATGGAACGAGATTTGGAAAGAAACATGGTGAGACTGAGAATCGCATGGGGGCTCAGTCGGTGCCTGTCCCATGATGCTACAAATATGCCGCCCCGATGGGGCTTAATCAGCTTGTGCCATGACGCTACAAATATGCCGCCCCTGCGGGGGGCTTGATCTGTGGTTATCCGTATTGCTGCAAACATGCCGCCCCTGCGGGGCTTGATCTGTGGTTATCCGTATTGCTGCAAATATGCCGCCCCTACGGGACTTCATCAACATCACATTTGATTCTCCAAAAACAGTTCCAGTTTGTCAACAGCTTCCGGCAAATTTTGTCTGCCAAAACCGATTCTGAAATTTTTATTATAAGCCAGATCATACTTTACTCCGGGCATCAGTAATATGCCAGCTTTCTTGACAAGTCTGTCGCAAAATGCTTCTGCATCTCCATTGTCTGCCAGTGAGGGAAATGCAATAGGCCCTGCTTTTGGCTTATGCCAGTTGAAAATGTCCTGATGTTTTTCAAAAAAGCGGTCCAGCACCTCCAGATTGTCTGCGATGATCTTTTTGTTTCTCCGGATCAGTTGATATTTGTGTCTGAGTCCCAGCGTCGCCAGAAATTCACTCGGTGCGCTGCTGCATATCGTGGTATAGTCCTTGAAGCAGGCCATTTGCTCATAGATCATTTTGTTTTTCGTGGCGATCCATCCGATACGCAGGCCAGCCAGGCCAAAGCTCTTTGACATGACACCCAGAGAAATCGCATTGTCGTTGACATCGCAAAAAGACGGAGATCGATCCTTTTCCTCATACTCCAGGAAGCGATAAACTTCGTCTGAGAATACAATGAAGCCATGCTCTTGGGAAAGCCTGCTGATTTCGGAGGATTTGTTTTCCGGCAGAATATAGCCGGTGGGATTGTGCGGACAGTTGATCACAACCGCCTTGGTATTTTCTCTTAAATTCTCTTTTAAGAAATCCATGTCAAGCTCCCAGTGATCTCCTTCGCTGGTGACCCATGGGGTTATTTCGCACCCGATACTGTTGGCAATTTCAAATAATGACTGGTAACAGGGCCAGTGAACAATGACATGATCCCCTTTTTCCAAAACCACGTTCATAAAGATGAAAATTGCTTCTTCCGCGCCGGTGTGGACCAGTATCTGATCCGGCTCAATTCCATCGTATAGCGAGGAAATCTCTTTTCTCAGGCCCGGGCTTCCGAGAGACTCAGTATAGCCCAACCGCAGATTATTGAGTTCATCCGCGGCTCCCGGTTCCATCTCCATCAGTTCCTGAACAGAAAATGACTCGCAGTCTGAACTGCACAGAAGATAGGGTGCGGTAAATTCATATTCGGCAAAATATCGTTCCAACTTAAAATAAGGTATTTTCATATTTTCTCCCAAGCATACTCGTTCCCAGAGCTTCCGTCTGGGAACGCATTTTCAGAGGTGCTCCATGCCTTATCTCACACCTCGCCAAGTTTATCCCGAATTTTCCCCTTGACGGATTCAGGCAAAGGAAAATGAAGTGCAATATACAACGGTTTCCTGCTTTCTTCCAATGCTTCGTCAATATTGTCCGGCGAAATACTTTCCAGCTGGTAAGGAATTTTTTTAAGTAAATCTTCAAACGTAAAATTCGATTCAGTCTTTTCTTCAAACATCGAACATCGAACATCAAACATCGAACATCGAACATCAAACATCGAACATCGAACATCAAACATCGAACATCGAACATCAAACATCGAACATCGAACATCAAAAGCGGTGTCTTTCATCCGAAAGAGTGAGATATTGCGGACTCGGAGGACTTCCGGATAATGAGAGGTGCAGAAAAAGACCACTTCTTTCTCGGAAAATTCAGAAAGAAATATGCCGGAAAGTTCTGTGCCGCTCACCGGGTCGGTGGACTGGAACAGTTCATCTGCCAGTATATATGCACAAGAAGAGATTTCTCTGGTGAAAAACTGTATTTCTTCTCCAAAGCTGGACAGATTTTTCCGGATGTCGCCGGATGTTCTCAGACTCAGTTCAACCTGGGCCGGAAAATGCAGTTGTACGGCTTCCGCAGGTACGGGAAGTCCCATTCGGATCGCTGTCAAGTGAAAATACAGGGTTTTCAGAACGGTTGTCTTGCCAGTCATGTTGGCCCCGAACAAGACATTTGATCCCTGGTTCAAGTCAAGATTCAAAGGAACGTATTCTTTTACCTGATTTCTGAGATACGGCAACTGGGCACCTCTGAGTTTACATCCGAACTCGGTTTGAAACTCCGGAAAACAGAACGCATAACGATTTTTGGCCCACAGGAGTGCGTAGTCATAAACGCGCTGTTTTCGTCTTTCATAGTAAATGCTGAATTTCCCGAGGAGCGGGTATAATGATTTGTTTATGCTGTTCAGTTTGTTCTGCATCAACTGGTCAAAGCTTTGGGCCAGCGTCTCTTTCTCCGCGATGATTGTCTCAACAGATGATGGTAAGCGAAAATCAATCAGGCAGATATTTTGCCTGTCCGTCACAGAGAGCAGGTTGCAATTCAGTATTTTTGAAAGATTCTCAGCTTCCGGGGAAATTTCTTTGGGATAAGGACAGATCATCCTGAGACCGGTTTGCGTGTATATCTCATTTTCATACAGAGTCAGTTCGTCCCTCAGCTTTTGTCCGAGCACCTCGATTTGTTCGGAAATTTCCTTTTCATCGGAGGTATGACACAGCGCGGAAAATCCGCCTTTCATATAACTTCCAAGAATCTTCTGAATGCCCTTGCAGGATTCGCTTAATTCCGACGACAGCGGACAGTTGACTTCAAGTTCACTCAGACGCTGATTTTCAGAAACAAATCTGCCCAGGCTGTAAAGGTGAAACTGCTCCAAATGCTGATCTCTGAAAAAAGGCATCACAGCATCCAGCAAAGGCAATTTGCGGCTTTGGGCAATAAGACTCTCAATGTCCAGTTTCCCCTGTTCAATCTGCGTCTGGAAATCGTAAAGCCGCTTAAAATGAGATATTCCCTCGTCCTGAGTCATGGGCCGCAGAATTTTGCGGGGAAGCAAAGGCAGTTCTATGTCAAACAGCGACAGGAATCCTTTAAAATCAAGTTCTTCAATCAGATCGTCAGGCACGATTTTTTGTTCAAATTCCAATTTCATGGAGCTTCTCCCGAAAAAGGTTGTGAAGCGGTATGTTTTCAGGAATCATCAGGCCGGCTTTGTTCTCTGCCCGGGTATCCTGCTTGAGAAAAATCCTTTCCCGAAATCAGAAATCCCCGCATCCCGGTTTCCATATTGAGAGCAAGCGTTTCAATTTTCATTGTGCTCTCAATTACCCTATGGTATGATCAACCCAATGACTCGTGTTAAGCAGAATTTTGAGGCTCATCAAGGAAATTATACCGAGAAGTAATACTAAAATCAGCGGAACGCAACTTCCCAGCATCACAGATTTCTGGCCGCTCAAATCTCCGGCAGGTTCCCGTTTGTACGGACTCCCGCGCGATGATAATACAGACCGGCCAGCCCGGGACCAACAACCGATAACCGACAACAATCATTCAGCCGTTCCTGCGCCAGTTCCAGAAAAATCACCGGATGATTCTCCGTCATACTTACCGGCCGCTCGGCTGACTGGGAAAAGGAAGGGTTCAGGTTTTTAGCGGCTTCAAAAGACCTGATAGCCTCCCCGGTTTTTCCCTGATCAGAACAGATCATCCCTTTTAAGAATGCGATCTTTGCAGGAAAGATATTCTCTTTCTCGGCCACCTGTATCCATTTTTCAGCCTCATCAGGCTTTCCTATCTGACGCAGGATAAATATCAGCTCCGGCAGCGACTCTCTGATCCTCGGAACCAGCGTGGCCGCATCCTGCAAATGGGGCATGGCTCCGGGATAATCCATCAACTGCTTATACGCCATGCCCAGGGAAAACGCGGCCGCAGAAGAATCGGAATACTGTTCACGGGCTTTGAGAAGATGCTCAATCGCTTCCTTATAATTCTCCTGCCTGTAATATTCAATTCCCCTTGTCAAACTGTAATCGTCGGCCAGGACACCAGAAAAATCAGAGCCAAGCAAAATAATCAAAAAAATAATAAAACGCAGCAATTTTTTCATAAGCCGGTTCGTAGTTCCGCGTTTAGGCGGCGCATAAAAAAGTTCGTAGCCCCGCCTTTAGGCGGAAGAATCTGTTTTTTACAATTCCGGTTCCCAGCAATTCTGAATCCAGTCATCAAGTTCCTGATTCATATCATTGCTTTTCTCTATCCAATCATAAAAATTCACTTTGCCGTTATCAGTATAGTCGCCGCATTCATCTTTCGATATCCAGCAATCCAGTATCCAGCGGTACAATTCCTTCCATGTATCCCGATACTTTTCATTAAAATCATCTCTGTTCACAGCACCGTCCCCGTTAAAGTCTCCGCAGTAAGAAACCTCTCCGGATATATGCTTATCAATAAATTCTTCAAACTCGGATACACGGGTATAAACTCCGTAATATCCCGGTACTGAACATCCTTCACCCCAACTGGTAATACCTGCAAGTTTCCAGCCTTCTTCCCAGACAACCAGAGGACCTCCACTGTCTCCTGTGCATGAGTCTTTGCCGCCGTCAGCATAACCTGCGCAAAGCATGTTGTCAGTAATCTCATCACTTTCTTCATGGTCGAACCACCAGTTCATCCACCAGTGATACGGCTCTTTCTTCTGATTATAGGCGTCGTTACATACCTGGTTGGAAACCACAGGAAGGAATACCTCCTGTAACACATCAGGATATTCTGAACCATCCGCTTCTGTGACACCCCATCCCAGAATAGCGGATTCCTGCCCCTCAAGGGAAATGTTATATGAAACCAGAGGGAGTGTTTCACATAAGACATCTTTTTCCAATTCTACCAGCGCGATATCCGAATCCATAGTCCAACTGTCATAGTCCGGATGGGGGATAATTCTTCTGACACCGACGCGCTCTCCTGTGTCATTTTTAAGATCATGGATTCCCAGGACCACTTCAATATCGCTTGTGCTGATATTTCTGCCTGTCCATTCATCCTTAACACAATGCGCGGCTGTGACCACCCACTTGGAACTTATAAGCGCGGCTCCGCAAAGATGCGCATAATATATGTCAGGTTCATCCGCATCAACCAGAAGGGCCATCCATGGGTATTCACCTGGCCGCGCGTCATTACCGTCCACAATTCTGGGTGTTTTTCGGGATTCTTCTCCGGCGGTCGTGTCAGCATAAGCCATCCCGGTAACAATAGCCAGCAACACAACCATCATTATTGCCATCATTCTCATCTTTTTTTCTCCTTTATTAAAAAGTTCGTAAGTTCTGCCTTCAGGCAGTCTCTATAAACTTACATGCAAATTTTATGCCAAAATCGGGTTTGTCCTATCTGACTATCTGAAATCAAAGCAGTAAAAATTTTTCTGACACAAAATCCAGAATCAGATTCAGGTCAAAAAAGAGTGGTCATTTCGACAATTTTGTCGAGTTAAGACATGAATTGTCGATCGCAGGGGATTGACAAATCCCCTGCCCCTCACGCCAGTTTTATTATGATGCTCGCGGGGGATTGGCAAATCCTCCGCCCCTCATGCCAGGTGCTTCGGGTTTGCCAACCCGAACCGAGCGTTTTAAAATGTTGCTCGCAGGGGATTGACAAATCCCCTGCCCATCACGCCAGTTTTATTATGATGCTCGCAGGGGATTGACAAATCCCCTGCCCATCACGCCAGTTTTATTATGATGCTCGCAGGGGATTTGCAAATCCCCGCCCGTGAACAATTTGCAAAATTGTTCTGCACGGCTTCGGGTTTGCCAACCCCAAGCGAGCAACACAGGGAACGCTCGCGGGGGATTTGCAAATCCCCGCCCGTGAACAATTTGCAAAATTGTTCTGCACGGCTTCGGGTTTGCCAACCCCAAGCGAGCAACACAGGGAACGCTCGCGGGGGATTTGCCAACCCCAAGCGAGCAACACAGGGAACGCTCGCGGGGGATTTGCAAATCCCCGGCCCGTGAAACAATTTGCAAAATTGTTTTACACTGC
>Ga0190283_1000269_pt1 | contig 28257 bp, 12 predicted proteins | sample 48691801_MG_FD_161669 | JGI IMG/M metagenome (GOLD analysis project Ga0190283, IMG submission 161669) | Hydrothermal vent microbial mat bacterial communities from Southern Trench, Guaymas Basin, Mexico - 4869-18-0-1_MG | ecosystem: Environmental > Aquatic > Marine > Hydrothermal vents >...
CTCGGCAATCTCGGAAGAATTCTGATCTTTTCAGCGTCCAAATCTTCTACGCCAACCATCAATCGAATAGACTTTAAGTTTTCCGCTTCCTGCACAGCGTTTCCGAGATCACCGGTTCTATGCCACCATTTTCCGGTTTCGTCAACTTCGCAGCTTTCGGGAATTATATAAGGTTTGTAACCTTTAAAATAAGTGAGTTTGGCAGTCCAATTAATTAGTTCCGCAGAATCTTTCATCTCGTCAAGCAAAAGAGCGCCTTGAGTTATAAATCCGTGGCCGTAACCCATGGAAACTCCGGAGGCATATTCCGGAACACACTGTTTTATCTGCCGTTTATAAGTTCGTTTACTTCTTTCGAGCCACTCTTTTGGCATTTCTTTCATGTCAAAACTGTGAATATCCGCCCATAAAATTACCGGTGCGAGAGAACTGTGTTCGTATCTCCAATCGGCAGCTTTTTTAGCGTCCCAGATATCGCCATAAGTCGCATCGTTTTTCGGGTAATAATTATTAAATCCATCTTCAAGTTTTGCAGCGTATTTTCTCCAGCGTTTTGCGGAATTAGTTTTGCCAATAGCTTCCGCCATTTCTGCGTAGCCAAGCATTCCGAGATAACAAGGAAAATCACAATAAAGGCTGTAATGAGAAATTTCGCCTTCTGTATCGCTAAAAAGTCTATTTTCTTTTGCTTTTGAAATATCAGGATTATCAAAGAGCCAGCAAATATATTCTGCAGCTTCATTAAAATTAGTCCAGGAATTTTCTAAATATTTTTTGGTTTTTCCATCAGCTAACCAACCTTTATATTGAGCCATCATCATCAAGCCATGCCCATCATTTTCAAGGTTTCCAAATCCTGTCGGCATAGGAACTACCCGGTGCGCGCCGGGTTTGTTAGCGTTTTGTACCCAATGTCCCGGCAAAGGTTTACCGTTAATATTTGTTCCCGGAAACTGTGCAGGATACCACATTAATTTTTTGTTAAACCAATCGCAGCTCGCTAACATTTGCTTATCGTACCCAAACTCGCCAACCTCCATCAAAACCCGCCCGGCGTCTCTCGACCAGGCATCTTTATTGTAACTTCCGTGTCCCAAAAACCATGGGCCGAAACCTGTGTACATTCCAAACTGTGCGGCATTTTTTGTAGAAGTATGAAATACGCCATCATCATCAATTTTTGCGTCCATATCGTGAGTAGATGCGTAATAAATCCTTGTAATTACGTCGGCAAAAACTGAACCGGAAAAATTTATTTTCGGACCTTTAAAATCTTTAGGAATTTTGTATGGTTCTATATTTTCAAAATCTGCATCGCAAGTGTAAATTGTGCTTCGAAGTTTGTCTAACTCTTTTTCAATTTTCTTTTCATCAAATTTTTTGGTAGAAACAATGTGGATATTAGTTAATTCAAAATTAGAAATTCCAGCTACGTTTTTTTCAAAAGTTATTCCGGTCAATAACGGGTACCCGACTTTAGCTTTATTGTTTTTCAGAACAAGAGATTTTATTTTTTTTGGCTGCGGTTTTAAAACAAGCAAATTTGCCTGTCCGTTTGGTCGATTTACAAATTTTACTTTTAAAACTTCATCACGGATTTTTCTCGCTTTTGCATCGGATTTGTAAGGTTCTGTTCCGTTCGCGCAGCTGTACCACCAAGCTGTGTAACCAAGTTTTAACGGAACTTCGTCAGTTGTACCGTCTTGATAATTTATTAATATTGTTCCAATAACATCGCCGATAAAAAATCTGTTGCTATAGTTTGGCGGTGCCCAAAGCGGTTGCCCCTGGTCAACGGAATTAATTAATCCAAGCAAAAATATTTTGTCAGCTTTAATATTGCAATCGATTTCTATGTCTTCATTTTCCGCGAAAGCGGATTCAGCAGGTTTTAAAAGATAGAAAGGGATTCCAAGCACATTTTCGATTTTTTCTTGTCCTTGAGTTACAACTTTCCAATTTTTTGGAATATTTTTTTCTTTAAAATTAACGTTAAAATCTTTTCCGGCATTAATATTATTCACTCCTATCCAGGCATAACCTCCATCGCTAATTCCATCATGAACTTCAAACACAACTTTTTTACCGATGAGTTTGGAAGTATCCCATGAAAAAGATTGCAAAGTATCATTTCCGGGCGCAAAAGTTTGTTTGAGAATCTTTTTGGTTTTTGCATCTTTTAAGCAAACAAAATTCTGTTTCTTTTTAACAGGATGACCGTCCCAACCACAAAGTTTAAAAGTTATTTTATCGGTTGTAACTTTAAATTCCGGTGAAGAAATAGTTCCGGTTAATTGCTCACTAAATTTTGCGGAGTTGAGACTGTTTTTGTGAACCGCCCAAATTTTTTGACCCGGTATAATTTTTAAAGGCAAAAACTGATTTTGGTTTGCAGAATTGTCCCCAAATAATTGTGAGGAGATAACGAATAATAAAACGAGAATAGATTTTTGTAAGTTCATATTTTTTTTGGTAAAAGGTTATAAAATAATAATAATTAAACTACTTCTAATTGTCAAGATAAATAACATAATTGTAGGAGTCCACGCTCTTGACCGGCGTATCCCTGGTTTAGCGTGATTCCTGCAGAAAATATGTAGCGTTCCATTGTTACATCCCCTTAAAACGCCATTGAAAGTGGGACTTTGGCGTTCAATAATTTTCGCAAATGTGTAAGCCGTCCACTTTTTTCAATCGACAATTTTTGTTGAATGCAATCAACTTTTTATGTTTCCGTAGGCCGAGCCGGGGCTCGGTGTTCCCAGAAGCCGAGCCGGGGCTCGGTGTTCCCGGAGGCCGAGCTGGGGCTCGGTTCTCCCAGAGGCCGAGCTGGGGCTCGGTGTTCCCAGAGACCGAGCTGGGGCTCGGTGTTCCCAGAGACCGAGCTGGGGCTCGGTGTTCCCAGAAGCCGAGCTGGGGCTCGGTGTTCCCAGGAAATGTCGATTGAAAAATCTGTTTAGTTTGAGTTTCTCCAGGAAAAATAAATCAAAAATATAAAATTAAAAATTAAAAATGTTATCGGTTCCGGGATAGCGTTGCCTTTGAAAACAACAGTTTTCCCTCCTCCGCCTGTTAAGTAAATATTTTGCAAGAAATCGCCTTCGATTTCCGGGACAAAAAATGTAGATAGCAAAATATTAGAAGAAGCCGGAATAAAATAATTAGTATCTCCGCTGATGAAAAAAGGCGAAGCGATATTTTGAATGTTGCCCGTTAAAATACCTGCACCGGTGTTTCCAACCAAAAGTGGAACAGATGAAGTAATAAAAAGATCAACGCTGCCGAAATCCTGCGTCATTGGAGCAGTAAGGATCGGGCTTTGAAGCAGTTCCATAGTCAAAGGCAAATTAGGAACGGAATTAATATGAGTCCCATTGAAAATAAGTTCTGAAGTATAAGTTCCGAAATTAGTAACCGCGGCGGCATTAAAAATCACATCAATCTGAACGGTGTCGTTTGCGGGAACAGTTCCGAGATTATCATTTAGGGCAACCCAGCTTGCTGAAGGATATTCAGCAACAACAAATCCATCAACTTCCATTGAACCGCTACTAATTTGGCCTATGCTGGTTGAGTTTCCTGTTGCAATATCTATGACCCTTAAATGTCCTCCTAAAGTGGCATTGAATGCAGCGTAATATAGAACATCGTTCACATTATCGAAATCCAACCCCTGTGCATATTGAGCGTCAAAGCCGATTGAACCAATAATAGTTCCCGCACCGGTAGATTCATCAATAGCAAGAAGGTTATCGTTGTCGATGTCAACACCATACATATTTCCCGCTGCATTAATCGCAATATCAATAATTAAGGCTGAACTGCTAATTGTGCCGATTAAAGAAGTGGAGACAGGGTTTAAATTCACCGAATAAAGGTATGAAACACCTGCTTCAGCGGCTGAAGCGTAAATGACTCCATTTTGCGCGACCGTCAAACCTGTCCAGAATCTTCCTGAAGGAATAGAAATGGATCCGAGTAGTTCAACAGCGCCGCTTGCGAGGGTAATTTTTATTAAGCGCTGGTCATAAGTAATCGCAAGAATTTTGTCAAATTCTCCCGGAATATAATCCGCGCCAATAACAAAATCTCCTGAATCCAGGCTCAAATTACCAATGATATTTGGAGTGGCCGGACCTGCAGTATTTAATGAAATAAAGACACACGGGTCTGATATAATATTAACCCCAAAACAGTCAACGTCTATACGGCCGCTCATTTTTTCCAAATGCGGGATGGAATTAGCAGCAATAGATATATTTTTCGGAGCTTTAAGCAGGCTTGCCTGACTATGATAAAATTCTCCTTCAAACTTAGGAATTTGAGTTTTGAAAATATTATTGAATGCCATAGCAGGGGAACTGCCCTGGATTGGCATAATAAAATAGTTAGCATCAATAGGCCCGTCATTTGTGAGAGTAACTTTATTAGTAATAATTCCGCCAAAAACAGCATTTTCAAAAATGGAGGTTGGAGAGTAATAAAATTCCGCGCCTTCCAAAGAAAAGTTTTGAGTAATTATTTGGCCCGATGTTGTAAAACTAATGCCGGAAACAGTTTGAGTCTGGTAATTTCTCGCAATTGCGGAAACGCTGTAAATACCAAGCGGAACATCAATAAGATATTCTCCGTTGGTTCCTGAAGAAGAAGTCCAGGTGTCAACTCCATCAGAAACATTGATGATTGCATTATTGAGATTTTGTCCGTCCAACTCGCGGGAAATCGCTCCTGACAGTATTCCGAAATTAGTTGCTAAACCGTAAAATTCGAAGCCGATGTCTTCGCCGAGAAGCCCCCAGGCGCTGCCATCAAGCTGTGCGGCGTTTTGTCCTGAAATTGAGTCAGGAGTAGTGAGCTGTCCCCAAAATTCGTTGCTTATGGGAGTTTTCATCTGAACGGAAAACCAGTATTTTGTGTTTTGGCTTGCTGTAAATGGAGTAGCGAGGTCAATATGATATTTGAAGATATTTATTCCGAAACCAACGTCTTCTTTTATAAACTGTTCGCAAGAATAACCGGGAACAAGTTCGGAATAAAGTTCAGCGCCCGGATGGTCACCGCCACTTGAATTATTAGCATAAATTTTAACTATGATGCCTGTTTCGTTTCCTGAGCGTCCGGTTCCCCAATAGATAGCTTCCCATCTGATGGAATTAAGCTCAGTATCAACCGGGAATTCAAAATCATCAGCAACAGTGTAATTATGAGTTGGGGAATCTACGGAAGAATACGCGGAAATAATTTCATCCGGCAAAGTTTGTTCCTTAATTAATTCGCCTTTTGGCGCAAACATATTTACAGTCATTTTGCCGGCGGCAGCTTTTGAGTAGCCGTTTGAGCTTCCGTTTATATCAGCATAAATCCAAACTGACTCACCGTTTTTGAATCTGAAAGCGTAGTCGAGTTCGCCTGCAATCGTAAGAAAAGCCGGTAAAGAAACGAAAAAGTCGCGTGTGTCATCTGAAAAGGAATAAACAGCGTCAACCCAAATCCAATCCTGATTGTTAAGAGGGTTAGAGTTTTGGAACCCGTAGCCGAATTGCGCGGTAACCTGGGCAGCCGGGCCTGAAGTGCCCGTGTTTCCCGCGATAAAAATCGAGCCTGTAACCGCCGGAGTTGACTGGTATGAGCCCATAGTAAAAGAAGTTGGCGAAACTATCGAAGCGTTATCTACTCCGGTTTTATTTCCGTAAACAGAAACATCATCGAACGCAATGAGCGGATTTCCGCTTGTGTAATCTATAGCAATATAAACATTTGAATAGCCGTGAAAGGCTGAGATGTCAAAAAAGTTATAAAGCCAGCCCGCGCTTCCGGGAAGATATTCAATATCGTCAATTTTTACAAAATCGCCATCGTTTGGATTTCTGCTGCCGGTCGAAATGTAAAGACTTTGGTTATGCTCCATAGGAATATCTACAGCGTGTGCGAAATAGAAATCAAGATAAATTTGATTGGCCGGAGTATCAAAATTAAAGGCCGGAGAAACGAACCAGTTAGTCGCGCCGTAAGCCGGGTCATGAGTTGGCCACCAATACATCAAGTATTTATCAATGCCGTGAAACCAACCGGCGTTGTTTGTTTGTCCGAGGAAATAGTTTGTCCAACCATTAGGCCATGTAAATTCATTTTGAAAATCTTCATAATAAATTTCGTAACTCCAATCGCATTTTGTTATTAGTGTGGTAGAATTTGTAAAAATGCCGTCAGTTGAAACAGAAGTTACAATTGAAGTGTGGGCTTCCCATGCTGCGGCGTTCGGGTCGATAGTTACGCTAACAATAATATTTGACGAAGAACGATAATTTAAAAAGCCCGTATTTGTTGGGCCGGTTTCGTTCCAACCTGCGCCTCCTCCAAAGCCTGTGTATATTAAATCAAAGGCTGAATCACCGCCTGTTAGATTCAAAGCATTGATTTCGTATTGTACAATTGTGCCAAGATTACTGCTTCCGCTTTGAGAAGGCGGAGAAAAAAACATTCCTCCCGGCCGGTTTGTAATTGTAATATAATCGACAGCCATATCGCTGTAATTCCCATCTCCTGTAACGCCTCTAAATCTAATTTTTAGCGGAGATTGTCCGCCAAATTGCTGCATTTCAACAACCGTAGATTTCCATGGAGCATCTGAAGAAGTTTGTTGTTCGCCGGAAATTTCCCAAATGTTAGAATGCCAATTACCAAATTGATCATAAATATCAACATGCAGACTTCCAATATCCGAGCCGTACATGTGATAAAAGAAAGACAGTTCTGGATTAGGAGCTGATGAAAAATCAAAAGAAGCGTCAGTTAAAAAAGTTTTCCACGGATTGCCGGGGGTCGTTGCTTCAGTAAAAATATAATAGCTGCTTCCATTAGCGCCGCCGTTAGGGCCGGTTAAGCTTGAAGGAGTGGTGCCGCTTCGTCTTGCCCAGTCAAAGTCATTATCTTCAACATTAATCCACGTGCCGAGATCGGATTCGAAAGATTCTAAGTATGGAAATGTGCCAACACAAGAACCTGCAGTTGCGGAAACTCCCGCGGAGTATTGGGTTTTAGAATTAACCGACCAAATTTTATAAAAATATTCTGTGGCTTCCATAATAAAATTAGAATCAGAATGTTCAATTCCATCTCCTTTATAAATAACAGAACTGCTGCCAATGTTATTGCCAATATTGTAAACAGTCCCATCGGCCGGAGTGCCAAAACTATCAGATAAATTTCTCGCGATAATAACCTCATCGCCTACTTCGTTTGTCATCCAGGAAAGATCAATTTGATTTTTTGCAGCTCCTCTCGCAGCGAAGTCAGTCGGGTCGATTGTATCAGCAATAATAACAACATTGTCAATTTCCCAATAATAATCGCTCGGGCTGTAATAATGAAAACGAACGAGAGCGTTTGGACATCCGGCGGCAATGGAAATATTAATTGCTACATTAGTTCCCGGACCGAAAGGACGCTGGCTTTGATCTTCCCAGTGGAGAACATTAATCCATGAAACGCCGTTATTTGTGCTTACATCAACATCGGCATAATCATCTAGAAACCAGGCGTCATTGTAAACAGTTTCGTAATATAAAACAATGTAGGAATGGTCGGTTAAATCGAGTGGGGGAGTGATTAAAGCGGTATCAATTTCAGCATCGTAATAATCCGCGTCCGCGACAGCTACATCTCCCTGCTCGCTAATCGGTTTATCTTTATTAATATAATTGGGCCACGCGTGAATCGCGTTATGATTTGTCCAAACACCTGCGCCGCCGTAATTAACGATTTGCCAGTTTGCCGGAGGCCATGATTCGAAATCTTCATCAATTAAGGTTGTTGCCGTCAATTTTGTAGCAGCCAAAAATAATATTGTAATAATTAATTTGTAATTTTTCATCAGTTTTAGTTTTTTCATAATGTTATATTGGAAAATTAGACGTTAAGTGAAAAGCGTTGCGATCGCCAAATTCCCCTCTTGAGAGGGGTGCCGCTCTAGCGGCGGGGTGTGTTACCTAACTATTCCCACCTCTTTTTATTATTTTCCGGGATATATTAATAGATTTTCGCTTGCAACACACCCCGGCACTAACGTGCCACCCCTCTCAAGAGGGGATTTTTTTGTTGTTTTGCAACAAACAACCCTTTTTATTTTGCAATTACCTCTAATTTATAATTTACGAGCAGCAACGCCGAACTTTATTAACAATAATCCAATAATCCATATAAAAGCAGGTTCGGGAACTCCTTCGCCTATAACGCTAAAAAAATAATTGGCAGCATTAGTGCTATTATTTAAAATGTAAACTATACCAGTAGAAAAGCCAACATTTTCAGGATTAAAAGCAATTTCAAAAACTGTGGAAGTATCGGGCGGCACAGGAAAAATAGTTGTGTCAATAAATGAAAACGCAGTAGAATTGCTAATAAAAAAGTTATTGATTTCCAATAAATCTCCTCCTGAATTTTCTATTGTGAAAAAATTAGTAACTGCGTCATCGCTAATATCAACTTCCCCAAAATCATCGTTTCCGGTTATTTTAATAATTGGCGGCGGACTTAAAATACCTTCTCCGCTAATCAAAAAAGAAAAATTAGGAGAGTTCGAGCTGTTATTTAAAACATGAACTGTTCCGGTAGTTGTTCCGGCAGTTTCCGGAGAAAAAACGATGCTAAAAATTGAAGAAGAATTAGGAGCAGTAACTAAATTTTTTCCTGATAAAATAGAAAAAGCAGAAGAGTTGCTGATAGAAATATCAGAGCTTAACGGTATTTTTCCAGTAGCTTCTATGAGAAAGGTTTGAGTAACTGAATGACCATAAGTCATTGCAGAACCGAAAAAAGTTCCATCAGTTAAATTAGGATTTTGCGAACCATTTGTAATAATATTTCCGTTTCCACTTACATTAATATTAGGTTTATCACCGTAAATCCAAACGCCGTTTCCATATTTTCCATTATTGTATCCGCCCATAAGCCAAATAGTATCGTCTTTAACAAGGCAACGGTGACCGGCACGTGGATGCCATGGAGCTGCAGCGGTTTCGAGAGTCCAATTGCTTCCGTCTTGGCTTGTCCAAACATCATTTTTCCAACTTTCTGAATCCGTATAACCACCGAGCAGGAACATTTTATTTTCGTAAACAACCACTTCGCCTGAAGACCTTTTTCCCCAAGGTGCGTTGTCGGTAACAAGAGTCCAGTTGGTTCCATCAGAACTTGACCAGACATCGCTGAAACGAACATCCGGTTTTTCGTAAAAATGAATAAAACCTCCAATGACCCACATTTTTCCGTTAAAAGTAAGAGCGGAAAACTCGGTGCGTGGCGCCCACTGTGCTGCAGAAGTTTCGGATTTCCAATTTAAGCCGTCAGTAGATGACCAAACATCATTTGTAATAATTGTAGAAAGGTCCAAATCATTAGTAGCACATCCGCCGCCCAAAATCCAAACTTTATTTGAATAAACAATGCAACCGTGATTATCTCTTCTTAACCATGGCGCATTATTATTTAACCAAATCCAATCGACCCCATTTTGAGATTTCCAAATATCTTTTTGTGGGAGCTCAACCCATTCTCCGGTTTTCCCTCCATACAACCAAAGTTCATCTTTAAAAACAACTGTTTGATGAGCAAATCGATAGCCCCAAGGTGCGTCATCAGTAACAAGAGTCCAATCAACTCCATTTTCTGATTTCCATTCATCATTAACACCATCGAAATTTGAAGAGCCTCCGGTAAGCCAGACATTATTAGTAAAAAGGGTAGCGCCAAACATAGAGCGAGCTTGCCAGTGATTAGAAGAACTAGCGAGCACCCATTCTTTTTCCGCTTTCGCAGTGCTGGTAAATATTAATAAAAAGATTACTAATAGATTTATAAGAAAAGATTTATAATTTTCTTTAAGTTTTTTCATAAAGATTTTTTTTGTTTTATTTAAAAATTCAAAAAAAGCATTTCAACAAGCTCAATACACAGCATTTGCTGCGGATAATTATTTTTGCAAAACCATTAAAGTTACCGCCTTTCTCGAACAATTTTCCCCTGTTGTTAGCGTAGATTCTTGTTTTCTTCCCGATTAGTAAATCTGGAAGACGCATTAAATGTCGCTTTAAGTTTCGTAAATGTTTTGACGCGACTTTATTAATGCACTCCAAAAATTTTCGCAAATGTGTAAGCTGTCCACTTTTTTCAATCGACAAAAAATGTTGAATGCAATCAACTTTTTATCCTAAATAATGCAGTTGAATTCTTATTAACAACTTAAGTCGTTTGAAATCAACAGTTTATGTCGATTGTTTCTCTCACCCAAATGAAATGTGAGCAAGGAACGCCGCAAACAATGGGTGAGACATTTCGCCAACGGCGATTAATAATATAGCATAGGGTTTCCCGAGGCGTTAGCTCTCGGGATACCCTATGAAAAAACGAAAAATGAATTACTTCTCTGAAAGAGATGAATAAAAACCAATGATAATCGATGTTTTCAAAGTTTTTCTTTATCCCTTACAGGGAAAATATGTTTGTTTATTTTCCACAGGGTAGCACTATCCCCAGCATACGCGGGGCATGCGTGCACCCCTGTGCTATATTGTTTATCCGCTTTGCGGAATTTAAAATTCAACTGCGTTATTTAGGTTTATGTTTCCGTAGACCGAGCTGGGGCTCGGTGTTCCCAGAGACCGAGCTGGGGCTCGGTGTTCCCAGAGACCGAGCTGGGGCTCGGTGTTCCCAGAGACCGAGCTGGGGCTCGGTGTTCCCAGAGACCGAGCTGGGGCTCGGTGTTCCCAGAGGCCGAGCTGGGCTCGGTGTTCCCAGAAAAATGTCGATTGAAAAATCCGTTTAGTTTGAGTTTCTCCAGGAAAAATATATTAAAAATATAAAATTAAAAATTAAAAATGTCACCGGTTCCGGAATTGTAGAAAAATTGGTGACTATTACATTATCCAACTGAATTTGCGAGCCGGAAGCATCCCAGAATCTTACTCCAAGATCACAACTTATTCTTGTGTAATCAAGATTTTCGGGAGTCTCAAAAGTGAAAACATGTGAAATTGCAGGATCATTTGCTGAAGGGTTAAGTACATTTGTAAATAAAGCTCCGCTTGCAAAATCATTTCCAAGCCACCCACCGGTCACTTCATTTATACTTGTAACATTTTCAGCTGCAATTGGCGCAACAAACCCACTATTTTCTCCGGAATTTATTCCGTAACCAAGTCCCGCTTTTATAGTTTGTTCCGAACCTATTGAATAAGAATCAAAAGTTAATCGATAAACTGTGGACGGTTTAAGTTTTACTCCTTCAAAAGTTTGAAAAAGTTCGCTGCCGTTTATAAAAATCGTCTGACCGGCAAGCGGAGAAATTTGCGAACTCATATTTGTTAAACCTACATCACCTTTGCAGTTCCAGTTGTTAACAGTTTTGCTGCCGGAACCTACAGGAACAGCCGGCGAAGCAAAATCTGTGTTTTTAGTTTTTATATCAGGAATTTCCGGTTCGGTGATAATTTGAAAATTATCTACAGAAAGCCAGGCAAAACTGCCACTTGTACAATTATCTATAACTTCAATATAAACTTCCTGATCATAAGCGGAAGCAGTTTCAAAAGATTTTTCCTGAAGGAAATTGCTGCCCGGCGCGTAAATTCTATCTACTTCACTGTCATCTGAAACAAGTTTTAGAGCGACATAATTGTAAACTTTGTTGGTGGAATTGTAGGCAGCCCATCCGCCAATCAAAAATTTTATGGAAGCATTTTCAGGCAAGAAAAAAGACGGGGAAGTTAAAGAACCGATAGCTGCTTCAGTTCCAACCATCGAATTAGCATAAAATTTTCCGTCAAGCCCGCAGTCTTCAAAAAAATATGGAATATAATTGGTAGTAACCGGAGCGCTTCCGAACGCAGTTCCTCCAACAGTCCAATTGGAAAAATCGCCGATTTCAAAACCGTTATTTTGTCCTAAAATTGCGTCAAAACCAACTTTGTTAAAATCGTCAACAGCGAGCCACGCCCAGCCGCCTTCAGTACAATCATCAACCACTTTAATATAAACTTCCAGATCAATGTTTGTAGAGTGCGATAGTAATTTTGTGTGCAAACTATCGTTATTCGGAGTCCAAACTTTATCAAGTTCTGTGTCATCGGCAGCTTTGCACAAGAGAATATAATTATATTCAGCCGGAGCAAAGTGAGTAGAATGACCGGAAATTAAAAAAGAGAGCTGCTCATCTTTTTTTAACGTAAAATTTTCTGATTTTAAAATTCCGGTTGCAGTTTCTCCGCCTGATAATGAAGAGGCATAATATTTCCCTTCCAATCCATTGTGCTCAAAATTATTCGGTATAAAATTAGTGGTAACCGGAGCGGCTCCCCAGGCGGTTCCTGAAGTTGTCCAATTAGTGTATGTTCCGGTTTCAAATCCTGGATTAATAATTCCGTCATAAATATTATAAAACGCCTGCCGGATTTCGTTTGTCATGCCGATAGTCAGATAAGCATCGTATTGATAAGTAAAATTAGTAGTAATCGGAAAAGTGCCAAGAGGACTGAAATGCGAGCATCCGGAACCATCGTTTCCACCGCCGGAAATCCAGTAAAATCCTATTAGTTCCGTGGCGGGAGTGTAAACACCCATTCCCCAGCCGTTTTTTACAAAAGCTGACCAGCGTTCTGTTCTGTAAGCACGATTGTTTGGCCATGGATTGCCGGAAGGAATTCCCGCCGGACGAAAGTTTGTAACTGAATTGTACGACCATGGATTTTCTGTGCAAAAAGTTAATCTGTCATAATTTGCGTCAAGAAAAACTGCAGGGAGTTCCTGGTCATGCATCGGTCCGTTGCTTGGACCTGAATAAGTCATTCTAAAAATTATGTGAGCAACATTGCCGGACAGTGTTATCCATTCTTCCATAAAACAGTTTTCAATAAGTTGCGTTCCCGCCCAGTTTCGTGGATTTGACCGCGCGTAAATCGTGTTGTTTTCGTTGACAAAATTCAGCAGTTTTGGTTTATGACCAACATAGCTTCCGCCTTGAACAGGATTCCATCGCCAGTCGCCGTGTGCCCATGAAGAGCCATCTTCCCATCCATAATAAGACTGTTGAATTTCTCGTCCTGCATCCATATAATTAACAAAATTAATTTCCGGAGAAATTTCGGAAAAATAACCTATAACAGCGCCGTAATTTGTCATAACTCCAAGTTTTATTTCGCTGTTTTGGATGTAAGACCATTTTTTATCTACTATTTCCGCAAAAGCAGAAGAGGTAAATAAAATTATAGTAAGTGCTGTCAGGAAAACCCGGAAAATTTTTAAATTTTGCTGTGGATTTTTCATTATAATTGTCGATAGAGATTTTTTATACCGGGCTGGATCTCGGTGTTCCCAGGTTATTTTCTTAAATAAAAAAATAAAAATGATAAATAGCAAATAATAAATATAATTCCGCTTTCCGGAACAACATCTAATTGAAAATTGTCAACAGCTATCCAAGCGTAGCCGTCGCTTGTGCAATTATCCACAACTTCGATATACATATATTCCATAGAGCCGCTGTAATAAAAACTTTCTTTTTGCATGTTGCCGGTATTATCCGGCGTCCAAACCCTGTCAACTTCCGAATCGTTAGAAGCGCGTTTTAGAGCAACATAATTGTAGGCAGGTTCGCCGGCGCCTGCTAATGACGACCAACCTGAAACAAGAAAAGAGATTGTAGAGCCGTTTCCAAAAGAAAAATCGGCGGAGCGAAGCGTGCCGACAGCCGATTCACCGCCAACGGCGCTGTTGGCGAAATATTTTCCGCTCCAACCCGCGCGCCCCCCTGCATCGGAACTTTTCGGCGCAGAACCAAAAGCCGTTCCTGAAACAGTCCAATCGGAAAAATCCCCAACTTCAAAACCGTTATTTTTACCAAGATAATAGTTAAATTCAGCTTTGTCAAAATCATCAACGGCAATCCAAGCGTAACCGCCTGCGGAGTTTCCGTCAACTGCTTTGATGTAAACTTCAATATCTTCGTTTAATCCATGAGAAAGAGTTTTAATTACAACGTTATCACCTTGCGGAGGGTCCGCTTTGTCAAGTTCAGAATCATCAGACGCGCGATTTAATGAAACGTAGTTTTGACCATCGCTGTTTGCTCCCGAACCTGACCAACCTGCAAGATAAAAAGAAATTTGTTCATCTTTTTTTAGAATAAAAGGATCAGATTGAAGAGTTCCGGTATCAGATTCCGCCGGGAAAAAACTGTCAGCGTAAAAAGCGCTATCGGCCGGCATATTATGTCTAATTAAATTAGTTGGAGCGTCAAGCCACGCAGCGCCTGTTTTTGTCCAGTTAGTATAAGTTCCGATTTCAAAACTATGATTATCGAAAGAAAGGTTTACTTCAAGCGGCATAACCACAAATTTCATATCGCCCTCAACCCATGGCGCGTGGAAAGTGGAACAATTGTCTTGATGTTCATCTGTAGCGGCGGCGACAACGACGCAAGGTTCTCCGCCGCGGGACAATTGAACTGTTTTTTTATTTAAATCCGCAAGCAGCGCGACACCCTCGCCAAGAGCAAAACCGGTATTCGCGGTAACCTCGCGTTTGGATTTTAAATTCCAATTTTGGTCAAAATAATAATAGTGAATTTGTGTATAAGGATTTTCTGTATTGTTGGGGCCAAGGCTTGCGTTAGCGACAACAATAAATTCCGCGTTTGCAGCGTCATAAGCGAGGTCAAGACTCGCGCCGGGTGTTGGATTTAAAGTTGCAACAGATTCATGTTTGTTGGTTGGGAAAGCGGGGTCATCACAACGAATGACTTGTGTAAGAAAAGGCGAGCCACCACCGACATCATCGGAATAAATCATATAGAAATATCCGTCGTTGGCTTTTACAACAGCCGACTGCCCAATACCGTAACCATCTACGTAAACATTTGTGTCAATGCCGAGAATTCGCTCACCATTGTGTAATTTCGTCCAGTTTCTGCCGCGATCATAAGAAATAGCCATGCCGATTCCGCCCTGATTATACACATTTGCTCCGCCGGTGTAAGTCATGTAAAAAACATCCCCGGTATGATGATATACATTTGGGTCGCACACGTGAATTTGGTCGAATTTCGCCGGGTTTTCACTCGGAGCAAGTACATTCACGGTGTCGGCATACTTCAAACCTTCCAGCGTAGGAGCTTCTTTGTAAACAATGTAGTCACCCGCCACAGCGCCGCATAACCAGATTTTGTATAATCCATCTTCTTCGTCAAAAATGAAAGAAGGGCAATAATTGTATTGATATTGATGGTCGGGAATAATCGCGAGAAAAGAGTTCCAGCCGGTTTCTTCTAACGTGTTTGAAGTTGACGAAAGAACATCCCCTGAAATTTCCTGTTTAGAAATTCCCGGTCCCGACCAGTTTACTTCAAGAACCGGAGAAATTGTATTGTGAAAATATCCGACTTCTATTTTATGAATCCCAACAGTTAAATTAGTGGAATCTGAAATTTCTACAGGCGAAGATTTTACGCCGTCATTGCTAACTATCAGCGCGCCGTCTATCCAAAGTTTTGAGCCATCATCAGAATTTAAATAAAAAGTATAACTCCCGCTTGTTTCAATATCAATGTAACCTTCAAATTGTACAAAAATATTATCGAAACGAAGGACTTCCGACAGATCAAATTTTTCTACAATTGTACCAAAAGCCGGATGCGATTCTACAAGGTTCCAATCAAAATCGGGGACAGCGGAAAGCGGCGGATGAATTTCATGAGATGCGCCCCCGGAAAAAGAATCATCGTTAATCGGGACTTCCCAATATTTAAAAGCGAGATTTTTGTCGGGCGAAAATGATTTTAATTGAAAATCATCTACAGCTATCCATGCCCAGCCACCTTGAGAACAGTCATCGACAATTTCGATATAAACATTTTTTCCATAAGCAGCTTCGGACTGCAAAATAGCTTTTCTCAAATCGTTTTGGTCGGGCGCGAGAACTTTATTTAGAATTTCTCCGTTTGATGCAAGTTTTAAAACAACATAATTATTTGTTACCGGCGCCCAGTGCGTGGAATGACCCGCTACAAAAAAAGTTATAAAACCGTTTGTGGGATATGTAAAAGTATCTGAGCGGAGAACGCCTACTCTTGATTCGTTTGAGTTAACCGCGCTGTTTGCGAAATAAGTTCCTTCCCAGGAAACCAAATCATAATAAGGGTTATCCGAAGGCGGCGGCACGAAAGCCGTGCCGGAAACAGATGACCAGTTAGCGTAACTTCCCGTCTCAAAGTTGCCGTTTTGAATAACGGCAAATGATGATGTTGTTAAAATTATTATAGCAAGTCCGAATTTAAAAAATGTGTTTTTCATAATATTTAGAGGTTGCTCAAAATGGGTAATTAATGACAAAATTCAATTGTAGCTGCCGATTGCTATCGGCTATACCAGTGAAAAACATATGATTCGAAACTTTTTTTTCGAATGAAATGTTTTTATCACTTTTTCGTCAAAAAACTGGCGAAATCGAAGTAAAACTGGACTTCCAGGACTGTTTCTCCGGTGATATACTTATTCGCAATTATACGGCGTAATCAGCATTCGTGGAATAAGCAGGCCGGGACGTCCTGCTTTACTACCTTTTCGAGTAACGCCTAATTAAAGTAAGCTGAACATCCAAGTGCGAGCAATATTTGAATCAATGTTATTAATTGAGTAATTCCGCCTGTTTTTATTCAATCGACAGTAAGTGCTTGCCCTGCGCATGTCGGTGTCGATTGAAATGTGGTTACTCGATTAAAAAAGACACGCTGATATTTCGACAAGCTCAATACAACGCAAACTCCTACAAGAAAAGCAGCGATGATGTTGCCACCACCGCTGCTTTTTTAACCAACCAACTTAAACAAAGAAAAGTTGATTTCAAATGGATGATACAACTAACAATATCATCCAATCCACGTTTGGAGTGCAACGATAAAAATTTTTTGTATTTTAAAATCATTCGTTGCGAATATTTTATTTCCGCTCAACGCGGCAATAGAATATAAATTCTGTTGCTTTGCAACAGTCGCAGTAAATGACTCGCCGGGGTTGCTGTTTTTTTGCGCGAGTCTTTATTACTGCACTCCATTCATTACTTCCTTCGTAGAAATGCTAAACCGAGAATTGCAAGCAATCCAAGTGTTGCAGGCTCCGGAATAGCTTTTACAACTGTCTCGTCCCAAGTATCATCATAAGTCACACCAATTGTTTTTGGGGCTGTAGTATAAATCCAGCCGTCATCGATATAGGACATAAGATCGGTTGTAGAATTGGTCTGGTTCCCTTTGACTTTTAGCACGCCAGAATCGTCGATAAATATTCTCGAATCCGTCTGAACTCCCCCGGTATTCATAAGAAGCGTGTCTGCCCTGACTTCGCCTGTTCCTGTAATGTTAATTTTGCCTCTGCTCCAGGCCGAACCAGTAGCGCCGACAAGAAGCTGGTCTCCAGTATCGTAGGCATGCATAAGGCCGCCGCTGATATCTACGCGACCAGATTGAGTATCGCCAATCTTAAATGTGTCCGCTTTCAACTCGCCACCGTTCATAGTGATCACAGCATCATTGTAAGTGTCATTCTGTGAACCCAATACATACGTAATACAATCCAATTTTCCGCCGGTTGTTATAATTAGCGCGCCGGGCTGTGTGCCAAACACACCATGCCATACACTATTCATAACCCCGACATCAGCATTAACAGTGGGGCCAACCGCTTGTCCGTGAATAGCGGGGCTGTTATCTGCTCCACCTGTGCCGGGCGCATTGCCGCCTGCCCAGTTTGCACCGTTCGTCCACATGCTGCCGGCACCGCTATTGTTCCAGTCCGGCCCGGCAACGGCGATACTGCAAATTGCAACAGCCGCGAGGATAACCGTAAGAAATTTCATCATTTTCATAACTTTTTCTCCTTTTTTAGTGTTATATTTTTGTCAATGCACTTTACATTAACTTTCGGAAATAGTATAATAGATAAGTAAAAGAAATTATATAACATTATCATCAATCTTTAACACATAATCGTCAATGGGAATAAAACATTTATATTTTGGATTCGATTTTGCTGATTGCGAAATGTTTCGTGATACAAACTTAAAATCAGCAGAGCCGCACACTCATTCTTTTGATGAAATATCAATAGTGTTTGGCGGTTCAGCGGTTCATGTTGTAGGAAAAAATCGGTATCCAATGATGCGCGGCGATGTTTTTGTTGTCCACGGCGATCAGGTTCACAGTCACACAAAACTTTCAAATTTTCATATATTCAATATAATTTATAAACGAGAATTTTTTGAAATTATCAAAAATGAGTTACAAGAAATTCCCGGGTTCAAAACGTTATTTGTTCACGAACCGTGTTTCAGAGAATTTCATAAGTTCAAAGCCAAGCTGCATCTTCATCCACATCAATTGAATTACATCCAAAGCATTATTAATCAAATGATAGAGGAAAGAAAAAGCGAACGAGCGGGTTCAAATAAATCTATAGAACATTTGTTCAGGGTTCTAATAATTAATTTGTGCCAATGTTATATGGAAATAGACACGCCGCATTCTAAAGAGCTTTATACAATTGGCCGGTTAATAGATTTTATGGAAGAAAATCTGGGAGAGGATATTACTTTAGACAAGCTTGCAAAACGTGCTTCCACTTCCAAATCGACTTTATTAAGAGCATTTAAAAGAATGACCGGTTGCGCACCTATAGAATATTTAATTAAGTTGCGTGTAGAAAAGGCTGCGGAGATGATGGAAAAAATTAGTGATATTCGCGTTATAGATGCTTCGTCAGCGACAGGATTTTATAACAGCAGTTATTTTACAAGGAAGTTTAAATCAATAATCGGAATGACTCCTTTGGAATATCTTAAAAAACAAAGAGGAATCAAATAAGTGACATTCATAAAATATTAAGTTTATCCTTTTTTTATAATTAAATGAAACTATATTTAATATTAGTGTTAATAACCTTTTCAGTTTCTGCAATTCAGCTTACGGAAAAAGAACGGGATTGGCTAACTAAAAAAGAAACAATAACTTTTGTAAGCCAGACAAAATATCCGCCTTTTGAATTTGTAGATAAAGACGGGAACCCCAAAGGGATGTGTATAGAACTTGTTAATTGGTTATCCGAAGAGTTGGGATTTAAAGTCAGGTTTCTTGACATGAGTTTTCTTGGGGCGCAGGAAGCTGTTCTTACCGGCAAGGCTGATGTTTTAACAAGTCTTTTTTATAGTAAAGACAGGGAGGAGCGTTTTGAATTTTCAGAGATGATGTGGGAAGTTCCTGCTTTAATATTTGTAAAAAGCGAGCGGCCGGACATTAATTCTTTAAAAGATCTGCAGGGAAAACGTGTTGCAATGCAGCGCGGCGACTATGCCGAGGAATTTCTGAAATCCCAAAAAATAAAATTTGTTCTTGTTCCTACTGAAACGTTTGATGAGGCAACAGACCTTGTAATTGCCGGAAAAGCGGACGCGATAATTGGTGACAAACAGATTGTTCTTTATCATCTTTTCAAGAATGATTTAACTGATTATGTAAAATCAATCGGAACACCGCTTTACATCGGACGGAATTGTATGGGAGTTCGTGAAGGCCAAAAGATTTTAATTGATATTTTGAATAAAGGAATTTTAAAAGCTCGCGAAAACGGAATATTTAAAAATATCGGGCTTAAATGGGTTGGAACTAAATACATTCCAAAACAATCCTGGTTTCACAGAAACGCGAAATATTTGTTGCTTGTGTTGGTTGTGATTGCGGTTATTGCTTTAGTAGTGATTCTTTGGAATATTCATTTATACAAAGTCATTGCCCGCCGAACCCGTGAACTTCTTGAAGAACGCGACGCTTTAAAGGCTATTGTCAAAACGTCAAAAGAAAAGTACAAGTTAAAAACTATTTTTTGGGTTCTAACAATTTTTGTTTTGCTTGGGTTGGTGGGGTGTTATTCTCTGCACAAATTAATTATTGTGCCTTCTTTTTTAGAAGCCGAAAAAGAGCAGATAAGAAGAGCTGTTTCGTATTGTGTGGATGTCATAAAACAAGATTCAGGCAATTTTGATAGTTTGACTGAAAAAAAACTGCGGAAAATGACCGGATACTTGTTTAACGATTTCAAAATAATTAAAGAAAGCCACCCGGATTTTTCAAATAAATATAAAAGAATCCTAAAAAAACTTTCCCAGAAAAATCTGGTGATTGAAGAGATTGATGAAAACAAAATCACCGGATTCGGTATGTTGAAATGCATCAACGGGAAACCTATTATTCTTATTTCAGTAACACTTCAGCGGGATTTATTTCTTCGTGGAAGAAATTTATCGTTAGTTATTTCAACGCTGATTTTTTTCGCGCTGATTTTGGTAGCAGCTTGTTTTATTCTCTGGTTTTTATTGTCTCGCTCAGAAGAAGTGAAGAGACGCGAACATATAGAAGCGCTTGTTGAAGAGCGTACAAATGCTTTGTTGAAACGGGAAAAGTTAATCGAAGAGCTTTACCAAGCTGCTCAAATGCTCCTGCCTATGTCCGATGAAGTTCCGTTCCAGGGATTTGTTGACAGCATCGGCCCGTTTTCTAATGCCAGCAGAGCTTACGTTTTTTTGAATAGCCATGGCGCTGACAATTCTTTGCTTACAAGTCAAGTTGCCGAATGGTGTGCAGAAGGGATTAAACCTGAAATAGATAATCCAGAGTTACAGAATCTTTCCTACGACAAGTTTTTGCCGCGTTGGCGGGACTGTTTTTCACGTGGAGAAAATATTGGTGGGCGCGTAGCTGACTTTCCATCTGAAGAAAGAAAAATTTTGGAGCCCCAGAATATTAAAGCCCTTCTCGCTATTCCTATTATTGTTGATAATGAGTGCGCGGGTTTTATCGGGTTTGATAATTGTCTTGATGATCGCGAATGGGAAGGCGCGGAACAGTTGTTTCTTAAAAGTGCTGCAAACGCTCTTGCGCAGGCGATTAAACGTAAACGACTCGAAAAAGATGTTAGTCAGAGACTTATCGCGCTTACACGTTCTGATGTTGATTTAAAAGAGTTGAAGCTGACAGATATTATTGAGCTTGACGTCCTGCAGCAATTGCAAGACGGTTTTGCCGCCGCATTCAACATCTCGTCAGCTATTTATGATGTTGGAGGTGAACTGATAACTAAACCTTCTTGTTTTACAGAATTCTGCTCACTTATTCGCGGCACGGAAAAAGGGCATGGAAATTGCAATGCCTTTGAAAATAAACTTGCGCGGGAAATTTCTGAAAATGAGCCTTTATATATTAGAAAAGGATGCGTATTCAAAAATATTATCACGGCAACTGTCCCGATGATTATTCAGGGAAATCACATTGTAAATTGGAGCATTGGACAATTAGTGGATGGAGAATTAGAACTGGATGAAATTAAAGATTATGCGCGGGAAATTGGGCTGGATGAAAATGTGTTAATTGAAGCCGCAGGAAAGTTAAAACGCGTGGATGATGCTTCGCTTAAGAAAATTGTGTTTTTTCTTAAAGTTTTGTCAGAGCAAATCAGTATTTTGGCTGCCCAAAACCTTCAGCAGGGACGGGATATTGCTGAGCGTAAGCGTATCGAAGAAGAAAAAGATAAAATTGAAGAGCAGTTGCGCCATTCTCAAAAAATGGAAGCTGTCGGAAGCCTTGCAGGCGGGATTGCTCATGATTTCAATAACCTTCTTCAGGTTATTTTGACTTATACTGATTTTGTTTTATCAAAAATGCCTGCTGAAAGCCAACAACGTTCAGACCTCGAACAAGTTTTCAATGCTGCCAATCGTGCTGCCGAACTAACAGCCCAGCTTCTTGCTTTTAGCCGCCGGCAGATTATTCAACCTGTCGATATTAGCATTACTGAATTAATCGATGATTTACTGAAAATGATTCGCAGGCTTATTGGCGAAAATATTGACTTGATTTTTATTCCCGGGAAAAATCAAATGGATGTTCATGTTGACCGTGGGCAAATCGAACAGGTTTTAATGAACTTGTGCGTTAACGCTCGTGATGCCATGCCTAACGGTGGAAAACTTATAATTAAAACCAAATCCATTATTATTAATGAAGAAAAATTTGATAAATATTCGTTGGGAAAACCAGGCAAATACGTTTTAATTTCCGTCACCGATACCGGTTGTGGAATTGATAAACATGTTCAGGAACATATATTCGAACCGTTTTTTACTACTAAAGAAGTCGGGAAAGGCACCGGGATGGGGATGGCAACTGCTTATGGTATTATTACCCAGCATGGCGGGCAAATTAGTGTTGAGAGTGAGTTGGGTAAAGGAACTTCTCTTAATATCTTTCTACCCGCAATTAACCGTCAACAGGTTATCAGCAATAATCTTGAAAGTATTCAGGTTGTTGGCGGATCCGAGACTGTTCTTATTGCGGAAGATGACGCTAATCTTTTAAAACTTTTTGCAAGAATTTTAACAGATGCAGGTTATAATGTTCTTCAAGCAAAGGATGGCGCCGAAGCTGTGCGAATTTTCTCAGAACACTCTGATGATATCGATATTGCTGTGTTTGATGTTGTTATGCCGGTTCTCGGAGGAAAAGAGGCTATGAAAATCATTCTTGGAAAACGCCCTGACCTTCCTCACTTTTATGTAAGCGGTTATACCGATGATGCAGTTCATACAAACTTCATTCAGGAACACGGCCTCATCTTGCTCAGAAAACCTTATGATAAAAGGACACTGTTGGGGAAAATCAGGGAATTATTGAGTTGAATGGCCTGCACTTCAATTTTGGAAGGCGCAAACGCAAACGCAAACGCAAACGCAAACCTCTCGTCTTTTCGACCTTCAAACTTAACTTTATTATTACACAGCCTCCTGGTTCTAATTTATAATTCTTCCCATCAAATCTTGCGGATATTGTGTCGATAGTTTCTGCTTCTTTGAAATCTTCTGCAAGAGAAAGTGAAAATTGCGCGGGGTGGCTGTAACTGGCGTTTGCAATCACCAAAATATGCTGATTGTCTTTAGAAAAAGTTCCTATTACCAAATTAAAGTTTTTGCCTTCTGGAGTTGCAAAAGAGGAGCCGCCGTTTACTAATTTTCCGTTTTTGTATCTTGCAGCAAAAGCGCAATCCCAGTCAACAAGTTTTCGCCAGTTTTTCCGGAGAAAACCGTTTGCTTCGCTGACGTAATCGAACATCGGATTTTTGGCGCCGTCGCCGTTAATCATTCCGCCAAAATATTCTTCCGGAAGTTCAAGAGCTCCAGGCATAGTTGCGATTTCAGGTGTCCAGCAGCAAAACCAGCAACCACCCCGTGCGCCGTAAGCGAGAGTAGTGTTAGCCTGCCAGAGAATTTTAGATTTTGTAGGAACCCGGAGGCAACCTTTTCCTTCGCATTTTACGCCCGCGCTTAAAATAAAATTCCAAAAAGGAATTCCGGCTTTGCGAGTAGTTTCCCGAACAACTTTCAAATCATTAAAATAAACTTCTTCGCGCTGGTCTTTTGTTTCCGGTGTAGAAACTTCGTCATCGAGCAGAGCATAATTATCATATGAAAGAATAGCCGGTTCGACTATTTCTATAAATTTATCAAGATAATCCTGAAATCCGTTAGCTCCAAGTTGAATATTATCGGCATAAGAAGGAAAAAGATTAATTAAAGGTTCGTGGTTCGGGTCTTTTTCGAGATAAGGTGGTACACTATTAAACTGAAATAGTGGTACACTTTTCACTTGACATAAACATTAATTCTAAAAATATAATTATATGACATGTTAACTAATGATAATATAATAACAAAATAATTGCTTTTTGTTAAACAAAAATGTTGTCCTTTGTCAAAAAAAAAATAGTTCAAGGTACAAAGTTTGTTACGTATGAATTTTCTTTGTGCTCTTTACATTTTTTTGCGGCGGAAAATTTATTTCTTCCAGATGCAGCGGTAATTGAACCTTCTGTTGGGCGCGCTGTCACCATGCGTGCACAGAGAAATAGGGGATTTAAGGCCGGCAGGATTGTCCGCCCAGTGAAAATCAAAAGTCAAATTGTTTTTAGTTAATTTTAATTTATAGCGCGGAATGGCAAGCTCAAGCTTGTTTCCGTTGTAGCGGAAAGGAATATAGGCTTTATCAACCCAAGAGTTTGAAACTTTGCTGTATTGTTTAAGGGTAGTGAAATTTTGGTTTTTAATATCTTTATTTATGAGGAAATCGTAGCCATGCCAGCCTGTATTAGAATTATTGTCAGCGTCAATTAAAAGCAGCATCCAGTTTTTTCCGCTATGCGGAGTTAAAGGCTGTTTCGTTTCCGCGAGGAAATAAATATTATTTCTGTCGAAAGCAACTTTGCTGGTGATAATATCGTTGCGTCCGGAATCGTTTTTATAGTGCAAATTTCCGTAGCCGGGATAGTTACGGTGAGTCGTATCGCCAATAGTGTCGCGGTATTCTGTTTTGATTTTTTTCCAGTCGTCAAATTTCCCGTCAATTTTAATTTTTTTAAATCCTTTCAATTCCGGGATAGGCCGGGCGCCTTTGTATCGCCTGATATTTTGCGCCATTTGCATATAATAGTTGTCAGAGTATCCTCCTTTCATGGGCTGTATCCCCCGTGTGAATTCCGAGTTGTATTGGTCAACAAAATAGAAGGAGCTTTTCCGGCCCATGAACGGGAAAGTTTGTCCTTCTTTCGGATGGTATTTACCTGCAGTCCATTCGTTCCAGTCATTAATATAAATGAAAGGCGGGTCACTTTTTAGCGCTTCATCCCATCGGTCCTGAAAATAAATACCGTAATTTTCAGGATTTTTAACTTTTTTTCGAAGCCAGGGAACATACGTCGGAACCGGAAGATCGTATTCGTTAAGTTTTGGTTCACCGTGTTTTCGGGTCCAGCTTTTTCCTATCATGGTTGTGGAATGTTGAGCTGGAGTGACGGCAGCCTGTTCTTTTTTTCCTTTATGAGTTGAGACAAGTTTATTTGGTTTCAAGTCGCGAACACGTTTGTCTCCGAGGTCATAACCGAAGCTCCAATTATCTTCCGTGCCGACAAACCGTTTGCCAGCCCATTCGTAGTAGCCCCACCACATAGTCCGCAAAGTAAAAAAGTTTTTTACCTCTTTAGTGTAATCTTTATAATTCTCTTCCGCGAAGTCAGGGTCGTTGTAATGAGGATGAGCGGGGTCAGTTTTTGCGGCCGGGTTGTAGTTCGGGTTAGGATGTTTGATCCCGCCGCGGTTGGCATCGCAGTTTGGTGTGCCGTTGTAAAGAAGCAGGGGTTTTCCGTCCCAGTAAAACCACAGGTCTTTATATTTTCCGGGCTTGTAGATTTTGTCATAAAGGTCCTGGACAACAGTGATGCACGGCCCGTTAAAAGCCCAGAAACAGAATTTCGGGACTTTGTTGCCTTCGGCTTTCATTTTCTGCATAACTCCGAAAACAACTTTCCATTCATCCCAGTAGCGGACAGCGTTAGTAACGTCCATGATAAGAACATCGACGCCCGCGTCAGCCAACATGGAAATATCTACACGAATGACAAATTCATCCTTGCTGAGGAAATAGCCTAATTCTGGTTCGGCATAATGGTAGCCGCCGGCTTTGTTTGGCTTCCACAACGGGTGTTTGGCGTCAAGCCGGGCTTTTGGGTCATTTTGCAAAATTTTAGTTACGTCCGCTGCGTATTCTGTTGAGTTATCATGCATATTATCGCCATGCCAGGTGATGTAAAAAACGCCAACAACGCGCTGCTGGTTGGTTTTTAGAGCGCCGACTTCTGATGAGCCAGGCATCGTGCGGCCAAGAGCGTCTGTAGCCACCCATGTATCAGGAAAGATGTCGCGATATTTATGGGCGGGGTTGGCGTCCGCTTCTATTTTTGTTGAAGAACAAGAAATAAGCAACAGGGAAACTAACAGGAAAAAAGAATAAATATGAAGTTTCATAAAATAAAATTTGAGTTAATTTAAAAACAATAATAGTAAAATTTTGATTTATTATATTAAAAACCGGATTGTAATACCTGTCTTGCCCTACAGAGCATACATTAGATTGCAGTATTGTTCTTTATATTTGAATAGGTATAAGTAGAAAATATTGATTTAAGAAAGAGAGGAGACATCAACATAAAGAATTGTCTCTGCGTCAACTCCGTAAGGGCCTTGCGCAATTTTATTTCCGGCAGGTCCGACTACTAACGAGCACCCGATACAATTGTAGTTTTTCCATGGTCCTCCAGTGATTAATCCTACATTGCTTACCCCAGCTATCCAAACGGAAAATTTTTTTGCAACCGGAGAATAGGCGTCGAGCCATTCTTTTCTATAAGGAGTTTTTGAGTTGTCGTGGTCGTGGGGAACGGCCCATGCGCAAGGCGAAAGAATAATATCCGCGCCCATTTGGCCTAAAGCTTTTGACAGGACAAAGTCCGGCGCACGGGCGTCCGCGCAAATCATTAAACCAAAAGTTCCGAATTCAGATTCTGCGATATTTAGTCGGTCGCCCTGAGAGTAAAATTCATAACCGATTTCCAACTCATTAATTTTTCTGTGCAGGCATTTTATGATGCCGTTTTTATCAATAATAACAGCGGAATTAAAAATTTTGTCATCAGCTTTTTCTGTAAGCCCGGCACAAACATAAATTTTATTTTCGATAGCTGCGTTTATGAGTGTAGTGCATGGGAAGCCGATGGAAACAGGCTCTGCTTCGGTTAAACTTGACGGGTGCGTCCAGCCGAGGTCAAGACATTCAGGCAGGAGCGCGACCTGCGCGCCGTTTGCTGCGGCTTCGGCAATTAATTCAACAGCATGATTCAGGTTGCGGATTTTTTCGCCGCCTTCCACCTGCATTTGAATAAGCGCTAATTTAAAAGGTTTTATGGACATATTTTTGAAAATGATAAACGCGTAAATTTTATTGCTATCGGCGAATTATGCGAAACATTTGTATTCGAATTTTATATTTTACGACCGTAACGCCGATGGCAATCGGCGGCTACACCTCGCACATTATTTTTCCAGGACAAGAAGAATTCCGTCAAGTCCGAAACAATAACCATTTGATTTAAAATGTTTATCCAGGTTTTTAATCGTAAGTTTATGTTCTCCGGCTTTTAGTTCTCCGACGTCTAAAGCGTATTCTCGGGACGACATATCCGGATGATGCAAATTTAGAGATTTACCGATTTTTTTTACCGTCAATTAAAAACTCAAAATACCCGAAATGAGGTTGTCGAAACTTAGCGAGAACCAAAGAATATTTTCCGGATTTTTCTACATTATGTTTCCTTATAATATGTCAGTTATTTTGTGAATTATAAAAAAGAGTGCTTTTAAAGTCAAGTTTAGTTGGATTTGTCAAAATTATGTTGCGCGGGCCGATGGAAGCAGAAGGCGCTATGTCAAACGAAACTGACAAATTTGTGGGAGAAATATAGGTGACATTGTAATTGCCGATTCCGTTGGGTGCTCCGCCGATAAGAACAACGTCCAGCCTGTTTGAATAACCCGCGCCCGGGTCGTAAATTTCGTTTCCGGAAAGTTCTAAAACAAAGCCTGTTTCGCCCGGCGTGCCGTTTGTGTTTGGATTTACAAGAACAGGTGGCGGAGAAAGAAGTTCGGTTACATAAGTTCCCCAGGTGTTGGCAGGGCTTTTCGCGTATTCCTGGATTGTCCATAAAGACATGTCGTTGTTTGGGTCAAGGCTTGTGTAACTATAATCGCCCCACCTGTTTCTGCTGTAAGAGTCAAGGCGCTGGTAAGAAGCAGTTCCAGCAATAATTTGAGTTACGGCGCCCATAGAATTTGCCGGGGCGGTTGCAAGCCTTCCACAAGTGTAACTTCCGATATATTCAGGATCAATGGATTTTTTAGGGGGGGCTGTTATTCTTGTAGCTGACCTCGCTGAGGTCGGCAGATACACTTAAGATTGCTAAGACCTGATAGTAACCGTCCTCCCTTGGAAACGGCAAAGAAAATATGATTAAAGATTTCGATGGCGACTTGATCAAGGTAATCTACAAAAGTAAAGAAGGTGGCCGGATAACAGCGAAAGGTCGTACACTTTATGTAACCGGCGGCGGAATTAAAGACAGAGTCATCCGTATCCTGAAAGTCAAAGGCGGACACCTTGACTTCGACAAAGCAGCACGCTGGCTTGATGCCGACCATGTCCGGAACATTGTTGTTAAACCCAAAGCAATCACCGGCGGAAATATAATTAACTATTCATTCCAGCTTACAGGTGAAGAAAAACTCGGC
>Ga0190283_1000271_pt1 | contig 28174 bp, 25 predicted proteins | sample 48691801_MG_FD_161669 | JGI IMG/M metagenome (GOLD analysis project Ga0190283, IMG submission 161669) | Hydrothermal vent microbial mat bacterial communities from Southern Trench, Guaymas Basin, Mexico - 4869-18-0-1_MG | ecosystem: Environmental > Aquatic > Marine > Hydrothermal vents >...
CCAAAGAAACCGGTCCAGGTTATATCTAAATCCTGTGGGCGGGGGAACACATCCGACGGCCCCCAAAAACATGTCCCCCCAAAGGACACCCTCCAAAACGCGCCTTGCTGGGCGGACTCACAGAGAACGCTCAGCACTTAACCGGACAGTCATGGAGCTGAGTATACGATCGTATATCCGATCCTGTACCAGATCCTCGGGTTGCTTGATTCAATTCTTCTCGTGTATCTGTGGAATATGGCCGGCGATCTGTTCGATGCACGGCAGGGCAAGCGCGTATTCCCGTTGATCACAGCGGGTCAGGTGCTCGGCACAACGCTTGGAAGCTTTGCCACGAGGCCCATAACTTATGCCGTGGGGCAGGATGCCGCTCTGTTGGTGTTCGGCGTGGTGTTTCTCGCGATAAGCGTGTACTTGTGGCGATCGATTCATTCGTTTCTGGGCGATCCCAAGCCCAAGACAGCTGCGGGAAGGAAGGAGCCGGAGAAGAAACGTATTACCGAAGTGCCGCGCCTCATGAGGCAGTTCCCCATTGTACGGTTCCTCATCATCTGCGGAGTGATACCGAACATATTGCTGCCCATTTTTTCTATCAGTTCAGCGTGATAGCCAACGACACGTTCACCACGGAGCAGTCGCTTATCACCTTCCTGAGTATCTTTCGCGGAACTACTACCTTTGTCACGTTCGTGATCCTGTTGTTTGTGGGGCGACTATATTCCCAAATAGGTCTGCCCAATGCGTCGCTGGCGCATCCAATCAATTTCTCGCTGATTTTTGCGGGCTTGATCGCATCTTTCAACATTTACGTGGCGTGTTACGGACAGGCTACGGTGATTCTCATCCAGAGGGCGATAGCAGGCCCTGTGAACAAGATACTGTACAGTGTCATCCCGAAGGCCCTTCAAGCGTGGAGTCGCACGTTCATCCGTGGAACGGTTCTGAAGGTTGGAATGCTGTCCGGCGCTCTGTTGATGATTGTCCTGAAGCCCGTACTCGACCCACAGGATTTTGCATACATAGCCGTGGTTCTGGGGGGCTACTGGGTCGTCGAAACCCTTTTGTTCAGGAAGGAATACAAGCGCATTCTCAAGCAGGTGATAGTGGAGGAGAAGGTCGATTACGAAGAGGCGGAGGCGGTCCGGACGTTTGACTCGGGCGGAGCGCCCATGGGACTGGAGTCGAGGACGGCCGACTTCACGGAGGAAGATGAAATGGAAGAGCCGGAGAAGCCGGCTCCCATGGCGACCGAGGTTGACCTGATGCCGAATCCGATCTATGTGCCCCTCATCGAATCTCGGCTGGAAGACAATGATTCTTACGTTCGTCAAGTGGCTGAATATGCGTCAGCCAGAGCAATGGGAAAGGAGGCCTCGATGCCGAAATTATTGATGACATTAACAAGCTAAAGGTTTTTATGCTCTTCGCAGAGCTGGGACCAAGAGAGCTCCACGCCATAGCCTCAGTACTGAAACGTGAAGAGCTCAAGGCAGGAGATATCCTCATAAGGCCCGGGGAAAAGAATAGCTCCATATACCTGACTTTGTCAGGAAAGATCATCATGTATGAGAATTACGAAACCCCGGATCAAAAGGAGGTAAGGATAATCGAGGCAAATGACTACCTCAATTTTGGGCCGAATATCTCAGGCCTCCCTCCAGTCAACACGTCGGTGGTTGTCGAAGATGCGGAAGTCCTTATTGTCCCGCACGTTCAATTGATGGAGTTGATCAAAGTGTATCCTCAGATCATCATAAACGGGACCAAATTGGCAGCCATGAAACTCAGGGAGCTCGGATGGTCCGCGTGATACCAACTTACATGCCTAGAAACAAAGGCACAACGAAGCATGAAAGTCTTCTCCGTTGTTTGCTGGTCCGGGGCTTCGCCTCGGACAGGCGTGTGAAGAGCGCGCACGCTGCGCATTGATTTGGAGGGGAGGGGCCGGCGCCTTGCAGGTATTTTCATGCTTGGTTGTGCCCTTCCTGGGCATGGGAACTCATAGGAATGCGCAGTCAAAAGACGGACATGAGTCGCGAGCCTCACTTCAGTCCCACGCTACTGTTCGCTAAGCGGCAGGTTAACCAACTTGTGTCCCTTTTCCATGATTCGAAACGGGACCGCGCGATACGCGGAGTCAAGGTCAACCTGGAGGGCCTTCAGCGCGTCCGGTTCAGCCGCGACAATGAGGACCGCACCGCCGCCGCCCGCGCCGAGCGGGAAAACCGCGCAGCCCTTGGCTTCAGCAAACCCGTGTATCTCCTCGGCGCCGTCCATGTAATTGGCGCATACCTGTGTCCGGATTGCCCGATATTCGTTTGTGGTGTCGACGAGCTCGGACCAATTGTGAACGCGGATAGCTTCCCTGAAACGGTATGCAATATCAAGTTTCTCGCGGTGCAGACGGTATCCGTCGGCAGTGAAGAGCGCCTCGACCCAGATGGAGTTGACATCGGTGCTCGCCCGCTGCATTCCCGTATGAAATACGGCCATCCTTTCTTCAATTTCAGTGTACGCTTCAGGGGGCATGATCTCAAAGCGAACTGACGTGCCGTACCCGGTCTCCGGTCGCCCGGGAATCCCCCATGGGAACCACACATAGTCGACGACGCCCCCGAACATGACGTTGCTCTGCTCCTGGGTTCCCGTGTAGCTGACACCTAGATCCTGTTCAATCCGCGAGGCCATGGAAGCCAGTTGTGCGCGTCCGAATGGTCGGCCCGCGAGTTCATTGGCCAGCACACATACTCCGGTCGCAGCAGTCGCGGAACCCCCCAGACCTGAAGATTGGAGTCCTGGTTTGAGGTTGTGGAGAAAGAACCGAACCCCTGATAAGCGGAAAAGGTCCATGATTTTCAAGAGCCAGTTTTCCTTGGTCGGGGGAACATCTCCGGCCTTGGCTATAACCTCTGTGCCATACTCCACCGAGGATACGGCAATCATCCCCGGGTCCAAGGGCTGGGCTTCAACGCTGGTTCCGGCGTCTATGGTAATGCCGACGGTCCTGGGGAGCCTGCGTGTCCATTCGGCTGCATGATCCGCGTCTGTTTGCTCCGGAACATTGGGAAGAGACCAGAGCGCCTGCTGGAACTCCCTCAGGTCAAGGCTTGATCCCGGACCATCGATGCGGTTGTGAGCAATTACTTTTGGTAGGGCATTACGCTTCTCTGCTTCCGTTAGCGGGCCCCGTAGGTCGATCGGCATTTGGCCCTCCTGTTTTGAGTTGTCATGCTACTGTCTTGGATAGACCACCACAAAAGGATCACCCGTCGCGAGACCCTCTGTCAAGGGAAAAAGTCTTTACGAACTGTGGTAGCAATTCCAACCGATTGCGAGCTGGACCTTCGGCAACGCCCCGGTCTGCACTATCCAAAGAGTATCATCACCTGAAGAAGGGATTCCGTCTCCGTCAACCCATCAAGTTCGTTTGACAGCCCTTGGCCCTATGAAGTGCTTTCGCCTTCCGTCCGTTCCATTTCCACATTCACTGCGGAAATCACATCTCTCATGAACTCGAACGCAATTACTCCAAATGTGCAGTAGAACAGGAATAGTCGAAACCGGCCCGGAAATTTCACCAGGGTGCTGAAAAACAATCTCCAGAACTTCCATCGGCTCGGATAGACGACCCCCTGCCTGTAAAGGGATATCATCAACCATTGCACGGCCCCGGGAGGAAGCTCAGTAGAAGACTTTGGGGCATTCGTCGGCTCCATCACACTTAGGAGATCCAGCGCCCTCTTCAGAAAACCGATCGGTTCGTACATTGCATCGTAAACGTGCACCGCTTCTCTTGCAATCTCTGCCTTGGGTCTTGTGGGTACAAAGTTCATCAGGGCAGGAGTATGCGCGATGCTCAGGTTCGCCTCAGGGAGCAGCCGACCTTCTCGTTCCAGGCGTTTCCACAATTCCGTTCCCGGGGTTGCCCGCAGCGGATGTAAATAGACCTCCGGGATATGATTTCGCGTGACAAAATCAATGACACGCTGGTCCACTCCAGGTTTCTCATTGTCGTACCCGATCATGAAAGTCGCTATCATTGTGATCCCGGCCTCATGAATCTTCCTACATACTTTGTCCAAATCCAGTGATACGTTGTGAAGCTTTCCTGTGCGCTTGAGTGTCTCCGGGTCGGTGCTCTCAATCCCGACACACACCTGCCAGAAGCCGGCCCCGGCCAGCAGATCCAGCAATTCATCATCCGAGGAAACGTTTGCGGAGAGCTGAGTGAAGAACTCAAAGGGTCGATCCCTGGAATCCATCCACGGGATAAGGCTCTTCAGCAGCGTCTTAGCCCTGGGGGGAATCCCGATGAAGTTGTCATCGGTAAAGAGCACACGGTTTCTCCAACCCAAGTCGTACAGGGCCTGTAGTTCATTCAATACTTGCCCGGGACTCTTGGTCCTCACCTTTCGTCCCATAAGATTGGTTACATCGCAGAATTCGCACTTGAACGGACACCCCCTGGAAAACTGTACCGACATGGACAGATACTTCTTCAGATTCAGGATGTCGAACCTCGGGGGGGGGGCCAATTCCATGTGCGTTTTCTCGGCCGGAGTGATGACCGCTCCGAATTCCCTGCTCCTGAGCCTTTCAAGGACCTCGTCGAAAATGGGCTCAGCCTCGCCCTCGACCACCAGATCCGCACCCAGGTTCAGGACGTCCTCCGGGAAATGAGATGCCCAGCCGCCACCAGCCAGCACTGTCTTCCCTCGTTTCTTCGCCTCCTTGATGATTTCAATGATCTGTCTGTCCTGGACACACATCCCCGTGATTCCGACCAGGTCGGCTTCATTCCAATCCTGATCAGAGATGTCTTCGAAGACCAGGTCTCTCAGCCACAGATGCCAATCGCTTGGAAACAAGGAGGCAACAGTAACCAAACCCAATGGGATATGAGAGGACACTTTCCTCCCCACGAACACCCTGCAACTGCCGATGAAGGGCTCGGGAAATCCTGGATGCACGAGTAGGACATTCATTCTATCTTGTTACTCCCCTATAAATGCGCTGACATTATGGTTCAGGAGTCCTAAAGTCAATCAAAACCGATGGCCCCCCCGGGGATCGTTTTCGAGTACACGGAATCATGGTCCGGAAGGTCCGGCACACATATAGCAAGTGTCAAAAAAGTTGACCGATATTTCAGATCCGGTTCCTGTGCTCACAGTGAGGAAATCCCCCCTTGCCCCCCTTTGTCAAAGGGGGGCAAGGGGGGATTTTGCCTATGTGCGGGAATCACCTTTCAATCAGACAGAACTTTTGGCAACTGCTATAGCCGGGCAATTCACCGGCGCAAGGAACTCATCAGGCAGGCAAACAAACACAGTCCGGGCCTCGCAAAGCATCTGGTGACCCCAAGGCTCCCGACTCAACGACAATGGAAACAGGGGCGCCGTGGTCTGGGGACATAATACGGTCCGCATGGGGCCTTGCGCAGACGTTTCTTAGTTTTCCTCGGTTCGACTGTTTCTTCCGGTTCGGACGCGGGCGGCGCTATCTGAGGAGGTTCTTCTCTGGGAACAGTCTTAGCCTGCGGGGTTGGATCGGGCTCTGGTTCACGGGTGATCGGCGGCGGTTCCGGTTGTTCCCGCGTGGGGGCCTTACGAGTGATTTTGGGAGGGGATTCCTTTGGGGGCTTCTTGGACACCGTCCTCTTCCTTGGTACGCTCCTTTTCTTGGGCGCCATCTTCTTCTTGGGTACGCTTGTGATCCTACCAATGGGGACTCTGTCATCAGCGGCCCAGGCTAGGCCCAAACACGCGGATAGGAGCTTGCACGGCACCGATAAGACTCCGCCTACCACATCAAGGATGTCAAAGGAGCACTCTTCAAATTGCTGGTTGCACGCCCCCCAGCCGTATTGAAAAGACACCAACACGCATACCAACGCCAAGATCACGATCCGTTTCATGATGCACCCTTCCATACAGCTACCGCGAGATTACTATATGTTAGAGGGGAAGACGGCAAAAGTCAATTGCAGAGAGAAGTTGCGGTTCCGGCCCCTCCAGGACGGCCTTTGGGGGAGTAAGGGCTTGTCAGGAAATAGGTACTACAACCCATGGATCCTGAAACCTTGCCGGAACTCATTACCGTCATTCCGGCGAAAGCCGGAATCCAGGCTTCTTCAAGGTTTTCTGGACCCCGGCTTTCGTCGGGGTGACGACACTGTGGACATTGAGACGTTTATTTTCTGACAAGTCCTAACTGTTTCTACTGATGTGGCGCCGCGGCAGCTTCAAGGGTTTTCCGGTCAGATCCGATCCAGGTTTCGCCGCGGCCGGTCTGAACCCGGAGGCTCGCGCCGTCCGTAGTGACCGTGACAGCCCCGTCTCTGCCGGTCCAGAAGGTCTTGACCCCGGCCGCGTTCAGCCTTTCCAGGATCTTGAAGTCGGGGCAGCCGCTCCGGCTCGGCCACCCTGCTGAAATCACGGCTATCTTCGGTTGAACCGCTTTGAGGAAACGAAGGCTGGTAGACGTATTGCTTCCATGATGCCCCACTTTCAGCACGTCAGCCCGGAGGTTTTCGCCGGATGAGAGAAGCTCGTCTTCCCCCTCGCGTTCCAGGTCACCCGTAAAAAGGAATGAAACATCGCGGAATTCCAATCTGAGCACGACCGAGGAATTGTTCAAGTCACGGCTCGAGTTGTTCTTGAGAACCGTGCCGTGGCGACTGTTGAGAAAGAAAAGCCGGGCATTGCCAAGGTTCATCGGCTTCACGGTTCTGTCCGCGTGCAGGTTCGGGATCCTTCGGGATGCGGCCGCGGCGAGGATCTCCCTGAGCGCCCTGGAGTGGGTCGGTATGGGATTCCACCATATTCTGCCCGGGTGAATTCTTTCCATCACCGACAGAACACCGCCCATGTGATCCATCTGAGGATGGCTGATGATTATCCCGCTGAGCGAACTGACCCCGCTGTATTGGAGAAAAGGCAGAACAATGCTCTGCCCCGAGTCAAAGTAATAGTTTCTGGGTCCTGCGTCGATGAGCAGCCCCTTAGCGGCCCGCGGCTTCACGTACGCCGCATCACCACTCCCCACATTGAGATAGACCACTTTGAGATGCTCGTCATCGGTCCCAATAAGGTTGGGAACAAGAATGAACCCGACCAGGCAAATTGCTGCAATCGACAGAGCGAGCAGCTTCTTCTTCGACGGTTTTCCGAGAAAGAAGATCATCATGGCCGCGAGAATCGCTACGAGAATGAATTCCAAGGCCCCCATGTGCGATATGCGCATGTTGCTGTATTTGAGACCGGCAAAGAATTCGCTCACATTGATGATCCATTGGATCAAAAATTCAGCCGGCCACAATACAACGCCCCCGATCGCCGGAAATGCGGTTCCTATTACCGAGGCCACTATTGCTGTGGGCAATGCCAACAAGAAAATAGGAGATGCGACCATGTTTGCAAACAGCGAATAGAGCGGGAAACTGTGAAAGGTCTTGAACAGAATCGGCGCCACAGCGATCTGAGCGGCCAATGAAGTGAAGAACAGGGCTGCGAAGAATCGGATGGGTTTTACCGACAATCTCAGGAGCAAGTGACTTACCAACCGGCCTTGTCCGTTCCGTTCGTACAGCGAACGATCTGCCATCTTCTTGTCCAACCGCTCCATCAATTTTGGAACTGCAACAAGTATTCCTGCTACAGCGGCAAAGGAGAGCTGAAAACCCGGACTGAACACGGAAAGCGGGTAAACCAGGAGAATGAGGAGACCGGCCACCGCAAGCGAATTGAGCGGTCGCCACGGCCTGTCGGAAAGAACGGCCGCGACAATGACCAATCCCATCATGGTGGCACGGATAGTGGGTACGCGCGCTCCCACGAGCAGGCAGTACATTATCATGGTGATTGCGGACGCTGCTCCGCCGATCTTCTTAAGAGGTACGCGCAAAAATATCTCCGGCCAAAACCACGTAAAGACCCGTACTGCAATCAACGTCAACAGTACGACGAAGCCCACGTGCAGCCCGGAAGCGGAGAGCATGTGGATCAGGCCCGAATTGATGAAGCTCTGCCTCAGGCTGTGCCCCAGTTCGCCACGATCACCCAGGACCACACCTTTCAGGATAGCCCTCACATCGCCCTGGGAATGAGCTTCCAGGAATTCCCTGATTCGTTCTCTTGCCCGGTAGAGCACCGCGCTTGGATGATAGGGTGAACCACGACTTACCAGGAGCACCGCGCCTGGGCCGCTAACGGATACTTGCCACCGTATTCCGTTGTTCGCACAATGGTTTTCCCAATTGAACCCGCCCGGATTGCCGCGGTTTCTCGGTCTTCTGATGCGCGCACGAAACACTATTCTGTCGCCGCGGCCGGGCTCCACTGCACAATCTCTCAGGGACATACGCCCGATCCCGGGAAGAACGCGACGGTCATCCTCATTTGTTCCTGATTTGAGCAGGAGTACCCGCCGTTTGGGACCCGACTCCGGTTGCCTGTGAACAGTTGCGCTGATAAGGCGTTTTTCAGGGGTGACATAGGAACCGGTTCCCGCGATCTGTTCCCCAAATCCCAGGTGCACTCCCAGCAAAAAAAAGAGCAGGGTGGTCGCGGTCCACAGAACTCTCTTTCCCCCAATCCTCACCGCGATCAAGACGATGCCCAGCGAGAGAATCAGGGCCACCTGAGAGTACGCAGCCATGGACGGGGCCGCGATGTACGACGCGCAAATCCCCGTGCCAAGGGCCACAAACGCCGCGTCTACAGGATATGGTTCGACCTTTTGGAAGATTTGCCGTATCATGAGGACATGGTGTCTCCGAGCAATAAACGCTTGAACATACGGGCCGGTAGTGATAACGATTCCCCGGGTCCATGCGGTCCTGTCCCACTGAGCCACTCAAGTGCGGTTCGGCGCCTCAAGTGCCCTGTCCTATACGCAGTAAACAGGATTGAAACTCACACATGTTGTGCGCCATGGCGGCATACAGATGTCTCCGCGTGACGACGTATTGGAAGCTTTGCTATTCTGATGGAATCTTTTGGAGAATACCTCAAAGGCCTTCGAGAAGAAAGGGGCAAGCCCCTAAAGGAGATTGCTGACAATACCAAGATCGCTTTGTCCAATCTCCAGTTTCTCGAACAGGACCGGTACGACCTTCTTCCACCTCGCGTGTTCGTGAAGGGATTCATCCGCTCCTACGTGGAGCAACTGGGCATTGATCCGGAAGAAGTGGTCGAGCAGTTCGACGCATTTACCAAGGAGGGGGAGGTCCCTGATTACGACCAGGAGGAACATCCCCTATTCAGGCAGAATGAACATGCGGCTTCATTCATCTCCAGACCTTGGTTCACCATAGCCCTTACAGCGGCCGGGCTCGCTTCTCTCGCCATCCTTCTCTTCGCGGGAGTGAGTCGCCTCTTGTGGTGGGAAGGTGATTACAGTGCTCCCCCGCCGACGGTCCGGACCGAGGCCCCCACTGGAGACTACCCCGACACAACGCGAGCGAGGTCGAATCGGGGCACACCCGAGCGCGGGACGGCGCAGCCGGAGACTGCCGTGGTTGGAAAGTTGACCCTGGAAATAAGGGCTCTGTCCAACACCTGGATCCGAATTCAGCCGGACTCAGGCCCGGGTGAAGAGATCATGATGGCGCCCGGGGATGTTCAAGTGTTTACGGCGGATAAGGGTTTTCAGCTCCAGACCGGAAATGCCGGTGGAATACGGCTGCGGTTCGACGGGCGCCGGCTACCACCCCTTGGTAAACCAAATCAGACCCTGTCACTGTCCCTGCCGTGAGCAACTAGTACTCCGTTTCATAAGTTCGGTCGCGTATTCTTGTGTCATCCTTCAATGCCTGCAAGCGAGGATACGGTGCTCCTGCAAAACGCGGTAAGACCGTCAGCCCGGCGAAAGCCGGGGTCCAGAAAATTTGAGAAAACCTGGATTCCTGCTTTCCCAGGAATGACGCAATCCAATCTGCTTGGTCCGTCATGAGGCGCCGACGGTTACAATACTTGATTCGTGACAGACACTTGAGGCCCCACCGTGACTCCTGATCGCGAGCGGTCCGCTCTCTTTGTTACCGCGTTGCTCTCCACGAGGAATGATCTGGCATGGCGTGAGAGAGCGCTTGTAATTTCACGAGTCCCCCCATTCAATATTCACTCGGCAACCCACATCATGGAAGGGCTGACCCGCTCGTTGGGCGAGTTCGGTAACGTTCTCCACTCTGTCCGATGTTCCCGGAATAGTCTGGTTCCCGCGGCTCACAGGGCCGAACAATGGATCAGTCAGGGCATCTTCGTTATCGCCTGCGAAGAACTTGGTGTTCGCGAGAGCTATGAGCAAACCTTTCCTCCCATCCTCTTCGCAAAAGGCGATCTGTCGGTTGCGGACATGGAAATAGCTGCAATCTTGAATTCGAGAAAACCGCGACACGTCCGACCTGACGATCGTTGGGTCCTTGCGACTCGATCTCTGGTCCGCATGGCCTGCGCGCAGGGCTGCGCAATCGCGTCGAGCTACGGTTCAATGCCCTACAACCTGGTGACCCGAATGTGTGCCTGCGAAGGGGCGCCGGTCATCGGGGTGTGCGACGACATTCTGCCTTGCATGGGTCCCGAAAACCGTTTGGACTATTTCACCAATACCTACAAAGGCTTGTTTCCGACTCGCAATACGCTTTTCCTGTCCCCGTTTTCACCGGGGAGCAGACCTTCGCGCACGGTCAGAGCGCGACAGCGGGACGATCTAGTGGCTGCGCTCTCTTCATCGATTCTGGCGGCCGAGGTGAGAGCCGACGGAAACATGGCCGCGGTGATGGAATCGGCCGTACGCAGGAACGTGCGGGTCACATTGTTCTTGCCGGAGCCTCCGGACAGTCGTACAAAAGGAAACCATCAGTTCCTGGAGCGGCATCCGGAGTGCGATGTTCACACCGTATCTCTCGAGAGCATTCAACCGGGCTGGGGGCGGGCAACCGGCCCTTCCGAACCCGCCTCATCCGGAAGCCCCGGGGTTCACGTTCTGCTGAATCCGCTGCACAAAGGCGAGCACTTGATTCACTACACTCGTTCGTGTCCGGGGCCGTGGCCGGGTCAGAGCGTTGCACAGTACTGCCAATCGCTGATAGACGGTTGCCGCGCCTCCGCACACACCGCGTTTGACACTCTGATGCGAATACTTAGAGAGAATCTGATTCGCGGGAGCGCCAGGCTCGTAAGGGGGAACACCCCTGTTGTCTCGTTCACTGAATGCTTGCCCTACACACTCAATGAGCTTGTCAGATGGCGCACCGGGCTGATACGCTGGTCATTTGAACCGTACGGGATCGCCATACGCAGGCAATCCCTCAGCCCGCTCGGAGTGGAACCTACTGTCTACGGGCCGGAAGGAGTCTTTGACGAATTGACTGAAGAGAGGAGATTCCTTTTCCAGCTAGTGAGACCGGAGGGAAATGACTGGTCAATCGAAAAGGAGTGGAGAGTGCGCGGGGACCTACGGCTTTCAGATGTTCCACGTGAACACGTGACCGTGGTAGTTGCTCAACTGGAAGAGGCGGTGATTGTTCAGGAGGAGTTCGGGCTCGCTGTTACTCTTGGAGTAATGGTTCACCGGGCTTGAAGCGGTTCTGCGCCCGGTGAGAATGGAGGGGGAGACTCATCTCCCCCTCCAAACCTCCCCCATACGTAATTCCGGGAGGTTGTACGGTTCGCGGTGAACGGTTACCTCTTGGAAGCGCCAAGGGAGCGCATGTTACCGAATGATCCTAAATCGCACCCCAATACGGAGTTCCGTGATATCGTGATGTCGTGAATGTTTTTCGTTGATCTGCACAGTTGTAAGGGACTAGAATCCGGACGAGCCGACCAACGACGAGGGTACCCGAACGCCCATCGCCATGAACGCGGATCAACTTCACGGGACCAGGAAGACTAAGGCTGCCAGGATTGGAACATGACATCTTATTTGCCCTACTATTGGGGAACTGTGTGTTTTGTTGTCGGCGCGGTTGTCGGGAGTTTCCTCAATGTGGTCATATGGCGAATCCCAAGAGAAGAATCGATTGTGTCCCCGGGCTCTCGATGTCCCCATTGCCACAATTCCATTAGGTTCTATGACAACATCCCTATTGTAAGTTATTTGATCCTCCGGGGGCGCTGCCGCAAATGCGGGGGCCGGATCTCCATTCGGTATCCTGTCATAGAGTTCCTGACCGCGTGCCTCTGTTTGGCGTTGTACCTCAGATGGGGGATGACACCCACATTTGTTGTATTCTTCGTCTTTTCGGCAGCGATGATGGCCGTGTTCTGGATAGACTTGGACCACATGATCATTCCCGATTCCATTTCTCTGAACGGCCTCCCTGTAGGAATCGCGGCATCGATCATCGGCATTGTTCCGGGAATGGATTGGAGGCTTTCTTTCGCGGGAATGCTCCTCGGTGGCGCGATTCCCTATTTGCTGGCAGTGTTGTACGCCAAGATTCGCGGGATTGAGGGGCTCGGCGGCGGAGACGTGAAGCTGCTTGCCATGATAGGGACCTTCCTGGGGCCGTTCGGGGTCGCCTTTGTTCTCTTCTGGGCGTCCACAACGGGCTCAATGGTTGCTCTTAGTGGAATGCTCCTTAGAAAGACCCCTTCAACCACAGCCATTCCTTTCGGGCCCTTTCTTGCCGTGTCCGCTGTTGTTTACTTGTTTTTTGGCGAGCAGTGGATCAACCATTTCAGCAGGATTGCGGTCATTTTCACGGCAGATCTTCTTGGAAGGTAGCGCCTCCGAACCGGATCTGAAATTCTCGTGAACTTGTTGGACACCTGGTACAGAAGCGCGGATTGGGACAGGACTCATAGTGAGCAAAAAAGAAAGCCCGGTAACCGGACTACACTCGGCTACCGGGCTTGGGAGCCCAAACAATTGGGGCTAAGTGATCATTTCTTGTTCACATCCCCTGTGGCTGCGCCGTGAAGTTTAACCTCAACTTTCTCTTCCAATCCCTGGTAGTAGTCCTGAAGTATCTTGACAACTTCCGGCCGAGAGAATTCCGCGGGAAGCTCACCACCCTCGGACAAGGTCTTGCGGACCATGGTTCCCGATAGGAGCAGACGATCGTCTTTCCCGTGCGGGCATGTTCTCATGGAAGCCATGCCGCCGCACTTGTAGCAATGGAATGTCCAATCAATGTTCAAAGGCTCGAGTTCGAGAGCCCCTTCTGGGATATCATCGAAAATTCTCTGAGCGTCAAAGGGACCATAGTAGTCACCCACGCCAGCGTGGTCACGGCCGACTATGAGATGGCTGCATCCGTAGTTCTGGCGGAAAACGCCGTGCAAAAGAGCTTCCCTGGGACCGGCATACCGCATCTCCATCGGATATCCCTTGGTCACGACCGTATCGTTGACAAAGTAGTTGTCAACGAGCGCGTCGATTGCTGCAACACGCACGTCAGCGGGAATGTCGCCAGCTTTCAGTTTGCCGAGAAGCTGATGAATGATCAAGCCGTCCATGACCTCAACTGCGATCTTGGCCAGGAACTCATGGGACCGGTGCATGGGGTTGCGCAACTGCAGTGCCGCGACGCGTTTCCAGCCTTTTTCTTCGAAAATCTTCCGGGTCTCCGCGGGAGTGGCGTAAACGCCGGGATAGGTTTCCGGAAAGCCGCCCTCAGTAAAGACCTTGATGGGGCCGGCCAGGTTATATTTGCCCTGGGCCATGACTTTCTGAACACCGGGATGCTCAGGATCGTCGGTCGTGAACACGGACTTGCATTCGTGAGTCTTGTCGATCTCGTATTTCTCAGTGACCTTCATGGAGGCCATCATCTCGCCGCTGTCTGAGTCCACGAGCGCGACCGAGTCACCTACTTTGACGTTCTCGTCATCAGTGGAAAGGGTAATGGGAATCGGCCAAAAGAGGCCGTTGGCCATTTTGTATTCGTCGCAAATTCCTTTCCAGTCGTCATGCCCCATGAAACCTTCCAACGGGGTGAACGCGCCGCAGCCCATCATCAGGATGTCACCTGTTTCCCGTGAGGAAATTTGGAGTTTGGGAAGGGATTCGGCCGCCTTCTTGGCTGCTTCGAGTTCAGCGCCTTTAAGGAGCAGGGGCTTCAACTCACCACCGCCGTGTGGGCTGACCAGTTTACTTGTCGACATGTGTCTTCCTCCTTGGTTGGACAAAAATGTCCTTACGTGATGTATGTGCCACCAGCTATAGGTTCATCCTTGGTGGAACGAATTCTAAGCTCTTCAGCTTCGAGTCTATGGATTTGATTCCAGCGTGGAGCTGGCAAGAATCTTTAATTTTACTTCCATTTGGCAAGTTGTGTCAAGGAATTTAGGCGCTGATCGCAGGAGTTTCCCCCTGGAAGAACGTACTTTATTGGGGAAACTCCCGAATCAACGGTGGGCCATGTGCTTACGCCGGATTGCGGGCGACGTCCACACGCCTTTGCCTCCCGTGGGTTGGGGGGGAAACCCAAAGGGCCGGCAAGACGGAAATCGGCCTGCTTTCCTGGTTAGCCCGCTCATCGGAAATCGATTGACGCGGAACGCTTCTTACGGACATGATCTCAGCAGTGCGTTCTTGTACTCCATCAACTTGCTCACGGCAATTGCGTCAACACGGAGAGTCTTCTGAGCCAAATACGCATATCGCCTGAATGTTTGCTCCAGCTTATCGTTTATCTCCATACACAAGGTTGCCTCGGCAAAGGCCAGCTCGATGTCGGTGCCGGCATCCTGGATGGTGGGCGACCGCAGCGGTCCCGGGGGGAAACTCTCCACCGCTCTCATCACCCTGTAAACGAACTTCTTGATCTGCTTGCACAGCTTGGCCGAAGGTTTTGAATCGCAGGCCACGGCCGGGGCCGGAAACGCGGCTGCTCCCAAAATTGCGATTGACACTACAACAGCGAAAAACGTTTTCATAATTCCTCCACTTGTTCTCTCCTGGACTATTGGGCAAGCCCGTTTTCAGCCAACGTGTGTCCCCTGCTCCCTCTTTGGGATGCTGCCGGCGTGGAGGGAGCGCCCCCTGGTCCGTTGTGGATGACCGTCCAAGAACGGGACACATGACCAGACTTGAGCATACTTTGTTGTTGGGCGCCGTGTCAACGACGGCCTCTTCGCGTAATCGTCAGGTTTATTTTGTGACAAGCCCTTACCAACGATCCCGGTGAATCCGCTCGGGCCTGAATCGGTCCGGCGGCTGCTTTTTCTCGCCCGGACAGCCCAGAGAAACCATAGAAACCGGTATCACATGGTCGGGAATGCCCAGCGCATCCCTGAGCCCCTGAATGCGTTCCTCCACAGGATAGACCCCGACCCAGCACGCGCCCAGTCCAAGCGCGTTGGCGGCAATCAGGATATTCTCGGTGGCTATGGCGCAATCCAGGATCCATCGGCCCTTGAGTAACTCAACTGTGGGGTCGCCGCACACGAGTATCCCCACCCGGGCCTGTTTGAGCATCTCCGCGTGGGGATGGAATCCGGTCAGAACTTCCAGGTTGGTCCGGTCCCTGATCACGACAAAGTGCCAGGGCTCGTTACCTGCTGTGGGAGCGCTCATAGCCGCTTTCAAGAGTTCTTCGATCGCGTTGTCGGAAACAGGATCCGAAGTATATCGGCGGATGCTCCGCCGTGTGAGAATAGCGCGCATGGCATCCATGAGTGTCATCCTTTCTTTGCTGTTCAATCAGGGCTCTGCAACGTCCAGGGCAAAATCCAGGTTGAGCCGCTTCAAAACCTCAACTTTCGGCGCCCCTGTCTCGGGGTTCCATCCCATTGCGCGATAATAGTCCGTGATCTGGGCGTCGTTGTCCACTGTGATCCCTTTTGTGGGGCCCGCTTTTCGCGGTGGCTGTCCCAGGACACGCTTCGGAAGCTTGTACATCTCCCGGTTCCGGATGCCCTCCCTGAGATTGAACGCGATCCGAAGATTCGCGATGCGCTCTCCTATCAGAAGAACATCTTCCATTGTAAACTGAAGTCCCATTGCCAAGCTCAGGTATTCGGGCACGGCCGTGGCAGGGGTGATAAACGACCCGAAATTGCAGAGGCCCGCTGCACTGACCACATGGCCGAAAGATGACAAATACTTGTGGGTATTACCCTTGCCCGAGTAGTCATGAGGATCTTTGACCCGAGGATAGTCCAATTCCCGTGGACCACCCCCCCCCTCCACATTCCAGGACCCGTACTGAGTATGCCGACCAGGGGTCGCGTCCACCACAAAACTTGCCCCTAGCCCGGGGTAACACCGCGGGTCGTGCATGGCCAGTTCTTCACCACCGCAATCCATTGCATAGGGCTTCGCTGCCTCTCCAAGCCGCTCAACCGCTTTCTTGACGCCGTCGGCCAACAGCTTCCCGCCAAAGCCCTCTCCTGCCGCCATCTGCTCTGTGATCGCTACAATCGCCTCGTGATTTCCCCATGTCAGTTCAACACCTCCGGTGTCGTCCTTGGTGATCACCCCATTCTCGTAACACTCAATGGCAAAAGCGACCGTTGCACCTGTTGATATGGTGTCAATTCCGTAATCATTGCAGATGTTGTTCAACCGACAAATGGATTCAAGATTGTCGTTCAGGCACATTGTGCCGAATGAGGCCAAGGTTTCGTATTCCGGTTTGTGTCCTTCTCCCGAATAGGGGCCTTGCGGAACCACAACGCGGCCGCCGCAGGCTATGGGGCACTTCCAGCATGCGTACGGTTTTGTGGTCAGCTTGATAACCTCTTTCCCCGTGATCGCCTCGTACCCGGGAAAATGCTCCACCCCGCCGCTCCAGTTCTTTGTGGGGGCGTCCCCGGACAACAAAGCCGGCTCCACCACACCTGGGGTACCGAAGTTGTGAAAGAATTCGTATATGGGATTTCCCTTCTTGTAGTGGCGGCCAAGAATTTGTTTCCGCAACGCCTTGAGGTCTTCCTCGCGATCCACCGGAACCTGGCCCTCGCCCACTGCGACAACCCCTTTGAGGCGCTTTGAACCCATTACCATGCCGAGACCGGAGCGAGCCGCGGCCCGGCCCTTATCGTGGATGATCGCGGCCAACGCTGATTGTCGTTCACCTGCCGGGCCGATGACTGCCGAGTGAACCCCGGCGCCGTGAGACTGTTTGAACCTCTCTTCAGTTTCCGAGCAGCCTTTCCCCCAATAGGACGACGCATCGTGAAGAGTTACCCGGGCGTCTTGAACCAGAGCGTAAACCGGTTTGTCGGAAATTCCCGTGAAGAAGATAGCGTCGAGTCCCGCCTGTTTGAGGGCAGGCCCGAACTTTCCACCGCAATTCGCGTCACCCCATCCACCGGTCTTAGGCGACTTTCCAACGGCCATGAATCGGTTTCCCGTTATAGCGTGGGTTCCTGTCAGTGGACCGGTGGTCAAACCGAGCGTATTCTCAGGCCCCAGTGCGTCAACCTTTGCCCGTTGGCGAGTAAACAGATAGTACGCGCCGAGACCATAGCCGCCCAAATAGTTCTGATAGACCTCATCCGCCGGCTCTTCGATTCTGACTTCTCCGGTCTTCAGGTCCGCCCAAGCGATCTTGCGAAGGACTCCCTTCAATCCCATTCCAGCCTCCTGTCACGACTATCTTAGGCCATATGTCGTTTCGCACGTTGTCATCCAAGGGCAGTCATGGCAGGTCGAGGATCCTTCGCGGGCGAACATGTCGTGATGAACGCCTGGTCGCCTGAACCTGGATCGCCGGGTACATTCCATGAACATCTGAGGTCTGCCCCTTTCAACAGATTTCATAATATACTATCGTGGAGCGCCAAGGTAAATTCCGTAAATCGGTAGAGCGACATTTGTGATTGGCGAGTAGGCGGGCCGGCGCTGAGGCGGAAGGTCTCCAATAGAACGGAAAGGGTCCGGAAGTGCCTAGACTCTATTTGGATAAGAATCTACAAATCATGTTCGGCGTCACGCTCATGGTCATACTCGGAGTGTCCAGCATAATGCCGGCGCTTCCTGAATTGATGCGTGCAATGCAAGTGCCAGCGCGATCCATTGGTCTTGTGATCACGGCTTTCACTCTGCCCGGGATTTTTCTTGCGCCGATAGTGGGCATCCTTGCGGACAGGGCCGGCCGGAAAGAGATTCTTGTGGTCTCACTTCTTTTTTTTGGAATCTTCGGGACAGCTTGCGCGTTCAGCTGGAATTTCGAGTCCCTTCTGGTGTTCCGATTCTTGCAGGGAATCGGAGTCGGGGCTCTCAGCGTTTTGACTGTGACGATCATAGGCGACCTCTATGAAGGTGAGGAACGGATCTCGGCCCTTGGATACACTACGGTGATCCTCAGCGTGGGCACGGGGGCCTTTCCTTTGATCGGTGGAATGCTCACCATGATCGGGTGGCAGTATCCGTTTTTGCTCAACATACTGGCCTTGCCCGTCGGGCTCCTGGTGCATTTTTTTCTCAGAAATCCGGAACCCTCGAACTCGCACGACTTCAAGGAATACGTGAAACGAACTTTCTCAGTGATCAGGACCCGCAAGGCTATGGGGCTGTTCGCAATCACTTTTCTGAGCCTTATGGTCCTCTACGGGCCGTACATCACGTACGTTCCGGTCCTGCTCAATGAAAGATTCCAGTGCTCCCCTGTGACCATCGGTATAGTGGTTTCGGTTTCCTCCCTCTTTACCGGGCTGGCCTCTTCCCAGGTGGGACGGCTTGCAACCAGATTTCAGGTAGTCTCCATTCTCTGTTTCGCGTTCGTATTGTATGTGCTCTCCTTGAGTATGATTCCGTTCATCTCCCACCTGTGGGTCATTGTGATTCCCGCGGCGGTGTTTGGGGCCGCGATGGGGCTCAACGCGCCCAGCCGAATGTCTCTCCTGACCGGCCTCGCCCCAATTGGTCAGCGAGCCGCGGTCATTTCCATCAATGGCATCTTCCAACGCCTCGGGCAGACTATCTCTCCAATTCTTATGGGATTGATTCTGGCGGATTTTGGACTGGACGCGGTTTTCTGGGCAGGAACCGCTGTGACGCTGGTCATGCTCGCGGTGGCCGTCTGGGTGGTCAAATAGCCGGGAGGCTGCCGGCGCGGTCAGGAACTGCGTCTCCGACTCATGAAATATGCGAGCACACCCACGATTCCCACTATCCAACCGATGCCCCCGATGATGTCACGAAAACTAGGCTGAGTGTCCTGCTGCCTGAGGAGCAATTTCTGTTGTGATCCCAGAATTCTTAGGATCGGTTCCAATTTTCGGTCCAGTGTTTCTTCGAGGAGTTTGGCCTGCGCGTCTGTGTCCTCGCGCACTATTCCAGGCCCCTGAGAGGAATGCTGTTGAGCCGACACACCATTGCGCGTACCGACCTCTGTGCTAGGTTTGGGGACTGCCCTGCCGGGGAATTCCTCCGCGTTCAGGGTGTACTCCGCCTTATGGCCGTCCCCCGTGTTCAAGACAACCTTGAGATTGCCCTCAAAACGGGGAAGATCAGCCACCTTCACCGAATAGATCCCTTTGGTGTCCGTCTTTCCATCAATGATCTTCCGGGCCCTCGCGTCGTACAGGACGATTGAACAGTTCAGTGCCTTGGCTCCACCCCCAAAATAGCCTTGTACAACCACAGTGTCGCCCTCGACATACGCAAAGACCTTGACCTTGTGCGCCCAGACATCGTCTAACACCACGAGGACGGCAAACATGACCGCGAAAAGGACCAGAAAGCAGGTGAAAACAGGGCGCACACACGGTTCTGATTGCCGGTATTCTCCCACGTCGAGGCCCCGTCCCGAGTAGACAGGAGTCTCTCGAATTCCAGTCCCGTTATTCTCTTGTGACGGAAGGTTCATATGACAATCCCCTTTTCTTACGCAGACGTGGGCCTGTCCATTCAATCGTGTCGTGGCCGAATGGACGGCTTTCTTGGCAACCGCTATGAGCGCGGGCTATTTTTTCTTTAGGATGATGCACCCGAGCGGTGGGAGTTCCAATCTGATGGATTGGTCTTGGCCGTGCCACGGCATCGGCTCGGTACGGACACCCCCAAGATTTCCCAGGTTTGAACCACCGTAGTGGCTGGAATCCGAATTGATTATTTCCTCGTATTCTCCGGGCTCCGGCACTCCGATCCTATATCCGTGTCTCACCACAGGTGTGAAATTGAGCAAGCAGACGAGGAATCCGTCAGGTCCTCGACGCACAAAGGAGAGCACGCTGTTCAGGTGGTCGTTGGCATCGATCCAGGAGAAGCCTTCGGGTCTGGTATCCCATAGCCACAGGGAAGAATCGGAGAGATAGAGCTTTCCAAGGTCACTCAGGAACATCGACATCTGCTGATGGGGCTGATATTGCAGTAAGTGCCACTCTAGAGATGAATTGCAATCCCATTCATTCCAGGTACCCAGCTCCGTGCCCGCCATGAGGAGCTTCTTACCAGGATGCGTGTACATGTACGCGAGAAGCAGCCTCAAGTTGGCGAATTTCTGCCAGTCATCCCCCGGCATCTTTCTCAACAGCGATCCTTTGCCGTATACCACTTCGTCATGGGACAGTGGCAGGACAAAATTTTCACTGTATGCGTACATCATGGAGAAGGTAAGATCGTTGTGGTGGAAACTCCTGTGAACCGGGTCTTTCTCAAAGTATTGGAGCGTGTCGTTCATCCATCCCATGTCCCATTTGAAGCCGAATCCCAGCCCTCCCAGGTATGCGGGTGTGGTCACTCCAGTCCAGGATGTTGATTCTTCGGCGACAGTAAAGCATCCGGGAAACTGATCGTACACCACGGAATTGAATTCCTTCAGAAATTCTATGGCTTCAATGTTCTCGTTTCCTCCATGGACATTGGGCACCCATTCGTGGTCCTCGCGGCTGTAATCCAGGTACAGCATTGAGGCCACGGCATCGACCCTTAGGCCGTCACAGTGATACTTGTCCAGCCAGAATAGGGCGTTGGATACCAGAAAGTTCCGAACCTCGTTCCTGCCGTAGTTGAAGATGAGGGTTCCCCAGTCTTGGTGCTCGGCCTGACGGGGGTCAGCGTGCTCATAGAGGGCTGTCCCGTCGAAAAGGCGCAGACTGAAATCATCCTTTGGGAAATGAGCCGGAACCCAATCCAGAATTACTCCAATCCCGTTTTGATGCATGGTGTCCACGAAGAATTTGAACTCATCGGGTGTTCCGAAACGGCTCGTAGGGGCAAAGTACCCAGTGACCTGGTAACCCCATGAAGCGTCAAAAGGATGCTCCATGATCGGCAACAGCTCAACGTGTGTGAAGCCGTATTTCTTTACGTGTTCTACCAGCTTGGGCGCAATTTCGGTGTACGTCGCCCAGCGGTCGCGTTCCGAGGAAATCCGCAGCCATGATCCCAGGTGCACTTCGTATACGCTCATGGGACCGGCCAATGAATTGGTGTTGCTCCGGCGCGCCAACCACTCTTCGTCCGACCATTTGTAGGAATTCATATCCCAGACAATGGACGCGGTATCGGGCCTCAGTTCCGCAAACAAGGCAAAGGGATCCGTCTTTGTTCTCAGCTCCCCGGATTGTGTCTTGATTTCGAATTTATACACGCTGCCCTGGTCCAATCCAGGGACGAACAGTTCCCATACGCCTGTTTCCCCCATTGACCTCATGGGAAAGAGTCGGCCGTCCCAATTGTTGAATTCTCCGATTACGCTTACCCGGGTCGCGGTGGGGGCCCACACTGCAAAAGACACACCTCTGACTCCGTCGATCTCACGAATGTGCGCGCCGAGCTTTTCATACAGGCGATAGTGCTTCCCCTCACTTATATAGTGCAAATCTTGATCTCCCAGTGTGGGCATAAACCTGTAGGGCGCGTCGCTCTCCCAGTCGGATCCGTCCTCGAAACTGAAAACAATGCGGTAATGCAACCGGGGCGTTCGCCCGGGAAGAAAGGCACAGAACAGGCCGGGTCCGCCGGACACCTCCATGGGGAATCTGTTACCTTCCGTGAGCAGCTCGGCCTTTGTGGCGTCCGGATGAAACGAGCGGATTATTACTCCGTCCCGCCCGTCCAGAGAGGCCGCATGAGCCCCGAGAATGCTGTGAGGATCTGAGTGTTCCACGCGCTGCAAACGTTGGATATCTTCGGAATCCACGTCGCTGGTAAGATCGCTTTGAGTCGTCACGTTCGGCTCCCCTCCCGGTCACTTAAAACCGCCCGGCTGAATGTGAACGATGCAATGTGTCCTATTCAGCCTCAAGCGAGGACGGCCGGACCGGCGCCCCCGGAATTTGGAAGACTACTCCACGATTGAGCGGCGATTGGTTCGTGTATGAGTAGGAGACCCCCGGCAGAGCCGGTGGCTTACCTGTTTTCCCGTTACGTGCATCGGTAGATCAACTCACCGCGTGTTTCACGGGTTTGGTAGTAGTCCGTGGCGTGAGCGGTCATTCCATCTTGTTGTATTCAGGAATGTTTTCCGGCTTCACAAAAAGCATACGCTGGCAATTGGGGCAAAACACCATCTCTTCCTGCTTGAGTATCTTTATTCCCAAGAGCGGGGGGACGGCTATGTGGCAGCCGGAGCAAGAGCCGTCGTTCATTTCAATCACAGCGTTGCCCCTGACCTTCTTTATAGTATTGTATTTCTTTAGGAAATCCCTGTCTATGCCATCACTGATCTTTTCTTTCTCCGCTTTCAGTGAAGCCAATGCCGTCTCTGCTTCCTTTGTGATTTGCTTTGATTCGGACTTCTTCCGGGCGAGATTTGCCTCCAGTTCCGCCAGGAGTTTCCGGTTCTTTTCCACGTCCTTGTTCAAGGCTTCAGCCTTGGTCATGAATTCAAGACTAGATTCTTCAAGTTGCGCCTCCACCTTCTTGCCAAGCTTAACTTCTCTCGAAAGCGCGTTGTATTCCTTCTGGTTCTTTATCTGGAGAAGCCTTCTCTCAGAGCGCTTGATCTTGTCTTGTTCCGTGGCCAATTCTCGTTCTTTGTTACGGAGTTCTTTGTCAATCTCGGCTGATTCCCCGCTGCGCTCGTCTATTTCTCGGCGGAGACTAACCAAACCTCCGGCTATCTCCTTGATCTCGGCGGGCAAACGGGCCAAATCCTTCTCGTATCGATCTATCTGATCATCGATTTGCTGAAGTTCCGCAAGAAGGTGCAATTGATCTTTCAACTCTTCTTCCTCCTCACCGGCCAAAATGTTCCTCGAACGGATCCCTTTCCAGATCGCATGCGATGCAAGCGATTTCCAGGCCATCACGCGCGAACGCGCCACTGAGGCTGTCCACGAGAATCGGCACAGCTTCCTTCTCAAGTCCGTAATGGCCGGCATCTATAACAGCGATTCCCATTTCCATGGCTTCGCGGGCCGCGTGGTATCGAACGTCGCCGGTGACGATCGCATCAGCGCGGTATCGCAAAGCCTCCTGGAGATACCCCATGCCGCTTCCTGAAGCACAGAAGACCTTACGTATCTCACGATCGGTATCCGAGATGATGCGCAAGCGCGGGATCGACAGGTCCTGGGCGACCTTCCGCGCGAGAGCAGACACCGACAAAGGCCCGGGAAGTTCACCCAGTCGAGCGCATCGGGCCGGCAGCGGCACGATGACGCGCTCAAGCCCCAGCCTTGCGGCCAGATGCTCGTTCAGACCACCCTCGGCCGCATCGAGGTTGGTATGGAGGGCAATTATGTTCACATCGCTCTTGGCGGCCTTCATAAGGATCCTGCCTGCGAAATTATCCGCGGTGATATTGCGCATCGGGTGCAGGAGCACCGGATGATGCGTCACCAGCAGTTCACAGTGGTGATCTGACGCGAATCTGATTGTTTGCAGTGTGGGGTCGAGGGACACGGCCACTGAGGTTATGTGACGGTTCGGGTCACCGATCTGGATACCGCAGTTGTCCCACGGTTCCGAGCCCTCAAAGGGAAAGAGTCGATCAGATATGTCGACTATGCGGGTCAGCAATGCACCGGTCAAGCGGTCTTTCTCCTGCCAAGATCCGTAGCAGCCCGGCCGGATCGGATTCTTCAGGCACCTGCCGGGCCGCGTTGCGCCACAGGTGCCTCGGTACCCTTCCACCGGGGGCGGTGTCCGCCACATGGGTACAACAACCCAAGAAACTCTGATTGCCCTGCGCGGCCACGCTCTCTGGGGAGACCCTGGCTTTTCCCCGCATCAGAAACAAATCACGGGGAGCCCTGGTTGAACTCCCCGTGATGAAGGTCCGTGCAGATTCTAGAGCAATGAGTGGTTTCATTCCGTTCACTACCGGGAAATGGTGGGCCCACCTGGATTCGAACCAGGGACCGACCGGTTATGAGCCGGGAGCTCTGCCAGCTGAGCTATGGGCCCGTTTTCCATCATAAACAGTCATGTTAGTTCTTGACTGCCCAACTGTCAAGATCTATCAGCGTCAGTGGGCAACGATTCAGTAATGTGCGGCACGATCAGAAAGGCGTCTGACTTGGTGGGACAAGTCCCAACCCCCTATTAGGAGATTCAGCGGCCCCACCATCCCCGATACATCTGTTGATATTGACGCAAGTATCTGTTCGGAGCGCCCGGGGGCTGCTGGTATAACTGGTATTGAGGATGTCCATAGCCCCACACATCAGCATAGGATGGGACGAATGCTCGGCCCTCTACTTCACGGACTTTGGAGAGCAAAGCTACGGCATTGTCGATCATTCGGCGCCTCTTGTTGGTCAACCGGCTGAGCTTCCGCCCTTTCTTCGATGTACTTGCCTCCGTGAGACAGACTTCCAGCTGCTGGAAACCCTCTTTCTCGCGGCCCAGCGCTTTTTCACACTTCTCCCGCCGGCGGTCCAGCACTATTTCCTTCGCCTGAAGGGCCTCAGAAACCTGCTGCGCTATGGTCTTGGAGGAACTCCTCAGAACAATAGGTCGATCAATGATCTTTCCAACCGGGGTCTTTCGGAGAGACTTGAGTTCGCGCAGGGCCTCTTTGAGTTCCGCAACGCTCTGTTCCCATTGATTCTTGACCTCTGAACAAGCTGATGCCTTCTTTTCGGCAAAACCCGGAAGAGCGGTCACCAGAACCAAAGAAGCCGCGGACACCCACAAGATACAACCGGTTAAGATTCTGTTGCGCAGATTCTCAATCACGCGAGTAGGCTCCTTTCGAGCGAACGCTTGCTGAAATCGAACCGGGCGAGTAACTCGCACCCGGTTGATTCAATATGTTAAACCATTCGAAGACAAATGGCCATCGGATTGTTGTTATTCCGGCTATTTTTGCTCAGTGGGCGGTCAGCAGTGGAAAGAGTGTTCGTCATCACGGGCTGGCATAAGGAAGTAGGAACAACAGCCGGACCTGGGATACCACGGGACCACGCACCTGCTTCCTACCGGGCTTTTCCGTAACGAGAGGCAACTTCCTCCATCAGGACGGAGATCTTCTCAGAGATGACATAACTGATCCCCCCCCGGTCAAAAGAATCCCGAACCAGTTCCACGAACGCGTCAAATGCCCCCTCCCGCTGGATAATGACGTCGGCATTTTGAGCCTCCTGGTCCGTGTATTCGCCCTTTTCATTCTTCGCTACTTCCTCAAAGGTCTTTCGGTACTCGCTCTTTCCTCCCCAAAACACCAGAACATTTTCCATAAAATCCGACATTTCCTCGATTTTTTGAATTAACTCCTCCCTGCTCATATCTTCCAGGTCCATGAGTAAATCCTCCCTTGTGTTACAAGTCCTGACCCGACACCACGAGCCGTCGCGCCGATCTCATCCCTTGGGTTCGTCATTGGGTCATTGGTATCTTTGCGGGCCTTTCATCTTGTGATCGTTGTCAGGGTGGGGTCTCGCAAACGCATGAGTTGCCGGAATCCAGTCCTGACAAACAGAGACGCTGCCGGCAATCCGGGCAATCTTAGAAGCCTAACGGTAGTTTCCTGATTTCGTTCAATTCCTGGGCTTTCACCGTGCGGTCAATTCTCTGTTCCCATCGGAAGAATCTCTGGGACAACGAATCGACTCTGGCCAGCACGCCTTGAAGTTCAGAAACCAACTCAACGTTCCGGTCTCGTCGCGCCTGGGCCAGTTCCTGCTCCAAATGACGGATCAGCTTTCGGGCCTGTTCAGGCGTCTCCAGAAAAATGACCGGATCGTAATCGCTTCCCTTCCTTTCCTTGGGTCCCCACCGGATCATTATGGCGTTTATCTGGTCACGTAACATACTGTTATTCCCGCATTGACAAGACAACTGTTCCGCAATTCCCATTGATTACGGAACTCGCAGATCCTCCCGTCCTCACATCTCTTCACCATGAATTTGGCCACCGCGTCTTGTGACACCGATGTTTGACAGACCCGCGCGCGGAGAAGAGTAGGCTCATGTTACACGACCGAGCCCCAAATTTCAATCCCGGCTGATGCAGCCTGATAACCATTGTGTCATACGGGGGGCGATGGGAACGACCACGTTCCTGCGTTTAACGGATGACAAGAGGGCACACACAGGTGCGCTCCGTACACTCTGCCCCACGACGGGTCTGGGCTCAAACGTAGGGGCAGACCCCGGATCGGCGTCCGGAGTCCGCCTCTACAGGAGAATGCCAACGTCATTTCGTTGCAGGCCTTTAGCTCCGAATCTCAGTACGCACCATTGTAGCTCCGGGAATCCGGAGCGCCCCAGACGCGACATTGGAATTAGGGCTAACTAGGTATGATCACGCCACAACCACGGCGCCGATGTGTTAGTGCCTAAAAATCCAGCTCCTGGCGTGTTTTTCTCTATTCGGTCTCGAAAGTTGATTGACATGGTTGATTTAATTGTGCTATTATTCGGCCAGGCAGTCTCAGGAGGAAAGCAAGCCATGAATAGATTCAAGACCTTCGCGATAACTGCAGGGATCACGGCATTAATCTTGATGTTCTCTGTAAACGTGGGCGTTTGCTGGCAACAGCCGGGCGTCTCTCCCATGCACTCGGGCGGCCCTATGGCGGCGCCTTTCCCGCCATCCAGGATGGGACCGATGCAACCGCCCCATTATGGACCTGCCCCGCCTCCGGGTTGCGGGCCGGCTCCACCGCCCCTTTGCGGACCGATGCCGCCGGCGCTGCCCTTCGCGCCTTGCATGCCCAAGCCGTCTTGCTGGAATGTTGCGGTAGAGTTCGGAGGGCGGGCCTATTCCACCACAAATAGTCTGGTCACAGGCGATGCAACGGGCCTGTCCATGGACTGGGTGCGGGATCTGAACCTCTCGCAGAACACTCTGGTGGGTGAGATTTACGGAGGCCTCAGATTGCCGCCTTCTGCCGCTTTTATGTACACGTTTCAGTTTCCTCGGTTGGACAGTGGATTTGGTGCCCTGGGTCATTCTCTCGACGTGGGCTCCACGAATTTTCCTGCCGGGACCTTTATTACGCTGGATACGACTCGATCACTTCACCGGTGGGAACTTGAGTACTATCCCTTAATCGGGTGTAATTATCGATTTGGTCCCTTGCTCCTGGCGGAGCTTTTGGTTAACCGCCTTGAAGTGGACGGTGATCTCGATGCAGACGGAACGCTGGAGACCAATGGTTCCGCCGAGTTCGTGGAATTCTACCTGGGCGCCGGCGGTGTCGGGGAATATGCGCCTGAACCCAATCTTTTCTTCAGGGCCAAGGCCGCGGTCACCTTCCTCAACAATAGTCTCGGTCTCTTCGCGGACGCTGAGGCGCGCTACTCTCCCCAAACCGATCCCGTTGGCTGCAACCAGAGCGCGTTGGGTGGTGTAAGGCCCTTCCTCGGTGGCGGCTATCGCTTCAGAACCGTCAATGTGGAGCCGAGTGATACTGAGGAGGTAAGATTCTACACCCACGGACCCTATGCTGAACTGGGACTCATATTCTAGCTCGACGAACCAGGATCCTGAACGTTGATCGTCCTGATTCATGATGCCCTTTTGAGGCAACAGGCACCAAATGGGCGCTCGCCTGCCCTTCAATTCGGCTGAGAACACCGCGCGGAAACCCTCCGCGCGGTTCCTGTTTGACCAAGTTGCGGACCAACAAGTACGTATACCGTTACGAGTGTAGGAGGACTGGGATTCTATGTGGGGTGGACCCGCCAGTCCGCCGAAGCTATAGTGCAACGCATTAGAAATTGGTTTTCCAGATGGGACCCCCCTCACCCCAATGCTGGTGACTTAAGAAAAGGCCAACCTATCCCCGTCGTCACCCCGGCGAAAGCCGGGGTCCAGAAGGTATTGAAAGACCTGATAGGGGTAGGAACCGCCGGTTGCCCGGCCGCTCCCCCCTCC
>Ga0190283_1000272_pt1 | contig 28105 bp, 38 predicted proteins | sample 48691801_MG_FD_161669 | JGI IMG/M metagenome (GOLD analysis project Ga0190283, IMG submission 161669) | Hydrothermal vent microbial mat bacterial communities from Southern Trench, Guaymas Basin, Mexico - 4869-18-0-1_MG | ecosystem: Environmental > Aquatic > Marine > Hydrothermal vents >...
CCGAACTCTTCATTGAAATTGAAAGACTCCAAAGATTTCCTTAAATTTTTAGGAATTTGATGACTATAATATACAAACTCATCAATACCCATTCTATCCAGTTCTAAAAAGAGTCTATAGTCGCTTAACAGGGCTGGAAAATCATCAATGAATTGTTTAACTCCGATCCCCCCGATCTCCTCATAATTTGTCAGTAATATGCTACACTGCGAACCATACTTATTATGTAATTCATTAATCGCATAACAGCCCGCTCTATCGTCTGCCCCTAGTATTGAGTTCTCTGCCCTTATTATACCATTCTTAATAGTTAATTTTAGGGGTTTAAATTGCTTCTTTCTCACTGTGTCAACATGTGCCACTAAAAGAATGTCATTTGTCCCCCTATAGTACCAATAATTGTCATTATCTGTAATGTTCCATTGGGTCGACACCATTCCCGCAACTCTTAGGGGATCTGCTGTTAGAAAATCTATTATGTCTTTCATATGTATGTACCTCTTATATTAAACATATTAACTCTTTGTAACTGAATGGTAAACCTACACCAGCATATACTTTTGTATAATATCCATCATCATCACGCCTCACATATAAGAAACGATAATCCCCAACCTCAAAGCCTAAAGAGTTTAATATTTCTTTAACTTGTTCAGGGTCGAATACATGACCAAACCAAGTTTTGTCTATCTCATCTATACGCATGGGGTTTCCTCCTTAACTTTCTCTTTACAATATTCACACTCCGAACCCTTTAAAAAATAGTCATTACATATACCACACTTAACATAATTAACTAATAAACAGCTGTCACAGATCCCATCACCACCAGCTATAAACATTAGATTTTCCGTAAGAAAACGCTCTCCACAATGATCGCATTTTCTTGCATATGCAGCCAAACAACCATCACAAATTCTTTGATCTTCGACATGGTTCATTCTATCGTCATGATGTATCTCATCACAATATTCACAGGTGAAATAGTGTTCACTTATACATTCGCTACATACGTAATCATCTGTTGAATCAATATATGATAATTCCTCATCGGAATAATGATAACCACAAACACCACAAGGAGTACCACTTATATATGATCCATCGGTATTTGAAAAAGTTAAATAAGTTCCATCTTTCTCATTACACAACTTATCACCCTGACCATAAGTAAAAGTATCTAAATAAGGGAACTCATCATAGTCATCTAAATCGTCAGGGGTCGTGTAAGTTAACTTTACATTATGTATATTTTCCCCCTGAGGGTTTACAATTCTCCCCTTATTTTCTTCCATAAAATCCTGAAATTGCTTATGGTAGTATCCATTTTTACCAGCCCATATCTTAAATGCTTTAGTGTATGCGTCCTGTTGATCTCCTAGTGTATATATACGATCCATAAAAGAAATAGCTGGAATATCACTGCCCATATCATGATCTACCTTATTCCAGAGCAAAGCCCTAGCTGCAATTAAGCCTGTATTATCATATATAACCGCTAATTTTACCCCGATCCTATCGTAGAAATCCACATAATCACAATCTGTCATACATGAATTAATTTCAGTATAATCGGAACTATAACCCTTTATAACAGAATCAAAGATCTCAACGGTGTCTGCCAAAGCGTCTAAATCAACGGATCTCTTTGTTTTAATAGCTCTTATCACTGTTTCCAAGTCCTGAGGTCTGTCATGTAAATTAAAGAACTCAGATATTAAAGCCCCCCATTTTTTACTATGTACCCCTTTGGTCAATAGTTCCTCATCGCTCTCAATATCCCTGTTTTGTGGCAAGTAACAAAACCCTTGTAATTTAGGATCTTGTGAAAAATATAGACGCTTATATTTGAATTTCCTCATTACATTTCCAAAAGTAAAACTCATAGATTCTAAACAATCCAAATTTTGATAAATATCCCACAGGAATTGTTTAAATTCATTATCAATATGTGCTACCGCCACTTCTTGGGGGTTACTTTCCTCTTCAGATACATATCTCACTCTCAACCAATTATAATTCATAAAATGTTTAACCTCTTTGTGTTTGTTTCCTTACTTATATTATGCCCGTTCCTTAGTTCTTTGTATCAGGGATAACATCAATCTCTTTTGATGTATTTACAGATTTTAATATTATATCCCCTTATGGTTATCGTATGTATTGTCTTGATATAATAATCGTCCAGAATAGCAACTATAACGAGTAATACCGCTATACATATTATTATTGTTGGTATTAACATATTATTCTCCTCTTGTGTTATTAATAATTTATATCGTATACATTCCCTAATTCTAGGGATAACTCCATTCTCTCCACATATCTCTTATGCCTCTCAATATAATGATTTAAATCATGTATTAGCATATCTCTTAAGAATTCAGATAAGTATATAGATATACCTGTCTCTAAATCGTAATACTCCTCAATTTTTAATAAGCATATATGATCTATATCCCTTTGCAGTTTAGCTAAATGCTCTTTACTGCTGATTATTTGTTCCTTTAATGTTTTCATATTTAATCCTTAGTTAAACTCTTTAATCAATTAGTCTTCTAATCTAATCAGACCCCTCTCTCGTGCAAGTGGGGATCATACCCCCTATCTACTATACTTTCTCAATATCTTATTAATCATCATTTTCTTAATAGATAATGGTAAATCAGACGCATCAATCTTGATAACATTATCAATATCAATCTGTTGTGCTTGTGCCTTGATTAAGATGCGTGCTTCCCTAATAGTAGTAGACTTACCAAAGGAGATCCCGCCAAATATAGTGGATACCCCACCAGAAACGCTATTAGTTCCTGCTACTCCTGTTACATTTGGAGCAACCGCAGGCGGTGCTGATCTCTCATTCTTAATATTTACTGAGTTCCCACCATTAGAACCACCAGTACCGTTTGCACTGCTGTTATTATCGTTAGCACTTGTGTTTGTGCTATTAGTTCTATTGACATTATGATTAGAATTTTGATTTAAGTTAGTGGGAGCTTTATAATTATCGTCCATAACTGTATATGAGTTATCCCCTTTGTTATTGTTTACATGATAGTCATCTTTAACCGTCATTGATGATACACTAGCACTCATCGCAATAATGAACATAGAACTGATTAATATATTTTTCATAATTTTTATTCCTTTTTGTTTTGTGTGTGTTTGAGGTTTAATGTTCCCTCTCCTTATATTATGCCCTTAATATAAGGAGTGATAACAGTGATCACCCTACAGGACTCCCTAGCAAGAAAGATGTCCCCTTAATCTTGACCTAATTCAATAGCAAACCTTTGGCTAGTAATTATAGCATACTCTTTAATATCTGAATACTGTGAATTTTCAAACATTCTATTAATGATTCTTTGAATCACATCTAATGAGTGCAAAAGTTCTTCAGTAGTTGCATCTTGTAAGCCCTTGACATAATTTAAATCATTCATGTATTTCATTATTTTAAACCCCCATTTATACAGTCAGTATTACTCTTACATTTTCTTAGAAATAATTCATAAATCAGAGATTCAGTCAATACAAATGTTAATTTTATATTAGCACTGACTTGATTCTCAGATCCAGAACTATAAACAGTGTTATCCCTATACTCGTCCCCTTCCATGTCAATACTCCCAGCAGATCCAGCAAGCGTATATACACAATATATTAAACTCACTGCTAATAATATTATTATCTGTTTGTTATTCATGTATTTATTCCCTCATCATGTATTGTTTACTAATTATTGATACTTTCTCTTTTATCTTTGCTATATTTAATACCTTAACCTCAGTATATTTATACTTAGCTAATATTAATTTAGCATCATGTTCTATCTTTAATTGTATTGCTTTAATGTTATACATGTTATTTTCCTCTTGTGTTTATAACAGTTTGTTAACTGCTACATTGGAGAGAGAATTGAAATTGATTCTCCCCTATGTAACAAATCAAACAAAGAAATTTAAGTGAGGTTTTTTGTTTCCCTCTTACTATTATTATACCCTAATAACAGTAAGTGATAACAGTGATCACCCTACAGGACTCCCTAGCAAGAGGGATAACCCGTCCAACAATAACATTTATTATTTGCTATGTCTTTCAATTTTGTTTCTAATCTATTTATATTATGTATGATATAAATACAGTTTATTATAACACATGATAAAACTCCGATAACAGATGCTACACTGAAAAACATAAGATAAAGTAATATCATAGCTGGAATTGATAGAAATACCATATTGACATTTATATTATTAGCTTTTTTCCAGTTTGCTAATTCTTTCTCTATTTTCTCTGTATTATTCATATCATTATTCCTCTTTTGTGTTTGTTTTCTATACTTATATTATGCCCGCTCCAAAGAACTATATATCAAGGATGTCCCCAGCCCAGCAAGATGGATGACCCCATTATAGATCTTTCTCATCTAATACCCATGAATCAAAACTGCTGGCATTTAATGTTACATGATCGCACATCATACCATTCTCAAAGAACCAGCCTGATACATATTGACCTTTTACCTTATGTACCATAAAAGAAATAGTTATGCTGGAATCTGTAGCACTTTTGCTGTATAATATCATTCCATTATGTAATTCGCTCATAGTATTTACTCCTCTTTTGTTTAGTATCCAAATAGTTCAGTGTCAGATAAATCACATATATGATGTCTTGACGATTCTTGATTTATTAATATACCCTTAACCTCGTCTTTCTCCAGTGTATATATCTCAACAGTATTGTATTTACACTCTATAGTTATCTGAAATGTTTCTGATATATTGTTAATCTTATCTTTACGCACTAATATACCTGTATATACATTCATATCTCTATTCTTTATATGTGTTAATACATCTAAAGGTATCCCTACTATGTATTGAGGAGTTTCATTATGTATTACATAACCAGCCTCGGCTTGACATGATAGGGCTGCCCCTGCAAGCGTCATTACACATAAAAGAGACACTGTTATATTCCTTAGGTATGTATTCATTATAGTAATTCTCCTGTGTTAACTATTGTATCTGAGGCTTTAGCCTCTCTCTACTCACTGATTAAGTGAGTAGTGAGTGAATAAAACTATCTTACGGTATTGTCCTCTTCATACTGATTAACAATACTCTCTATCTGATTATAGAATCCTTTTGTTACTTCTATACATAGATCATCTGAGATGTCAGATATAATCATACCTATTTCTGATAAGGAATCATCGTTATCATATGCTTTGATTATATTATAGATAGTAGTCATATTGTTTAGTGTTAATGTATTCATATTAGTATTCCTCTTAGTTTGTTTGTTTCTCATACTTATATCATACCCATTAATTATATGTATTAACAACAGTGATGTCCCTATTCTATACTGCTCTGAATCAATACATATTTCTTCCATATAACTATAGGGATATTCCTATACCCCCCAGTATATGAGTAAATACATGTATATTTATACTAATATGTATGCTGTATATACAAACATTATCTTCTGCTATGCCACGCCTACAAAACTTATAACATTAATTATTATTAACCTACCAAACCTAGTAGGACTAACCCGTCTTGCCCTTTAGGGGATGTCCATATAGTGAACTTTGTGTACAATACGCCTCATACAGAAAAAATAAAATAAGAAGTTATGCTCCAAGACCCCCCAATAGGAATATTCCTAGGGGATAAAAGAATTTGGGATATGAAAAAAAAAAATATATGAAGATTAATTTATTATAATACAAGAAAAATAATGGATTTCGGCGAACCCTATTTGTATTTACAGATTGTGGCGTATTCTTTTAGAAAAATGCATAAAAAAATATACCAAATAAAATAAATTATCAGGTATATGAATTTATTATAACATTAAATATAATTAATGTGAATTCGGCATAATAGAGAAGGAAAATATCTACCATTCCATGGAGGACTCGGCGAAGTAGCACGATAGGGCTCCTAGTGAGCCTCACGGGGTTCGGCAAGGGTTTCTAAATTCTCTTATATTCTGTATTGCTATATCAAAACATGGATAACAAAGATGTGAGGTGGTTTCAACTATTCCTAAACCTCCACATCCTGCACAACCGTTCCCTCTTTCTACTGCATAATCAAAACATGATTTACAAATCCCTACGGAGTTGGTATTCCAGTAGGTAGTTCCACAAACCTTACAACCTTTCTTCTCTTCTACAGTCCTACTATATCCTGTCGCATCATAATCCATATTATTTGTTCTCCTTTATAAGTTTACTGATTTCGGCATACTCAGGTAAAGTTCCTAAGATTGTCATCATTTCTTCTGCGAATACTCGGATTTCTTTCTGAGCATGTTTGTCGATTCTCAAAGAGATGAAATGTAGAAGACTTCTTAGATTACAGGAAGCCACGAAGTTAGTGAACATTCCTTGCGGAAGGACTCCTCTTGCTACTTCTTTTGGCATACCCTTCTTCAGTAATTCTTTGTAGTTGAGTATCGCAGATTCCATAATTCCAGTATAGAAGTTCTGTTGATCATCTGGAACATAGAATTCGTATTTCGGCACGGTGTACCTTCCACTCTGTTCGTTGAAGCTCCAACCTATGCGGTGTCGCATCCACTGGCTACGGATAAAGAGCGGACATTTTACTTTAAAAGAGAAGAATGTGTGCTCAAAGGTAGAAGTATGTCCTGATGTTTTTAGGAACTTAAGTAGGTTCTTGTCTCCATCTGTCATCCCATCCGAGCTCTTGCCATAAGATACTCTAGCTGCATTGACTATGCCGAGGTCGCTTCCCGCATATTCCAGTAATGTTAATTCTCCGTATTTAGTGTCCATATATAATTATCCTCCTTTCTACATTTAGAGCATCTACCTCTTGTATTCTTTTCATACTCTCAAGTAAGTCCATTCTTGACATTATTCTAACCCCCATGAACAGTTTGACCATAATCTCTCGTGGAAATAGAATAGACCAGTTAAAAAGAGAGCATCCACTACTCCCAGTAAAAGAGGCAAATTAGCGTCATGTTTCCAGATGATAGCGGAACCACATATGATTATGAGGCTTATACCTCTCCAAGATAGTGCTTTTGCTACACTTCTTATTCTACTACATTTTCTCATAAATTACTCCCTCTATATATAATATACCCCCTTTCGGGGGATTCTTAACATGAAATGTTTTTAAGAAAGACTTCTCTGTATTCTGGACATATTTCCATAGCCACCTCAAAGTCTTTGATAGCTCCATCCTTATCCTCAATATCCATCTTGGAAATTCCCCTATATACATAAATTGCGGCGAATTGGGACTTGGTAAAAAATCGGGGATCAACAGAGAGTACCTTAGTGAAGCAGTCTATAGCCTCTGTGTAGCGACCCTCCGCCTGATGTTGGAGACCCTCCTTAGTCTCCGTAAAGTGCTGTATTGCGTTTTTCATATTCCAAACCATCCTTTTTTATTAACTTTCTTTAATATCCTATCACTTATCCTCTTATGTTCTATTTCTATCTCTAACATCTTTTCTCTATTTCTCATTGCTGCTTTTAAGTCAATATCCATACAGGTTAACATACAGTGTATATCATCCAGAGTATGTCGGGGAGATGACCCACAATCCCATAACTTCCAGAATAAAAGAAGTGAACATATTATTAATGTTATTATTTCCATATAATTACCTCCACATTATTAGTAGTACTATCGCAATAACAATTTGGGTGCCATATACACCCATCGCAAAGCTAGCAAAATTAAAATCTTCCATATTATTTCCCCCAGAATTGTTTAAACAAATTAGGTTTCACAATTGACTCTGTTTCACATTCGTATTCATTATCACAAGGTGTATCTAATGCTAACATCATTGCTTGTGAAGAATCACTACGAACACACTCTGTCATGATACAGCAGCCACATTCGTCAACTTTGCTTAGTCTATTAAGGGCTTTCTTTAAGAAGCTTCTCTCTGGTCTTCTGAGGTCTATTTGTAGGGAAGAACCGATACAAATCAACTTAGAAGTATCTGCTATCCTAGATATAACTAACTTGAAAAGAGTTTTATCTGCGTTCTGACATTCGTCAAATACTACTATAGTATTGTTTAATGAACGTCCTCTTAGAAAAGAAGGTGTAGTTACTTGGATTACATCGTCTTCTATGTATTGTGCTAATCTCTCCATAGATACGATTCCTTCTAAATTATCCATTATAGGGAAGAAGAATGCTCCGATTTTCTCACTTAGGTCTCCTGGGAGAGCACCTAAATCTTCATCAGAACCGATTGAAGGAACATGAGGTCTAATATACAGCAACTTATCAAAGGTTGTGTTGCCGTCATGTATCATCTTTAATGCTTCAATAAGGGCTAAGAATGTCTTACCACTTCCGTATACAGCATCACAAATGATTAACCTCTTCTCTCTCATCAAAGAGGTGAAGATTTCTTGCTCCTTGTTCATAGGAATAATCTTCTTTAATTCCTTCACGGTATTATTAGCGTTATTCAGTTTAGTTTTCTTAGTAGGTTTTTTAACTGCCATAATATTTATAAATATCCTTAAGGTAAACTATTAGTAGAGTATCTATAGAATACTCTATATATATATTATACCACATAAAAGAGAGTTTATAACATTATTGTGGAGACACTCCTATAGATTTAAAAAGAAAGTCTAGGTCGTAAACATAACAATCCCATAAATTACCCTTACGTTTAGATTCCTTCAGCTTACGGGAAGTATACTCATCTAATATTTCCATAAAGTCCCCTATTGAATGGCTCTCATTATACCATATATTTAAAGTATCATACGGTATTTCTATGTGTTTATATTCAGTTTTCTTTGACCTTTTATTTGTCATAACAATTAACACTCCTAGCTATACTATTAATATACCCTTTTTTTAGAAGATATATAACTTTCCTAATTTTATAGTTTAATTAAATAAACTTAATTAAAAGATTCCAGAATGAATCCGCCTTACACCATAATCCCATTAAATCGAGACTACTCACCTGGATGCTTTTCCTAAGGTTCTAAGTTTTAACTTCCTTCATCCTGTTGGCGGTAACGGGTATCTCAACCCACCCAGGAGCACTACGTTTCGGTAATAGAAGACTACCGATGGGAGTTTTAGTACAGATTCCGTCATTTAAATAGAGTGCCTTGTTTCATTCTTCTCTATTGGCTTTTCTACAGTGCCGTTCCAATTCGTCTGTTCCAGTCCGTCCACCTTATTGAAGGCTTCTCCGTAAGTAGATAAGTTTCGATATAATCCCATTTAATATCTAACTGTGATTCCTTTGAGTTGTCCAGTCTTGGAATAAGTAAACACTGGTAGTATAGTTACTCTCGAACCTAACATCGTTAAAAGTCCTTCGCTATACTTATGTATTATAATTGTTCCACAAAATGTCCCAGCTATAACATTAACTCTTTTTAATAATGTGTTATACCTATCTATATATAGGGAATAATATAGTATAGGGGACAATAATATGGATGATTTAAAATTTAACTATAAAGATAGCCACATGAAAATGTTCAAGCAGTTAATCTGCTGTATAGAGCAAACTATTGAAACATTTATATTTTTAGGACTTACGAGAAGTATAGATTCTCAAGGTTTGATAATCAAATATCTAAACCATCCCAAGCTAAAAGAATCTATTGCTTATATGTTCGCTAAGTGTGAGATTGAAGAAATAGATATAAACAAGCTGTCTAAGACCTTCCACATATTAGTGATGAAACATCTCACTACACATGAATCATATATGAGGTCTGTCAGATTCGACAAAATAGCCGTAACTTTGCTAATAGGAGAAGACTCTGCGGATACCGCAATCATCATACAAGATTCATTCTCATACATAATAGAGACCTATTACGCATTACTTCTAAAATATAGAATCAGATGTACTCCGTCAAACAAAAAGAGATTTAGGAGCAATACCATATGAATACATTAGGAACTAGAGAATTTGAACTAAAAAGACTTAAATCTATAATCCGAAACATAGCTAACAAATTTTTTGTGAACTTCACAGGATTATCATATACTGCTACTAAAACTCTGGAAGATTTAATACAAGAAGGTAATATTGGAGCCTTAGAGGCTTATAATAAATTCAATCCAGAGAAGAATACCAAATTCCAGTCATTCGCTTACTTCCATATACGGAATAGAATACAACTATTTACCGCAGCTAATATGGGAGCCTGCCGCCAAATCCACACTAAGATGACGAATGATTTCAACCCTGTCCTATTAGACAACGATGTGAACGTAACTCACTTAGATGCTAATATAGAGAAGTTTGAAATAACGAATGACTTGGAGATTCGATTCAGTATCCTCACTGAATTAGAGAAAGATGCGTTAGGTATGAAGTTTGGACTCAAACAAAAAGCATCATATCCTGAAGCATTACCACTTCAAAATATACTCGCAGACTGCGGAATCCGTAAACTACGGAGGTTTAAGCGGTAAAATAACAGTTCTAAATTATTATAATACATACTTAAGGAGACCAAAATATGAATGCTATTAATTACGAAAAGAGCAATGGAATTCACAAACTAATCGTAGATGGTACCTACTATCGTGGTGATTTCATTATAGCTAATGATCTCAATAGATTATTCAGTTGTGAGAAATTTATAATCGGATATTCAGGATGTCCAAGTATCATAACCGCAATACACAATATGGCTGAAGACTTGAGAATTAGAGCCGATTTATTAGCCTCAGATGTTAAATTCTATGATGAAGATGAAGAGGGTAACCAAGTGGAAATACCATATACCCATGAGACAGAGATAACAAATGAATCTGATATTTACAGATTATTAATGAGTTCTATGGAAAAATTTCCATTACTTAAGTGCTGGGGAACTGAAGACATTGAAATGATACTATGTATTAAAAACTCACTGAGAGCATACTATATAAGTTTAGAAGACTCTCAGATAACAGTAATAGAAATAGGTGCTGGTGAGACTGAGTTTAAACTAAGTTGTGGACCATTCCATGAAGGTGTCAAAAAAGAATTAACATGTAAAACTACGGGGGAAATAAAATATGGAGAGCAAGGAACTGAAGACAGCACTGATGGAGGAGCTCAAAAGGAGAGGGATTCCCAGTCATCACCTCATAAAGAACTACCATAAGAAAGGGACTGATAATGAGCCATCTTGGCAACATGAGCTAGATGATGCACTAGCAGACCCTGAACTGCGTCAGATATGGGTAGTAGCTGCTAACTCCATCGGCAAGTCATTCAAAATAGCACATTTGATTGTTCAAATCCTACATGGTGATTGTAAGTTCAACGATACTATAGATGACCCAGTTTGGGTTCACGTAATCGTAAAAGAGTTTAAAACCTTAAGAGATACGATACAGAATTATATACAAACTATAACTAACTATGAAATCAGTGCGTATACAACATCTAAGAAATTCCATGTAGTGAAACATGCGAACACCATAACTGAAATTCGTAATATAGAAACAAATGTTAGAGTTACGTTTAACGTGTCAGGTAAAGGAGATAAGGGGAACGTTGGGGTGAGACCTCATTTACTTATCGCAGATGAACCTTTCCCAGAGTCTCTTTTCCAAGAACTAACAGTGAGAACAACTATTAAAGGTTCCAAGTTTCTAATGTTAGCTACAGTTTACCACGCAGAACATGCTTGGGTGGCTCTAGCTGCACAGAAGATACTGGAAGAAAAACCACCAACAGCTAAAGTAATAACTGCTAGAATGTTGGATGTACCACCACCTTTCGTAGATGATGGGGTTTGTGAGCATTTGAAGAATATCCTAACTGAGGAGCATTATCAGATAAGGGTATTAGGCAGTATAGACGTAATTTCAGGTATTGTATATGAGGGAATAGAGAAGTGTATCATTGATGATGATTACATTCCTGAGATGTACAAAGGATTACATCCAGCTGATTTGGAGGAGCATTTCATATGGGCAGAGTCTCAGGATTATGGAATAGGTAAAAGAGATCCATTTATAGTGGGATATTTCAGAATCTGGGACACTGGAGAGATAGTACAAGAGGATGAGATTTTCATAGAGGAAGGGAATATATCAGACTGGGCAGACGCAATCCATAGAAAGAGAGCAGACTTGAATATGCCATATATAACGGCTGGTGTCCCTGCTGTTAGAGTTATGGACTCTTACATAGAGAATGGTGTCTGTAAAGGAACAAAGCTATATGTTCGCCGCCCTAACATCTGCATAGGGGATAAACAGTACTTAGCTAAGAGAGTACTATCCAGTTCCAAGTTGAAGCTAAACCTAGCTAGACGTAAGATATATGTCCAACCGAGTAAAGGTGATAAGATTGAAACTACCTTACCAGTTTGCCAGCAAATCGTGAAGACTGGATGTTTCAAGATAAAAGAGAGATGTAAACGTTCTATCAAAATGGCACGCAGTTACATTATAAAAGCCTCCGAAGCTTCAGGTAAATATATATACTCTTCTCCACACGATCATTGGAGTGATATATTTAGATACTTAATAGAACGCATAGGGAACATGAATCTACACGTCAGAAACATACAGAGTAATCTGGAGTTTGAAAAGAATATTAATTTAGCACACAAGACTTTAGGTGAAATAGATAAGAAGTATAAATTATAATACAAAGTTATAGGAGAATTTAAGAATGCCAAATATTGAAGATTTATTTCATATGGGTAAAGCCACCACTAATAACGAGTATCAAGGTGGTAATTTATCCAGCCTAAGCAAAGGCAAGAGAAAAAAGAAGACAGCCGTAGAGGAACGTCTATTTAAACTATATACTGAACTACATCAAGGGAGGGCAAATGCAGAAAGCACTAGTAATAATAAGAAATGGGAGCTTTACTCTGGGACGGATTCAGTATTCAAAGAGAAATTGCAGTCTGCCTTTGGTGCCAAGGATGAGATGTACTCGGGTATGGAAACTAATACGATGGTTAAATCCGTACTCACCAAAGTAATCCAACCATTTATGTCCAAAGATGACATATTTTCAATATCACCAACTGGTATAGATGTGGAGACTGCTGACAGATGTTCAGCATTAATAAACCACCAAGCAGTGAAAGGTAAGCTAATAGAAGAATGTTATAGAGTTTTGAAAGATTCAGGAATCTATGGTATTGGATTTATCAAAGTAGGATGGAAGGTAGAATTTAAAACCATACCTACACGTAAGATTAAGAAAACCATAAAGGAACAGCCAACCTCAACTTACGACACACATGAAATTGAAATAGGTGATATAACTGAAGAGACGGTAGTTATAGAGGGTCCAGATTTTAGAGCTTTCAATATTGGAGATATATTATATCCAAGAACTGAAAGATGGTCTGATGTCCCATATGTCATCTGTAAGGAGACAGTCTCTCTACCTGAGATAAATAGAAGATATAATAAAAACTACACTTCCGAAGAGGCTCAACCTGATAGTGGACCATTTAAGACTGATTTTCAAAGCAATACTAAGGATTATATCCCAGGAAGTGATACCTTATTTGGACAGACTGCTAAAGCATCAGTTCAAATCCTACATTTCTACTTTAGAGATGGAAGATACTATGTAGCTTCCTTAGAAATCTTAGATAAGAAATATCATGATGGAGTAAACCTCCTACATGAGGGAACAAGTGTAATACCTGGTATGCCCATACCAATCATACCTTTAGTATTAGAACCAATCTCACACAGACTGGAAGGAGAATCTCAAGTTCTCTTAGCACAGAATGAGCAGAGAAAGATAACAGAATTATCTAATCTAATGATGAGAACTGTTCGTAACGCCGCATATGCTCCACTATTCGTAACAGAATCTGCTGGTTTGGATATACCTGCGTATGTAAACAGAACTCCAAATATGCCGTTTGTACTAGAAGACTTGGAAGGAATGCAGCAATCTAATCCAACACCACTAGACCCTAACAGTCTTATGATGAAGGAAGCAGCATACTCAGACCTCCAAAGAATCACAGGACAGTCAGACTTCGCACAAGGTAATATCGGCAAGTCAGCTAGATTGACTGGAGTAGATTCATTAGTTGGTATGGCTATGAGCAGACTATCTATGTTCATGACCCAGTTCAATATGTTTCTCATAGAGATTGCGGACGCTATGATCCTCATGAATAGAGCATTCTTACCATTAGATTACGCAATGATAACTCCAAGTCTCTATACAGAGGAAGCAGTTCAGATACTTGAAATACCTTATCCAGTGAATATCAAAATAGCTACCAACATAAGTGGTAGTTCTGACAAGTCCATAAGATTAGGTGCTTATAGAGAAGCTATCCAAATGGCTTTCCAATTAGAATCAATGAGTCCTGGTTCGACCGACATACCAGCACTAACTCAGAAATTCTTCTACGAGGCGGACATAAAGGATATATCACGCTACTTCTTGAAATCACCAATGACTCTAAAAGAATCCACACAGTTACGTTTAATAGACGCAGCATTAGCCGCATCTCAAGGTTCTTTACCTGGACAACCTACGGGAGTATCAACAAACTCCATAGGACAGTCCTTAGACAGCTCTTCCATATCAACAGGAGCAGACGCAGAAGGGAATACCATAGACGGTAATGGTCAGAAAGGACAAATCGCTAATTTAGAGGAGGGCAGTGGAAAATCTGGATTTTAAGCTAATTTTACACTAAATAAATATTTATAATACCTCTATAAGAAAACATTTATAGAGGTATTTTTTATATGGTATTTAACCTAGAATTATTAACACAAGAATTTATACAGCCTGAAGAACCGAAAGAAGAGGTTGTAGAAGCTCCTGAAGTCGTAGAGGAAATTGAAGAAGAAGTAGTAGTTCCCGTAAAAGAAGCACCAGTTCAAAGGTATGAGGAAGCTAAAAAGGACGCAATAGAATATCTCTTAGGAGAAGTTGCGGATTCAGATAGAGAAATGTTAGAAGGTGAAGACTTCGCAGATTTACGTGGAGTGGTTCAAAAGCTATTAGATGAGAATACATCTCTAAGGAATGAATATGAGAATATTCCAGCAGTCGCAAACAATAGAATAAGTAAGAAAGCAATAGATTTATATACTGAGAATCAAGTAGAGTGGGAAGATGAGTTTATGGATCTCTTAGGAGATGAACTAACAAACTCCAAGTTAGGGAAGAAAAAAGGAGCAGAGTTTACTGAATACACAATGAACACTGTGAATGAATATATGGTTAAGAGAATCAAAGCAGGTAAAAAAGTATCTAATCCACTATTAGCAGTTCAATCCTTACTGAAGAAGAAACTAAGAGAATTAGCTAAACCTAAAGAGGAGGCTAAAGTAGAACCTAAAGCTGAGGCACCAACTCCAAAAGTTGTAGATACTAAAAAATTAGCATCTTTGTCAACTTCTGAGAGACAACCCGAGGTAGATCCAAGAATGTATAACAGGGGTATGACACCCGCACAAGTGCGAATGACCAACAAGATGAACAAACTAATATCTTAAATATAAACTAGGGGTTTCTGAAAGGAGACCCTTTTTTTATTAGATGTTTATAATAAAGAAGTATAGCTAATAACTTAACTTTTATAAAGGATAAACCAAAATGGATTTTGACAAAAACAATTTATTTATTCAATCCGATAGCTTGGAATTTGGTAACTCGTCAGTCCAAACCAATGCTAATCGTCTTGAAGGCAGAACTTCCATGTACAGACCCAATCTCCCGCTATTTGCGGAATTGATGCTGTTAGGAAGAACACCGAAAGAAATACAAGCTGCTGGATATATTTCAAGCAGAGAAGAAGCAATATCTCAGTGGGGGATAAACTTCGTAGACCTACCTGGAACAAGTATCTGGGAGAAAAGAGGTCCAGGACATATTTATACATTACCTAAAGGTTCATTCAACTTCACCACATATGAAGATGAAATGCCTGAAAGCAACAAGTTCGTAAAAGGAACCGCAAATGCTACCATATCTGGAGCAATAATAACTTTAACCCTTTCTTCTACCGAAGTTCAAGGAATGGAGCCTATTAGATACTTCAACGTTGATGACATCATCGTAAATAATACATTTGAAGATTTAAGCGTACAAGGTAGAATCACTGAAGTGGATGTTGCAGCACATACGATAACATTCGTAAATCACGGTGGTAGTGCATTCACAGCAGTTACAGATTTCGTAACAGCAGCAGACGCAGCAGACAATCTTGAAATAGTTGGATCAGCAGCAGACTTGAGAAACGGAACAAGAGCATCCGCAAAAACCTCAAGACCTTACAGAACTAGTGCAGTTGCTAAGAACTATAATATTCAAGTTTTCCAAGATATGTGGGAAGAGAATAATGCTTTTGATGGTCCGCTAAGACACATGGGCAGTCAGGATAGACCTATTGCTTATCGTAGCAAAATGGAATGTATTACATCTCATTTAAATAAAATATCCCGTTCTATGTTGACAGGTATCGCAACTGATGTAACCTCAACTTCTGATAGACAAACATTTGGTGGATTAAACTCTACAATTACTACCAACGTAACTACCTTGACACAAGGAAGATTAAGTCTAACTGATATTGATGAAGTATTAATGGGTCAAATTGGTCCTACTTTCTCAAGCAGAAGATTACACGGATACTGTTCATTACCTACTATGAGTATAATTGAAACCCTATTTAATAGTTTAGGTTCAGATACTTTAGGTTCGTTCCAGCGTATTAGTACTGGATTCTATGGAATGCCTATCGGAGTTATCCGTTACAGAAACTTCGAAATCCACTTGATGCCTTGTGCAGACTTCACAAATCAAGGTGCTAGAACATTCCCAGATCCTACTGCAGTTGGTTCTGCATTCGCTAACAGCCTCTACTTGGTAGACCCTGAAGCAATCTATATGACTGCTGGTAATCACCAAGAACAGGGAGAAATGTTCTTCCATATCAATGAGAATCTTGCTAACAAAGAAGATAAACTCTATTTTGAAAGACATACAATCAACACATGGTTAGGATTCGCTCTTACTCATGAGAAAACATCAGCGGTTATTCATAACATCAAGTATGCAAATCTAAACGGTTAAGAACCCCATAGACAGCATAAAAAAGAAACAAGGAGGCTAACACCCTCCTTTTTTTTTGTTATAAAATACAATAAATGTTATTTTAAAGGTGCGAAGTTGTTTCATGCATTAATTATAATTAATGTTATTAATATACCTAAATGTGGAATAGTAATTATAATACTGTAAAACAGCCCTAATTTTAAAGAGGAAATAATATGACTGATAAATATGTAAAAAGACTAATAGAAGACTATCTAAATAATAAGAGTTTCTATAATAAAGAGAATTCGAACAATGATGTAAACTACCCATCCATGCGTAGTTATCTAAGCCAATCAATAATGGCTAAATACGCACTTGATGAAATATATACTAAAGAGCTAGCAGAAGCACATAAAACTGGGGCTATACACATACATGACTTAGGGAACGCAATAGCTGGATACTGTGGAGGATTCTCCCTAAGAGATTTACTCTTAGAAGGTTTCAATGGGATAGAAGGCAGAGTAAGTTCTGGACCGCCTAAACACCTAAGAACTGCAGTAATCCAAATGGTGAACTTCCTTGGCACCGTCCAAATGGAAGTATCTGGAGCAGTAGCGTTCAACAGCGTAGATTCTTTTCTCGCACCATATGTTAGAAAACTGATAGATGCGGAAGGAAGGGAGAATGGGTATGCTTATATTTGTGAAATCCACGATACAGTATATGCAGAAGTAAAGCAATGTATGCAGGAACTCATCCATGGATTGAATATACCAAGTAGAGCAGGAGAGATTCCTTTCTCAAATATGTCCTTTGATTGGACAATATCAGAAGAGCTAAGAAACCAAAACCCCATAATAGATGGAGTCGTCCAAGACTATATATATGGTGATTTACTAACTGAAATGGGAATGATAAATAGAGCATTCATAGAAGTTATGACTGAGGGTGATTCAGATGGTAGGAACTTTGGATTCCCGATACCAACCTATTTCATGACTAAAGAGTTTGACTATGAAACAGAGAATGCTAAGTTATTATTTGAACTAACTGGCAAATATGGTACTCCTTACTTCTCTAACTTTACCAACTCAGACCTAGATCCAACGGACATCAGAAGCATGTGTTGCCGCCTATCCTTAGATTTGAAGGAACTTAGAAAGAGTGGAGGAATCTTTAATTCTTTTGATTCTACTGGCAGTATTGGAGTAGTTACTATAAACCTCCCCCAAATTGCTATGAATGCCTCCACAATGGATGAATTTTACGATAGGCTATATGTTGTCCTAAATCAATGTAAAGATGCCTTAGAATTGAAGAGAATAGAGATAGATAAAGTATTCGACATGGGAATGTTCCCATATTTGAAAAGATGGTTACCTCACAAGTTCAATAGACATTTCTCAACTATCGGAATCAATGGAATGGCAGAAGCTATGGACTTCTTAGATGATTTAGACCCTGAATTAGTATTGGATTACATCTTACGGGTAATCGGAACTTTTCAATTAGAGACTGGACATTTGTATAACTTTGAAGAGACTCCCGCAGAAGGAGCTTGTTACAGATTCGCCAAGATAGATAATAAGGGATATGACTTCTATACACAAGGTGCTAAACTACCTTTCGACCATACTGATGACCTATTCGAGAAGTTAGAATACGAAGAGCCTCTCTTACAGAAGTACACTGGAGGTTCAGTAGCACATATATTCGTAGGTGAAGCACTAACTGGGAAAATGGTAAAGGCACTTCTAAAATCAGTACTAACTGGATATAAAGTTCCTTATTACACAATATCACCAACATTCTCAGTCTGTAAGACACACGGATATATAGTAGGAGAGAAGTATGAATGTCCTACATGTTACGAAGAAACTGAAGTATATAAACGAATCGTTGGATACTACTCACCAGTCAAAAGATGGAATCCTGCTAAAGTAGCAGAAGGTAAAATACGAACTATGTTCAACACTGATAACATCTGAAAAATGTCAGACATAAAATAATTATAATACCTCTATAAGAAAACATTTATAGAGGTATTTTTTATATGATAAACTTAGTAAAGATAGTCGGAACTCAGAAACAATATACTTGTGTCAAACTGGGTGATGATTCAAAGGTAATTAATAGAAAGAGAATCAGAAGCACTGCATTTCCTCAAGCATTCTTAAATCTATTAAGAGCACCCGCAGTATCAGTAGCACAAGAAAATAAGATTGCTAAAGGTCTCAAAACAGTTGATGAAGTAAATGAAGAGATACTTGATTTTGGATATTTAGATTTTTTAAATAGACCCCTAGATACTTTAGGAATAATGGATTCTAATTTAAGAGGTGAAGTCAAAGTATGTACATTGATAAATGACTCCAACAAAGTCAGCAATTTAGAATTTTTAGAAGGTATCAATTTCTTATTCAATAAACTAAGAGATCCTGTATATTTTGATAGAGAAACAAAAATATATCTCATACGTAAAGGAACTACATTACCAAGAGTAATGACAAAACCATTAACCTTAGAAGATTTTGAAGAGGTAGGAGAATGAGTTTAGTATCAGCTGAAATATTAGCGGAGATACGAGTAGTTTGTGGGGACTTAGCAGACCAATTCAACTCTACCGCAGACCTGAAGCTCCCATACGAGTTAGAAAATACCCTGTTGTTCCTAACCTCTCAAAACATTTTCTACTGGAATGTTAGAGAGTCTGGAGCACTCCCACATTCTTCTGGAGTAATAACAGTTCCATCCAATATGGGTAAAGTGTTACAAATAATAGATAGTAATAATAATGAAAGCTATTACATCGCTACTTATGAAGAATTTTATATGAAAAAGCGTAATCCAGTTAGAGAGATAACATATAGTAGTTCAACTCCAGTACCATACCTAATAACAACCTCAACAACCACGGGAGAAGAGCAAATAGAATTAGGAACATTTGAGAATACTGACGCAGATAGAGAATTCTATATTACTTATTCAGAATACACAAACCTCATAACACCTTGGATTCCAGAGAGATTAAGACCATTTATAGTGTCATTTACGGCTGCTAACTTCCTAACTAAGATAGATAGTCCAGACGCTAATCTAATCCAAGCACATGTAGGCATAGCACGGAGTTCTCTAATCCAAGAGAAGGATTTCAGCAGAAACCGAGCTGTCAATAGATTCCAGTCCAATATGGCTATAAGTGGTAATAGAAAAATCACGCTAGGTGATATTAATTTATAAAATTATAATACCATTTTAGACAACTAATTAACAATACATAATAGGAGATTTCAATGTTATGTCTATTTCAAAAGCAAAACAAATAATAAACCTAGGTTCAGGTCAAAGAGCACCTAGAGCTCAAGATACTACACACAACAGAGGCACTCGCTCTTTTGCATCATTCCAGTTCACAGGAGTAGACTATGCGTTAGCTACTGCTTTAAATGGTTTAGGAGCATTAGACGCAGACGCTGCTGGTGGTAGTGATTTCGCTATAATCACTGGAGTAAATACCATATTCACATCAGATGTTCATGGAGTTGGACAGGGTGGAGCAGTCAAGATTGATAATATTTCAATATTAACAAATGAAGCATTAACAATCGCAGGAGACACAATACAGATAGCTGCACTTAGAAAACAAGCAGAATACGCAAACCCCATATCTACTGGAGCAACCGTAACTATCGACAGTATAGTTTATGATGTAGAAGTGGTTTCTGGATTAATCGCAACTGACGCAGCCATCACAAGACTCATAGCTAACGCAAAGATAGATGATGCTGGATTATTTTTACAAGGTGGGGATAAACTAGTACTCTTTACAAGTGGTTTAGTAACAGAAGACATCAGTAATGTAATAACTATCAACATATGTTATACAAAAATGGTACCTGGTGGTCGTCTCACAGGAGAAGGTGATCTCGTAAAGAACTAAGATTTAATTAGCCTTAGAGAAATCTAGGGCTATTTTTTTGACCATTTATATATTTTGTTATAAATATCCAAACCGTGGAATATTAATAGTATGACTATTAAAACTAAAAAATGTCCAAAGGGGTATGAGGTAGATCACATCATATCTTTCAGGAATGGAGGATTACACTGTTTATTCAACCTACAATACCTGACCCCTATGGAAAATAAACATAAAGGTAATCGTGATTTATAATACAAAACTATAGGGAGAAAATAATATGAATTATTATAGTAAAAAAATAGTTAGAGATACTAGAGACGCAGGAAGATCAGTAATAGTAATATCTAAAGTAACAGACTGGGTAGATGCACCTAATACTTCACCAGACTTAGTAGATAATGTAATTCTAACCAGAGTTCCATATGTTACAGATCTCGCAGACGCAACCAGTAGACTGATATACTGTAGCGAAGGAACCACCATCTTGATTAGACTCAAGTATGATGATGGAGTAACAGGAGTTACAGATCCAATCATCCAAGTATTGGGGATAGACGCTTTAGGTAATTTCCATTGGTTGATAAATAACACTTCAGCATCCAAGACAGCCACATTAGCCACTGCTGTAGATGAAGACGTTCTTGACGGAACCTATCAATATACTGAAGTAGGTGGAGACCAAATCTTCGATTTACAAGGGTGTTCACAATGTATAATATTCTCACAGACTGCATTCGCAGGAACTGGAGACGTAACAACTTCAGCTTATCAATATAAAATAACATAAGGAGAAACCATGACGCAGCCAAACCACGGAGCATCAAGAAATAGAGACTACTTCTGGGGAGATCCATTTGGAAGACAACAATATGGATTCTCCATGTCTGCTGCACAGTGGAATGTCGCACGTAATTACTATGGTTTCCAATTCTGGACACCCCCAACAACTCCAGTTCCAATAATACATTATGATATGTCCGACACGGATACTTGGGTTAGAGGGGACTTCGGTAGAGTAAATCCTCTATTAAATAAAGGCTCTTTGGGAGCTACTGGAAATGGAGGACAAACAGTAGAAAATGATCAACCAAGAGTGGACGTAGTTCATCAAAACAGCTTAGATACTATGAGGTATGATAGTGAATTCTATAATATAAATACAATAACAGGACTAAGTAAATACACTGTTATACACGTAACTAGGAGATTATATACTAACGATAGAGTAACTGCGTTTAGTAATACAACAAACACTTCACAAATGACTGATTATTATGATTACGATGAAAAAGGTAAAATATATAAAGATGCTTCAAATTATATAATATTCGGAACTCCGTGGGTAACTAGAAATTTCCAATCATTCGAGATAATGGTTACTAGATTTGACTTAGCAGAAGGAGTATATAATATGTATATAGCTGGGGAATCTCTAGGAACTCCAACCATAACTGGAACTATGTCAGCCCTAGATATAAATGCTGTAGGGTGGGGACTCACTAGTAATTTATGTGAGATGTATTCAGGAGAACTACATCTATATAATTCATATGTATCAAATATATATATAAATGAAATATGTACAGCTCTAGCTACAAAATGGGATGTACCTTGGATTAATATTTAAGCTTTTATAATACATATTTATAGGAGATAAATTTATGAATTTAAGAAGAAACCCAGGTGCTGGAATGCCTCAAATAGTATTCAAGGATATTCCAGAGGCTAAACTAAAAGACATAATATCAAAATATGCACAGATGAATCCAACCGAACAGGATCTCTTCGATGCTGTATATGGTAAAAAACTTAAGAAATTACTTAAGAAATATAAGAATAAATTAATAAAGGAATTTAATAAAGTAAATTCAGATATTAACTCAGATATAAATTATTTATACGAGAAATTAACTAAACAGTCTGAAATAAACAAAGAGCTAAGAATCAAATCTACTGACAATGTCAATCATTGCTTGCGTATAGAGAAACAAGCTATAAAAGATAACACCGCAAATTACAAACAATTATCAGACTTGATAGGCGTATACTTTTCTGGAGTGAATGAAAGACTAAAAGAATTGGAGAACAAAGAAGACCCAACTCTTTTAGAGATATTCAAATTATTCTTAACAGTTTTATTAAATAAATTTAAGGGAATATAATATGACATTCAGAAGACATTTCACAGGATACGATGCTGGTTTCTCCCCAATGGGAGGAGGCAGTAGTTATACTGAAGTCGCAAACTACGCTTCTCTTCCATCCGCAGCAGCCAACGCTGGAGTAGTTATGGTAGTTACTACCGCTACTGGAGTTTGGATGGTAAATCGTAGAGAGGCAGGTATGTATCGTTCAGATGGAGTAAGCTGGACTCGTCTAGGTAATTGGACACAAGCATTCAATAATAATAACTTTGAGATATTTGATGGTTCGGACAGCACTAAAATAGCTAAGTTCAATACATCAAATATATCCAACCTAACTACGAGAACATATACATTACCTGATGCTAATGGAACACTCGCACTGAATTCACAGTTGAACCACGATACAATCGCAAATACCCATAATATGACAACAGATATGGATGTGAATGGTTTAACTGTGATAGCTGCGGTAGATGGTGCTGCTGATTATATACCGATATATGATACCAATGTAGGTATTCTCCGTAAGGTGTTAGCAGAAGATTTAGGTGGGGGTGGTGGTAGTAGTGGTGACCCTGACCGTGGAATAAGATATACTATAATGATGGAGGTTTAATAATGGCAACATTTACAGAAAAGAATTTAGCTAGACAAGCGATAAACAACACAGGAGAGACAATATACACGGTGCCTGCTTCAACTGTTGGAATTGTGAAGGATATACATATATGTAACAATTCAACAACAGACTGTTACGTAACCCTCTGGTTAGTCCCGAATGGAGCATCCAAGACCAATGAGAACATATTCTTTTATCAGTGGGAAGTCCCCGCAAAGGATTTCATACACTGGACAGGTTATCAAATACTGGAGACACCAGGGGATACCATACAAGCCTTATCAGAAACAACAGACCAAATAACACTAACCATATCAGGAGCGGAGATAACATAATGAGTATTATAATAGATAAAGCAGTAGTCGTAGAATTAGTAGAGGCTATGGTTTTGGAATTTCCAACTATGACAGGAGTGAAGGTAGATGATGTATTCATAATGCTATGTGCACAACAAGACAATGCTGGGTTTACCCTCGTAGACGATACAGGCTGGGTAGAAATCACAGACGCAGGTTATAACCTCTCAGGAAGGATGGAACATAAAGTATATTACAAAATCGTAACTGCTGATGATGAAGTACCTACGACTATAGATAAAACAGATACTGATGATTTACGGATAGTTCTATTAGCTATACGAGGATTAGATCTTACGACTCCCTTCGAATCTGCGACATATAATTCTGGACAATCCACAGTAGCCACCAGCCCTACCGTAACTTCAACACAAACAAACCAAATAGCTCTAACTTTCACAAGTTCAGATGGTGCAAATCTGACAGAACCTCCTAGACAAATAATATACCAAGATGACGATAGTTCATTCAGTTTGGAAGTTATGGATGTTGAAACAAATACAGCGTTTACTTTAGATCTCGCATCAAAACACTATTGGATTTCCTCTGCTTTTATTCTAAAGAGAGCAGTAGCGGATACCACACTACCTATAATTATAAACCCTACATCACCTATTTCTTTATTCAGTGGAATCACACACAATAATTCTGACTGGAGAGACATCGTATATGCAGACGGTAAACATGTACACACTGATGACGCTCCTATTGTCCACTCAGTAGACATTTCAAAATGCTACGCAAATGGATATGTCATGAGATGTGATAATTTCTCAGCAGACTTCACAGAAGGTAATGCCGTAACTTGGGCAGGCGGAGGAGCGGGGATTATATCAACTATAGATTATGACACCGCTACTCGTAAATTTATAACAATCAGAAGTTGGACAGGTACTTTACCTGCTAATGATGAAGTATGTACTGAAACAAGCACAGGCAATACTTGTCAAAGATATACTTCAAACCCCATAGTATTATACTCTGATGAGTTTGAATTCCCCACAGATATAAAATATAACACTTCCTGTTATGTAACAGGGATGACTGCTTTAGGGGTATCAGACGGTTTTTACTTTGTAGCTGCACCTACGTCTACAACAAGAAATAATAACATTTGGGGACACTATCGAAGATTGTATAGCGATGCGGATGCAGTACTAAATGGAACTTTACAATCTCTAACCCCCGATGTAACAGGAACTGCTACATTTACGGAATCTAAAATGACAGTGAGAGATTATGACGATTCAGATGCGGAGAATGATTATGCATCCTTAGGTGTTAATGGACAATATGGACACGATTCAAACGTAACTGGGAATAATAGAACATTCACAACTCCTATAGATATGAGTACCTTACTCTTAGGAATATACTTCAAACCTTACAGTGCTACACAAACAAAAGAAACATTCTTATGGGTTTGCGATTCCTCAGAGAATTGGATGACTTGGAGATTGAAAAATGGATTTCCAGATATAAATACTGTTTTCACGGTATTGGATTTAAAATGTATTGATAATATCGCAGCACAACACGGAACACTAGATACTACAGATATAAAACATTATGCTTTATTATTCACCAATTACAAAACTACTAATAGATATGGTATGAAAACTTATAATATCTATGAATTAAAAACTGTGGAGTATTCAGGTGGGACAGAAGATATGCCGTTATCTCCTAAACAGATGAAACTGTGGACAGGGAACAACAAAAGAGAAGATGGAGGTATATTTTCAGAAAGTATCGTAAGTCTCGTAGACTCTCAGTATCTTTTCAGAGTTCCTTTTAGTTTAGGTACTGGAGTTTTCAATTCTATAAACACCGCAGTAGCATATCCCGCTGTCGCAGATAATAATACTATATTTGACTTCTATGTAGCTGACAACTCAATGGAACTCGTAATTAATGGGATAGAAGGTGATTGGAAATCGAATCTAATAACTTCAGATGCACTCCTGAAGTTCAAAAGCACAGATGATGATCTTGACTATACGGGAACCATTTTTATCAAAATAACATTAGAAATGGAAGACGGTAAGACTTATGACCAAATCACAGTGAAACAAGGAGGTCAAGTATACAAAGGTACAGCGAATATAACAAATAGTGTGATAGCTGAGTCAATAGACACGAATGGAGCGGTACTATGGGATCTCACTGCCGCAGGGACTATATCAAATACTAAGTTCGACAGCAACACATATGATATAGAAATTTCAGGAGTGGGAGACATTACTTTTGATAATATCACCTTTACAAACAATATAACTAAAAATCTAAATATAACAGCCACCACAGGGACTATAAACATAACCATTGATGGAGGAGGAGACACACCTACCTATGATACTGCTGGAGCTACTGTAAACATAATAGCTCCTAATCTACAAGTAGAAGTAACAGGAATCTCCGCAGGTTCTCGATTGAGAGTATATAATGAAACTAGTTCTACTGAAATAGCCAACGAAGTAGTAGCTGGAACAGAGTGGTCATTAGAGTATTCAGAAGGTGGAGACTTCACAACGGGGGACTATGTTAGATTTTATATAACTAAGATTGACAAATTAGAATACTCAACACTAGCAGTAGCCTCTTCCGCATCCTGGGCAGTGTTAGCTGAACAAGTAACAGATACAATATATACTGCGAATGGTATAGACGGTTCTACTGTTGTAGAATGTACCGCAGACTTCCCGAATGTTCAGATAGATTTGAGTGATGCAGATGGTAAAACCACCATACAAAGAATATATGCTTGGTGGAAATACAACTTGACCACAGAAGACGGTATCGCAGACTGGTTCGGAGGTTTGATTGCGATAGACGAACTAAACTATAAAGTAGTTACGGCTATCCTGGATTTACACTTCCAGAATACCATAGTTACTCCCTGCTTCATAGAGGGTGGTTACATCTATAGAGATGACATCACTACCATACTAGACGCAGGAACTGGACCAATACAGTTAGATCCGCTCAAAGCGTATATCGCACCTGATGTTACCAGAGTCGCAATCTCTTTAGCATTCAGTAAAGGTGTATACATTGATGTCGATCACGGAACTTCTGGAACCGAATATCCAAAAGGCACCGTAGGTGATGCTGTAAATAATCTAACAGATGCTTTAGCGATCGCCGCAAATAACAATATCAATAATATAAACCTCGCAGGGACTCTAACCCTAGATCAAAATGTATCAGGTTACAAATTTATATCTTGGAGAAGAGGTGCTGTAAATGTTAATGGTTATTTATGTATGAACTCTAAATTTATAGATTGTAAACTGTATGGAACATTAGCCGTAGGTACTCGTGTAATGTGTACTGGTTGTAGACTTGATGATTTACAGAATATAAATGGAATTTTTGAGAGCTGTTACTTCCTAACTACCACACCTCTAGTAATAAACGCAGGAGCAGAATTGTTGTTTGATAATTGTAGGAGTAGTGTACCAGGTTCAGACTCTCCAGCCTTAGATTATACAAACGGGAATATCAGAGTCAGCATCCGTGCATACAGTGGAGGTTTAAAATTCATAAACTCAACTCATGTAGATAATGTAACTACAGTAGAATATATCGCAGGTAAATTCAATTTTGATAATACAAATACCGCAGGTAGTTTTTCAGTTAGAGGTAGTGTGGATATGTCAAATGTGGATGAGTCAGGAGGAGCTACTATAATAAAAACAGGATACAATGCTATGGATGTGTCCTTGGACAAACTAAGACACCGCAAAGTGTAATAATAAAATAAAGTTTATAATACATATTTATAAGGAGACAACTATTATGGGACTATTGGACAGTATATTTGGAGGGGGAGGAAGTAGCACACCTGAAGTGAAGATGCCCGCTGCTGACCCCAGAGTAACCGCAGCTAAGAATCAAATGTTTGCGACTCAACAAGCACAAGCTGGAGAAGAGAGATATTATAGAGGAAAGACAAGAGATCTATTTGGTGAGTTAGGAAAAGCACCAGAGTTAGGAGAAT
>Ga0190283_1000273_pt1 | contig 28053 bp, 23 predicted proteins | sample 48691801_MG_FD_161669 | JGI IMG/M metagenome (GOLD analysis project Ga0190283, IMG submission 161669) | Hydrothermal vent microbial mat bacterial communities from Southern Trench, Guaymas Basin, Mexico - 4869-18-0-1_MG | ecosystem: Environmental > Aquatic > Marine > Hydrothermal vents >...
GAGCCATTCGTCGATCGACTGAATCCAGGCTCCACGGTGCTCGACATCGGCGCGGGACAGGGCCGCAACACCAGGTTACTCGCTGAAAGAGGCTTGACTGTACACGCCCTGGAGCCATCGGGTGTGGCAGCGGCGATGCTCAAAGGTCTGGCGGAGAAGCGACAACTGAAATTGGAGGTGTTCGCAACCACCTTCGAGCGCTTCGAGCCTCCCGTCGAGAGTTATGCCGGGATTCTGGTCTTCGGTCTCATACCCGACCTCGAATGGGCAGCGATTCATCGATTGCTGGAAAAGATCGACCTGTGGAGCGAAGCTGGAACCATCCTTTGGATCACAGGCTTTACGACGAGGGATCCAAGTTACGCGTCTCAGAAGGCCGGTTGGTCGACGGTTGGGCCTAACTCGTACCGGAGTCCTGAAGGCCGGATGCGAACCTACCTCGAGCCAAAGCAGATTCTGGAGCTGTTCGAGCGTTATTCGGCGCTCCATCACTGGGAGGGCTTGGGCCCCGAACACCGTCACGGTGATAGCCCGCCGGAACGTCACAGCATGTTCGAGGTTGTGCTGTTACGCTGATTTGCTTCGCAAAAAAATCCCGGATAAATTTACGGTCATCACTGCAAACGGTCAGGGACATTGCTGCACGGCAGTGTCCCTGACCGTTATCGAGGATGGTTAACGGCGCGCTTTCCGGCCAAACACCTGTGATCAGTGCGTTACCTGGAAATCGTCGGTCGAGTGATGGTCGATCGTGGGATAGGGGCCGATATTGGACTCATAGATATAAGATCCCACGGGAGCCCAGGCAGGGACATTCCGTACGATGACCCCGCTCAAGTTATCCATGGCCGGAATGGAGATCGTGGAAGGGCCGACGAGCCAGTTCCCGCCGAAGGGATACCAGGAGCCGTTAGGCAGTTGCACGCGGGTGAAGACATCCGTGACGACTGTCGAGGCGCTCTGGTTGGTGGCGGTCAATCTGACTTTCAGGGATCCGGGCGCCTGAATGGATGGGTTCAGCACTTCTGTTTTGATGACGTACACGTCGTTGTAACCCGTCGCCGCGTAGATGATCGATCCGGAAATAATAAACCCGCCATCCGAGGTGGCCTGTATACAAGTCGCAACTTCTTTATCGTTTATTGTTCCAAAGTGTTTGTTCCACTCCTCGTTGCCATCGGCATCGGTTTTGACGAGATAGACATCCCATTTATAGGCACCCGCCCCCGGGGGGATCATCTGCCCTGCGATCATGAAACCGCCATCAACAGTCTGTGCGACGGAGTTGCCGTATTCATAATCAGCTCCCCCGTAGGTCTCGGACCAGAGCATGGCGGGCTGAGCCGCGACATAACACGGCACCATCAGGACAGCGAACAGGAAAATCGCGCCGGTAAACACCGGATTGCTTTTCATTATTTCTCCTCCATTTTGAAAAGCAGTCGATTTGAGAGTCTAAACCCGAAAACAGTTGCCCGAAAACAGTTGCCCGAAAACAGTTGATCGTCTCAGTAGCCTAACCGTGCCACTGCCCCGCTGTATTACGGTATCACGTCGAGGCTCAACGCCTGTGAGGTGTAATCGGCGCCTAGCGCGCTGGGTGTGATGAAGGCGAAGTGGAAGGTCGTTCCCACGAACGGCGCCAACTGCGACGCCGAGGGAGAGAAGACCGCCGTACCACGCCCCCGGTTGTCGAGCTGCGCTTCGAAGCCTTTGAGTGGCGGCTTGTTGACGTTGCGATAGATGATCTTGGTGACATTATCGATGTTGATCGGGATCGTTACCGGGCCGTAGGGCGTGCCGGGGACCGTGCCGGAGGTCGTGCCGAGGACCAGGTACATCCGTCCCCAGCGGGCATGGCCGGCGTCGAGCGTCATCGTGGTTGGAACCGGCGCCGAGGCCGAAACCGTGTCCTGGCTGCTTTGAAAGGCCAGCTCGACCTTGCTCATGTAGACATCGGCATCGGTTCCGCTGCGCGTGTCGGTCCAGAAGGGATAACTGGCATTGTCTGTGGCGGCCATACCGTTGTAGTCGCCGATGAAGAGCCCGCCGAAGCCATCGTCATAGGGGTCGAAGGACTGATCGGTCACGCGGATCGAGGGACCGAAGCTCGATCCACCATCGTGGGAGCGGGCCAGGGTCACATCGATCAAGCCGGCCGAGCCGTAGATGTTGTCGTAGTACATCACATCGACGGCGCCGCCCTCGGTGACCGTGACAAAGGGGAAGAACTGCAGCCTGCCGTTGCCCACGGCGTCGTCGTTGACCCGTATCGGTTGGGTCCAGGTGAGACCGTGGTCATCGGAAGAAGCCAGGTAGATGTCGGCATCGCCGTTGCGCTCATCGTTCCACACGCAGTAGAGGCGGCCCTGGTACTGCTCGTACGTGCGATCCACGGCGATGTACGGAAAGGAGTTGCCGCGGAAGGCGAATCCGGGCAGAGGGTAGCTCACCGAGGTGGTGCTAGCCACCTCGAGGTCGTTGCCGAAGGTGACGCCACCGTCGAAGGATCGGTCGATGAGGATGCGGTCGAAGTAATAGTCTTTCCACACCAGGTAGACCTCGCCGTCGCGCCCGACGGCCGGCATCGAGCCCTGGTTGGAGTCGGTATCGCTGATCTCAAGCGGTGTGGAGAAGTTTGATCCGCCATCGGTGGAGCGGGAGATGTAGATCGGGGAGCGGGAGTAGAAATCGGTGAACGTCGTCCAGGAGAGGTAGATATTGCCGCTGTAGGCGCTTGTTGTCGTATCGCAGGCGATGAGCTCCTTGTCATCGAACTCGTCGGGAAGCGATGTGGACACGTTGACCGCCGCTGCCCACGTGGCGCCTCCATCGGTGGAAGTCGACACGTAGACGCCTGAGGGCGGGATCTCGTTGTCGCGCTGGAAGATGAGCTGCGCGAAATAGACGCGGTTGCCCAGACCGAATGCCACGGCCGGGTCTCCTGAGGCGTCGTAGTTGCCGGGGATCGGGAAGACTCCGTCGGTCCACGTGAGGCCGCTGTCGAAGGAGGTATACCATCCTGCTGTGGCATCGCCATTGCGATAATCGTTGGCGCCGCCTACGATGTTGTTCATGTCGAGAGGGTTCACCGCCATCCAGGTTTCGTTCTGCGGCATGCCGGACGTGTCCTGGTTGGCGCGAATGTTCGGGCCCGGCCCGCCACCGCGGGTCTCGTGGCCGGAAAGCCGCTGGATCACGACCTGTGGCGGCGGCAATTCGACTACCCCCGAGACCTTCGGACTTCTCTCGCCTTGTGCAAGCAGCGGCGTGTTGAGTACCGCGCCGAGAACCACCGAGGCGCAGAGGAGGATTGGTAATATGAGACGCATCGGATTCTCCTTCTTCGATCTGAGTGATAATACGGACTTCGATCGCGACAACATCCAGGCTTCGTAAGACTACCTATTCTATCAGAATCATGGCATCTGAAAAGAGCGTCAATATTATGCAGCGCTTGGAAAACGAGGATCAACAACTATGATCGTTATGGGGCTTCGGTTTCTGTTACTCATCGTCATTCTTGTGTATCTGGGCATCGCGATGGCCAGGCGCACGCCCTTCTTCGTTCCGAGCAAGGGCTGGCAGATCTCCCTGCCCTTTCTCTTTTTAGCGCCGCTCTGGAGCGTTGAAGGTCTGCTCACCGGGACCTTTCAGGCCGACTATCTGATGCAGGACATCTGCTTTGGGTTCATGTTCCTGATGTTCGGTTGCTCTATGGCTCTACGTCCTCCCAGTCTCAGCGTGGGCAACGTGACGCGCGAGACCGCGCTGGAGGGTGTACGCCAGAGTTTGCGGCAGATGAACATCTCCTTCGAGGAGAAGCCGCCATCCATGGGGCCGCCGATCAAGGTTTCAAAGACTGCCATTTTCAGCTCCTACTCGGTGTGGCAGTTCATTGTGAAGGAGGGAGAGTCCGCCGCGGCTTCCATCCTGGTGGGCGGGCTGTTTTCGGCTAAAATGGCCATGCTCACTTTCGTCGGGTTCGACGGGAGCCCGCGCATGGAGGAGCTGATCGCAGCGTTCGAGCGGAACGTGGCCGACAAGAAGCTGGAGAAGATCTCACCCGATTGTGTGACCGTCTTTGTTCTCCTGTGCGTTTTTCTGGTCGTCTTCGGCTTGGGATGGGGTGTGCTGCTCGGCTCGCTCTGAAGCGCGTAAGTGTATCGATCGGTGCACGCGCAGGCGATCGTTGGTGACAGTTGAGAGATGGAGACCGAGAGGTATGTCGATCCGATTCGCGAGGGGACGTCATGAGAGGGAGTCTTCCAGGCGGGCTTCCGGTCAGGCCGCGGTGATCCTGCTGGTGATCGTTGTCGTGCTCATCGGCGGCGGGATCGCCGCGTGGTTGTGGTTGCGGGACTCTGCGACGACGCACCAGCCCCGGCCGCGCAGCGTGCTGCTGGTCGTGGCCGACACGCTGAGAGCCGATCACATGGGCTGCTACGGCTTCAAGCTACCCACGAGCCCGCGCCTAGACGAGCTTGCCGGGGAGGGCATGCTCTTCAGCGATTTCAACACAGTTATTCCGGCCACGCTGCCATCCTTTTCGTCGCTGCTCACCTCGAGACAGCCGAAGGACCACGGCGCCGGCCGCAACGGTTTCCCCCTCGATGACGGCCACGCGCGGCTGAGTGAGGCGTTTCGGGATGCCGGGTTCGAGACGGCGGCGTTCGTGGCCAGCTATTGCGTCAGCGCCGAGTTCGGCATTGCCGAGGGCTTCGAGCACTTCGACGAGGAATTCACGATCGACACCGGGCTGCCGCACAACAAGCTGATCAGGAAAGCGGACAAGATCTCCGATGCGGTGATCGCCTGGCTACGGGAGCGTGACGCGGACCGGCCCTTCTTCGCGATGGTGCACTACTTCGATCCCCACTGGCCGTACGACCAGCCCGAGCCGTTCCGCACGACCTTCTGTCCCGCCGCCGCCGGCGACAGAACCCTGGGTTCGATCCAGAACGTGCTGGACGCGCGCGACTATCTAACCAAAGGAGGGGCGCCCGATCGCCGCTGCCACGATCTGCACGGCCTCTACTGTGGGTCGATCGCTTTCATGGATCAGCAGATCGGCCGGGTTCTGGACGCTGTGGAGGAACTGGGCGTCGTAGAGGAGACGCTGGTGGTCTTCACGGCGGACCACGCCGAGACGTTCTGGGAGCACGGCGACTATTTCGACCACGGTCTCTACGTGTATGACACCAACGTCCGCATCCCGCTCATCGTGCGCTGGCCGGGTGGGGTGGCGGGTGATGTAACGGTGGAGACGCCGCTGTGCACCCTGGATCTGGCGCCCACCCTGCTGGAGATGTGCGGGCTCGAGGTGCCGCCGGTGTTCGAGGGATTGAGCTTCGGCGACGTGCTGCGCGGTGGCGGCGATGTGGCGGCACTGGATCGCGCCGTTGCTGCCGGCGGGGGGGAGGGCGAGGACCACGGACGGCAGCGCCTGCTCTTCGCCGAGGCGTGCAAGCCCTACGACGTGGAGGAGGGCGCGCCGCGCCTCAATTTCAACAAGGCCAAGTCCGTGCGGAAGGGGCAATGGAAGCTGGTGAGCGTGCCCTTCATGCAGAACCGACGCGAGCTCTACGATCTGAACGCCGATCCCGCGGAGACGACCAACCTGATCCGCAATCCCGCCTATCGCCCAGTCGTGACCGCTCTTTCCGGCGAGCTCGAGCGCTGGGCGGCCACCTTCTCGGCGGGGGGGCCGACAGGCGAGATGGACGAGGAGGCCCGCAAGAAGCTGGAAGCCCTGGGGTATTGAAGTGGATCAGCAATCTCATACCGACCACTTCCAACCTCAGATACGGAAATGGTGCGGGAAGCGCCGTTGCTGGTTAACCGGCGATCCTACCGTTCCGGGAGGGCGACGTGGTGCGATCAAGCGTGGATCCGCCTGCCGATTGCTCGCCCGGCCCGGCTCGGAGGCGGGAGGGCGGAGCAATCTCATCGATTGAATAATCCCGGATCCAAATATCGATGGGGCAGGCCCCTTTGCCTGCCATTTCGAAACAACCCGATTTCGATTTCGAGACCGATGAGAACACACCACAACCCTACCCGCCAGGGGCTGGCTGAACGGGTGAACGGATTGCTACGGCACCGTATCTGGCACCGTATTTCAGTTGGCGTAGATATCCTTGTGCATAGCCCGCAAGGTCTTCTCCACGCGCTCGTCCGCGGGGAGCTCGGAGAGATAGCGGGCCAGATCCTCGTCCCTTTCGGAGCGCAGCTTGCGGACCACGTAATCGATCATGGAGGTCGGGAAGATGCCGTCTTTCTCGTAGAGCCCGCGCTCCTTCTCGAGCAGCGCGGCGCACTGGGAACAGTTGGCCGGCAGGGCGGAGAGGTAGGTGTATTTCTCGGGGTCCTGGAAGATGTTGCCCTCCACATAGTACTTCGTGGCCAGCTCCTCCATACCTGGTTCGGTGAGCCCGGAGCGCGCCGCCAGCGTCAGGCCGGCGAGCAGCATGTGCACGAGGGCCGAGCCGTCGGGGGAGCGGAACTCCACGGTCTGGCGGTCCTTGGAGTCCTCGAACGGTGTGCGCTCACAGGGGTTGACCTTCATGGCCAGGTTGCGGCCCTTGATCCAGCCGAGGGGCACGCGGATGAGAGCGCTGCGGTTCATGTCGCTCCAGCAGATTTTGGTGGGGGCCTCATGGTTCGGTACGAGGCGTAGAAAGGACGAGGCCACGGTGTTGCCGAACGCCGAGAGCGACGGGGCGTAGCGCGAAAGCCCTCCGATCAGCTTGTTGGCCGTCGCCGAGAGCTTGCCGTTCTCGATCATCATGTTCTTGCCGTCCTTGACGATCTCCATGTGGAAGTGGAAGCCGTTGCCGGCCGCGCCCTCGTTCAACTTGGGGGCGAAGGTCGCCAGCATGCCGTGACGAAGGGCTACGGTGCGGATGATCCAGCGGGCCACGGCAATCATATCGGCCATCTTCTCCACCGGCGCGGGCAGGAACTCGATCTCGTGCTGCTCGGCGCGCCGGCCGTTGATCTCGGGGAGGTTGCTGTGGAGCTTGTGGATGTGACCAACCTCGGAGTGGGCATACTTGACCATGCCGGTGATGCGTGAGATGTGCTCGACCATCTCGTTGACCACCAAAGATGTCTTCACAAAGGGGCTCGAGGCGTGGTAGCCGGCCTGGGGCGGCACCGGGTAGAGCGACGAGGAGGGCTCGTAGACCAGGAAGAACTCCAGCTCACCCAGGGCGTGCAGCTTCATACCGGTGTCCTCATAGAACAGATCGGCAGCGCGGCTCAGGATGTTGTCGGTGGTGTGGGCCGCCAGGTCGTGGTTGCGGTCGAGATAGCGGCAGACGAAATCGAGGCTGTGCTCCTCGAAAGGATTCAAAAAGGCCGTGGAATAGACCGGTACCACGTACAGATCGGAGAGCGACGTGTCCACGAGCCCCTTGAACAGGGACGATCCATCCACACGCTCACCCTCGGCCAGGATACGTTCTGCCTGGAGACGCGTGGTGAAGGGCAGCTTGAGCTCTTTCAGCTTGCCGTCCAGTGCGGTGTAGTGAAAAGTGAAGCGCTTGATTTCGAGCTCTTCAATGACCTTGATCAGGTCATGGCGCGTGAATTCGTCGTGTCTTTTGTCGAGAAAATTGACCAAGGGATTGGAGAGTGCCAGGCGCTTTTTCATCGTCCTTCGTCCTCTTCGTGTCAGGGAAGAAACAGCTCTTATTTGGGAAAGGGGACCACGATTTTGTCAGGAGATCGTGAGTGTTTCGATCGGCGAGGCCATGTCCGGTCTGCGCGTTCTGTAAGACCTGTTCCGGTGTCGTTCATGGCGCACACTGTCGAGTGCCGGCAAGATTACCACAGGAGCGGTCATGCGCCAATATGAATTCGAAACTCCGTCGCTGTCCGACAAAGCCCAGAAGCAGGCCAGCTCGAACTCGAGGAATTTAGCCGTCACTCTGCTGCCGGTGACGCTGCCGGCAGTGATCTTCTATGCCTATCTCGGGCGTATCTGCAAAGAAACCGAGATGAAGCAGGAGGTTCATGTCGAGTACGTGGAGACGGCGCGCGAGATCCTCGAGGATGATCCCACGTCCGAATCGACCGAGATCGAGCGCGAGACCTCGGATATCCTGCACCACTATGGCGAAATATTTTTGACCAGTCCACGGGGTCTGACGACAACCCGATGAACATCGATCGTAGAATGATGGCTAACAGGGAAATAATCAGAGTATTTGGACGACAGCATTGGTTCTAAGCGGTTTTTATAAAACTCCTTTAAAAAGTCAAATGATCGATTTTGGGGAGAGATTATCGATGAAGAAGGTCGATCGATGCAGCGTCTCTGCCTTGCTGGTCGTTGCGCTGCTGCTGTTGTGTGCGCCTGCGTCGGCGGCTATCCCGCCTTATGATCCGCTGCTCGTATCCGAAGAGTTTAAACCCGAGACGGTTGACCTCGCCGTGGATGACGAGGAAAGGGAGCGCCAGATACCCCTGCGCGTCTACCTTCCGGCGGAGGACTCTTCGGCTCCGGTGGTGCTATTCAGCCATGGATTGGGCGGATCGCGTGAAGGCTGTGCGTATCTCGGTAGGCACTGGGTGGCGCGCGGGTACGTGGCCGTGTTTCTCCAGCATCCAGGGAGCGATGCCTCCGTGTGGCAGGCTGTGCCTCCGGCGCAGAGGATCGCCGCCATGCGCGAGGTGGCGGGCGTGCAGAACTTTATGCTGCGCGTCAAAGACGTTTCCGCGGTGCTCGACCAGTTGGTTCGCTGGAACGTATCGAAGGACCATGCGCTGGCAGGACGGCTGGACCTCGAACGCGTGGGGATGTCGGGCCATTCATTCGGCGCGGTGACGACGCAGGCGGTGAGCGGTCAAGCAGGGTTTCGCGGCAGGTTTTCATTCACCGATGAGCGCATCAAAGCAGCCATCGCGTTCAGTCCCAGCAGCCCGCGGCGCGGCGATCCCGCGCAGGCTTTCGGCAGCGTGAAGATCCCATGGATGCTGATGACCGGGACCAAGGACCTCTCGATCATCGGCGACACCGACCTGGAATCCCGTCTGGCAGTGTTTCCCGCGCTGCCGGCGGGCGGCAAGTATGAGCTTGTGCTGCATCGAGCCGAGCACTCCGCGTTCGCTGATCGCGCCTTAATCGGCGACAGGGAGAAGCGCAACCCCAATCATCACAAGGTTATCCTGGCTCTGAGCACGGCATTCTGGGATGCTTGGCTGCGTGAAGACGGCGAGGCTAAAACCTGGCTCGACGGCGAAGGCCCATCCTCCGTGCTGGAAGAGAACGATCGCTGGCAGACGAAGTGCGAGGATAAATCCGAATCTCGAGAGGAAAAAGCCGACGCGGACACGGGCGCCGACACAAACGATCGGTCTCGCTGATCTCCGGCGATGAGTGGGCAGGAAAGATTGCATGATGAGATCAATTCCACGTAAGACAACTCCAAAAGTGAGAGGGGGCAAGTCACAGCGGAAAAACCGTACAGACCTCTCACCTGGCTACAAGAACCACCTGCAACACGAGCCGATCATCGATCGCTTGCGACCGGGGCCTGGATATCGTCATGTTCTCAAGAAAAGAGACATCGAGCGTTTCATCGAGCTGCTTCCCGATTGGGAGGAGCTTTCCAAGGGGCTCGATGCCGTGCTGCTCGCAGAAGGCGAACCGGACTGCTTCGGCTGGCACCACCCCGGAGTCGTGGCGATCTGCGCGTGGGATCGCGAGCTTGGCGGGACGTGGTATTCGGAATTCGTTGTTGAACATCAAGACCTGCTGGATCGACTGGGGGTTTCGTCAGAACGCTGTTCTCCAGGTACTCATTTTCTTGACTGGACCGAGGAATCTGTCAAAGGTTTTCAATTGCTGCATCTTTTCCTGCATGAGCTCGGCCATCATCACGACCGCATCACGACCCGATCCCAACGCCACGCCAGCCGCGGTGAATCTTATGCAGAGCAATATGCTCAGCGATACGCTGAAGAGATCTGGGAGAAGTATGGTGACGCCTTCGGCGTTTAGGGATTGCGCCGAAACGAGTACACCGTTTTTTCGCTCAGATTTCGCTCAGATCTGGCCGTGGCCACCCTGCCGATCCGCCTCTGGACGGGGTTAGAAATATAGCGTTATAGCGATATGGTCTAACGTATAATCAATTCCCGACCCTTGCCTGGCTGTCGGATCGCGTGATCGGAGGATAAAGCCATGATCAAAGGCGTGCATACCATGTTCTACACCTCGGAGCCTGAAGTGCTCCGGGTGTTTTTGCGGGACAAGCTCGGGTTTCCCTGTTCCGACGTGGGGGAGGGATGGCTGATCTTCGATCTGCCCGAGGCCGACATGGGTTGTCACCCCGCCGATGAGAGCGGCGTGCACGGCAAGGCGTCCGGCACGCACGACATCTCCTTCTACTGCGACGACATCGAGACGACCGTGAAGGAGCTGCAGGCGCACGGGGTGGAATTCGTCGGCGGGATCGAAGACGCCGGCTTCGGATTGGTCACCCACTTCATGATGCCCGGCGATCTGTGCGTTCAACTTTACCAGCCGTTCTATAAAAAAGGCGCGCGATCCTGATGCGCGCCCTGCGAGCGGAAGATCGCGATCGATTGTGATGGAATGAGGGTTGACTGACGACGGTACAGTAGCGGGTGGAAGGGTTTGCGCGGAGGTGAAAATCCATGTCGACCGGCGGAAGGGACCGCGTGACCGCGAGAGTCCTGGCCGCCTCATCATGCGTTCACACCTGCGTGCCCTACCTTGCCGCTTGCATGATCGCTCAGGAACTCGTGGCAAAATCGTCAGCGGTCAGGATCGCCGAGAAGTAGCCCGCATCATACACCTCTCTGTTGGGAGGCAGGGCGCTGATGAGAACCTTCTCGATTGTGGTGGACTTTGGCGCATCGAGAGCGTCGACCTTTGCCTCCACCTCGTCGATGACCTCTTGAGTCACCTGGCGGCGGTATTTCACCTCGCACAGAGTGATCACGTTGTCCGCTCGCTTGAAGACCAGATCGATCTGTGCTCCTTTGGAAATGGTCGTCTTTTTGAACCACGGACCGAATTCGAAAGCCACTCCGGAGAAACCCAACCTCTTCGCTATCACCAAGGCGTGCTGGTGGCAAAAGCTCTCGAACGCAAAGCCGAGGAATACCTCGTAGCGTTTGTCCGGCAGAGCTTGGTGGAGCGGGATACTGCCACCGCGGGCGATGCGATCGCCGAGAGGGCGTATGAACCGGAAGTAGAAGCGCAGGAAAGGGTCGGAGATCCGGTAGCGCTTCAGGCTGATCCTGTGTGGATTGTGAACCGATCCGCAAGCCTCGATGAAGCCGGCAAGCACTAGGTTTTCCAGGAACCCGCTGATCCGTCCGCCAGAGCTCAGGCGTGTATGTTTTGCGATTTCGTTTCTCGTGCCAAATCCTCGGCTTGCGAGAAACTCAACGATAGCGCGGTAATGACGGATTTTACCGAAGTGGCTGCCGAACAGTCTTTCGAACTCATCATGAAAATAAGCTCCCGGTTCGAAGCACAGGTTTTCCAGGTTCAGCCGAACCGAACGGGCGGTGTCATACATTTCCAGATATTTGGGTACGCCTCCCATGACGAGGTAGTACTCCAGTGCTTCGCGCAGGCTCCGGGTCTGGAAAAAACCGAACCTGACATCGTGGAAATCGAGCGGCCCAAGATGGACGATCTGATCAATCCGTCCGTAGAGGGCTTTTGAGCGAATGACTTTTTTGACCAGGAACGAAGAGACGGAACCGCACAGGATCAGATGAATCCCGTTTTTGTCGTGGAAATAGTTATCCCACACGTACTTGAGTTTACCAACCAGTTCGCTGCGGCCGGCTGCCATCCACTGGAATTCGTCGAAGAAGATCACGCACGGCTTGCCGGCGGTAGTGTGCTCCGCGAGGAAGATCAGGAGATCTCCCCAATCAGAAGATGATGCTAACCGGTGGGTCTCCTGTTCGGAATGGCGATACAGCGTCTTGAGAAAGTGCTTTTTCTGCTCCGCGCTGCTACCACCTTCGAGACCTTCGAAATGAAGGAGCGGGTAGTCCCGAAAGGCTTCTCTGACCAGTCGGGTTTTACCAATGCGTCGGCGCCCGTAGACGGCAGTGATCCCGGAGCGGGTTTGTTTGCTGACAACCCTCTGCAATAAATTGAGTTGCGTCTTTCGACCAACGAACGGAGTTCGAGACATTGCCTCCTCCTGACGGATAATCAGCGGCCATTTCTTGTGACAATAGTACCTTTTTGGCCGCTTTTTTGAAATCGTTTAGCGGCCATTTTTAGCCTCAAAGACATTTTTTTGGCCGTTTTTCGTGAAGGCCGCCGGCGCGATGGGCTGACGAATCGATTGCACCACAGTTCGATCGTATTATTTTGGAGAAATCCGTCGATGAGATCAGACGCCAACTCCCAACTTGACCACCCAAGCCTTTTAGGGATAGTATTTCTACGTGCTTTGCGGAAACGGCGTCGTTCGGTCCCTCACCGAGAGCCAAGGGAGCCCCTCGCCGCGTAAATCGGCTTCTTCCCGGGAACAAAAAATATATCCGGGGCAGGACGGCCCGGGGCTTGAGGAGGTGGAAGCTTTGGCGGAAGAAAGTGACCTCAGATTTCAGCGGCTGGTGGAATCGGCTCCCGACGCCATCATCATCACCGACCGCGCGGGCCGGATCAAACTGGTCAATCATCAAGCGGAGGTCGTGTTCGGCTACGATGCCGAGGAACTGCTCGGGCAGCCTCACGACATCTTGTTACCCGATCGCTATCAATCGGCCCACGAAAAACACCGGGCCGATTATCTATCTGATTCCAGCACGCGACCGATGGGAACCGGCCTCGACCTCGTTGGTCGTCGCAAGGACGGATCGGAGTTCCCCGTCGAGATCAGCCTGAGCCCTTTGGCGAGCGGCGGTCGGATCGATGTCATCAGCATCGTGCGCGACATCACGGACTACAAGCACGCCGATGAGGCGTTGCGCAGGAGCCAGAAAAGCCTGGCCAAGGCCCAGCGGATCGCCCACCTCGGCAACTGGGAGTGGGACATCACCGACAACATTCTGTGGTGGTCCGATGAGATGTACCGGATCTTCGGTGTAACACAGGATGAGTTCGGCGGGGTTTTCGAATACTTCTTCAGCAGGGTTCACAAGGAGGACAGGGACCGCGTTCAGCAAGCCGTTGACGAAGCGCTCTATGAGGGGAAGATCTACGAAGAGGAGTACCGCGTTGTCGTTTCCGGGGGTGGTATACGCTACGTCTTGGCACAGGGCGAGGTGTCTCGTGACGAGTCCGGCGCGCCTTCACGCATGGTCGGAACGGTACTGGACATCACTGAACGCAAGAAGGCCGAGCTTCTGCACCACGGACAGAACCGTGTCCTCAGACAACTTGCGGCAGGGCGTCCTCTCTTCGAGATACTCGGCGATCTCGTCTGGGTGATGGAAGTGCAAGTGGAGGGTATGCTGGGATCGGTCCTCCTTCTCGATGAAGACAGCCAAACCTTGCGGTTCGGCTCGGCACCCAGTCTGCCCGCGGCCTACAACGAAGCCATCGACGGCGTTCAGATCGGTCCGGACGTCGGATCATGTGGACGAGCGGCTTACACAAAGCGCCTCGTCGTCACCGAAGACATCGGAAAAGATCCAGCGTGGGAGGAATTCCGTTCCGTGGCGATCAGCCATGGCCTTCAAGCCTGCTGGTCCCATCCGATCATTTCTTCTGCGGGCAGAGTGCTCGGCACGTTCGCCATGTACTATCGCAAACCGCGCCGGCCGACCGGGGCGGAGCTCAAGCTGATCAGCAGCGCCGCCGACCTGGCGGCCATCGCCATCGAACGGATTCGGACCGACCGGGAGTTGACACGCCATCGTGAGGATCTCGAGAAACTGGTCGCCGAGCGCACCGAGGAGCTTACCGTGGCCCTCGAAAAGGCGCGCGAAGCGGACAAGCTCAAATCGGCCTTCCTGGCCTGCATGTCCCATGAGCTGCGAACCCCGCTCAACTCGATCATCGGTTTCACCGGAATATTGCTGAAAGGATTTCCTGGGCCGCTGAACGAGGAACAAACCCGGCAACTGGGGATGGTGCGAGGCAGCGCGCACCACCTGCTGAAACTGATCAACGATGTGCTGGACATCTCGAAGATCGAGGCCGAGCAACTCGAAGTCGCCTGGGAGCCCTTCGATCTGCGGCAGGCCGTCCAGAACGTGGCGCAGACCATCACTCCGCAGGCCGAAGAAAAAGGGCTGGCTCTCGTCATCAGAGTATCGCCGCAGGTCGGTGAGGTTGTCGGCGATCAGATGCGTTTCGAGCAGGTCGTCCTCAACCTGCTGCACAATGCCGTGAAATTCAGCTCCGAAGGCGAGGTGCGCCTGGATTGCAGGATCAGAGGCGGCGATGTCGAGATCCACGTGAAGGACGACGGCATCGGAATCGATCCCGGCGATCTCGACAAGGTCTTCGAAGCTTTCCGGCAGATCGAGACCGGGGTGTCCCGCCGCTACGAAGGCACGGGGTTGGGGCTATCGATCTGCAGGAAACTGGTCGGACTGATGGGGGGCGAGATCCATGCCAGCAGTGAAGGAATCGGTAAGGGGAGCACCTTTACCTTCATCCTGCCCGTGAAGCGAGAGAGAGGAGAGTATGAAACCGAAGATCCTGGTCATCGAAGATAACGAGCAAAACCTGTACCTGATCGATTATCTGCTGGGAAGGCACGGGTACGAAGTGATTCAGGCGCGGGATGGCCGCCGGGGGATAGCGGTGGCCGTCGAACTGCAGCCGTCATTGATCCTGCTCGATATCCAGTTGCCGGACAGGGACGGATATTCCGTCGCCCGCGAATTGAACCTCAACGCGGCTACCACCGATATCCCCATCGTGGCGGTCACATCGCATGCCATGGTGGGCGACAAGGAGCGTATCCTGGACGCCGGTTGCAAGGGTTACATCGAAAAACCGATCGATCCCGAATCGTTTGTCACGGAGATCGAAGCACACCTACCGGGCAGCGGCACGACGTAGTGAGACCCGTTGAACACCCGACGGCGACGAGCAAGATCTCCACGTGATCCGCAGCCTTCTCGAAGGATCGTAAACCGTCTTGTGGTGATCGCCTTCGACGCTGCCGTGGTGTACGCGAGATCCCTGCTCACATCCACCCGCCATGGTCATCGAAGAAACATTTCCTAAACTATTGTTTTGATTAGGAAAATACTATTTAATATATTACTAATACGAAACAAAAAGAGGAGACACGTGAATGCAGGTGTTTGAACCCGGTGACTGCGTCTACTACCTGATTACACGCGCGTCATTGGGAATGACCGAAAAGCTGCGCCACGAGCTCAAGGCTGCAGGTGTAGGCTATGTACGACCTGGCTACCTCGGTGCTCTTCTGGGACTCCACGGACGGGAAGGCCTCAAGTCCGGAGAGCTCGGACGCTATGCCGGGCTGGAGCCATCCACGATGACGAACCTCCTGGACCGCATGTGCCACAACGGGTTCGTCGTCCGCCGCGACGACCCGAAGGACCGGCGGGCGCAGCGTATCTACCTGACCGACAAGGGGCGCCAGGTCGTCGAGCCGATGATGACGGCCGTCGAACGGGCGCTGTCCCACGCGCTCGAAGGCATCAGTCGGTCCAATCAGGAGATCGTCAGGGACGCCTTGCGTCGGATTCTGAAAAACACGGGCAGGTTGGTGGACCCATGAATCGGGAAGAACGCGAGAGGATCGGCTTTATCTGCGCCTACACGCCGGTTGCGTTGATCGAAGCGGCTGGGTTCGGGCCCTATCGGATACTACCCCATGAGGGCGCGCCGGATCTGGCGGGAGCTCATCTTCACGACAATCTCTGTCCCCACGTCAAGCGCGTGCTCAACCGAGCTCTTGCCGGGGAGATTCCCGAGCTGGCGGGCACGGTTCTGATGGGGTGCTGTGATGCGGTGCGCCGGCTGGCCGATGTCTGGCGGGTGGAAGTCGCCGCGCAATCATCGGTTTTGCTCGAGCTTCCCGTGGCGGGTAGTGAGCGGTCGGTCGACTATTTTTGCCGTGAGCTACAACGATTCGCTGCGGATCTCGTTCGGTGGGGAGGACATCCGATCGCGGATGACGACCTGGAGCGCAGTCTCGACGGCTACAACGCTTTGGCGCGTGGTTTGAGCCGGCTCCAGGATAGAGCCGCCGCCGGAACCCTACCAGGGGGGCGGGCGGCGCTCCAGGAAATGCACAATCTCTCGGTCACCGTCACGTTGAGCCAGGCATTGGACGAGCTGGCGCGGATCGAGGCGCAAACCGCAACCGGAGGCTCACCGCCGAACCTAACGTCCGATGCCGATCGAGGCACCGGCCCCGCCAAGCGAGCCTCCCGAGCCGATCGAGGCACACCGGTTTATCTGGCGGGCAACGTTCTGTCCGATCCCCAAGCCTTTACGATGCTCGAAGAGTGTGGCTGCCACATCATCGCCGATGATCTGTGCACAGGTTCGAGACAACTGGAACCGATTGCATCGCAGCCCGGCGGGAACCCCTGGGAACGACTCGCCCGTGGCCTGCTTCGACGCACGCCCTGCGCGCGTGCTCTCGAGCCCGCCAAACCCGGGTATCTGGCCGAGGCGCTGGCCGGCCGTGCCCTCGATTGCGGCGCCAGGGGCGTCATCGTTCATGTGATGAAGTTCTGCGACCCCTACCTCGCCAGGCTGCCTCTGATACGCCGCAGACTCAAGCAGAATGGGCTGCCGCTGCTCGTGCTCGAAGGCGACTGTACGCTGCGGTCGATCGGCCAGCAGCGCACGCGGATCGAGGCGTTCGTTGAAATGCTGAGCCGTTGACCAAGCCCTCTCGATGTGGAACGTTTTGAGTTGGACCGTGTCATGCTGCAAGAGTATTTCGAAAAACTGATCACCGGAATCGAGACCAAGCTCGCCGAGAAGCCGGACGGGTTGATCGCGCGCAAGCGGTTCGCCCTGGAGGCCGCGCGCCTGGGCCGACGCCTGTATTCGAGCGACGGGAACGTGGCGTGGTGCGGCGTGCTCGTGCCCTTCGACCTGCTCGCAGCGATGGGGGTGACCTCCTGTTTCGTGGAGTTCATCGGTGCTCACCTGGCCCTGTCGGGACGGATCGGCCCGCTGCTCGAGGAGGCCGAGAACGACGGCCACTCCATGGACAGTTGCAGCTATCACCGGGCTGTCGCCGGAGCGACCCGCGCCGGGCTGGTTCCTGAGCCGCGTTTTCTGATCGGAACATCGACTCCCTGCGTCGGCGGCTTGGCCGCACTGGAGAATCTGGCCTGCCATTTCGGCAAGGAGCTCCACGTGATCGACATTCCGCAGCGCAACGACGAGCAAGGCATCACCTACCTCGCCGATCAGCTACGCACCATGGTCGACTTCGTGTCGGCCCACACAGGCCGCCCTCTGGATACGGAGCGCCTGAAGCGGTCGATCGACAACACCAACCGCAGCCGGGTCTTGTTGACCGAGATCTACCGCTTGGCGCGCTGCGATCCCTCCCCGGCGCGCGCATCGGATCTTGCCAGCTTTTTCGTCGTCTTTATGCTCTTCATGGGGTCCGAGGCCGGTCTCGAGGTTGCCCAGACCTATCACGATGAATTCCGACGCAAAGCAGAATCGGGCGCTGCCGAAGAGCCCAACACGCGCATCCGGCTGCTGTGGATGCAGAATCGGATCCAGTTCAAGAACCCTCTGGAGCGGCTCATCGCGGAGAAGTATGGCGCCGTTGTGGTGGTTGACGAGCTCAACGATTTCCTTTGGGAGGCGGTCGACGGCGATGATCCCTTCGTCGGTCTGGCCCGACGCACCCTGGCCAATCCGCTCACCGGTCCGATCGAGAACCGCATCCGTAATCTCCAGCGCCTTGCCCGCGAGTACAACGTGGATGGCGCCGTCAATCCGTGCCACTGGGGATGCCGCCAGGGTACCGGAGGCCGGGGCCAGATCGAAAAGGGGTTGAAGCAGATCGGAATTCCAGTCCTCAACCTGGAGGTGGATTGTCTCGATCCACGGCAGTTCTCCGAGGGCCAGTTGAGAACACGCCTCGAAGCGTTCATCGAGATGATCTCGAAACGCAAGCAGATCTCGGACGAAGGGAGAGCGTGATGTTCTTTCTCGGCCTGGACATCGGCAGCCTGACGTGCGACGCCGTCGTGATCGACTCTGAGGGGGCCGTCGTATCGTGGTGTGTCGTGCCCACGGGGGCGCGCAACACCGATGCCATCGCAGCAGCTCATCGTGGGGTCCTCGATGCTGCGAGCATCCAGTCGGACGATGTTTGCGCCGTGGTTTCCACCGGCTACGGACGCGACCGCGTTGAAAGCCGGCTTGCCGCGGTGACCGAAATCACCTGCCACGCCCGGGGCATCCAGAAACAACTACCAGGAACGGAACTGCTGATCGATGTCGGCGGCCAGGACAGCAAGGCCGTGCACCTGGATGGAGCCGGAAACGTCGTCGATTTTGCGATGAACGACAAATGCGCCGCAGGCACGGGGCGTTTTCTGGAGGCCATGGCGCGGGCGCTGGATATGGGGATCGCGGAGCTGGCTGCGCAGGATCGTCGAGCACGGCGCGAGCTCGAGATCAGCAACATGTGCACCGTATTTGCAGAGAGCGAGGTCGTTTCTCTGATCGCCGCGGGCGCCGAGGTGCCCGACATCGTGCGCGGCATTCATCGTGCCGTGGCGTCCCGCGTCCAGGTGCTCGCCAGGCGGCTGATCAAAAATGTGTCCAGTAAGCAGGTCGCGATGTCAGGAGGCGTGGCGCGCAACGGCGCGGTCGTGAAAGCATTGAGCGAGGCGCTGGAGTGCGAGGTGGCCGTACCGCGAGAGCCCGATACGGTCGGTGCGCTCGGCGCGGCGCTCATCGCGCGGGAAAAACATCTTCAACAGCGTTGAACCGTGTCACAATGCTCCGAGTTCCGACGTGTCACCCGGCACTCTTCCAAGAGGTAATCCGACAGGAGTTGGATCGACATGGATCACTCCCGGCTCGATCGGTTGAAATGGAGGGTACCTGGCAACGATGTGTATTCTGGTCTGCTACGTTCGATGCATCCCTGGCTACCCCCTCGTGTTGTGCGCCAACCGCGATGAATACTACGGCCGGCCTGCGGCCCCGCCCGGCATCCAGGGTGCGGAGGAGGACTGCGGCTGCTCCTTTCTGGCGCCTCTCGATCTGAAAGCCGGGGGCACCTGGATCGGCCTCAACTCCCGGGGCTGTGTGGCGGCGGTGACCAACAGGAGGGGAGTGCCCTTTCGCGAAGGCGCCACCTCGCGAGGGTACCTCTGCGCCCAGGCCTTGGGGCAAGGCGATGTCTCGGCGATGGTCGCGCGGGGGGAGCAGATTGCATCGGACTCGGAGCTCAACGGCTTCAACCTGTTCGTGGCAGACGCCGCCAACGCCTGGCTCCTCGTGGGAGGTGGACCGGACCTTCAACGCATTCCGCTCCCACCCGGTGTCCACACCTTGACCAACGAGCACGAGCTGGACCGGATCGTGGTGCCGCCACCACCGGCGGCATGGCACGATCCACCCACCTTTGAAGATCTGGCCCGCCACCTCGAATTCCTGCTGCGGCGTCACGAGCCTGTGAGTGCCGATGGCTTCGCTCCGTGCAAGCATTTTGTGAACAGAGGCACACGGTCGTCGACCCTTATCGTCCTCGGGGTAGAAAGCGTCCATTTCCGCTATGCCGATGGCGCTCCGTGTGAAACATCCTTCGTCGATCTGTCAAAGAGCGTCTCGAAGCTTCTCCAGATCTGATCGATCTTCACCGGCGAGGTCCACCTCGACTCTCGGATCAACACAGCCGAGATCGAGACGAACCGCTCGAAAATATCTCTATCCCATGATATCCTTCCGATTTGGCGGTATGAGCCACCGGCGGCAGGTTTTGGTCAACTGCCATGGCAGTCGATGTATTCCATGGCGATCGGAGAATTCGATATTCAGAACCTGAGGTCGAATCTTTGCTGCTCGAGCTGCTCAAACACTCCCGAACCACGCGCATTTGCCTGCGTCAGCGCAAACGACTGAGGAGAGGAGCCATCACGTGAGTCACAAAATCTTGATCGATATGAGCTTGACCGTTGTGCTCTTATGTGTCTTGTGTTGCACCGCAGGTGCTCAGCAAGGGGACGCCCCGAGGAACGACCTCCCGACGGCAGATCAAGAGATACCTCGCGAATCTGTCATCAAAGGGCTGGATCCCGCACTTGGTGGAGAACAGCGGGAGCTTGTTACCGGCGCACAGTCCGGATCCGGCGCAGCGCGCGAGAATATCGTGACCAGGGAGGAGAAGAGGCAGAGCATCAAGAACGCCTTCGTCTACACGCCGATCTGGCAGCAGTTGGAAGCACTGTCGCCCTTCAACCGGGAAAACGCCCGGATCCAGCTCGAGCCCTCCTGCGAACCGTCGCCGGGCGTTATCCAAGAGTTGCAGACGATCGAGCTTCTCTGGAACAGCGGTCATCATGATCTCGCAATCCTGGGTCTGAAGAAGCTGGACCGCGCGGGGCTCTCGAAGGGGACGGCCGTCGGTATCGACTGGAGAGTGCCGAAGACCACAACCGCACCGCGCGGATGGGGTACGGATGTCCAGGTCAGCGCCAAAGACTGGGTTTATGAGACGGTCATCGATTTTCACCATTCTTCGAAAAATATCTTCGCCATCCTGCATCGCTACTACTACAGCGAGCTCGATCGCTGGACCATCAACCTTTCTACCGATCATGGGCAAACCTGGGTGGAAACGTATGCATGGTGGGCGGACTATCTCGTGGAGGATGTACACGCCGCCGTGGTGGCGGACTATTTGTATGTCGCCTATATCGCCAACACCAACCAGGACGAGGCGCGCATCAGGAGACTGTCGGCGAACGATGGATCGGTCGATTCGAGCTACAACTGGATAGCTGTTCACAACAACTCCGTCGTGGTCAACGAGGTCGCGCTGGCCACCTTTGCCGACAGCTACAACAATCGAGTCTATTATTACGCCATTCTGGATGACGGGTCGCTGCTCTACTTCTGGTCCGATCAGGAGGGCTCGAGCTGGACGGAGATCTCGACAGGGATCACCAACGCAAGATGGGGCCTGGATGCGTGTACGAACCAGGGATTTACGAAATATTTTACTTGGATTTCCTACGCCGACACGAACGATTACTTCCACGTGGCTCGTAAGAGCGGCTCAACCTGGGACGTGATCACATTCGATGACGCCTGGGATAAATCGAGTATCACAGCGTATTATGACCGCGTGATAGCAGTCTATGAACAGTGGATCCCCTCGGCGTGGTCCCGTATCACATACAGGATCTCGTATGATGCCGGCAACACTTGGTATTATGGGTACGCATCACCATTCTCGTCGGGTTATTATTACACGAATCCGGATGTCACGGCGCGACGTGGCGACGGTGTCGCCGTCTGTTATCTACAGGGCGGCGAAAGGCATATGTGGTACCGGCATAGAGATTTCAACGTAGCCTCCAACTGGTCGACGCCGGAACGTTTCAACGACGTTGCCGATGTCCGGATGGCAACCAGCATCGAATGGCTGCCACCCACCGTTCTGGGCAACTACTCGTACGGTTCTTTGTGGTCCACCCTGGATCGTGTCTGTATGTTCGATCGATTCGACGGTATCGGTGATCCCTCCGTGTCGATCCTGCTCAACCCGAATATCACATCGCTGAAGAGAGGCGATACGCTGAGTTATACGGCGACACTCATCAACCATACGAACATGCTGCAACGCTCCGATTTTTGGACCAACGTCACCTTGCCGAACGGGAAGAAATATCCTCCCGCCGGCGAGCTCGTCGGCCCTCAGCTCTCGATCGTGGCGCCTCACGAGACCAAGATCCTGACCTTTTCCCATACGATACCGAGAGCCGCACCGCTCGGTCTCTACTTGTACAACGGTTTTGTCGGAGGCGACCATCCCAAGGCGGACGACGAGGATCATTTCCAGTTCGAAGTGATCCCCTGATAAACCTCGTGAGATTCAACTGCAGCCTGCCGATGATCACTCCGGTGACAGAGAGGCTATTCGATATAATACCGTTGATATAAGATATAAACAATATAAGATATAAACGCCCCAAGGCTGACAAAGCTCATTCTGCCCTACATTAACTCCCGCATAATAACCTCTTTACAAGGCTGTAATAATTCTTGTTGAGCGCATCACCCGACAGATACAAAAAATTTTCTACTTTTCGAAAAATAATCTTATCGAGCAAACCTTCCTTGACGAATTAGATCCTTACGTACCATTCACTGAGGGGAAATCAATCGGTTGTTAGGTACAGATCAAAAAATAATTTAGAAACATACTTTAACGAGGAGCCAATGATGGACCAAGTTCACTTCGGAAAAGCCGATCAGTACGACAAAGGTGTAACACCGGAATGCGCTGTGAGTTCTGATAACGTCACTATCGAGGTGCACCAGTCTCAAAACGAAGATACTCTCTGGTATCACGTGGGTCGAGCCTCGGTTTACGGTGTCTATTGGGGACCATCGTATAAGTACGACGGCGGCCGGAACCCTTCCATCGCCGTGCAGAACGACCTGGACGTCGTCGAGGTACATCAATCTCAGAACGAAGACTCTCTCTGGTATCATGTTGGAAAAGCCAAGGGCGAGAAGATCAAATTCGGCCCATCGTTTAAGTACGATTCAGGTGTCAATCCGAGCGTCGCGGTCAACAACTCCGGCGTCGTCATCGAGGTCCATCAGTCCCAGAACGAGGACACCCTCTGGTACCACATTGGCATCTTGGATGAAGACCGGCAAAGCATTCAATGGGGACCGTCCCGTCAATACGACAAGGGCATCACCCCTAAGGTCGCGATCAACAATTACGGCCTCGTCGTCGAGGTGCACCAGTCTCAAAACGAAGACACTCTCTGGTGCCGCGTAGGGGAAATCGATGGCGATCAGATTCATTTCGGCCCCTCTCAATGTTATGACAAGGGTGTCCGGCCCTGCATTGACATCAACGATCAGAGCGAAGTGGTTGAGGTGCATAAATCCGAAAACGCCGACACCCTTTGGAGCCATACGGGCCAGGTCGATGGCACGTCTATCAACTTCCTGCCGTCGATCAATTACGATACCGGAGTCTATCCAACTGTAGCATGCAACGAAACCCTGGCTCTCGAAACTCACCGCTCGGAAAACAACGAAACTCTTTGGTGCGGAGCGGGTCTGATCGTCGACCACGCCAACTGGATGAAAGAAACGGAAGGGATTCGGGACAAACAACTCTGGCAGGTAACCCTTCCCGGCTCACATGACAGCATGACATACTATCTTACGAACAACTTCGCCGAAGGACAAGATCCAACCCCTGAATGGATTCAGGCCATTTTGGATATAGGTAAATACGTTCCACTCATTCCAACCGATCAAATCAAAAAGTTCCAGCAAGAACTCGGCAAGGACTGGTCCCGTGCTCAGGAGCAGAGTGCTCTCCAGCAGCTCAATGGAGGCGTGAGGTTTTTTGATATTCGGCCTAGCTATTATGATAACGACTACTATTCCTACCACGGCCTCGTCGGATCACGTATGAGCTCGATCTTTGAACAGATCGCACAGTACATGTCTTCCGTCGAATCTGAACTGGTGATACTCAAAGTATCCCACTTCAACAATTTCAACGACCAAAGGCATCGCGAATTTATTCAGCTCATCGGTGATCGCATACAGGAATATCTCTATTGCGGCACGACTAATCCTGCCGATCTCTTGACGACCACAGTCGGCCAATTCACTACCAACGGACCGTCCATCGTACTCTGGTACGACAACGACTATATCTCCACTTACCCTCAAACCGGCTACTATCGCACAGTCAGCCTTTTTGACGAATACTCCAATACGACAGATTATCAAGCGATGAAAAAAGACCAGTTGAAAAAATTGATACAAAATCCAGGCTGTACTGATAAGTTGTTCCTGCTTTCATGGACTCTAACACCAAATCAGGACACTATCACCAATGACGCGCTCGCAAGGCTCAATCCTTTTGACACCGGGAGCAATCTCCAACAGCTCAGCGCCACCGCAAATCGGAACCTCGACTCGTTCCTGAAAGTTACCTGTGGATACCAGATCAACATCCTCTACACCGATTTCTACGCTGACGCCAAAACCGTCGATATGGCCATTCAGTTGAATCAGGTTGCTTGGGAAAAGACGAATAAAGAAGACCTGCTCCTCGTTGAATGACCTGACTTTGCAAAAGCTCAAAGATTAAACCTCTGGAGTGTATCATAGACAAGGCAGCCCAGCCGTCAAAACGGCTGGGCTGCTGACAGGCTGTTTGAAACCACGTCAAAAAACTTCACATTCCGCATCCCGTCTTTATCCGATCCTCGACCCATCTTTGAACGCTTCGGGGTCTCCAAAACCCGAGCATGGCGCTTCTTCTCCTTCGGTTTGGCCAAGATGTACATTCCGGGTTCGACAGCCGGCCTGGCAGGTGCACAGGTTGAACCTGGCGAATCAAAACACAATCACCCTGCTCTTGCGATAGCACTATCGGTGGTAGCGATCCCGATACCAACCGGTTTCGACACTCATGGGAGTTATCCCGAGTCTGTCTGGAATATGTGGGTTGATGCCGGGACTCCTCAAAAAAGAGAGGCCAGGATTTTTTTCCCCTTGACGGGGTTCCGGGAAGATGTTTAAGTGTATATGGCGTGCATATACAGACAATACAGAAATGACGATAGCTACGCTCCGAAGGCTTCGGCATGAGGCCCAAACCATGAGAATCCTGATCTCCAATTCGTCACCCGATCCGATCTATGAGCAGATCGTCAGGCAGATCAAGGCGCAGATTATCTCCGGCGAGCTGCCCGAGGGCGCGCCGTTGCCATCCATCCGGAAGCTTGCGCACGAGCTCCAAATCAGTGTGATCACGACTAAGCGGGCCTACGAAGAGCTGGACAAGGAAGGACTCCTCGACATGGTGGGAGGGAAGGGCACCTTTGTCGCTTCCCAGAACCAGGAGTTCATGCGCGAAAAACGTATGAAACTCGTGGAGGCCAAGCTCTCCGAGGCATTGGACGATGCTCGCATGTTGGGGGTGAGCTATGAGGAGCTGGGCGAGATGCTTCGGCTCCTCTGGGAGAATGAATCATGACCGATCAGGCTCTTCAGGTCTCAGGCCTGCGCAAAACCTTCAAGGGATTCACCCTGAATGACGTCTCGTTCAGTTTACCGAAAGGCTACGTCATGGGGCTGGTCGGTCCCAACGGCGCCGGGAAAACCACGATCATCAAGCTCATCATGAACCTGATCGCCCCTGAGGCGGGGGAGATCAAGATCCTTGGGCTGGACAACCGGAAGCAGGGGGTGGAAGCCAGGGCCCGGATCGGCTTCGTGTACGACGTGATGCCCTTTTACGCCGATGTCTCGCTCCGAGACACCAAACGTGCAATCGCTCCCTTCTACCCGAAGTGGAACGACGCCCTCTTCCAGGAGCTGGCATCGTCCTTCGACCTGCCCCTCGAGAAGAAGGTGAAACGTCTCTCACAGGGGATGCGGACGAAGTTTGCCCTGGCTCTGGCCCTCTCTCATGACGCCGAGCTGTTGGTCCTGGATGAGCCGACGACGGGGTTGGATCCGGTGTTCCGGCGGGAGCTGCTTCACGGGCTCTCGGGCCTTCTTCAGGACGAAGGCAAGTCGGTCCTCTTCTCCACCCACATCACCTCGGATCTGGAGAGAGTCGCCGACTATGTCACCTTCATCCGAAACGGATCGATCCTGCTGACCGAGACCCGGGAGGTCTTGCGGGAGGTCTGGGGAGTCGTCCGAGGGGAGGAAGCATCGGTGGCGATCCTGGATTCCAAGCTCTGGCGCGGATTCCGTCGGTATCCCCATGGCATGGATATCCTGACCTCCGACGCATCGGCTGCCCGGAGAGCCTTGGGGGATGGGGTGGTCGTGGAACGGGCATCCTTCGAGGACATCGTCGTCCTCCTCGATGGGGGGGAGGTGCATCATGCTTAAGGTGATGATGAAAGACCTCATCATGAACCGGAACGCGTTGGTGGCCAACCTGTTCATCATGGCCGCGGTCCTGGTTTTCATATGCTCCTGGGAGGAGGGCGCCCCGGTCGGCACCTACGCCTTTTTCTCCGGCATCATGATGGCCTTCGTCCCGATCATGATCGTGACCCGCGAAGACAAGTTCAAAGCCATGGCGCTGGGCTGCAGTCTACCCGTGACCCGGGAGACGATCGTGAGGTCCCGTTATCTGCTGTCCACCGGTTTCGCCGTCATGGGGATTTTGCTCGCTTTCGTCTTGGCCGCCTTGGTGCCGTCCTCACGCCTGAGTGCCACCGAGCTCTTCCGGCCGGAAACCTTTCTGCGGGCCCTCTCGGTAACGACGATTCTGATCGCCTTGCTGCTGCCCTTTACTCTTCGGTTCGGCGCCCTCGGACTCATCCTGGTGATGGCTGCCTTCCAGGTCCTGGGCATCGTGGCTCTCACCATGGTCAAGCTCACCCGATCGTCAGCGGACAAGGCCTTCGTGGACTCCATCGTCCAGGCGGTGGGGAACCTCTACACCAGGCTCGGTTCCGTGGGGTTCGACCTCCTGCTGGCGGCGTTACTGGCAGCCGTTCTGTTGGCATCATACGGGCTCTCGGTGTGGATCTTCAGGCGGCGGGAGCTTTAGGAATGGGGTCATTGAAACCGGTTCTCGAGGTTCTTAACGTGACCAAGGCCTACGAGGGGTTCACCCTTCGTGATGTGTCTTTTTGCCTGCCTCAGGGCTACATCATGGGGCTCATCGGGCACAACGGGGCCGGTAAGACCACCCTCCTGAGCTCGATCCTGAACCTGGTTCGCTTGGATGCCGGTGAGATCAGGGTCTTCGGCCTGGATCACCGTCGTGAAGAGGTGGCTGTTCGGTCTCGCATCGGATTCGTTCACGAAGTTCCCACTTTCTTCAGTTCCTTGTCAGTGGAGCGGGCCGCCGCGATGATCGCCACTTTTTACCCGACCTGGGACGAAGCCGGATTCCGGGAAACGGCCGCCGAGTTCGAGCTCACGAGAGGCAAGAAACTGGGCCACCTCTCCCAGGGGATGCGGATGCGGTTCGCATTGGCCGTGGCTCTGTCCCATCGGGCCGAGCTCCTGCTCCTGGATGAACCCAGTTCCGGCCTGGACCCGGCGTTTCGCAGGGGGCTTTTGGAGCGGTTGTCCGGAATCATCGAGGGTGGTCGAACCTCGGTGCTCTTCTCCACGCACATCACCTCGGACCTCGATCGGATCGCCGACTTCGTAACCTTCCTCCGGCAGGGCCGGTTGGTGTTTTCCACCACGCGGGAAGAGCTGTTGGAGCGCTGGTTTCTCGTCAAAGGAGGCCCTGAACTGTTGGGCGCTGACATACGGCCCCTGTTCGCGGGAGTGGTGACCGCGGAGTACGGGGTCACCGGTTTGACGGAGAAGTTGCCGGAGTTGAGAGGCCAGGTCGCCGAGGGAGCCATGGTGGTGGAACCGGCAACCCTGGAGGACGTAGTCTTCTACACCGGTCGGACCGGGAAGGAAGGGATGAGGCTTCATGGCCGATCAAGCTGAGTCAGCAATGACCGGACGGGACTCCCCCGGCATCTCATCTCTTCTTCGGAAGGATGTGGCGGTCTTCATTCCTCGGGATCGCTTGCTCGTGGCCCTCATCTACCTGTTGGCCCACCCCATGGTCCTGCCCTCCGAGGAAGCCTTCTTCTGGCTGGGCATCGGTTTGGCCGGAGCCCTGGCTCTGTACGTGCCGATCATCGAGTGGCATCAGGAGACCGATCGTTTGTTGAGCAGTCTGCCCGTTCGCCGGACCGCGGTCGTTTGTTCCCGCTATCTGGCGTCGGTCATCGCGTGTGGAGTAGCCGGGATCGCGTGGATTTCCACCGGCCACCTCCTGACGCCGCTGCTGGATGCCGGCCACACGACACCGGGAATGTGGACCACATTCGAGGGGATCCTCACCTTCTTCCTCATGGCGCTCTTCCTGG
>Ga0190283_1000276_pt1 | contig 27808 bp, 25 predicted proteins | sample 48691801_MG_FD_161669 | JGI IMG/M metagenome (GOLD analysis project Ga0190283, IMG submission 161669) | Hydrothermal vent microbial mat bacterial communities from Southern Trench, Guaymas Basin, Mexico - 4869-18-0-1_MG | ecosystem: Environmental > Aquatic > Marine > Hydrothermal vents >...
TTAATCGTAATCTTAATCATAATCGTTTTGAGTAAGATTACGATTAAGATTATGAAATAGGGAAGTTATTTCGTTCAGACACTAACTAACCGAAAAACCTAAGTATCCCTTCCAGCGCCCCACCGCTTATGGCCAAGGCCTTTTCGGAAATGGTGTGGCAATGTTCCTTCACTCCCCTGGGGTCGATATCTCCGATCTTCAGTCCCTCTGTCACCGGGATTCCTGGACGGATCATACCCCTCAAGACCCCATTGATGAGGGCGTTTACGGGCTGACCATCCACTGATCCCACCATACCCCCCTTCCTCACCACATCACCGATCTCTGCCTCGTTTTGCCAAATACCCCTACCGGGCGACCGGAGAACACGGTCCTTAGATATCCCAGCGACCGATCCTGGCACACCGGTGTTCGGCTCTGCCGAACCTTCAGTCAAGAGCCTGCCAAGATAATGACCCCGGTTGGTCTCCACCACAAAATGCACATCCCTCCCTGCTTCAAATCCGGGGCCGAGAGCGATGACAAGAGGCGCATCACTTATGCGGGTTCCGGTGTTTCTCTTGGCTAAGATTGCATCAACAATCACATCAGATTTAACCATTTTTGCCGTCTCACACTCCGGATCAACAAGTATCGGTATTTTTCCCTGGTCCCAGACCTGGCGGCTATCATTCGCCTCATCTATTAGCAGGGCCTCTACTCCTTCCACCTCTGCATGACCGTCATAGACGGCCTCGCAGAATGCCACCTTACGCCTCACGGCCATGGGTCTCGGGATCTCTGTTATCAAGACCCTGAACCCACACTGATGGAGTCTCCATGCTACACCCGAGGCGATGTCCCCGCCCCCCTTTACGCATATTGTAATCTCATCCTTCATCTTGCATCCTGCATCTTTCATCCTGTATCCAGCATCAAGTATCCAGTATCCAGTTTAAGGTTTCAAACCCGCAACTCGTAACTCGCAACCCGCAACCCGCATCCTGTTTTATGCTGCCTTTTTCCTTTTCCCTGGCATTCCAGACTTCTTCTGCGTCTTCTCGATCTTGGCCCATGTATCACGCAGGGTCACCGTTCGATTGAACACAAGTCTGTCGGTTGAGGAATCAACGGAATCAACACAAAAATAGCCCAACCTGAGGAACTGAAAGCCCATGCCCGGCGGAGCGTCTGCAAGACTTGGTTCAACCCGGCAGGAGGTCAGCGTTTCTAATGAGTTCGGATTTAAATGATCCTTGAAATCAGAGCCGTTCTTTTCATCGCTTGGATCCGGTTTCACAAAAAGATGGTCGTACAGTCGTACTTCGGCCTCGATTGAGTGGGCTGCTGATACCCAATGCAATGTGCCCCTTACCTTGCGCCCGTCATCGGACCATCCACCCCGTGTCTTTGGATCATAAGTGCAGTGGAGCTCAATCAGCTCACCGGTTTTTTCATCCTTAACCATTCCTTTACATTTGATGTAATATGCGTGTTTTAGCCGTACCTCACGACCGGGCGCCAAGCGGAAAAACTTTTTAGGTGGATCTTCACGAAAATCATCTTTTTCGATATACAGCACGCGTGAAAAGGGAAGCTTACGTGACCCCATACCGGGATCTTCCGGACTATTCTCGGCATCTAAGTATTCAGTCTCGTCTTCGGGATAGTTGTCAATCACTACGCGAATGGGACGCAATACGGCCATCACACGTCGGGCCCGCTTGTTTAGATCTTCCCGGATGCTATACTCCAAAAGCGCCATATCAACCATACTCTCTCTCTTGGCAACCCCGATCCTCTCACAAAAATTGCGGATTGATTCCGCCGTGTACCCTCGTCTGCGCATACCGGATATGGTGGGCAACCGGGGATCATCCCAGCCGGTCACATCGCCTCCTTCAACCAATTCCATGAGCTTACGCTTACTCATGACAGTGTAAGAGAGATTGAGTCTGGCAAATTCGATCTGTTGTGGTGCAAAGATTTTCAGTTCATTCACAAACCAGTCGTATAGGGGTCTGTGATCTTCAAATTCGAGAGTGCAAAGGGAGTGGGTAATCCCCTCGATGGAATCGGACTGACCATGGGTAAAATCATACATGGGATAGATGCACCATTTTTTACCCGTCCTGTGATGGGCAGCATGTAAAACACGATACAGAACAGGATCCCGCATATTTAAATTAGGGGATGCCATATCGATCTTTGCCCGAAGTACCCGGGAGCCATCTTCAAATTCTCCTGCCCGCATACGTTCAAACATGCTCAGGTTTTCTTCAACCGATCGGGTGCGATAGGGGCTCTCCCTGCCTGACTCAGTTAAGGTGCCGCGGTATTCACGAATTTCATCAGGAGTCAAGTCGTCAACATAAGCCTTGCCGTTTTTGATCAACTGTACAGCATATTTATAAAGTTGATCAAAGTAGTCAGATGCGTAGTAGAGACGGTCTTCCCAATCAAATCCGAGCCATCGGACATCCTCTTTTATCGATTCAACAAACTCCTCCTCTTCTTTTATTGGATTTGTATCATCAAACCTCAGATTGCAAAGACCGCCAAATTCCGTTGCAATGCCGAAATTAAGACAGATAGATTTGGCGTGTCCGATATGCAGATAGCCATTTGGTTCCGGCGGGAAACGTGTATGAATTGTCCCATGGTTTTTGTTTGCTTTCAGGTCTTCTGTAATAATAGACCGGATAAAATCCAGGGAGGGGGTTGAATCGGGGGTATTCATTTTGATGGTTCCCTTTCGTCTCTCATTTTAACTTACTTCAAGTCCCTATTTCCCATGAGGAGAGATAACGTTCCTGCTCTTCTGTCAATGTGTCTATTTCGATCCCCATGGACGAAAGCTTTAACCGGGCGATCTCCTGGTCTATCTCAAGGGGGACCGGATAGACCTGTTTCTTGAGTGTCGCATGTTCCTTTGCCATATATTCTGCAGAGAGGGCCTGATTTGCGAAGCTCATGTCCATGACACTGGAGGGATGACCTTCTGCCGCGGCCAAATTGATGAGTCTCCCTTCACCCAACAGATAAACCCTTCGTCCATTGTTGAGGACAAATTCTTCCACAAACTCCCTTATCGGACGTCTGCTCGCTGACGATTCTGCAAGTCCTTTAAGGTCTAATTCCACGTCAAAGTGGCCTGAATTTGCGATCATGGCCCCTTCCTTCATTGCCAGGAAGTGCTCGGTCCTGATAACGTTGATATCCCCCGTAAGGGTACAGAAGAAATCTCCCAACGGGGCCGCCTTGGCAATCGGCATTACCTGAAACCCGTCCATGGCCGCTTCAAGGGCCCGCAGGGGATCCACTTCACATACAATCACGTGTGCGCCATGACCCTTGGCCTTAGTTGCCACACCCCTTCCGCACCAGCCGTATCCGCTGACTACGAAGGTAGAGCCTGCAAGGAGACGATTGGTGGCCCTTATAATGCCATCCACTGTGCTCTGCCCTGTTCCGTAACGGTTATCAAAGAGGTGCTTGGTATTGGCATCGTTTACGGAAACGATAGGGAATTGGAGCACCCCGTCATTCTCCATGCTCCTCAACCGGATCACTCCTGTAGTTGTCTCCTCAGTCCCGCCGATAATGTTTGAAAGGAATCTGTCTCTTTCCTCATCAGAGAGGGTTTTTGCCCACTCACTGACAGAGGACTCTAAATCATTCCATTTTTTCAAGGCAATAAAATGAAGCGAACTCACCAGGTCTGCGCCGTCATCCATTGTAATGTGAGGCTCGTGCCTGAGCGCGGAAAGAATATGGCTGTAGTAGGTCGCGTGGTCCTCCCCTTTAATAGCAAAAACCGGGACCTCATCATCGGCCACCAAAGAGGCTGCTACATCGTCCTGGGTTGAGAGGGGGTTAGACGCGCATACCACTACCTCAGCCCCCCCTGCCTTCAGGGTCTTTACAAGGGCGGCTGTTTCCGTTGTGACATGCAGACAGGCGGAAAGCCTGATCCCTTTAAGAGGTTTTTCCTTTGAGAAACGTTCTTTAATGGTCCTGAGGACCGCCATACTCATTTCGGCCCATTCTATCCTCAACCGGCCCTTTGCCGCCAAATTAATATCTTTGATATCATAATCCATTACTTTTATCCTCACTTTTTGTTTTGTTATATTTCCATCATCCCCGCTGAAAACGGGATCTTCGACCAGCATCCAGTTTCAAGTTTAAAGTTTCAAACCCGTAACCCGCAACCCCTGTTACTCTACTTCACCGCTTTCTTGAGCGTTTCTACAGCATCAGTCTTTTCCCAGGTAAACTCCGGTTTCTCCCGACCGAAATGTCCATAGTTGGAGGTCTTCCCATAAATAGGCCTGAGAAGATCAAGGCGCTCAATGATTGCAGCAGGCCTCAGATCGAATTCTTTCTTGACTATTTCCGTAAGCGCACTGCTGGGAACAACACCCGTACTGGAGGCCCCCACCATCACCGAAACCGGTTCAGCCCGGCCGATAGTGTATGCTACCTGTATTTCGCATTTTTCAGCTAACCCGGCTGCCACTATGTTTTTGGCAATATACCGGCACATATATGAGGCGCTCCTGTCCACCTTGGAAGGGTCCTTTCCTGAAAAGGCCCCGCCACCGTGGTAACCGAAACCACCGTAGGTATCCATAATGATCTTACGTCCGGTCAGACCGCAATCCCCTAATGGTCCGCCCACCACAAACCTGCCGGTCGTGTTTATGAAATACTCTGTCTTATCAACCAACATCTCCTTTGGTATCACCTCTCTGATAACCTTCTCAATAATAGCCTCGCGAAGAGTGTCGTAATCCACATCAGGGGCGTGCTGGGCCGCGATAACCACCGAGTGGATACTGGATGGTCTACCGTCCACATATTCCACGGTCACCTGGGACTTGCCATCCGGTCTGAGCCAGGGGAGCTGTCCCGATTTTCTCACATGGGCCAATCTCTTAGTCAGCCCGTGGGCCAAGTAAATCGGCATTGGCATAAGCGGCGGGGTATCCTTACAGGCATAGCCAAACATAAGCCCCTGATCGCCGGCCCCCTGCTCCTTGAAAAGGCCTGTGCCATCGTCAACCCCCACGGCAATATCAGGAGACTGCTTGTCAATGGTAGAAAGTACCGCGCACGTCTCCCAGTCAAACCCCATGGAGGAGTTCTTGTAACCAATATCTTTGATCGTCTCTCTTACAACCTCCGGCATGTGCACGTAGGCTGTTGTGGTAATTTCTCCTGAGATCATGGCCATGCCGGTGGTGACTAAAGTTTCACAGGCCACCCGTGCATTAGGATCCTGCTCAAAGATTTTGTCCAAAATATTGTCGGATATCTTGTCTGCAACCTTATCGGGATGACCTTCGGTTACTGACTCTGAGGTAAACAGAAAGTTTAAGGGTTTCATAAATTTCTCCTTTTTAGATAGTTATTTTTACTCTGAATCTTTTTTAAGCAAGCAATTATCTATCAATCTGGTCTTTCCCACCCTGACTGCTAAGGCAAGCAGGTTCTTATCACCAAGCGCTTCAACATCGTCTAATGTTACAGGATCACAGAGGGCGATATAGTCGATCGCTGTAAACGGATGGCCAAGGATCAGGGACTGAACTGCATTTCTTATGACTTTTGGCCTTTTTTCTCCTCCCTGGAACAACTCTCCTGCGAGATCCATTGATTTTTTGAGGGATAGCGCGGACTTCCTCTCTTCAGGCCTTAGATAATTATTACGGGAGCTCATGGCCAATCCGTCCGGTTCTCTGACAGTAGGGACGCCTAAGATCTTAATGTCCATATTGAGGTCCATAACCATTCGGCTTATAACCGCTAACTGCTGGTAGTCTTTCTGGCCAAAAACCGCCATATGTGGCCTTGTAATATTAAACAGCTTGGCGACCACTGTGGCAACCCCATCAAAGTGACCGGATCTCGAGAGACCGCAGAGGTGTTGAGGGAGGCTTTTTAGCTGTACCTCAGTCTGATATCCTTCCTGATACATCTCCTCGGCGGATGGCATAAAGACGATATTTACCCCGACATCACTGGCCTTTTCCAGGTCGCCCTCTTTGTCTCTTGGGTACCGGTCAAGGTCCTCTCCAGGGCCAAACTGGGAAGGATTGACAAAAATGCTGATGATTAGTTTATCGGAGTGCTTTTTCCCCACACGCATCAATTCAAGGTGGCCTTCATGCAAAAAACCCATTGTCGGCACCAGGGAAATCGTCTGCCCTGCCGATCGCAGCGCCTCGGATCTCTGCTGCATCTCTTGAACTGTTTCTATAATTTCCATGCAAAATCCTTCAAAAACTTTAAATAATATCACTCTGTTTCGCACTTGTCAATTGCAAGGGCAGTGGCAAGCCGCAAGAACTCATCCATACTAAGGGTCTCGGCCCGTCTTTTGGGATCAATCCCGCAGGCTTTCATTCGGTCCATAAGCAGGTCAGGTGTCCAGGAGGGCAAAAATCCCTTCATGGAATTCACTATGGTCTTTCTCCTGTGAGCAAATGCCCCTTTTACCACCTTCCTGAAGTGATCATCATCCACTCCCTGATTGGGATACGGCCGCCCCAGGTCGATCTCCACGATCATTGAATCGACCTTTGGCACAGGATAAAAAGCCTTCCTGGACACCGCCAACAGGCAGGTCGATCTCGCATGGTATTGAATCAGAAGGGTCATGGCCCCGTAGGCTTTTGTGCAAGGAGCTGAGGTTAACCTTCTGGCAACCTCTAATTGAAACATAAGGATCGCCCTTGCCGCAATTTTCCGATTTTTTATCAGTTTTTCTAAGAGAGGGGAGGAGATGTTGTAAGGAATATTCCCTATGATCTGAATCTTGCCTGAAGGTCGGGGTTTGATCCCGTTAAAATCAAAGGTCAGGATATCGTGGTTTATAAGGGTTACATTGGAAATCCCCAAATTTGAGAGCTTCTTCTGAAGTAAATTAGCAAGGCGGATGTCCTTTTCGACGGCCATAACGTGTGAAACGGTCTTAGAAAGGGGAAGGGTCAGGGCGCCCTGTCCAGGTCCAATTTCCAGAACTACATCGGACGACTGGAATCGTGCCGAAGCAATGATTTTTTCAATAATCCCTTCATCAATAAGAAAATGCTGTCCCAGCCTTTTTTTGGGTCTCAATGTTGCTCTTGGACCTAATGCTCCGTGACGCGCCAATTTCCCCTCCCCTTTCTTGATTCGCGCCACACCCTTATCCGCTTGAAGATATACAAGAAAATAAAGTAGGAGGGGATTGAAACAGCGGCGCCCATAATAAGGCCGCCTACAAGAAAGGCGGCAACCATGATACCTCCCGCCGCCACAATCTTTTCCACTATGACCATTGAGTCTTCGCCCAATCGAATGGCCGTCATAATGGATGAAAACATGGCGCTATGCCCATGGATTCCTAATACAAACGCCCCTAATTTGTAGCTGAAATAATATAAAAAATACCAGTTCAGCGGGTTGCTGACCCAGGTGCCCAAGGCTGCTGTTATCTTGCTCCCCTTGAACAACAGGGCTAAACCGACGGAAAGCGCCATCTGGAAGGGCATGATCGGCATCATCCCGGTAAAGATCCCGAAAGTCATCCCCAGCGCCAGTTCATGAGGGTTGCCCCTTAAACGGATAAACCTGATGTAATAATATTTAATCTGCCTGCTGAATTTCAAGACTCTACCCGTCTCAATAGTTCAAGACCGTTAATTTTCAGCCGAGTTTTTATAATCGACAATGATTGCTTCAATTTATCACGTGACGTCCCGCAGGGACTCGTTTTCCCGTTAAAGACAGGATCTTCGGCCAGCATCCAGCATCCAGCAATGAAGTGCGGAGTGTGAAGTGTGGAGTTGAAAGTTCAAATCGGAATTCTTCCTTTCTTAACTTTAGGCATTCCAAACTCGTAACTTCAAACTTGGAAAAACCAATACCCAGCATCCAGCATCCAGCATCCAGTATCAATCATCAATCCAAAGCTCCTGAATAGGAAATTTGGATCTTACATCTAATGACATATCTGCTGTTTCACCTCGCAACAAACAGTGATAGCCCGCCGCCGCAATCATGGCCCCGTTGTCTGTACAATACTCGGGACGTGGGTAGTAGACCTCTACGCCCTCACCCCCGGCGACCTCTGACAACCTCTCCCGCAGTCTTTTGTTACATGCCACGCCCCCGGCCATTACAACCGCTTTAACGCCCATTTTTCTTCTTGCAATCATGACCTTGTGAACAAGCACATCCACAACCGACTCCTGAAACGAGGCCGCAATATCCGCAAGGGTTATTTCACCTTCTTTCGCCTGGCCGTCATGCCATTTCTTCATGTATAGGGCGACCGCGGTCTTAAGGCCACTAAAGCTAAAGTCGAGGGATTCTTTTGTCAGATAGGCCCTTGGGAACTTAATCTTATCATTTTTACCATCTAAGGCCATCTTTTCTATGGCAATCCCTCCCGGATAGCCGAGGCCGGATATTTTGGCTACCTTGTCGAATGCTTCCCCTGCTGCATCATCAAGGGTTTGGCCCATCAGGGTATATCGGCCATAATCCTCAACATGGTATATGCTTGTGTGCCCGCCTGAAACAGTCAGGGCCACAAAGGGGAATGGAGGGGTTCTTTCTTCCAAAAAGATGGACAGGATGTGACCTTCTAAGTGATTAACTGCCGCTACGGGGATATCGCAGACATAGGCTAACCCTTTCACATAATAAAGCCCAACGAGAAGTGCGCCCACAAGTCCCGGCCCCACAGTCACGGCAATACCATCCAGATCGTTCATCCCGATCCCCGCCCTTAAAAAGGATTCCTCAACCACCACCATGATATTTTTGATGTGCTCCCTTGAAGCAAGTTCAGGGACCACGCCCCCGTAGGCATGGTGGATCTCGACCTGAGAATGCACCACGTTAGAGAGGACTGATTTTCCATCAACAACTACTGCTGCTGATGTATCATCACAGGAAGTATCTATGCCTAATATCATCACTTCAACACCAGATAGGGCCTTATCTTACGGTACAACCCAGATCCGATTCCCCGGACAGATTGAATGTCACTTAGTTTCTTAAAACCATCCATCCTGGTTCTCTCCTCGACGATTGCCTCCGCAGTCCTGTAGCCGATCCCTGGAAGAGAGACGAGCCCATCAGCGCTTTCACTGTTTATAGAAATCGGTATCCCAAGGGTCGTCCGGTAAAAAGCCGACATCTCACCAATTAGCAAGCTGATTTCCTTTTGGTTGTTCCTGATTTCAACATAAGAACCCGAGTTGAAGGGGGACCCCACAGGAAACGGAACGGTTTTGTCTGTCGGAATTAATCCCTTGGCACGCTCCACCAGCTTTCTTAGAGAGGGTGGGTCATCGAACCCATAAACGCCCGGGGACCTGACATCTCCTGAGACCTGTGCAAACACCCTATCGCCCGAAAGGCGTCTTTCCGAGGCGGGCAGGCTCATTGAGCCTTTCAGGAAATTCATGCCAATCAGGAAAAACAAAAGAAGAAGGACGCCGATCCCGGCCGAGGCGGTATTGTCATGAAGCCTTCTCTTTTTCATCGTCCAAACCAAAGGCCTTGTGCAGGACACGCACAGCTAATTCAGTATATTTCTCCTCAATAAGGCAGGATATTTTTATTTCAGAGGTGCTAATCATCATAATATTTATATTTTCTTTGGCCAAGGTCGCAAACATCGTTTTGGCTACTCCGGCATGAGTCCTCATCCCCACACCAATGATGGAAACCTTGGCAATATCCTCATCGCCTAAGACCCGTTCGGCCCCGATTTCTGCCGCTATATCGCTTACTAACTTCATGGTCTTATAGAAGTCTGTTTTAAGCACGGTGAATGTCAGGTCGGTAAGCCCATCCTGGCTCGTATTCTGCACTATCATATCAACCACGATGCCAGCCCTGAAAACAGGATCAAATATCCTGGAGGCAATCCCTGGCTGATCCGGCACTTTTCGAATAGTCACCCTGGCTTCGTTCTTGTTATAGGCGACCCCGGACACTGCGACTTTTTCCATATCTTTTGTTTCAGCAACCACCATGGTACCCCTCTCGTTGGTAAAAGTTGATCTTACATGGATCGGCACATCAAATTTCTTGGCAAATTCAACCGAACGGATTTCCAGCACCTTTGCGCCGAGGCTGGCCATCTCTAACATCTCCTCGTATGAGATGAAATCCATCTTTTTGGCCCTTGGACAGATGTTAGGATCAGTTGTATATACACCGTTTACATCGGTAAAAATCTCACAAACGTCTGCCTTCAAGGCCGCGGCCAAGGCAACTGCTGTGGTGTCAGACCCCCCTCTCCCCAATGTGGTAATGTCCCCATGATCATCGAGTCCCTGAAAGCCTGCTACGGTCACAATCCTGCCTTGATCCAGGTTTCTGATGATACGATCGGTTTCAATATCATGAATCCTTGCCTTGCCAAATAAATGATCTGTGTGGATAGCCACCTGAAAACCGAGGAGCGATCGGGCATCGTAACCCATGGTTTTTACAGCCATTGCAAAAAGCGCTACACTTATTTGTTCGCCCGTAGACACAAGCACGTCAAGTTCCCTGGAATCAGGGTCTTCGGTTATATCATTAGCTAATTTAATAAGCCCGTCGGTTTGACCTGCCATGGCCGAGAGAACAATCACCATCTGGTTGCCTTGAATAGAGGTCTCGATGACCCTCTCGGCAACCGCCCTTATTTTTTCGATGCTTCCAACCGATGTTCCGCCGTATTTTTGAACAATTAATGCCATACTTTTCTCATTCCGCCTCTTCTCTTATCTGCTTTAACATTCCCAGGACCTTTGGGTGGCAGCCGGACAGGGTAATTTCCCTGGAGCGCTCATCTAAAATCACAAATTGGACCTTTATACTTCCCTCTGGCAAAACCTCTGGCCAGCGATCGGCCCATTCCATCACTGTAACCCCGTTTCCGTAAAGATACTCATCAAGGCCGGCATCAAGAAAGTCAGAGACATTTTTTAGCCGGTAAACATCTATATGAAAAAGCGCACACCTGCCCTGGTATTCGTTCATGAGGGAAAAGGAGGGACTCGTAATGACAGTGTCAGAAGAGATCTCTAATCCTAAGGCCACACCCTTGGTAAACCATGTCTTTCCGCTCCCTAAATCCCCTGCCAAGGCAACAATATCCCCCTCATTAAGGAGCGACCCCAATCTCAGACCCAGATTTATAGTCTCTTCACCAGAGGACGTCCGACATGTGAAAGATTCCTCTTTCAAGCTACAATGGTCCTTAAAAGGTCGGCCTTGCCGATAATCCCCACTAATAGATCGCCGTCCATGACCGGGATAGTGTAAATTTTTTTTTGGGTCATAATTGTTGCGATTTCATCAACGGGAGTTTTTTCGTCCACGGTAATAGGATTTTTAGCATATAGCTCTTCCACCGTAGTAGCGCTGATCCTCTTAAACTCTTTTTCGATGCTTTTTGGGCTTTCGAGATAAACCACCGCATCGAAAATGGCCACCACTGTTGGTATGTGGAGCTTCTTGTCTTTGCGTATAAGGTCACTCTCACAGATAATCCCGAGGAGGGAGCCATCATCGTCAACCACAGGTACCCCATTTATGTGGTTTTTGTAAAGGATCTTAGCCAGATCCTTCAAAGAGGTGTCTTTCTTGACTGTAATAACATCGGTAGTCATAATATCGCTGGCATTCAGCATGTTTTGCTCCCTTCAATTAACCTCCAACACCACCATAGCAATGCCGTATTCACCATCATCTGAGAGGCTCAGATGGATGCCGGTTATCCCCTTCTCTTTACAGATTTCAGATGCTACGCCATAAAGTCTCAGACCTGGTTTGCCCGCAGAGTTGTTAAAGACCTCTATATCCCGCCATATTATGCCTTTCCTCATGCCCAGACCCAGGGCCTTGGAAAAGGCCTCTTTGGCGCCAAACCGGAGGGCAAAGGCCGAATAGGACGAAGGCCGGTTGTAACAGATCCGGGTCTCTTCTGCCGTAAATACCCTCTTGACAAACCTGTTGCCCCACTTGCGGATTACCTTTTCGATCCTTCTAATGCTGATAAGGTCTATACCGGTTCCATAGATCATTTCAAAAACTTTTGACCAGATCGAGCATCTTTCGGACGGCTTCTTCAAAACCGATTAATACCGCCATTGCCACGATACTGTGACCAATGCTGTACTCTTCGATTTGGGAAAGATCTTTAAATCTTTTGACATTCAGATAGTTGAGTCCATGACCAGCGCTGATACCAAGATTCAGTTTAGCGGCGGATTCCACTGCCCTGACAACACGCCCAAAGAGCTCAATGGCCTCTAATTCTGATCTTGCCTCAGAGTAATGACCAGTGTGAATCTCCACAATATCTGCACCACACTCATGGGCCTCCTTGATCTGTCCGGGATCCGGGTCAACAAAAAAACTGACCTGAATGCCCCCCCCTTTTAAACGCTCTACTGTTTCTCTATAATGGTCCGGTCGGGCCCTGACATCAAGGCCACCCTCTGTCGTAAGTTCCTCTCTCTTCTCAGGGACAAGAGTAACCAGATCAGGTTTGGTGGCAAGGGCGATATCCACCATCTCATCCACAGCAGCCATTTCCATATTTAGTCTTGTTTTTACAGTCTGTCGTAACAGTCTGAGGTCCCTGTCATTGATATGCCGCCTGTCCTCTCTAAGATGACAGATTATACCCTCCGCGCCTGCCAATTCGGCGAGGCCGGCTGCAAAGACAGGGTCGGGCTCATCGATCCCCCTTGCCTGTCGTACAGTGGCCACATGGTCCACATTAACCGATAGACGTGCCATATGTTTATACCTCCGATTCAATTAACCCCATCAACCTTTTTTCCTCTTTTTCCATAAGCAAAGCTTCAGCCTCGGACTCTTCGTGGCCATGCCCCATAAGATGGAGGACCCCATGGATGAGCAATCGGTCTATGGTATGTTCAATTGTTTCCCCAAACTCATCTGCCTCGCTTAGCGCAGTATCAATGGAGATAACCACATCACCGAGCATGACAGATTCAACCGCGGGTATTTGCTTATCCGGCACATTCAGATCAGCCATTGGGAATGCCAGGACATTTGTGGGCCCTTTCCTCCCCAAATAGCGAAAGTTGAGTTGGGCCATGCAACTATCATCGGTAAAGAGAATGCTCAGCTCTTTGTTATGACAGTCCAAGTCTTTTAAGACTCTCGCTACCTTCCCCCTTATCTTCCCTTCTTCCAACCCTGGAATTTCCCGATGAGAGCTGATCTGTATCTCCATTTTTTCCCTTTCTATTAGGTCCTCCCTTTCCTCCTCCAACGGCTTCTCGATTATGGGCAGGGGCGACCTTTGCTACTGGTTCAGGATATTCAACACGGTGATGAAAAATGCCGCCCAAGGTATTATTAAAACTCTTTGCAATCTCATGAAGGTCCTTCAGGGTCAACTCGCATTCATCCAATTGACCGTCAGAAAAAATCTTATTTATTATCTTTTGGACCATTCCCTGAATCCGTGCCGGAGTAGGGTCGACGAGTGTTTTGGACGCAGCCTCTACAACGTCTGCAAGCATTACAAGCCCGGCCTCCTTTGTCTGAGGCTTGGGTCCAGGATAGCGGAAATCCTCTTCCTTTACCTGAAGGTATTTTCCCCCCTTCTTCCCCCCCTGTTTCTTGGACTTTTCGTAAAAAAACGTAATCAGCGATGTCCCATGATGCTGTCTGATAATGTCAATAATTTCCTTTCCCAATTTATGTTCCTTTGCCAGCTCAACGCCGTCTTTGACATGAGAAATGAGTACCAGGCTGCTCATGGAAGGGGCTAACTTCTCATGCTTATTTTCTCGGTCTCTCTGATTCTCGATAAAATAAAGAGGCTTTTTTGTCTTTCCAATATCATGATAATAGGCGGCCACTTTTGCAAGAAGCGGATTGGCATTGACCGCCCGGGCCGACGCCTCTACCATGTTGCTCACAATAACGCTGTGATGATAGGAGCCCGGGGCCTGGACCATGAGTTCCCTCAAGAGAGGCTTATCTAAATTAGCCAATTCAAGGAGTTTAATATCCGTGGTGTAGCTAAAAGACATTTCGATCAGGGGCAGGATTCCCGTAGCTACAATTCCAACGAGAACTCCGCCGATTAGGGCTGAACAAAATGCTATCAAGGCCTCCAAGGTAAAAAATGAACCGTATAAGGCTTCTATGGAAAGGGCCAGGATCATGTTACATACACTTACTTTTAGTCCGGCCTTTATAAGAGCGCCCCCCTCTCTATATCGTCTTACACCGTATGCCGCCACGAGAGAGCTGATAAAGAAATAGACAAAGAATTCCACCCCACCGTCTATAACAATGCAGGCCAAAACCGAAATGATGAGAGAAAAACTTGCTGCCACGCCTATTCCATGGAAGATGGCTATAAGCATGGCGCCGCTCGCAACCGGTACGGCAAATAGCAAGGCCTTAGGGGAAAAAAAGTGAAAACCTCGCGCTATTTCGAAGGCTACAAAATTAAAGGCGATTACTATTAGAAAAATAAGCAAAAGGGTGACTGCATTAAACAGGAGATCTTTTACCTCGGGCCCGGATGGTTGATTGCTGAACAGACCAACAAAGTACATGGACGAGAGAAGAAAGGCGATAAGAATTGCCATTGCAGGAACCCTGCCTAACATCTCTTTCTGTTTTAAGAACTTGTATTGCTCAGAAAGCTTGAGAAGATGCTCGGGCGTAATCCTTTCACCCTCCCTGATAAGCATTTCACCTTTTTTCACCTTGAAATAAAAGGGTTTGACTGATTTACGAGCATTCTCTCTTCTTAACTCCGTTTCCCTTTTGTTAAAGGTAAGATTTGGTTTGATCAGGGCAGCAGCTAATTCCAATGACACCTTGGCAAGTTCTTTGGGCTTTATTGCCCTGGTCAGGACCTTGCCCCGCCCATTTATGAACTCCTCGCCGGTCTTTAAATCGTAGAATCGTTCAAGATCAAGGGCTTTGTCCTCTTTTCCATCGTGGATATTATGCAGGACAATTCCCTTGCCACTCTGGCTCATCAGCATCATTTTGTTGCCGACAACCCCGCTGTGAAAAAGATCAGTGACCAATCCAATCACTGCTTCTTCCGCCTCAGGGGAAAAATCATTTCTAATGAAGATATCGATAAGATTTTCGTTGTATGGGATATCAAGGATTTCAAAAAAACGGCTCTTGAAGGCATTTTCAGCCTCTTTATGGGCGTTGGGAGTCTTCTCAGGTGTTACAGCGCTACTATCGTAGGAGTAGGAAAGTTGAAGAGCTTTGGATAGATACTCTCTCCCAGATTCAAAGGCCTCTTTTATTTTAGAAACAACAGCGGTTGCCGTCGGGTCAAAATCATATACTGATAAAACAGCTCTGACAGCTTCCAGCCTGTCTTTCTCAGTCAGCTCACTGTTTTCTACAAGAAATTCCCGAGAGGCCTTGATATCACGATCAGCCACATCCCCTAATTTATATGCCTTGGGAGGGGTCAAGATGCTTGGAAAGAGGAGAATTGGAATGATTATGCTCAGACTGAGCAGGATATACCACCTCTTCGCCTCAGGGCGGAACCAAACAATAGGATCGTCTCGTCTTTTCCTTCCGGCAGAGGAGGCTTTTCTTTCCTTTTTCCCCGATGCTTTTCTTCTATTAAGGGATTTCAATTGCGACTTATCCAATCTATTTGCTGACATAACAGAGTGACTCAGCCTCAGGCTTGTTTTAGTTTATCAATCTTTTCATAGGCATCAATGATTTTTTGGACCAACCGGTGCCTTATGACATCTTCTCTTGAAAAATAGACAAACCGGATACCTTTGACCTCCTCTAAGATTTCCTTAGCTTCTATAAGGCCGGAGATTTTTCCTTTTGGAAGATCTGTCTGGGTAACATCCCCCGTAATAACGGCCTTGGAGCTAAAACCGAGACGGGTCAAAAACATCTTCATCTGCTCGGGGGTAGCATTCTGGGCCTCGTCTAAGATTACAAATGAATCGTTAAGAGTCCTCCCCCTCATAAAGGCGAGTGGCGCTACTTCTATCACCCCCTGCTCAAGCAGGCGAGATGCGTTTTCAAAGGGCATCATATCATGAAGGGCGTCGTACAACGGCCGGAGGTAGGGATTCACCTTTTCATAAAGATCGCCAGGCAAGAAACCCAAGTGTTCGCCGGCCTCCACCGCAGGTCTTGCCAAGACAACCCTGTTTACCTCCTTTTTAACCAAGGATGATATAGCCATCGCCATTGCGAGATAGGTCTTTCCAGTCCCGGCCGGACCGATTCCAAATACAATATCAAACTTCTTTATACTATCAATATATTTTTTCTGATTGATTGTCTTAGGTGTTATTGTCTTTTTCCTGGATGAGATATAGACCTCTGATTTGAATATCTCTTTCAGGTCAGCCGACCGGTCCCCGCTCAGAATCCTGACTGCGTATTCCACATCATTAGGATAGAGCGGGTAATCGGCCTCTAAGAGTCCATAGAGCTGGTTCAGGACTTTTTCCGCGAGTTCGACCTCCCAATCTCCACCTTCGAGCAGCACCACATTTCCCCTGAGATTCAGAGAAACCCCGATCTTTTTTTCTAACAATCCAAGATGCGAGTTCTGCTCTCCACACAAGCTTCGCATCAATTCGTTGTCAGAAAAGCTGATTTTCTTGCTGACAGTGGGCGTCATACTTGAACCACAATACGTCTTTCACGGGGTCTGTTATCAAAATCAAGGAGCACAATTTGTTGCCACATGCCCAAGGTCATTTTGCCCTCAACAATCGGTATATGTAATGATGCTCCAAAAATAGCCGCACGGACATGGGAGTAACCGTTTCCGTCGCCCCACCTCTCATTATGCTCGTAATATATATCCTCCGGGGCCATTTTTTCTATCGCCTTTTTCAGATCGTTTATGACTCCGCTTTCAAACTCAATGGTGGTAAGGGCGGCAGTAGACCCTGGGATAAAGAGGGTTGTTGCCCCGTTTTGCACATTCGACTTTTCAACCTCACCCATAACCTGATGCGTTACATCAATAACGTCTGTCTTTCCAGTAGTTTGTACCATAATTTGGGAAATTTGTGCAGGCATCTATTTGTCTCCAGCCTTCCAATAGGATTGAAAATTAACGCAACCCGAATCTCTATACCATAGGCCCCTGTTTTCATCCAACAAAAAGCGATGTTCGGTACCAATTGACAATTTAATATTGTCATAGTCTACTGAAACATAAAACGTCTCATGCTGATATTCATAAGGATCCCCATGGCCGCCATGGTTGAAATCAAAGATGACCCGCCGTAGCTGAAAAGGAGAAGGGGGATTCCAACCACCGGCAGGAGTCCCGTAACCATCCCAACGTTTATTACGACCTGCCAGAAAACAATGGTTACGATGCCAACAGCCACCATAGAGCCGAACCTATCCTTTGAACTTTTTGCTATATTGAGGCCCCATAAGATCATGAAAAGGTAAATGAGAAGAAGCACAACCGATCCTATCAGGCCCCACTCCTCGGCTAATACTGAAAAGGCAAAATCGGTGTGTTGCTCAGGCAAAAAATGCAGCCGGGTCTGCGTCCCTTCTAAAAAACCCTTTCCCCAGAACTGCCCCGAGCCTATAGCTATTTTGGACTGATTGATGTGGTATCCGGCCCCTAACGGATCCATGCCTGGGCTGAGAAATGAGAGAACCCGTTTTTGCTGATATTCCTTGAGTCCGAACCAAATCAAAGGAGCCGCCAAGAAGAAGGAACACCCGAAAATAATTAACGATTTCCAATATACCTTGGCAATTAGAACCACAGAGATAGATATCATCCCCAGAAAAAGGGCCGTACCGAGGTCAGGTTCTTTCAGAATAAGAAAGCAGGGAATCGCAGTGAGCACAAATGGCTGCCAGAGATCCCGCAATCGGTATTCCCTGTTTTCCCCTCTTTCGCTGAAGAACTTCGCCAAGATCAACACAATGGCGATCTTTGACAATTCCGACGGTTGAAAAGAAATCGGCCCCAAACTCAGCCATCGTTGAGATCCCGACATCACCTTTCCCACAATTAGGACCAAAATTAGAAGGGCTATGGTAAAGAAATAGACTGGATAGGCTAATCGTTCTAATACATAATAATTAAAGGTGGTCATCAGGAAAAAAACAGTAAATCCAATCAAAAACCAATAAATCTGTTTGGTAAAGATTTCCAATCCCCCCAGATCCCGAATCGGATAGGTAGCGCTATAGAGATTTAGGATACTGATCCCTGCCTCAAACAACAGCAACAGGAGCAAAACCCAGTCGAAATTCTGAATCAATCTTCGATCAAGCATGCTTTTTCAAATGAAAGGTTAAGTGGTTAGGAAGTTGAGTATCCAGCATCACAACGGTACACCCAGATAGGCCTTTATCAACTCCTTAGCGAGTGGAGCAGCAGTGCTTCCTCCATGCCCGCCATGCTCAATAAGGACCGCCACTGCAATCTTGGGCATATCTGCCGGGGCAACAGCAACAAACCAGGCGTGGTCCCGGAATTTCCAGGGGATTTCAGATCCAGGTTTTGATTCTTTTTCCTTCTTAAGGGACACTACCTGGGCAGTGCCTGTCTTTCCTGCAACTGTGATGTCCTTTATTCTGGCCTTCGAACCGGTGCCATGGGGTTGGTTAACAACACCTATAAGCGCATTTTTTACAAGATCCAGATATTCCTGTCTGATTCCCGCCTTTCGTGGCGCCTGGGGCGAAAATTCATAGAGACTCTTCTCCCCGGTTTTCCTAACCCACTTGGTCACATGGGGTGTGAATATGCGGCCTTCGTTAAAAACAGCTGAAATAAGGGTGGCAAGCTGTATGGGAGTTGTCAGTACAAAGCTCTGTCCGATAGACGTGGAGATGGTTTCGCCGGCCTGCCAGGGGACGCCCCATCTTCTCAATTTCCATTCGCTTGTGGGGATCAGGCCGCTCTTTTCGTGGTCCAGATTTATACCGGTCCTCTTTCCCAAGCCCAATCGCCTCGCATATTCGGCGATCTTGTCGACACCCAGTCTCCTCCCCACATTATAAAAATACACATCGCATGATTCCTTCAAGGCCCTGTAAAGGTTTACCTTTCCGTGCCCGTATTTCTTCCAGCAACGGTAGCTCTGTTTTCCGAGGAAAAAAGTGCCATTACAAAAGATCTCTTCTTCCGGGGTAATAACCCCCTCCTCGAGCCCTGCTAAAGCAACTACGATCTTAAAAACCGATGCAGGGGGATATTGACCGGTCAGCGCCCTATTTTGAAGAGGGAAATCCTTTGATGAAGCGATATTTTGCCAGGTTCTTTGATCAATCCCTTTGATAAACAGATTGGAGTCATAAGAGGGGCTGCTTGCCAAAGCCAAAACTTCCCCATTTGAGGGATCCATGGCCACAATCGCTCCGTGCTTCCCGAGGAGTGATTTTTCAGCTAAGATCTGTAAATCTTTATCAATTGTCAAACATATATTCGCTCCCGAAACAGAGGCCCTGCGTGAAACAACCTCTATTCTTCGACCCGCAGCGTCTACCTCCACCTGTTCGCCACCGCGAACACCGTTTAATAAAGCCTGCCACTTCCGCTCCACACCCGTTTTTCCGATCAAATCACCTGATTTGTTATCCCGGAACTGCCCGCTTCGCAATTGATCTTCGCTGATTTCGCCCAAGTACCCGAGAACATGGGATCCGAGGCCTTCATAGAAATAGTGCCGCTCTGGTCTGACCTTGATCATAACACCAGGCAAGTCAAAACGATGAGTCTCTATCTTGGCAAGTTCATCACGGGATATGCCCCTTTTGAGACATACCGGCTTAAAAGGATATCCCCGGGCCGCTTTATCCAAAATCCGTCCTGCATGCTCCGAATCGAGATCCCCGAATATGCTCAGCCTTTTCAACAATTGAGGCCGGTCTTGAACTTCCTCTGGAATTATATAAAGGTCGTACGATGGCCGGTTGCCCACGAGCACGCTACCATTTCTATCTAAAATCATTCCCCTGAAAGGTGCAATATCGTGAAGCCGGATACGATTATGCTCAGATTTGGCCCGGTAGGCTGAACCGTTTACAATCTGCAGAAACCAAAGCCTGAAAATTAAAATGCCAAATACGATCAAGACAAATATCATCGCGATTTTCAGTTGCTTGCCGAGAACTGCCGAAGAGACAGGATCGAAATTTGATGTTCTCAACACCTTGACTTTATCCTTTCTTCAGAACCAGGGGTGCCGGCTTCTCTCACGCGAATACCCCTCAACCAATTGAAAAAAATGAATAAAATAGGGGTGATTAGACCGGCGCCTATTATAGAAATTGCTGAAGCGCTGAGGAATGATTTCGAAAAAACGATACTGTCATAAAAAAGAGAAAGAACGGTTAAAAACACAATATCTTTAAAAGAAATTACTAAACTCACTATCATTATCTGCCCTTTGGCAGTCCGAAGGTTGAAAAACAGCGAACCTAAATATATCCCCCAAAAAACGCTCAGATAAAGAAATGCAAAAAGGCCGTGCAAACCGCTGGAGAAGATATCGATCAAGAGCCCCTGCCCCAACGCGAAGGCGCCTGCCTGGATTCGGCCAAAGGACAAAAAGAGATAGGCCGTTAAGATAGTTAAGAGATCCAGGTCAAAGATGCTCACACCCCAGGGATCGGACCAGATCCCCTTCAATAGTGTAAGTAAAACCCCAAACAACCATGCGGCAAGACAAAAGCTTAGCTTTCTGTTTTCTTCCAATTTGACGATATCTTCTCCTTACCATCTTTAAGCTAATGTCACGAAGTTCCTTAACTTCCTCCGCACTATGTGCGGGGATAAATAGGCGCTTTAGTCACTCTCTTGCCCTCTGCTATTTACCGTTTGTATGACAAGGACTTCTTCTAACTTGGAAAAATCAACAGATGGTGAGACCTCGATCTCCTTAAAAAACTCCCCGGAAACATCTTTCACTCTCGATATCCTTCCTACCGGGAGCCCTTTTGGGAAAATACCTCCCAGTCCTGAGGTAATGACCATTTCTCCAACAGCAACGTCGCTGGATTTCGTCATGTAATCCATTTTACATGCATCCATCGACAGCCCTTTCACCATCCCCCTGTCACGGGACTGCTGCATTAGGCAGTCGACAGCACTGTTCTGATCAATAATTAACAAGACCTTGGCGTAGTCTGTTGAAACAGAAACGATTCTCCCCACCACACCCGAGGCATTCACTACCGGCATGTCCCACTTCAGTCCGGCCCTTTTCCCTTTATCGATAATTATTGATTTGAACCATCCGGTTGGGTCCAGCCCTATAACTTGAGCCGCAATAACCGGACGCCGAATGACCTCCTTAAATTGGAGAAGTTTCCGGAGTCTTTCATGGGTAGTCAACAATTCCTTGTATCGGCTATTTGCCCTTCTGAAGGAGTTGATCTCCTGCTTCAACAGGGTGTTTTCGTGACGGACGTCGATCAGGTAAAAATAGTTTAACCAGAAATCCTTTGTGAAGTTGACGGTTCGCCTTATGAGTTTTTGGAAGGGAGCGGTAATCTCTACAATTAACTGCTCTGCGGGATTCCACGGTTGTCTGAGACCGGAAGTTGAAGAGAGCAAGAGAAGCACAAAACAGATAAAAAAAACCGATATCCATATTTTACGGAAGTATTTTTCACCTTTCAATGATAGAACCTTGCTCCGTGTTATTTTGCAGACAGGGAAGTTATTTCGTCCATGCACAATTTAGAAATGTCAAACAACACCTTTAGCTTCCCCGCTGCAAACGGGATAAATAGGCACTTCACAAACTTATGGTACCGCTACCTGATCATAACCTCTTTGAGCATCGAAATGTTATCAAGCGCCATCCCGGAACCGAGAACAACAGTGGAAAGAGGGTCTTCGGTGATAGTTATAGGAAGCTTCGTCTCTTCTCTCAACAGAATATCCAGGTTCTTCAACAATGCCCCGCCCCCGGCCAAGACAATCCCGGTATCAACAATATCCGCAGCGAGTTCAGGAGGGGTCTGTTCCAGGGCAATCCGGACAGTTTCTACTATTGTCTCGATTTGCTCTGAGATGGCTTGTCTCACCTCGTCTGAGTCTATCGTCAGGATCTTCGGAATCCCAGTCACCAAATCCCGACCCTTAACATCGATGGTCTCAGGTTGGTCGCTCGGATAGGCGCTGCCAATGCCGGTCTTTATAAGCTCTGCAGTGGTGATTCCGATCAAAAGATTATATTTTCTCTTGATATATTGCAGTATTGCCTCGTCCATCTTGTCTCCGCCAACCCTGACGGATTTACTGTAAACAATACCTGCAAGGGATATAACCGCGACTTCAGTAGTGCCTCCTCCAATATCAACAACCATATTGCTGGTGGGTTCGGTAATGGGCAATCCTGCGCCAATGGCCGCTGCCATCGGTTCCTCGATCAAAAAAACCTCTCTGGCCCCGGCAGACTCCGCAGACTCTCGGACGGCCCTTTTCTCAACCTGGGTAATACCACTCGGGACACAGATAATGATTCGAGGTCGTACGAACGTCCTTCTGTTGTGTGCCTGTCTTATAAAATGACGAAGCATGGCCTCTGTAATCTCAAAATCCGCAATCACACCGTCCTTCATTGGCCGTATGGCCACGATGTTGCCTGGGGTCCGGCCTAACATCATTTTGGCCTCTCTGCCCACTGACAATACCTTGCTGCCGCCGCGCCCGTTCTTTCTCACTGCTACTACGGAGGGCTCGCTTAGAATAATCCCCTTCCCTTTCATATATACAAGGGTATTGGCGGTACCAAGATCTATCGCTAAATCATTTGAGAATAAGCCCAAAATAGGATCAAGAAGCATCGATTTCTCCTTTTAACTTGATTGGGATTTACAAATCTTAAACCGGAAAACCGGCATATTTCGAGTTTCCGCAACAGAGCCAAGCGGAATACATTAACGTCCAAAAATGTGAAGTTGTTTTTGAGTGAGCATTAAACAAATATATGAGTTGCTACAAATTATCAATAATAAAATACCAAGAATGTAAAGCCGCAGCATTCCTGCCGATGGTGCTTTGAAATGATTTTGATATGGCAGAGTTCTATAATTTAGCTTGACAACCTGTTCTGTTTGTAGTTATACTATACAATTCATAAAAGATACAGAAAAGGATTACATCATGAAGAGAACTTATCAACCCAGCAAAATCAAGAGAGCGAGGACCCATGGTTTTAGGGCGAGGATGAGTACTAAAGGCGGAATAAACGTCCTAAAGAGAAGAAGGGCTAAGGGGCGAAAACGATTAGCCGTATAAGATACTCTCAAGCCTGGCCGAGTTCCCTTAGATACTATATGACACCTTTTTCTTTTCCAAAAAAAAAAGATTATTGAATCGAACTGATTTTGTCAATCTAAATCGATTGGGTAAGCGTCATCATACGAGACATTTTGTTGTCATTATCAAGCAGAACGGGCTGGGCATAGCGAGATTGGGGGTTACTGTCAGCAAAAAGGCGGGCAACGCGGTCAAAAGAAATAGGATCAAACGACTAATTAGAGAATTCTTTAGACTCAACAACTCGAAAATCCCCCAAGGCTATGATATCGTCGTCACAGCAAAGAAGGATGCCAGCTATTTGGATCTCTGGAAAACCAAAGACGAACTTGGAACAATCTTTTTCAAAAAAAAGTTCAGTTTATAGGTTTAGATATATACCTGTCGTATTGATATCTATATATCAGCATTTTATTTCGCCTTTTTGGCCTCCTTCCTGTCGTTTTTATCCCACATGCTCAACGTATGCCCGCCATGCTTTCAAAAAGTACGGGATCTTAAGGGGGGGATGGTTGGCCCTCGTCAGGATCTCCAAATGCAATCCTTTTCATCCTGGAGGATATGATCCACTCCAATGATGCAGGGTACTTGTTAAGACCGCAAAATGCATCTATGGCTCCAGGCCTCGCGAAATCGTCGAGTGGTTGTCATTATTTATTTTCGTGCCTTTTACCTGATCCCGCTTCCATAGAGTTGAGGCCGGGATCGAATCGTCAGGACTAAGCGCCTAAAATGGACAAAAGAACAATATTAGCTTTCGCTTTATCATTTATAGTCCTCGTTGGGTGGTCGCTTTTTTTCGGGCCAAAACAGGAACAAGCGCCAACAGGAAGGGATGTTCCATCTAATGAAGCTCCCAACAAATCCGTAGAGGCCCAAAAGTCTCCCGCCTTGAGTCATCCTGCGCGACTTCCCGGGACAAAGGAAATACCAGTAGAGGCCATCCCCAGACCAGATGAAAAAGAGATAGAAATCGATACTCCTTTATATAAGGCCGTCTTCAGCAATGTGGGCCCCACCATAAGGAGCTTTAAACTAAAAAAATATCGTCAAACCACTGATCCTGACTCTCCATTGGTCGAGCTTGTAAACTTCAAAAAGGAGATGGGTGATTCTTTGCTCTTTACCTTTGACAATCATTCAGCCGGCAAAAAGGGAAAACCGGTTTTTCAGGTAGATCAAGACTTTATAAAGGTTGGGCCGGAGTCCTCACCACAGGATATTGTTTTCCGGGCCGAAACCAAAGACGGTCTTTCTACGACTCAAACCTTCCGTTTCTATCCGGACCGATACCAGATTGATCTAAATGTAGATGTGACTAACCGATCCGCAGAACCGGTGGAGGGGGCTTTTAGAGCGAACCTGATGGCCATGCCTCCCCACGACAAGGGAGGTTACTATGCCTACGTAGGGTTTGCCTTGCTCCTGAATAAAGAACTGGAAGAGGTCGAGGTCGAAGACCCATCGGATGAAAAGACCGTCAGGGGCCAAATGGGCTGGGTCGCCTATGAGGACAATTTCTTCATGTCGGCCATTGTCCCGGATTTTCCCTCCAAGGGACTCTTTACCGGACGTCACCTATCGTCGGGAATCCTGGAAGGTACCTACCTCCTGCCACCTGTTTCAATAAATCCTTCTGAGCTGAAGTCTTCAAAATATGAACTCTATTTGGGGCCCCGCGATTTGGGAATCCTGAAAGAGTTTGGCAAGGACCTCGATCAGGCCATCAATTTTGGCTGGACAGATATTATCGCAAAACCTCTTCTCTATCTTTTGCGTTTTTTTGATGAATACGTCCATAACTATGGCCTGTCCATCATTCTCCTGACGATCTTAGTCAAGGGCCTATTCTGGCCTTTGACTCACAAGAGTTATAAATCGATGAAGGAGATGCAGAAGCTTCAACCCAGGATGGCCAAGTTGAGGGAGAAGTATAAGGGCGACAAACAAAAATTAAACCAGGAGATGATGGGCCTGTACAAGACCTATAAGGTTAACCCCATGGGCGGATGTCTCCCCATGGTTATTCAGATCCCGGTGTTTTTTGCGCTCTTCAGGGTTCTCGGGGGCTGTATTGAACTGAGGCATGCCCCGTTTGTACTATGGATAAATGACCTATCGGCGCCTGATCGTTTATTCCATTTCCCGTTTCAGATCCCGTTTATGACTCCGCCCTACGGAATTCCCGTTTTGACCCTCTTGATGGGCGCCTCTATGTTCTTACAGCAAAAAATGACGCCTACTCCAGGCGATCCCATGCAGGCCAAGATTATGATGTTTTTACCCGTTATTTTTACTTTTATGTTTATTAATTTCCCTTCCGGTCTTGTTCTTTACTGGTTAGTTAACAATATCCTTTCAATAGGCCAACAGTACCGAATTCACAGGCAACCGGCATAATATCTGGAGGACAATCATGGAAACATATGAATTTGAAGGAAAAAACGATGAGGACGCCATTGAAAATGCGTGCCGCCAACTCAATCTTTCGAGAGAGGAATTTGATATCGAGATCATTGAACCTGGATCAGCAGGGATTTTTGGCTTAGTAGGCGGCAGAAAAGCCAAGATCAGAGTCTCTGTGACCAAAGAGGAGCCCGAACTACCCGATAAGGAAATGGGAATTGCTGTTGCAAAAGAGGCATCATTCTCAGGAGAAGAAAACGGTGTTGCCGTTGCAAAAGAGGCGTTGGAAAATATCCTGGCCCTCATCCCTATGGAAGGGACCTCGGTCCTCGCTCAACAGGTTGATGGCACAATAAATCTGAACATTGAGGGAGATAAATCCGGTCTTTTAATAGGGAGGAAAGGGAGGACCTTAGATGCCCTTCAGTTCATAGTAAACAAGATCGTAAACAAATCGCTCGAAAAAAGGACCCGCGTCCTTGTCGATTCGGAGAACTATCGTCAGAGGAGAGAAGATTTTCTGGTTCAAATGGCTTTGAGAATGGGCGACAAAGCAAAAAAAATCAAGAAACCGGTTGCCACCAACCTCCTTAATCCTCACGACCGGAGGATTGTCCATCTTGCCCTCAGGGATGATGATGAATTAGGGACCAAGGGGAGAGGAGAAGGCGCCTTGAAAAAGGTGATTATCATCCCTAAACGATATAACTCTTCAAGATCACCGAAGAGGGAGTCTTGAAAAATTTTACATGTCTCCTGACCAGGATACCATCGCCGCCATAGCCACCCCGATTGGCCAGGCAGGAATCGGCATTATACGTGTAAGCGGCCCTCTTTCACTTGAAATCGCCGGAAAGATCTTCAGGCCGAAGAATCCCACGTCTATCCTCAAAAGCCATCATCTCTACCTCGGGCATTTATTAGAGCCGTCCTCTGAAAATGCCATTGATGAAGTTCTCATCTCCTTTATGAGAGCCCCCCATACATATACTCAAGAAGACGTCCTTGAAATCAACTCACACAGCGGATACGCGCTCCTTTCCAAAATTCTCGAGATCCTATTGGGTCAGGGCGCAAGGTTGGCCACCCCCGGAGAATTTACGCTTCGGGCATTTCTAAACGGGAGGATCGACCTGACTCAGGCTGAAGCGGTCATCGATATCATCAATTCCCAGTCAGAAAGAGGGCTTTATTTAGCCTCGCAACAGGTCCAAGGCGCGTTTAAAGAGGAAATTGAAGGCTTGCGACAAAAGGCTATCAATATCCTTGCACAGGCAGAGGTGGCAATCGATTTTCCGGAAGAGGAGACTGATGTCGTTTTTAGAGAGGAGGAAACAAGGGGAATAAACGAAGACCTAATCAAGCCTATTGAAGCCCTGATAGAGGCCCATAAAAACAGGATCTGGGTGGAGGGTATCAATACCGTCATTGCAGGCCGGGTCAATGCGGGCAAATCAAGTCTCTTGAATCGCCTCCTGAACGAACAACGAGCCATTGTGACCCCCATACCCGGAACCACGAGAGATATCATCGAATCTACCATAAATATTGAAGGAATACCCATCAGGCTCATGGATACTGCGGGCTTCCAGAGGGTGAATGACGAGGTGGAAAGGCTTGGAATCAATTTAACCAAACAGAAATTGAAGGAGTCAGATTTTGTGTTGATTGTTATTGACCAGAGTCGCCCATTGGGTCAGGACGATCTGAATACTATCCTTCAATCCAAAGGAAAGAAGGCCTTGATAGTTATAAACAAGATCGATCTGCCCTCCAAACTCGGTAAGGGGGCAGACTCCGAGGCGCTTTCTCTTTTCCCTTCAGCCAAGATTTCAGCCCTTACCGGCCAGGGGATCGATCAATTGAAAAAGGCGATGAAGGCCTGCATCCTTGAGGGCCGGTTAGATACGACGTCCTCTCACGCAGTTCCCAACCTGAGGCATCGGCACGCCCTCTGCAATGCGCTTCAGTTTTTCAAAGATGCAGAGCAGAGAACAAGAGATGAGGCACCGATGGAAATTATCGCCTTAGAACTTAGAAGCGGGCTCGACGCCTTGGGAGAAATCACGGGAGAAACCACAAATGAAGAAGTCT
>Ga0190283_1000281_pt1 | contig 27590 bp, 22 predicted proteins | sample 48691801_MG_FD_161669 | JGI IMG/M metagenome (GOLD analysis project Ga0190283, IMG submission 161669) | Hydrothermal vent microbial mat bacterial communities from Southern Trench, Guaymas Basin, Mexico - 4869-18-0-1_MG | ecosystem: Environmental > Aquatic > Marine > Hydrothermal vents >...
CAGAATTCCTTCCTGGCCGAACCTCGGTCAAGCCACCAGCTTGCCCGCCCGAGGTAGATCAGAGAAGGACTCGACCAAAGGGGATCACCCGAGGTGCCTCCTTTCCGTTCACTCGTCATCGCTGTTCGATGGCTGATGCTGTTGACTATTAACACCGGATGTTGTATTGAAACACGACTGATGTTGGCGGAAAAGGCTCTCTATCGGTAATGGTTCACCGGGCTTGAAGCGGTTCCGGGCCCGGTGAGGTTTGGAGGGGGCGATTCATCTCCCCCTCCAAACCTCACCGATACGTAATTTCGGAAGCTTGTACGGTGAACGGTTACCTCTATCGTTTCAAAGGCAGAGCCGAAACAAAAACCGGGAAACCGGAAACCGGAAAGCGCAAGTAATAGCCTATGAAAAGATTAACCGGCAAAGCGATCATTGCTATGGGAGGTGGTCCCACAGCGGTCATCAACCAGTCACTGGCCGGGGCGGTGCTGGAGGCTCGTCATTACCCTGAGATCACGCATTTTTATGGGGCTTACCATGGCGTCAAGGGCATTGTGAATGAGCAGATGATCAACCTCTCCGAGGCCACCAGGAATAATATCGAGAGAGTCTCGGCCACTCCGGGAGCCGCAATTGGGAGTACGAGAGACAAACCTGATGAAGAATACTGCCACAGGATTTTCCACGTCTGTAAGGCGCACGGCGTCCGATACTTCTTTTACATAGGAGGAAACGACTCCGCTGAGACCAGCAGAATCATCAGTCAATTCGCCCGCGACGAAGGATATGAGATGCGGGTCGTACACATTCCCAAAACCATTGATAACGACCTGATGGTCACGGACCATTGTCCGGGCTATGGTTCGGCCGCCAAATTTGTAGCCCAAGCCTTCTCCGGAGCCAATTTCGACAATCGGTCCCTTCCGGGAGTATATATCGGCGTAGTTATGGGACGGCATGCGGGGTTTCTTGCCGCCGCATCGGTATTGGCGCGGAAGTACCCTGATGACGGCCCGCATCTGATCTACCTGCCGGAAAGACCCTTCGACCAAGAACAATTCCTGGCCAATGTGGACAAGACCATGTCTCGACACGGTCGGTGCGTAGTGGCGGCTTCTGAGGGGATCCAGGATGCTTCCGGAAAGCCGGTAGCTACGGCACTCTTGGATGAGGTGGAAACGGACGCGCACGGCAATGTTCAGCTTTCAGGCACCGGGGCGCTTGCGGACGCTCTTTCGCGATTGGTAAAGAAGAACCTCAACGCAGAGCGTGTACGAGGGGATACTTACGGATACCTACAGAGATCCTTTCTGGGATGCGTCAGCGATGTCGATGCCAACGAAGCAAGAGAGGTCGGGGAAATAGCGATTCGCTTTGCCACAACCCACGGTGTGGATGGCTCTGTAACGATTGAACGAGTCGGCGATTACAGCGTCAGGTACAATCTCACCCCCCTGGAACAGGTGGCCAAGGGTAGCAAGTCAATGCCTGATGCCTACATAAAGGATAACAACGACGTCACGCATGAATTCACGCATTTTGCTCTACCTCTCTTGGGGAGTCTTCCGGTTTACGAAAGTATCCAGGCCCCTGATATCGAAAAGACCTTGAACCCGTGAATCGAAAATCTTTGTGGAAGAGGGAGGTGATACCGCTTCCCAGTTAACAGGTAAAATCTCGGGGCCTACGCCCAGCTCCCCCTCCAAACCTCTCCCATACGTAATTCCGGGAGCTTGTACGGTTCACGGTGAACGGTTACCCCGGATCACAATTATATTCGCGAAATGGTATGAAACAGCGGTCTCTCCGCGTCTCTCTTATTGAGACCACTTCGCTGACGGTCCAGTAATGGATTCCCGGGTATTCTTCGATCTGCTCGACCTTGTATCCGTATTTCACCTGCATTTCAAAACCTGACCTCATTTGCAGGAACTTAAGGACTGTTATGGACAACGCGGTTTTCTCAACGTCTGTTGACGACCGGTACTTTGAAGATTACGTAGCCGGTTCCGTTCATGAGTGCGGTTCCATCGCAGTGGAGGAAGGTGAAGCCGTCGCGTTCGCTCAACGATTTGATCCGCAGCCTATTCATACAGATCCCGCCGCGGCGAAGCAATCCGTCTTTGGCGGGTTGATCGCCAGTGGCTGGCATACGGCGAGCCTCATGATGCGGCTCTTCGTTGACCATTACCTGTCTCGGGTGGCGAGTCTGAGTTCACCAGGCGTAGACGAATTGCGCTGGCTCAAACCTGTGCGTCCTGGTGACCAATTGTCGCTGCGCGTGACCGTTCTTGAGACTAAACGTTCACGATCAAAGCCTGATAGGGGGATAGTCCGCTCGTACATCGAGGTGCGGAATCAGCGGAGCGAGGCTGTAATGACTATGAACGCGGTCAACCTCTTACGATGCCGGGAGCGGCCGTAACAGGAACGCTAATGCCTAAAACACGAGGCACAACGGAGTATCCAAGTCCTGCCGTTGTTCACGAGTAGGGGTGCGAAGACCCCGCGCAGAATGCGGGATGCGCCAGGCCTTGGAGGGGAGACTCATCTCCCTTCCCAACCACCCCTTGCGTAGCCCCGTACACGGGTGGTTTTTCCACGGGACCTTCATGGGAACTGTGCTCACGGTGAACGGTTACCCGGATTACAATAATATTCGCGAAATGGTATGAGTCCCCTGAATCTGCTATGTTGTTGGGTAAGAAGAAGGCAAAATCAGGCAAGATCTAACTTCTTTCTCTGAGAGATAGGTACGGTACATCCGGGACCACACCCAAAGGACGTGGGTTTACCGGTCGCACGAGAATCGAACTGTAGTGGAGCGCAAACATCGGAAGGGCACCGGATCAATGGGATTACCGGCGATCCATTTATCTTGCACCGCGAAGACAGGTGAGCGAGTTGAGAGTCAGAAGTTCCTCCCAATACAGCCGTCTTTTCTTTCATTTTGGCGCCTTTCCCAGTTCGAGGGAGGAGGGGCCGCCGCTTGTCTGCCTGAATGGCGGCATCATGGTTGACACTGGGAGCGAGGCCCGTGACTATATCTTCACCTGCCAGGACCGCTACCCCCCTTATGCAGCGCTCGGCGGCATGCGTTGCCTGCTTTTTGTCCGGAACGAGGCGCACAGGCGACGGTACCAGCGCCGGATTGCCGGCCTTCGTAAACATCTAATGGTCATTCAGAGTTTCACCGGTCCCTTGCTTGATATCGATCTGTTGGAACCCCTGTACATGCCCTGTGACCTCAATGGTCAGGCGCCCCTTGATGCTGAGATTGCTGCGTTTCGAGAACAGATCAAGAACCAACAGGTCATTAATGACCATGTTCGAGGCGGCATCTACCTGAACCAGCTATCACCGACGATTGCGAGGCTTGTTGAGCAGTTCTACGACTTGGTTAAGGAAAGCGGCGGTCGGGGCCGGGTACGGCTGTCCGAATACCGTTCCCAGGCGAGGACCGTCCTGAAATGGCATGACAAGGCAAGCTATGTGGATCTGCTTCGCAATTGTGCCAACAGTGCCCTGCTGCCTCCCCATGTACCGACCGTCATGATTTCTTCCGGAGAGCTGTCTGGCATAACCTGGAATCGGCTGTTGGAGCTTGTGGAGCGGCAGACCGGCCTACAAGACGCGACGGAGTTCTTTGTCAAGTCGGGTATGGATGCGGCCGGTGAGGTCAGCACGTTTCTGAGCAGGGAGAATTTTGCCGAAAAGATCAATAAGTTGGCGAGTGAGCTTGCAAATAAAGTTGACGAGATGGGGAGGATCCAACAGGATGTCCGACTGCTGGTGCAGCCCCGAATTGAGCGTTGCCGCAACGATAGTTCCCCTGCCGGCGTCGGCGTGACGTATCAAATACGACACGCTGGGAACATCGAACGGCTGGTTGTCGCCGGGCATGTTTACGAGGATGCAGAGTACAAGACCTTCATCGGCAGTTACTTGGCCGATGATCTGACCAACCGTGTATTGAAACAGGTGGGAGAGGACAAAATAATCTTCCTTTTGCAGCTCTTTGCCGACAAGGGCTATCGTGGCCCGATCAACCTCGATGCAGTACGGAACAGCGATGGCGACCATATATTCATTTACGACTGCAACCCGCGGTTCGGAGGGACCCTGCCCGTTTTCATCCTTCAGCAAGCCTTAAGGCAGACAGGGTTGCGAGCGGAAACGCTGCTGAACATTGGTTACCGCGGCCGATTTGTCTATCCGGACTTGACGGCAAAACTCGTGGAATTGCAGGATCAGGGCCTGCTCTACAGCCGAAACCGGCAGCAGGGGGTCTATCTGGTTCCCAGTCTGGTTCGCCCTGACAGTTTTGATCCGATCCTGATCAACATGGGAATCGAGGCAATGCGGCAGCTTATCCGGTCCGGTTTGATCAGCAGCCTTTCAGATCCCGATCAAAGTGATTTGAAAGGAGTGTACTGGTAAATTATCCGGGCATGTGCAGCAATTGCCACCCATACAGCACGGAAAGCGCCAGGGTATAAAGAATGAGGGCGTAGTACCACCGGCCCCCAAGCTTGGGTGTCCGAACGGGCGCCACATTCAGGGCGGCCAGCGCGATGAGCAGGACATAGAGAAAGGCAGTGAAAACCGTTTGACTGACCAAACCGTTGAAGAGAAAAACAAATGCGAGCACAATGCCATTGTTGTCGATTGCCAGCCCCATGTAGTTTGACTCGTCCGCGAGACCGAACACGTTGAAATAACTCAGCCGAATAACCCCGGCTGCGACTATGATAAAGGCGCCCGGAAGTAACCAGGGGCTGAATTGACCGTAGCTTAACAAAACAACGGCAGGACAAATGCCGAAGCTGACAATATCGATCAGGGAGTCGAGCTGTGACCCAAAAAGACGCTGTTCCGAAGTTCGCCCTTTCATGCGCCGGGCAATGATGCCATCGCTCCAGTCAAAAAAGACCGCCCATATCACCCCGATCATTGAAGCCGGGAAAATCCCCAGAACAGCATAGTATATTCCGAGAACCGCGCAAAGGAGTCCGGCCAGCGAACAGATGTTCGGCAGGTCTTTTGCGAACAAAAGCATGCTTGCCTTGTGTGAGGCCGGCGGTTGCGACTCGTTCATTATTTTCTCTCCCGGCTAATGATATCGCGCAACGCCTCGACCAGGCTCTGGTTCTCTGCGTGGGTGCGGCTGGCGATGCGGATGTAACGGTCTGATTCCGGCAGTGTCTTACCCTGGCAGTCCTTAATGTAGATGTTATGCTCAATGAACAGTCGCCGGCATACCTCCGGACCGGAGGCTGCCTGGTCCGGAAGACGGCAGAAAATGAAGTTGGCATCGGGCCGAAAGACGGTCAGCCCCTGAATCGAACCGAGTTCCCTACTAAAAAGGTCCCGATCACTCTTCACCCGGTCGCAGCTTGCGGCAAATTCCTGGCGATACCGTGGGGCAAGACGCAGGAATGTTTCGGCAAAACCGTTGACGTTCCAAATATGGAGGCATTGGCGGACCTTGCCGGCAAAGGCGGCGTTCGCGGTAAGCATATAACCTATACGCAAGCCGGCGATGCCGTATGCCTTGCTCATACTTTTTAGGATCGCCAGGTTCGGGTACTGGGCAATCTCACCCTCAAGAGTTTCCTGGACCCCGTCCCTGGCGAAATCTATGAACGATTCATCGACGATGAGCATGCAGGCGTGATCCGCCAATTCTTTCAGCAGCCGAATAAGAGCGGATTTGGGAACCAGTAGTGAGGTCGGATTGTTCGGCGTAACCGCCACCGCCAGATCTGCTTGGCAACGGATGGCCGCTGCCGCGAAATTATCTACATCCAGCTGGAAGGCCGGCGGGTCGAGGGCAAATTCAACTGCCTGGCTGGCCGGGGCCGCATTGGCGTATTCATTAAACGACGGAACCGGTACAATCAACCTGCGGGCGATATGGCCGGAGACGATCTTGATAAGCTCTGAGGCCCCATTGCCCACTACAATCCGTTCCTGGGGCTGGCCAATAAGATCGCCCACCAGACCGGCAAGGACATCCTGAGCAACGGGATAGTTCAGCACCAACTCGTGGACTTGCTTGGCAAGCTGTTCAAGAAGAGACTCCGGCGGAAAATACAAATTGTAAAGATAGGCATGATCGATGAAGCCGTGACGCCAATAGCCGCCGTGCTGGTTGGAAATAAACTCGAATAGCCGCGCCCTGGCGGCATAGTCCTGACCTGTCATTTCTCAGTTCCTCACCTAAGTCGGCTTTGCCGCAAACCCTTCGCCGACAGCGGTCTGTGTTCTCACGATGTTTCCACACGAACAGCCAAAGGTCCATTGGCAGCTGAATTTCCGTTTAACCGTCTTGGATTGGGCGTGCTCTTCGAGGGTCTACGCAAAAGCGTAGATGATTCGGATGAAGTCTCGAAACAAACCATGGGCACGGTTTTGTCCAAAGTGGTTAAGCTGCTGGTTCATGTCCATCCAGAAATGAGAAATCTCGCTCGGAATCAAAGAATGCGATAATTCCAGCCCCAGGTATATAGTCGTTATTCCGAGAGTTAAGTCTTGCCCATGACGGAGAGTCTGGGCAAAACAGCCGTTCATGGGAGGGCACTGGCTTCTATGGTGAATCAATGCGGCCTTTCATTCGGACGGTATTGCCGGAGCAGACGCGAACCAGCAGCCCGGGCCCGTTGATTCCGCCGGCAACACCGACCTGGGGATACTGGGGAAACATCTGTTCTGCCGCACGCAAATCATCCATGGTATCAATCTCATACCACCGGTTGGCCTCAAAGAATACCGGCGTTAAGCGGAGGCTGCCCTCGGCGACCATCTCCGCGAAAACAGTCTCATAGTAACCATCTACCCTGTTTTCTGAAATATGCCGGTCCAAGCGTTCCCGGACCAATTGCCAGGAAATGCGAGATAGGCTGTAAATGTTAACGGTCTTGTAGTGGTCGGCCCCTGGCGGCCCAAGACTGCTGCACCAAAATGCCTCAATCTGTTGGCGGTGATCGATTGTAACCGTGGTGCCGTGCATCCATGACTGCAGGCGGGCAAGAGCGACCCGGTCAGGCCGTAGCATACTTTTCAGCATTGACGCGTCAAAAACAAGATCGCTCTCAATCAGCAGAAAGGGTTCCTCTATTGCCTTTCTGGCAAGCCACAATGAATAGATGTTGTTGGTCGTCTTGTATAGCGGACTGTTGATATACTCGATTTCCATTCCGCCGGACTTGGTGCCGAGGAAGTCGCGAATGCATTCTGCTTGGTGCCCCAGGACCACAACCAGACGCCTAAATTCGTGTAAACGAAGGGAGTCGATCAACCTTTCAAGGATAGGTATTCCATTAACCTGTACTAGACATTTTGGGCTCAAATCGGTTAACGGAGAAAGCCGGCTACCCGTACCTGCCGCCAGCAATAGGGCTGTCGCCACCTGTTCGTCCTTAATACGGCTACGAGCAAATCCAACGTTCATTTCTTCCTTTCTGCGTTCAAGTACGTTGCCTCACGAACACAAGGGCTAAATTGAAATACCGGCAGGCAAGGGGTGTTCCCTCCGGTTAGTGTTTCCGTTCAATAACCGTTCATTCTTAGCCTGACAACGACCTGAAGTCAACGAAAATCGCAGAATCCAGGTAATCATTCAATTTCACGGGACAGATATTTTCATCGATCATGTCATTGCGAGGAGTGAAACGACGAAGCAATCTCCATACCTGGCGAGAAGGAGATTGCTTCGCTGCGCTCGCAATGACATCCTGCCAGTGCCCCCGCGCAAGTGAATGGTTACGAATCCAGTGCCTGTTTCTTTTGCACGGGTATTGGGGGACCCACGGTACTGAAAACGCCCCAACATCCGAGCAATCGTGCTCACTACCGGAAAACTGTCCCTGTCAGGCTTGTTTTCCGGCAGTGGCTATGGTCCTTCATGGCGTCAATTTGCTGATGTTCCGGTTCCAAAAGCCGCTTCGCCCTGCAGCGAAAAAAATAGCTTGACAAACCCGTGCGTGACGGTTAAACATAAGTTGGACGTGGCTAACTATCGTAGAATGACTGATCGTGATGCGATCTGTCAAAGGTAGGCCAGCTGATAGAGGCGGTGGAGGCCGGCATGGAAGTCTGTGAACCTGAAGACAAGTGTGAAGAGTGCATTTTCGAGAAAGAAAGGGCTCGTGATTCCGAGATCGTAAGGTTGTCCGATTACAGCCCTGGAGACAGTGGAACCATCCGGGCGGTTTGCGGTGCCCCCGATTTCCGGTTGAGGCTGATGGAAATGGGATTTGTTAGGGGCACGGAAGTCCAGGTGGTGAAGTACGCTCCCCTGACCGATCCGATCGAATTTGTGATCAAAGGATATCACCTCAGCCTTAGAAGGGATGAGGCAGCTGAAATAGTGATGAACCTACCCGGGAAGGCCGCCTGAGATTCGCGAGGCCGCGGCAAACTCACAGACCGACAGTCAGTAAGACTCCTCGGCGATCATCATGATTGCAAAGTAGTGGCGCGTTTCAACGGGGGCTCGGCACGACCTTTTGATAACCTAGCGCCTTTCCGCCCCCCTGAGGACAAAACCAATGAAACAGAAGATCACGGTTGCGCTCGCAGGTAATCCTAATGCAGGGAAGACAACCCTATTCAACGCGCTCACCGGAGCGCGTCAGCATGTTGGCAACTGGCCTGGAGTCACGGTTGAGAAGAAGGAAGGAACCCTGAGTCATGGGGGCCGGGACATCCATGTGGTCGACCTTCCTGGAACTTACTCATTGACCGCTTTTTCCCTCGAAGAGCATATCGCTCGCAGCTTCATTGTCCAGGATGGGCCGGACGTGCTGGTAGATGTGGTGGATGCGTCCAATCTTGAACGGAACCTGTACCTCGCCACGCAGCTTCTGGAAATGAACGTCAATACCGTGATGGCCCTGAACATGATAGATGTGGCTCACCTTCGGGGCATCGAGATAGACGTAGACAAGCTCTCGGAATTAGTGGGAATGCCCGTGGTGCCTACTAACGGCAAAAGGGAAATAGGGATAGATGAGCTTCTGGACACCGTTGTGCGGCAAGCGGACATGCCGGTTGTTGTTCCAACTGAAAAGACGATTAATTACGGAGCGGAGCTTGAAGAGGAGCTTGACAAGATTCAGGATATGCTCGATGCCGCGGGTCCGGACAGGAGGGGGCTGTCCCATAGATGGCTGGCTGTAAAGCTTTTGGAAAACGACCCGGAGTTAGTTGATCATGTCAGGGAGGCTGCCGGGGGAAAAGAGATTATCGGCCAGGTGGAAGCAAGCCGTGAGCATCTGATAAACATATTCGGGGACCCCCCTGAAATTCTGCTCGCCGATGCGCGGTACGGCTTTGTCTCCGGCGCGATCAAACAATCGGTAACCGTACCGGAGGCCGATCGGATCTACCTTAGCGAGGTCATCGACCGGGTGCTCACCAATCGAATGATGGGGCCCGTGATCTTGCTCGCGGTCCTTTACTTTGTTTACAAATTCACGTTCCAGACCAGTGAACCGCTGGTTGGGCTCTTTGAGAGTTTCTTCGGATGGTTGGGCCAAGTGGCGGCCGGCGCTATCCCTGAGGGTCTGCTTCAATCCCTGGTGGTAAGCGGCATGATTGGCGGTGTTGGAGGAGTGCTGGGGTTCACTCCGCTGATAGCATTCATGTTTCTTGCCATTGCTATCCTGGAGGACACGGGGTATATGGCCAGGATCGCATTCATGTTGGACCGCGTGCTTCGGGGGTTCGGACTTCACGGCGCGTCTATGTTGGCGCTCATGGTGTCCGGGGGAATGGCGGGGGGGTGCGCGGTCCCCGGAATAATGGCCACGCGCACCATGAGGGAACCGAAAGAGCGGCTGGCGACGATTCTAGTAGCCCCGCTGATGAATTGCGGGGCCAAGCTTCCTGTTTACGCTCTACTGATAGCCGCGTTTTTCCCGGGAAACAAAGCAGGCATGATGTTCCTGCTGACGCTCATTTCCTGGACAATGGCCTTGACTGCGGGTAAGTTGATTCGTTCCACAGTTTTGTCGGGTCCTTCCGCGCCGTTTGTGCTGGAACTCCCCCCGTACAGGGTGCCGACCCTGAAAGGTCTGTTGATCCACACCTGGGAACGCACCTGGATGTACGTCAAAAAGGCCGGAACAGTAATCCTGGCCATTTCCATACTACTGTGGGCCATGATGACCTTTCCATCCCTGCCCGCACAAAAGGCCAAAGAGTTTGATGAGCGCGTGGCCGAGCTGACCAAAGCCTTCCTTGCTCAACCTTCGGCCGCGGGTGTCTTCAAGTCGGAAAAGGACTTGATTGCGTTCAAGGAGTTTCAACAAGAGTTTGATAAGCGGAAGCCCGCGGACCTTGAGAAGGCTGATCCCGGCTTGTTTGCCCTCGCCGGCACGTTGAAACAAAGGCACAGGGAGCCTGAAGCAGGCGATCACGATACTGCAAAACCCGCAGAGACTGCTCTGGCTGAAGCGTACGGGCGATACATCGACAACAAGACCGCCATTGAGCTTGAGAGGCAGAGAGCGCGGTTGAGGAACACCGTCGGCGGCCGCCTTGGTGTCGCGCTGGAATGGGTTTTCAAGCCCATGGGCTTTGACTGGAAAACCAACATCGCCCTCGTGGGAGGATTTGCCGCCAAAGAGGTGGTGGTGGCCACTCTGGGCACAGCGTACAGTCTCGGGGAGGTGGACCCCGATGAATCGTCAAGCTTGGCTGACAAACTCCGGAAAGAACCCGGCTGGAATCCTCTGCGGGCCTTCACGTTGATCATGTTTGTGATGCTCTACGCGCCTTGCTTTGTCACCCTTGTGGTGATCCGAAAAGAGACTCGGTCCTGGCGATGGACCGTGTTCGCCATGGTGTACACTACGGCGCTCGCTTACTCGGTCGCTCTTATCGTCTATTCCGTGGGATCGCTCTTGGGACTCGGGGTCTCCTGATACCCGAGGCTTCCCGCCCGAGGCGTTCAACGTACAACTTGATCCCGAATGCTTTTCAGGCCATATTGACGCATGGCGCGGTTCCGGGGCGCGGCGGGCTGCTTCCAAGAGTCCTTGCCTGCCGCTCTCCCAGTGGGTGAGAGGGAATTCAACGTTCATCCTTTGAACGCGACTTGCGAAACAACGGCGGATCCGACAATGGACGATAATCCTGAAATTCAGTACTTGCAGGGCAGAAACGTCACCCTTGTGGGGATGGGCGCCAATGTGTGCCTGATTGTTCTTAAGCTTTGGGGAGGTGTTGTCTCTCGGAGTCAAGCCCTTGTAGCCGACGGCCTGCACTCGCTCTCAGACCTTTTGAGCGATTTCGTCGTGCTGCTGGGACTGAGATGGGGGCGAACCGAGGAAGATGCGCACCATCAGTTCGGTCACGGCCGCATTGAGACTTTGGCGTCATTCCTCGTGGGAATCATTCTCGCGGCAGCGGGAATCGGTATGGGTTGGGCCGCTGTCAGCGACATCCGGCTCGGCAAGGTACACGATCCCACGGGGTTGGCGATCATTGTGGCTTTTGTCTCGGTGCTGAGCAAGGAGTTCCTATATCATTACACGCGTATCGTCGGCAAACGGATAAACAGTCCGGCTTTGATGAGCAACGCGTGGCATCACCGGTCCGACGCTCTGTCTTCAGTTGCGGTGATCGCCGGAGTGGCGGGCGCCATGCTGATTCCCGGATGGGGGGTGCTCGACTCCTGGGCGGCTCTGGTGGTTTCAGCGCTCATAATAAAGGTGGGCGCATCTTTTGTTTGGTCTGCCACACAGGAATTCATAGATACCGCTCCCCACGCGGATGTTCTACGCGAGATTGTCGGCTGTGCAGCTTCGGTTCAGGGAGTCGAAGATGTTCATGATCTTCGGGCCAGAACATCAGGAGGAAAGGTCTTTGTTCAGCTTCATATCGTAGTGGATGGAGAGATACCGGTTCGTAGAGGCCACGACATTGCCAAAGAAGTAGAGACTTGTCTGATTGAACGCGTTCCGCATCTGAGCACGGCCATCGTTCATGTGGATCCCACCGACGAGGAGACCTCGGAATGATACCCTTGAGAGACAGCAACCCGTCGGCAACCCCACCTGTTGTCACAGTAGGGCTTATCATAATCAACGCGGCGATCTTCCTATATCAGATATCCTTGGGACCGCATGCGGAACGGTTTCTGCTTCAGCATGGGCTCATACCCTTGCATTTCGTGAACTTCAACCAATTTGAAGGAGGGTTTCTGAACAACACGTTGTTTCCGCTTTTCTCCTCGATTTTCTTGCACGGCGGATGGTTCCACATGATAGGTAACATGTGGTTCTTGTGGATATTCGGGGACAATGTGGAAGACCGACTGGGGCATTTGAGGTTTCTGATCTTCTATTTGCTCTGCGGCATTGGAGCTTCATTGATTCATGTGGTTGCGGGCCCGAATTCATCGATTCCCACCATCGGGGCCAGCGGCGCCATCTCCGGAGTGTTGGGGGCCTATCTCGTCAGCTTCCCACATGCCAGGGTGCATACGCTGTTCATCATATTCGTCATCATCAAGTTCATAGAGGTACCCGCTTACGTTTTCCTGGGCATCTGGTTCCTGTTCCAGATTGTGTCCAGCCTGGGCCAGAGCGGGGCCTACGGCGAAGCGGCCGGAGTGGCGTGGTGGGCTCATATGGGCGGCTTCGTCGTCGGGATTGTCCTCATATGGCTGATGGGCAAAAGGCCCGGGCATGAAGACCTGAGCCAAGATGTGGGATATTGGCGCTGACGGGCAGTTGTCGCATTCATTCTGTCCTGACGCGGGATCGCCTGTATGGTCGGTCTGGGCTATGGAGGCTCAGCATGGAGGAGGTTTTCCAACAATGATAGTTGAAAGCGCGTTGACCGCGTTCTCGAAATACAGGTTTCAAAAGGACCTACAGCTTACTACCGGCTTGGAGGTTCCCGCGCCGCGGCCACGGCCCGGGAAAGAATATCTCCTGTATGTTCACGTCCCCTTTTGTGAGGAGCTTTGTCCGTACTGTTCCTTTAACCGCTTCAAACTGGACAAGGATCTGGCGCGGGAGTATCTCAGAGCGTTGACCGTTGAATTACGTATGTACGCGGATCTCGGGTTTGATTTCCGGTCGATCTACGTGGGAGGAGGCACTCCGACGGTTCTACCTCAAGAGATCGGGCGGCTGCTCCATGATGCCCGAGACATGTTTCGCATACAGGAAATATCATTGGAAACCAACCCGAATCATCTCATTGAACCGATCATCGGCATACTCAAGGAAGCGGGTGTAAATAGGCTTTCCGTTGGGGTGCAAAGTTTCGACGATGGTCTGCTCAAGAAGATGGAACGGTACCACAAGTACGGTAGCGGAGCAAAGATCAAGGAGACCCTGGCCGGCCTGATGGGGAGCTTTGACACGCTGAATGTGGACATGATCTTCAATTTTCCCGGCCAGTCTATAGAGATGATAGACACGGATCTGGATATCATCCAGGAGATCAGAGCGGATCAGGTGACATTCTATCCTTTGATGGTTTCAGACATGACTCGTGGACAGCTGGCCAGGACGTTCGGTCCCATAAGCTACCGCACGGAGAAGCTTCTCTATAACCGGATTGCTCAAAGGCTTCGAGGCAGCCATTCACTCGGCACGGCATGGTGTTTCTCGCGAAAAAAGAGCATGATCGACGAATACATTATTGATTACGACGAATACGCGGGCGCGGGCAGCGGTTCCTTCGGGTACCTCAACGGATCGGTTTTGGCGAACACTTTCTCTGTGGAGCAATACATAGCGGACCTGAACAACGGCCGGCTGCCCCTTATGGCAAAGAAAGATTTCTCCGTGACACAGCAGATGCGGTACGACTTCATGATGAAGCTGTTCGGGACCTCACTGGATCTTGCCAAGGCGGAAAAGAAGTTCAACGGTCGATTCGCTGGAACCCTCCGCAAAGAGATCGCCCTGTTCAGACTCCTGAGCGCGGTAACAATTGACAACGGCTTTCTGAGACTCACCCCCAAAGGCCAATACCTCTGGGTAATTATGATGAGAGAGTTCTTCACCGGAGTAAACAATTTCAGAGACCTGTGCAGGGGGGGAATGAAGAATGAAGAGTAAAGAATGAAGAGTAATCTGGGGGAACCTTTTCTCGGTAGCTGCTCCGCGCAGGGCGATATGGCCTCCCCGAGGTCTGGTGCCATTTGCTCGAAGCACGGATTCACCGTGCCGGCTCATTGGCCCCACGCCGAGTGGACCCGGACCCCTTCCCAAAGACTTCATAATGGGCTGAACCCGGGCGGCAGTAGGCCTTCTTTTGCTTGACACTGACAAGTTCCTCGGCCACATTGTGAAAATTCGTGGCTGGGTGTGATGTTCCAGGAATTCCATCGTTCTGTTGTGAATTTGGACTTGGGACGACTAGAAACGATGGCTGGTTCTGATGAGAGGATTCCATATGAGCGTGACACTACGCTCGGCAACCGCAATATTCGGGGCCGCTGCCAAAGCAAAACTGGCAAATGTCGCTGCGACAGGGCAGCCGGAAGATCAACTCCGCGCCCCTCTGGAACAGTTGGTTGTGGATCTGGCGGAGCTTTGCGGATTCTCCCGCAGTTTCATCACGCTCGTGGGTGAGTCGTCGCTATCCGAATTGAAGACGCGCCCGGATTACGCGATCACTGTGCATAACGCGCTCGTTGGGTTCATCGAGGTGAAGGCCCCAGGTAAGGGCGCCGACCCACGACGATTCAGAGATCAGCATGATAAGAAGCAGTGGGAGAAACTCCAGTTGCTTCCTAATCTCCTCTACACTGATGGCAATGAGTTCAGCCTTTGGCGCAACGGCGCTCTGATCGTACCGGTCGTACGTCTAGTGGGGGATGTAGAGACCGCCGGCAATAAGCTTGATGCACCACCCGGTCTGTTGAGCCTCTTCGAGGATTTCCTTCGTTGGCAACCTATTGCCCCACGCGAGCCAAGGCAGTTAGCTGAAATCAGCGCGCGGCTGTGCCGACTCTTGCGAGATGAGGTGACCGAGCAACTGGAGATGAAGAGCCCGGCTCTCACCGCTCTCGCGACCGACTGGAGAAGGTTGCTCTTTCCTGATGCGTCTGATGAACAATTTGCCGACGGGTACGCCCAAGCGGTCACGTTCGGCATGCTCATGGCACGCGCGCGAGAAATCCAGCTTAGCGTGGGACTCGACAGGGTTGCCCAACAGATCGGCCAAACGAATTCGTTGATCGGCACGGCCCTACGCCTGCTTACGGATGATGCGGAGAACCAAGCCACGTTAAAGACTTCGCTCGGCACGTTGACGCGCGTACTTGATGCCGTTGATTGGCCTACGATTGGCAAGGGCAATTCCGAGGCTTGGCTGTACTTCTACGAGGATTTCCTTGAAATTTACGACAACCAACTTCGAAAGCAGACCGGTTCGTACTACACTCCTCCCGAAGTCGTCGGCTCAATGGTCCGGCTGGTCGATGAGGCGCTTCGAAGTCCGACGCGATTCAATCTCAGCGCTGGACTTGCGTCGCCGATGGTCACCGTCGCGGACCCAGCAGTCGGCACTGGCACGTTCCTGCTCGGCATATTGAACCGGATTGCCAAGACGGTCGAGGCGGACGAAGGACCCGGGGCCGTGCCTGCGGCGATCAGCGCTGCGATGAGCCGTCTCGTCGGGTTCGAGATCCAGCTCGGTCCGTTCGCGGTAGCGCAGTTGCGTCTTCTCGCCGAGCTTGCTGAACTCATGGGAGCCGTGCCGACAAAGCCCTTACGGATGTTCGTCACCGACACACTTGGGAATCCCTACATCGAGCAAGAATGGTTTCCTGCGATTCTCGGTCCGATCGCCGAATCGCGGCGGCAGGCGAACGAGATTAAACGCCAAGAACCTATCACCGTGGTGATCGGTAATCCGCCTTACAGGGAGAAGGCGAAGGGTTATGGCGGCTGGGTGGAGGACGGTAGCCTGAATTCACCCGAGCCTGCGCCACTAGCGGCGTGGATGCCGCCCCTCCGCTGGGGGATCAGCGCTCACGCGAAGCACCTACGCAACCTGTATGTCTACTTCTGGCGCTGGGCGACTTGGAAGGTGTTCGACCACCACCCGAGTGCCAACACGGGAATCGTGTGCTTCATCACAGTGGCCGGTTTCCTCAACGGGCCCGGCTTCCAGAAAATGCGCGACTACCTGCGCCGGACCACAGAGGAGATTTGGGTGATCGACTGCTCGCCGGAAGGACACCAACCCGATGTCAACACCAGGATCTTTGAGGCCATGATGCAGCCTGTATGCATCGTGCTCGCCTCACGCTCCCCGCATACTGATTCAGAGGTTCCGGCGACGGTACGGTTTGCGGCGCTCCCTGCGGGGCGCCGGGAGGCCAAATTCGATGCGCTCGCCAGTCTGACGCTGGACTCTGACAGTTGGACCGCGTGTCCATCAGATTGGCGCGCCCCATTTCTGCCGGAGTCAACTGGATCGTGGTCAACGTATCCTGAGCTCGCCGATCTTTTCGTTTACAATGGGTCGGGTGTCATGCCCGGCCGCACCTGGGTCATCGCCCCCGACGCGGAATCCCTCCGGCGACGCTGGCAAACGCTCATTGATGCGCCGAACGACCAGAAGGACATTCTGTTCCATCCGCACCTTGTCGAGGGGGAACCAGGCGATAGACACAGCAAGCGAGTCGTTCCGAAGGGGTTGCCGGGGTACGAGCCTCGCCCCATCCCTGTCGCTGACGACAACGGAGCTTGTATCCGTCCCATACGTTACGGATTCCGCTCGTTTGATCGGCAGTGGATTATACCCGACAACCGGCTGATCAATCGACCCAACCCGGAGCTGTGGACGGTGTACTCAGATCACCAAGTGTACCTAACTGCGCTCACCCGTACATCGCCATCAACGGGCCCGGCACTCACCTTTACGGCGCTCATTCCTGATCTCGACCATTACAAAGGGCGAGGCGGGCGCGTCTTCCCACTCTGGAGCGACCGCGACGCCAGTGTACCCAACGTTCCTTCCAGTCTGCAATCATATCTTGGGGAGAGGTACCAGCGGCCCGTGAGCGCGGAGGATTTGATGGCCTACGTGGCTGCTGTGGGGGCACATCCGGCGTTCATCGCCCGCTTCAAACCACACTTGGTGAGGCCGGGCATAAGGATTCCGCTGACGGCCGACCGCGATGTTTTCGCCACAGGTACTGAACTGGGACGCACTGTAATCTGGCTCCACACATTTGGAGAGCGGTTCGTGGACCCAAACCGCGGCCGACCGGCCGGGCCACCACGGCTTTCATCGGCAAAGAGGCCTCGAATTCCTGTCGCCGGCGCGATAGGCGAGAATCCAGCCGAGATGCCTGATACCATCGACTACGACGCGACAAATCGGAGACTGTTGGTGGGCCACGGGTACGTGGAGAACGTGTCCCCCCAAGTATGGGACTACGAGGTTTCCGGCAAGAGGGTGCTCCGTCAGTGGTTCAGTTATCGCAAGGCGAGCCGTCAGCGTCCGATCATCGGCAAACGACGAGCTCCGTCGAAGCTGGGCGACATTCAGCCCGATTACTGGCTCGCGGAGTACACTACGGAACTCATCAACCTGCTCAACGTGCTTGGACTGCTCATTGATCTCGAACCCTCGCAAGCTGACCTTCTCGAAAAGATCTGTTCTTTCCACACCATCGCAACCGACGAACTGCAGGTGGCGGGTGCGCTCGATAAGCCGGCTACTCTTGTACGCAGACCTGTGACCACATATTCGTCAGATCAAATAAGCCTACTATAGACTGAGAAGCCTTCCGGGACGGCACGAGGCAGCCCACGCATTCCTCATCATGCTCGTTTGTGGTATGCTCTCTTGTCGGTGAGGAATGGGCTCCGTGAAACGCTCATAATATTGCCGAGCACGATCTGAAACGAGCCGGGAGATTGCTTGATGCAGAAACCCACGCACGAGGATCCGGGTCACGCACTGGAAGAACTGGACGCAGGGCTGCTCGAAGTGGGCAGCGACGCGGACGAAGAGCATGGCGAGCTGTTCGAGCTTTCCATCCTGTGCAACATCTCCCGTGCCGTTGCCTCGACTATGGATCTGGACAAGGTCTTGGGAATTGTCATTGACGAGGTCCGAATGGCCCTCATCACTGAAGGCGCGGGCGTGCTTTTGTACGACGAGAATCGAGGCGACCTGTACTGGCGAGGAATCCGAGATGCCGAGGGCTTACTGGAACGCAAGGCAGGAGATCTGAGAATACCCCTGGACGGAAGCATTGCGGGATGGGTGTTCAGGAACAACAAGCCTGCAAGAGTGAATGACACCTCCAAAGATCCCCGATATTATCCGGATATTAGCAGAAAAAGCGGATTCGACATCCGTAAGGTCCTCCAGGTGCCGCTGATTAGCAAGGACAAAACCATAGGCGTCCTGATTATCATGAACAAGATCGGCGGCGATTTCACGGATCAGGATGAGGCCCTTGCCACCTCAATGGCCGGGAGCATTGCGCTTGCCATAGAAAACGCCACGGTTTACGAGAAGCTCAAAAAATCCAGGGACGACCTTGAGATGATCTACCGGTCGAGCATGGCTCTGGCCTCCACCATGGATCTGGACCACCTGCTGGAGGTTGTCATCACAGAACTTCGGTCCGCTATGGAAGTGGAAGGCGCGGGCGTGCTCCTGTGCGATGAGCGCGAGGGTGACCTGTACTGGAAAGAAGTTCAGGATGAGAAAGGGCTGCTCGATCCTCTGGCCGCCGCTCTCAGGCTGCCTCTGGACAACAGCATCAGCGGAAGCGTCTATCAGACCGGCGAACCTGTCCTGCTCAACGATCCCACTGCGGACCCCAGGTTTTTCAAACCGTTTGAAACCATCTCCGGATTCCAAATCCGCAACGAGATTCTTGTTCCGTTGAACACCCGAGAAGAGACCATCGGCGTCCTCACCGTATTCAACAAGAAGAACGGCCAATTCTCGGACGAGGATGTTCATGTGTGTTCCTCTCTGGCCGGCGTGGTTGCGATGGCCGTGGAAAACGCCCGGTTTTTTCGGGAACTGCTCGATTCATACAATGAGTTGGAACAACTCAACAAGGCAAAATCCAAAATATTGAACCACCTCTCACATGAACTTAGAACACCGCTCGCTATCATTCATGGAACACTGGCCACCATGGAAAAGCGGATGGAGCAAAAAGGAGTGAAAGGCTTTGAAAAGGCCATGGCGCGCATGAATCGACACGTCCTGAGCCTGAATCGTCTCGAATCCCAGGTGGAAAGCATAATGATGACAGGGTACTCCTGGCAGAAGCGGCTCATCACAGGATTTCTGCAAAAGGCCGTGGACCTGATGGATGTGCAAACAGAATACACTCCCGAGATCGAAAAGGCCTCCAAGCTCATGCGAGCGTGGTTGGAAACGACCTTCCCCACCAGTCAGGATGAACTGGAGCTGATCAACATAAAGCAGTTCAGCGAATCAATATTTGAATACATCCGGTCCAAAGCCGATGAGGAGGCGAGAAAGGTCGAGTTGGACTTTGATCTTGAAAACCTCGCCCGGGTGCTCATTCCCGGTCACGTGCTTCAGGCCATAGTTGAAGGGCTCATCAGAAACGCCATCGAAGCCACTCCGGACAACGGCAGCGTGGATGTGACCGGACGAGTTCGCGGCGACAGATACATCTTCAAAGTCAAAGACAGCGGGATCGGAATTCCTGAAAAGGACCGGGAGTTCATATTCGAAGGCTTCTATCCGGTGCAGGATACCGAAGACTATTCAAGCGGAAGACCCTATTCTTTCAACGCGGGCGGCAAGGGGATCGATCTGCTGCGGATCCGGATGTTCTCTGAGCTTTACGGATTCAACCTCACATTCACCAGCGCCAGATGCCCCTATCTTCAAGATCCCGCGACACAGTTTCCCGGGGACGCGGCGCTGTGCACCCACTGTGACTCGCCCTCGGCTTGCGCGGACAACGGCGGTTCCGAATTCGTCGTGGATTTCAAGCTCGCCGACCAACCGGGCGCCCGTGAAGAAGCAAATGCGGCTGAACCATCTCCCCACTGACGCTCATGGCTGTTGGCAACAGTAATTTCCGATTGAGTGTCGGGTGTCCCGCGGCCCGCGGGACTTGGGTACTACTCGTTTGATCGCGCATTCCTGTAAAAGTCCTCTTTGTTCGCGAATGCGTCGGCCCCAAGTTGGGGAGGCGGAGCCTCCCGGCATGCATTCCCAGGCAGAGCCTGGGAACGAGAAGAAAGGACTTGCATGTTTCGTTGTGCCTCGATTTTGGGGCATGACCGTTGGCATAAGGGTTTGGCTGCCAAGTGCGGTCATTCTACGATCGGAAAAACCATTCGGAGTTTTCCGCTGTCCGATTCCACGGATCCGCGGAATTGGGAGAGCACGGCCTTGGCCAGCATAAGCCCTGCATGGCCTTCAGGATCCACCGGATTGGTTTCCCAGGGAAGCTCGCCCTGATCCCAGCTCAGTTGTGCTGCGGAACCTTGGTTCACTTCCACTAGTCTGACTTTCACGAACTTGGTGTAGGGAAGCCCATTTTCTTCATGCTGTGCAGCTATTGCCTGCACCGTGTCCCTGGCAAAGGCCAGACCGTGGATCAACACCCCCTGCGCGGTGTGAAGTTCCCATCCGAGAGGCTGGCCGCGGCCCTGCGCCTCCCACTGCAATTCAACCCCTCGGTTCATCAGTTGGCGAGACATGAGTACGTGAGTTCTCTGAAAAACCGCTTCCAGGCTGCCGTCTCCCGATGCACTCAATTTGCCCTGAGCAAACTCGCGTAGCTCGTCGAGAATTTGCCTTGCCCTGGAAGCCTCGGATGTAGCCTTGTTCAATCGGTCAACGAAGTAAGCCTTGTCTTCATCGCTCAAAGAGATTCGGTCCAGTTTCAATTGCAGGACCTGCGCGGTGAGCCCCATTGCGTTCACGGGCTGCGCGATTTCGTGCGCGAACCCTGCTACGACTTCTTCCAGCGCAGTCAGATGTAGCAGCTTTTCAACGGGTAATTCAGAACCGGTTTCCATGAGGACCTGCCCCGCACAGATTGAGTTGACGTCACGGCTTGCGGGGGGTCACCGCGCGAATTCCACGGCTCTGGATTCTCGAATGACAACGATCTTGATCTGGCCCGGATAAGACAGTTCCCTTTCGATCTTCTTCTTGATGTCTCGGGCCAATAGTGTCAGCTCGTCTTCTCCGAGGTTGGAATTCTCAACAATAATTCGGATCTCCCTACCCGCCTGTATGGCAAAGGATTTGCTCACACCCTTAAAGGAGTCGGCAATCCTTTCAAGATCTTCGAGCCGTTTAACGTAGTTCTGCAGCATTTCCCTGCGCGCGCCGGGTCTTGCTGCGGAAAGAGTGTCCGCTGCCTGGACGAGCACCGCAATGGTGCTGGTAGGTTCTTCATCGCCATGGTGGGCCGCGATTGCATTTACTATTAGCGGGGATTCACCGTGGCGGCGGGCTATGTCCGCGCCTATGAGGGCGTGGGCGCCTTCCACCTCATGATCAATTGCCTTGCCGATGTCATGGAGTAATCCCGCGCGCTTGGCTTTCTTGGGATTCAGGCCGAGTTCCGAAGCCATGATGCCGCTAAGAAAGGCCACCTCGAGGGAATGCTGGTACACGTTCTGAGCAAATGAGGTCCTGAACTTAAGCTTTCCCACAAGTTTGATGAGTTCGAGGTTGATTCCATGCACTCCCGCATCGAAGCTTGCCTGATTACCAGCCTCGACTATGGTCTCCTCCATTTCGTGGCTGACCTTTTTCACAACCTCTTCAATGCGGGCCGGATGTATCCTGCCGTCGGTGATCAGCCGTTCCAGTGAAATCCGGGCCACCTCTCGGCGAACAGAGTTGTACCCTGAAAGGATTACAGCCTCGGGAGTGTCGTCAACGATCAGATTTATTCCGGTGGCCGCCTCGATCGCTCTTATATTTCGGCCTTCCCGGCCAATGATTCTTCCTTTCATTTCCTCCCCGGGAAGGTTCACGACCGAAACGGTGCGCTCGGCCACGAAATCCGCAGCGTAACGGCCAATGGCCGCGGCAATGATTTCCTTGGCCTTTTTATCCGCCTGCGCGTTGGTTTCTTCTTCGATTCGTCTTATAATTCGGGCACTTTCGATTCTGGTTTCGCTTTCCACCTGCTTCAGCACTATTGCTCTGGCGTCATTTGCGGAAAGGCCAGCCACTTCCTCCAACTTGGCACGTTGGTCATTGACGAGTCGCTCCGCTTCCCTCTCCTTGTTCCTAACCCTATTGAACGCGGAGTCTATTTCCCTCTCGTTCTTGGCGAGCGTGCCTTCCCTGGATTCAAGATGGGAGAGCTTTCTTTCCAGGTTCTCGTCTTTCTTCAAAAGACGCGCTTCACGCGCAGAAAGCCCTGAGCGCCGCTCTCTTATTTCGTTTTCCAGATCTGCCCTTGATTGCAGGAGTTTGTCCTTGGCCTGCAACAGGGCCTCTTTTCTTATGGTCTCAGCCTCTTTCTCTGCTGTATTGATGATTTCGGCCGCACCGGATCGGGCTTTCCGGTGGCGACTCGCGGCAACCATCCTGGCAGCGGCATATCCCGCAAATCCAGCTATCACAGCGACAAGGGCCGGAATCAAAAAGGTAATCGATTCCACAAACCCTCCATCTATTCTAATATCGACGGGATGCCAGGAGCGAAAGACCAATTAACGATGTCGGAGGCGGGAACGTAATCCCCGGGCAATCGCATGGACCACAAAGGCCGATTGCCCAATCGTACGGTATATATCATCCTCCGCATTTCCATGCAGAGGCCCTTGGTCATCCCGGTTAACGGGTGTAAAGCATAATGATCGGTGATTGATGGGGTCCCCCGCGACCAGCCGTGGAGACAGATCTTTTGAACCTGGTTTCCCAGGTGGGAACCGAGCGCCTGTTTAAGGCTTCCTGCTTCAAGGCAGGCATGCTCACCACAGCCGTGGACAGTTCCCTTTTATTGAGTGTTGGCTCAAAAAAATGCTGTCACTCACGCACCGTGCAGGGGAATCCCATCCGCTATTCGACCCGATCAGCGGCCGGCAGAAGTCTGTCGGCCTTTTCCTCCAGTTGTTTGATGGTCTCGTCAGTGACCTGTTTGTACCGAAACATCTCATCAGTGATGTTCAGAAGCGTCAATATGGTCAGGTCCAGGGTGGAAACTACCGACGATTTCCTCTGAATCTCATCGGCCCTTTCTTCTATGAAATTGGCCAATTCCTGGATATATCGGCTGTCCCCCTGACCTCTTATGCTATATTCTCGACCGAACAATCGTACTCTAACAGCCTCGGTCGACGCCTCCACTCGGGTATCGGCCATTCTAGCCTCATGCCCCTCATGCTCTTTCAGGTGAAGGCCTCCAGCTTCTCGATGATTCTATCCAGTTTACCTCTGGCTGATTTGTGATCCTGCTGGATTCTCTCCAGGGTACGGTCCAGATCGCCGATCCTCTTGTCCCGTTTCTCCAGCTCCTTGCCAAAGCGTTCCTGCTCTTTTCTAGACAGGTCGTTCTGCTCAATCAGGTGCATGATCTTCTCTTCGAGCAGAGCGAGCTTATCCGAATCCATCGAGATCTCCATACGATTTTTTAAGATCCGCTATAATTATATCTCGTTAGCAACAGGTGTCAAGACATATGTTGAAGAGGCCGTAACCATTCAGTTTCGGGGGGCTTTGAAGGTGAGGATTTCTGACTGCAAAGGCTTGACCGGACTCCGTGGAACGCAGAATTGTGTCTTTGAAGGCAAACTGGTATCAAATCTATAACCATTCACTTACGAGCGGCCGACGGAAACGACCACGTTCCTGCGTTTGGCGCATGGCAAGAGGGCGCACACACAGGTGCGCCCCTACACTCGTGCCCCACGACGAAGTTGGGCCCAGACCTATGTGTCTGCCCTCCCCCGTTGCCCCCCGTAAGTGATATGGTTACTCAAATCTTGTACTTTTCCTTGATCTTGTGGCCCGATTCAGTAAGTCTTTGAACTTTCTTGTAAAATGTGTTTCTGCCTATTCCGAGCAGCCTGGCGGCTTGCAGTTTGTTGCCTCGGGTGCTCTGCAAGGCCTTGATAATAAGCCGGTTTTCTATTTCCCCCATGATCAGGGGATGAATGTCTCTCACATCGTTTTCCAGCAGGTAGTCCACCAGCAGATCGATGGAGTTTCCCACGTCGGCCCTCAGCACGGCCTTGCCGGTCGTTGTGCCCGGGGAGGAGCTATCGCCGGTGGATGTTGAAACGGTCTCCTTTTTGTTCGACTTCATAAAACAACTACTCCGTCAAAGAACCGCTCAACGGATTCCAAGACTCGGACCGGGTCGTCCATGCGAAACACGGTCTTGCGAAACTCCGCTGAATCCTGGAATCCTCGCGAATACCAGGCCAAGTGCTTTCGCATTCGACGCACAGCCGATAAGACATCGCGAATTTCAAGTTGATACCTGTAGTGATCTCTGATCACTTCGAAAAAGCCTATGGGCTTTGCGCCCGTTGTCGGCCATCCCTCCAACGCAGCTAAGATCCGCCCCGGGAGCCACGGTCTTCCCAGCGCTCCTCTCCCGACCATTATCCCATCGCATGCTGTGTGCGCCATCATCCGGGTGGCATCCCGCGGGTTCTTGATTCCTCCGTTACCTATTACCGGAATGCTCACTTTATCCTTTACCTGCTCCAACACCTCCATGTCCGGCGGCCCGGAATGAAACCGGGAACGGCTCCTGCAATGAACCACAATTGCATCTGCTCCCTCCGACTCAATCAGCGCCGCCATCTCCGGAGCGTTCCGATTCTTTTCGTCCCATCCTGATCTGATTTTCACCGTAATAGGTGTGTTCACTGCCTTTCGAACCGCGGCTACTATTTCTTTCGCCAAGGGCATATTGTTCATGAGGGCCGCGCCCGATCCCTTGCGAACCACCTTCTTAACCGGACATCCCATGTTGATGTCTACCATGGCCGCGCCCAGATCCTGAACTACAGCAGCCGCCTCGGCCATGATCCGGGGCGCGTTGCCATAGATTTGAAACACCGTGGGGACCCGGTGACCTTCCAGGCTCGTGGTCTCGAACTTCTTTCCACCAAGCACCAGGCCGTGGGAACTCATCATCTCCGTCCATAGGGCCGAAACACCGAAACGTTGGACAGTCCGCCGGTAGGGCGGGTCCGTGATCCCGGCCATGGGGGCCAAAAAGACACTGCTGCTGAATTCAAGATTTCCGATCTTCATCGGACGAGTTCGGTTCCGGACGTTTCCGCAAAGGATAGTTCTTCTGCTTGGCTCTCGCCACCGCCAGGCTCCTCGGCGGAACGTCCACGGTAATGGTGCTGCCTGCGCCGATGACGCTTTCTGCGCCGATCTCAACAGGGGCCACAAATTGAACATCGGAACCCACAAAGCACCTGTCCCTTATGGTGGTTCGATGCTTGGTCTTCCCGTCGTAGTTACAGGTGATCGTCCCACAGCCGATATTGACATCCTTGCCGATGAAACTGTCACCCAGGTAGGTCAAGTGCGCGGCCTTGGAACCGTCACCCACCGACGTTTTCTTGATCTCAACAAAGTTCCCGATGCGGGCGTTCTTGCCGATTACGGCTTCGGGTCTCAGATGAGCCATCGGGCCCACCGACGCGCCGTCCTGCACCAGAGCGTGATCCAAACGGGACCCAAGACGGACGTGAACTCCGTTCCCAATCTTGGAATCAGTGATGTACACGCCCGACTCAATGACGCAATCGCGCCCGATCTCCGTGGCCCCCGCCAGGGTCACACTCGGGTGAATCACTGTGTCATAACCCACTCGGACCTGATAATCAACGTAGACCCTCGCGGGGTCCAACAGGGTCACCCCCGATTCCATGAGATCTTCCCGTATCCTGTTCCAAAGAACCCCCGAGACCCGCGCCAGATCGGAACGAGTGTTGACCCCTATCGCCTCGAGCGGGTCCTTCAGTTCAAAGCCGTGAATCGGGACATTGTCCTTTGTTGCCTCGTGGAGCATGTCAGTCAGGTAGAATTCACCTTGAATATTGTCGGCGTGTATCCTCTCCAAAAGCGAGAACAACAGGGTCGCTTCTACGAGGTACATGCCGGTGTTCACTTCTTTTATGGCCCTTTGATCCTCGTGCGCGTCCCCGTCTTCAACGATACCGACGACCGCCCCGGCCTCGTCCCTTACTATCCTTCCGAATCCCGCGGGGTTTTCCGGACGCATGGTCATGACCGTCAATCGGCTCGATCTATCCAAATGGAATCGTGAAAACTCCCTTAAAGTCTCCGGGGTAATGAGCGGAACGTCTCCGCTGAGAATCAGTATTTGACCGGAGAATCCCCGGAACAGGTCGCGTGCCGCTGCCACCGCGTGTCCTGTTCCCAATATGGGTTCCTGAAGCGCAAATTCCACATCCCCACTCGCCACGGTTTCGCGTACAGCTTCAGCCTGATGCCCCACCACCATTACTGTTTTCTCCGGACCAAGAGAGCGCGCCGCGTCAAGGACATACCAAATCATAGGCCGACCTGCGGCACGGTGCAACACCTTACCCAGGTCTGATTTCATTCGCTTGCCTTTGCCCGCAGCCAAAATCAGCGCCGCCCAATTTGATATCATGGGATACTGTCTCTCTTGTTGGTAACCCGGCAACGTTATCCGTTTGCCCAATCCATGTCAAGGAGCTTTTCGGCCATTGACAATGCCCCCGAAATCCTTGCGTCCGCACAACCGGTTCGCGGCTCAAGGTAAAAAAGGATGACCTCTGTACACCTCGACATAATCGTGCGATAATAGGGCAAAAGGATGGTGGCAGCGGACATGGAACGACAATTCAAAATTGCGGTCTTGGGATCGGCCTCGGTCCCATCGGACCCGGCTGACGCTCAAAAGGCCTTCAGGATTGGGCAGGGCATCGCATCGAGGGCGGGAATCCTTCTTACCGGCGGATGTCCCGGTCTCCCTCATTTCGCAGTGCAGGGAACCGCGGACGCGGGGGGCTATAGTGTGGCCATATCCCCCGCCATGAACCGGGAAGAGCACGACGAAATCTATGGTTATCCCTTGGATAGCCGGGTCATCGTCTATACGGGCATGGGAAGGAAAGGCCGCAATGTCATCCTGATCAGGAGCGCGGACGCGTGCGTGTTCCTGGGTGGGGGGATGGGGACCCTCAATGAGTTCACAATCGCGTTTGATGAACTGGGAACCGACTGCGCCATTGGAGTGCTCCCCGACAGCCCCGGTCTCACGGGCTGGTTCGCTCGTTTGGTCTCAGTGGTGGGCCGGCGGCCCAGGGCCCTGATCCGGGAAGAAGCGGATCCGGATAGACTGCTCGATGGAATCTTCGAGCATCTCTTACAGGACTGAACCAAATGGATTCGCAATCTTCCGCCCCAATGCGTGGAGTGAAACCACGACGCAATCCCCATATGCGCTAACTTAAGGGGCCCAGACCGCTTCGTTTACCCGTCATTCCGGCGCAAGCCGGAATCGTGCGCCTGTGAGCGCAAATAGTCAGAGAGGTGCAAGTCCTCTTCAGGTCTACGCTACAGCCTGTAGCCAACTGTAACTGCAGTCGCCATGAGGCGGCGTG
>Ga0190283_1000282_pt1 | contig 27527 bp, 28 predicted proteins | sample 48691801_MG_FD_161669 | JGI IMG/M metagenome (GOLD analysis project Ga0190283, IMG submission 161669) | Hydrothermal vent microbial mat bacterial communities from Southern Trench, Guaymas Basin, Mexico - 4869-18-0-1_MG | ecosystem: Environmental > Aquatic > Marine > Hydrothermal vents >...
GTGATTACCGCTCATCGGCTCAGTACGTTGGTCGACAGCTAGTTGGCCGTGCGCCTAGCACCGTCTGGGCCACCCATCGTTGAACCGTTCGAGCAATGTAAGCGGTTTTGCGACAGCCTCCTAGTACCGCACCGCGGAAATTCGCGGCGATTTACCGGGCTCCCCCTGAGCCGACATTCCAGAGCCTGCCCCGGGGTTCGCCGGGGTGACGGCGAGGAAGGACGGACATCGGGCAATCAACTGACAGCGAACTCCTGCCGATAAGTACTTGTTAGTTCCGCCGGGAATCGGCGCGATTGTTCTGTCATTAGTTTCTCCCTGACTTTTGACCATTTTTCAGACGTGCTGTTCTTCGGACGCGCGATCTGAGATCCATGTGTGACTACATAGTAACTGGAGATCATGTTCGGTTTGTTTCGTAAATGGCGGCGCAAGAAGCTGGTCCGACGACCGGTCCCGGAGCACTGGCCCGCGATCCTGGAAAAGAGGGTTCCTTTTTATCGCCGTCTATCAGGTGAATTGCGGGATCGTTTCTTCGAATACCTCAAGATCTTCGAGGCAGAGAAATACTTCACAGCCGCGGGCGGAATGGAGATGACCGACGAGGTGCGTGTGGTGATCTCCGCATGTGCGGTGCGGCTGATCCTGAACCTGGATATGTCCTATTATGACCGGCTGACCGAGATCATAGTCTATCCTTCCGAGTACACGCGGCCGAACGAGACCGGCGTCTTGCTCGGTGAAGCAAGCCCATGGGGCACTGTAGTGCTTTCATGGCCCGCGGTCTTACATGGCCTGGCCGATCCCAGAGACGGACATGCCACCGCGATGCATGAATTTGCCCATGTCCTGGACCGTGCCGACGGGGTTTTTGACGGCACACCGAACCTGAGGTCTCGGGCCGATTACAGACCGTGGGTTGAGGTCATGAGCAGCCACTACGTTGCCCTTAGGAAAAGAAGACGCATGGAACGCAAGGTACTGCGAATGTACGGAGCAACGAACGAGGCTGAATTCTTCGCGGTAGCCACCGAATCCTACTACGAGAAGCCCCGCCAGATGAAGAAACATCTGCCCGACCTATACGAGGAGATGCAAGAATTCTACGGCGGGGATCCGGCCGCGGACGCGGAAGCCCGGTCTCAAAGCGTTTCTCAAAAGTAATTGCCGATATTCTCAGGGCCTGCCACGAAATAACGTTGGCATTCCTCTGTAGGGGCGGGCCGCTTCTTGAATTCTTGAGGCGAGACTCACTCAGGCAGTGTCATCCGCGAGGGCAATCATGGCCGTGATAAAGACCACCTGAGTGGGGAGTGTGATATGCAAATCCTAGCATACTTGGTCAAGAAAACGTTTTCCATTTTTCTTTATCCGCTTGGCGCATCGTTGTTCCTTATTCTAGGGGGGCTTGTGATCCGACTTGTCAAACCGGATCGAAAGCGTGCGGGATTCTTCGTCTCGCTCATTGGAGCGGTGTACCTTTTGAGCATGTCTTTGCCGATGACGTCATTTTTCCTTATTCGCTCATTGGAGCAGATGGCAGGTCCATACGCGGATCCTGTCGAGTTGCAGCGGAAGGGAGTCCGCGAAATTGTTGTCCTGGGAGCTGAAGTCGTCACGGACGACAGGTCCCCTGCCGACAGGATGGGAAATGGGATCTTTCGGGTCATGGAGGGCGTAAGGCTCGTAAAAGCCATGCCTGGCACGCGGCTTATCATCTCAGCAGGGAGCGTTCCGGGCAGACGCAGTCAGGTGGATGCAATGGCTGCGCTCCCACTGAGGCTCGGTGTGGAGAGGGAGGCTCTTGTGCTGGAGAACCGAGCCCTGGATACGGAAGACGAAGCCCGACTCATTGCAGGTCTGGTTGGGAATCGGCCATTCGGCCTTGTCACGACGGCATTTCACATGCCCAGGGCGATGCGATGGTTCCGAGGATTGGGACTCAATCCCATTCCGTGTCCGTGCGAGTTCAAGTGCCACAGGGCTCCCCCACTCTACCAATGGTTTTATCCTGGGGTGGGCAGTTTACTCATGTCAACCTATGCCGTTCACGAATGCCTCGGCTCCCTTTGGCTCTCACTCAAAGAACGCTTCAGGGGTGAGAGGAGCCGCAAAGATCAAAGACCCGCATGATCTGTGGCAGGCATGGCCGGACCTTCCCATCGTAACCAAGCAGGATCTTCAGAGGCATTTCAGGCCTGAAGGAATCAAGGCGCGATTCAATTGCAAGGTCTCATACGAAGTTGCGGCCCAACAAGTACGTATACCCTTACGAGTGTAGAAGGACTGGGATGCTATGTGGGGTGGACTTTCCAGTGAAATCACTCCTTCTCCTTCAGCAAGTCCTTCAGAGCGGCGAAGGGCCTATAGGTAGAAGAAGGGTCTCGGTCATCTGCTTGCGTCTCGAGCCCATAATCCTCGTCATCAAGATCGCGCTGGTGCTCCATATCGTGGCAGTAGATACAGAGCAGCTCCCAATTGCCGCCGTCGGGAGGATTGTTGTCGTGGTCGTGATCCTTGTGATGGACAGTCAACTCCCGGAGCCTCTTGCCCGAGAACTCTCGCCCGCAGCGGCCACAAATATGCGGGTACATCGCGAGTGCCCGGTCCCGATACATTGTAGATCGCGTCTCTTGATTCCGTCGAGCCTCTGCGAGGACTTCACCCGGTCTACTTCCCTTGGTTTTAGTTTTCCTCATACGCATCGGTGCACTCTCTGATCTGTAGGTTTCCTGGGAGCGGGGGGCAAGTCCGGTTTTGCCTCTTTCCGAATTGCTCTTCGAGCAGTTCCACTCGCCTCCAGGAAACCCACATAATCGTCCCGGCCCAGGGAGACGAGATCCTCGCGCTTTCCACTGTCTATTACATGGTACCCGGCATCCGGATACTCAATTGGTAAGGGTCGTGACATGGAACAAGCTTACCACAAACCAGGCAGTGACTCAAAACCGGACTTGACCCCGACCCGAATTTTTCTCCGAACTGGATGCCGGCCGCGAGGTAATCAACATCTATGCCAACTATCACCCCTGATAAGGGACAACGAACTACGAAAATCTTGGGGCAGCTTGTCCGTGGCTTCGCCTCGGACATCCCCCATCGTAGGCCGCGAGATTTTACTTGTTAAATGGCGAAGCGGTATGACAAATGCTTCGGAACTTCAGGACCGAATCATGGAGATCCTTGGACTGACAGGAGATGAAAAAGCCGTTTTAGGGTACGGAGACATGTGTTATAAGAGACCGAACATCCCAAGGAAAGAGGCTCGTTTCTTCATAAGTAGGAAACTCGGGCTGGACTTGATTCCTGCTGCGTGGGAGATTAACTGTGTATCAGATGGCCCTTGAGCAAACGGATTCCCGAAGAGCGCAACAGGTACCGGGCTTCAGGAAAGATCGACCGTATGACGGCCCGAACGAGTCTTTCCGATTGATCCGGGTTGCGACCGCGGTTAGTATGGGCATCACCGGATACCAGGAGATTCAACAATGAACCAAGATATAATTTGTCAACATTGCGGGGCCAGGATGGACCCTATCAACACTCCCTTGGAATCCACCTGGGGTGGGGAGATTCATCACGTGTGCTTCAACGATGAATGCGCCTACTTTGTGAAGAGTTGGGACTCTTTGGATGAACAGGGAGTCGATAAGACGGGATATCGCTGGCGAGTGGATCCGCGAGGCACGGGCGGCCCCTTGCCCGTATGGTCCAAAGATGCCCTGAAAGATCTGATAATTCGCAATTCCGGTAACGAATAGGCACGCCGCATGCCCGCGGCTCTTATCAGTGAACGCTGATTTCGCTTTTCTTGGTCTGATTCCCGGACGCGACTGAGGTTCGTGGGAATCGCAACACCGAGGATGATATGGAAGTGTTCACAGCGCCAAGTATGATGCGGTGAGCCACTATGTTTGGTCGAGTACGGAGGTTCTTTCAATGAACAGAAGCCCTTCGGCCCTATGGGCCATACTCGTCGTATGGTCAATGCTCACCGGCGCCGCATATTCAGAGAGCAAGAAGCCCGAATCCGAGATATCTTACCAGGTCCCCACCTCGGGCAAGATCCTTGACGTGGTTTACCGTCCGGAATTTGACGAGTGGTGGATCAAATGCCGAGAAGGGGACGCCATCTCCGTGTACTCGTACGAACCCCGCTCCGAGAAATGGGGAAAAGTCCGTTTCGTTCCCGGAAAAGGGGAGTCCGCGAAGAAACAACCGGTGTCTTCCGCGAATCCTGGAGATGCCTCAAAGGCCCCGGATCAGAAGATCAAGAAGCCGGACCGCAAGGAAGACAAGTTGCGACCGAAGAAACCCAAGTCGCCCAATGAGGGTAAGGGAGGACCGGATCTGGAAGGAGTCGGTCCGGAGCTGAAGGATCTCGCTGAGCAACGTGAAAACGCGCCTCAACCGGATATCAGGAAAAAAGAAAAGAAGAAGGCCAAGTGGTGGGATATCCGGAGAATTTTAGAAGAAAGAAGATAGACTGGGAAACCGCGCCGGGTTGACCAAAATTGGCTGCCGGCATGGAGATCTGATCCGGAACGTGCAATGTCAAGTCGGCTGGGAAGGAGAAGTTCTTGGGTGAGTATGCTCTGATAGTGGTGGACATGATCAAGGATAATGTGAATACCAAGAGCCACGGCATGATGGACGTGGCTGCGAAAGGAATCATTCCCAATATCCTGGAACTGACCGGAGTGTTTCGCAGCAACGGAGGACGGGTTGTCTTTGCTTGCGACAGCTTCATGGAAGGCGATTTCATCTTTCAGGGACGAATGAAGCCCCACGCGATCCGTGGAACCGGTGGCGATCATCCCATTGAGGAACTGGAAATGGGGCCGTCAGATCTGTTTCTTCCCAAGCGTCGTATGAGTTCGTTCCACAAGACCGACCTGGACCAGACACTGCGTACCTGGGGTGTGGACATTGTAGCAGTCTGCGGCATCGTTACCAATGTCTGCGTGCTACTCACCGCTCTGGATGCCATCCAGAACGATTTTCGGTCCATAATAGTCTCCGACGCCTCGACCTGCTACAAACCTGAAATCCATGAGAAGACACTGGAACTCTACGGCCAAATGCCGCTGGCGCCTCTGTTCCGGATCATGAGCACTTCGGAACTCACCAAGGAGATCGAAGAATCCGGCCGGTCCTGAGACAGGACTTTTCCCAATAATTGAACGAAAGACCGGACCTCGCCTGTAATTTCACAAGGATATGTCTATTGACAAGTGAGAATTGGCGCACTTGCTTGAACGCGCATTGGTATGAGGGGGCCGTAGGGTAGCCGGCGGTCCAATCGATTGCGGCTTTTCCTTGACGCAATCCCGGATCTTGTGTTAAGAATTTGGGTCTTCGTGACTGTGCAGCGGGCGGGTTGTTGCTGCAGCGCACGGATGAGCTTCCTATTTGCCTGGAATGCGCTCAAGATTACGTGGTGTTGATGAGGTGTCCCCATGGACATGAAGCGGGACTATTATGAGGATATACAGCTTTTCAAGACCAAGACGGTTCTTGCGGGTACAGTTTTGTTGCTGGCCGCGTTGGCGCTCCTGCCCTGTGTGGCTGGAAACTATACCCTCTACATAGTAACACTTATTGCGGTTAACACGATTGTGGCTGTCGGGCTGAATATCCTTGTTGGTTCCACGGGTCAAATCTCGTTGGGTCACGCGGGATTTTTCGCCATAGGCGCGTATAGCTGTGTCCTGCTCATGACGAAGCTCGGGATTCCTTTCATTGTTGCCCTTCCCGCTGCCGGGTTTATTGCCGCGCTCTTCGGATTCTTGTTGGGGTTGCCTTCCCTTAGATTGGAAGGTCCCTATCTGGCCATAGCAACGCTGGGCTTCGGAATGGCCGTGATTCAGATCATCAGCCATTGGGATTTCACGGGCGGCCACATGGGCATTGCAGCGCCCAAGATGACCGTAGCGGGATACGTGGCAGACACTGGAACAGAGCTGTACCTGGTGATCATGGCAGTGACGGTGATCCTGACCATAGCCGCTTTGAATCTTATGAAAACCCGTGTGGGTAGGGCTTTTGTGGCGATCCGAGACAGTGAAATCGCAGCCGAGGCTATGGGGATCAACCTCAATTGGTATAAGACCCTTGCGTTTGCCGTGAGCGCCTTCTACACGGGGATCGCGGGCGCATTGATGGCGTTCGCCCTGGAGCACGTGAGCGCGGGCAGTTTCAACCTGATCTTGTCCATCACTTTTCTGGCAATGGTAATCGTGGGGGGGCTCGGGTCGGTCATGGGTTCCATTCTCGGTGCTGCGGTGCTCACCTACTTGCAGATAAAGCTGCAGATCATCCAGGAGGCCCCGGTGATCGGGCCGTTTCTCCTGGAGGTTTCCAACAGATTTTTCACACCGGAGGGATTGCCCAACATCCAGAGCATAGTCTTCGGCATGATCATGATCGGGATCGTGATTTTCGAACCCCTGGGTATGCACGGAATATACCTCAGGTTCAAACGTTATTGGAGAATGTGGCCGTTTTAGGGGAGCCTGATGAACTTCTTTTTCGACCTTGTCATAGGAGGTCTTTCCATAGGGGCATGTTATGCTCTCGTGGCCCTTGCCATGGTGATCATATACAAGACCTCCGAGGTCCCCAACTTCGCTCAGGGTGAGATGGCCATGATAGCCACCTTTGTGGCGTTCACCATGGTCGAGGACTATGGGCTCGGATTCTGGACCACAACCGCGATAACATTGGTGTTCGCCTTCCTGTTGGGCGCGGTCCTGGAATTGGCCTTTCTCAGACCCGCCAAAAACCCGACGATACTAGGTCTCATCGTAATCACGCTAGGCGCTGAAATGATCCTGTATGGTCTGGCGGGCTGGAAATGGGGCGCCAATCAAAACCCTTTCCCGGTTCCGTTCTCAGAGTATGACGGCTTCAATCTGGGTGAAGTTGTGATAACAGAGGTCAACATGTGGACATTCGTGGTCAGCCTGTTGATCATGTTCTTTCTGTTCCTTTTCTTCAGATTCACCAAGGTCGGCGTGGCCATGAAGGCCGTACAACAAAATCCGTTCGCAGCCAAAGCCATGGGAATTCCGACTCGGCGAATACTTACGTTCACCTGGGGACTGAGTTCGGTAACAGGCGCGGTGGCCGGGATGCTGATCGCGCCGTTGGCTACTTTGGACCCGAACATGATGATGGATCCCCTGCTCAAGGGATTCGCAGCGGCTGTGCTCGGAGGAATGACCAGCCTTCCCGGGGCCGCGATCGGCGGCTATCTTCTGGGATTGATCGAGAATTTCTTCGGCGGTTACGTGTCGCTTGAATTCAAGTCGGTGGTGGCTTTTGCAGTGATTGTCGTGATTCTATGCGTGAGACCTTCCGGTCTGTTTGTCAGGCATTTCGAGAAAAAGGTCTGAACCGCTTTGCGCGTTCAACCGTTGTCGGAAAGGAATACTGTTCAAGGAAATGAGCGCAGCCGCTAAAAGACAGGGAAATCTCCGGTGACCGTGCCTCGGGTTCGTTCTTATTTGAGCCCATTGGCGGCGCTCCTTCTCGCCATTTGCCTGGTGGCCGGCTGTTCGGACCATGAGGACGCGGAAGAGCAGGCCCTGCTCTCTGTGGCAAGGGCGTATTTCAAGGCTGAAATGGATGGGGACACCGAGAAGGTGTGGCAAATGTTGGCGCCGTCTTCCCGGTTCAAGAGGGCGTATTCCTATCCTTTCTACCAGGAGATGACTCGGCAGAGTTCGGTCCGTATCAAGAAATATGTAGTTGAAGAGATCGTGGAGATTAGTGACAACACTGACAAAGACTCCATGCCCGCGGTGGAAAGAATCGGCACAATAAAGGCTCACGTGATTCTCGGGAGTGACCACGGAAAGGACACGGAACATTCCAGTACGTTCACCTTCCTCAAAGAAGGAGGAAAATGGTACAAAGGATAATCCTTCCGGGGTTACCCCGGTGCTGACAAAGGTAGGTAATAGATACGGTAAAACAAGGGGGTCCGGACACTTGTAGCCGGCCCATTGAACGAAATCGCTGAAGCCTTGTCGGAACGGCAAGTTTGCAAGCGTAATTAGGAGGCAAGAATGAAAAAAGGTATCGTGATGAAAGCATCGTTGATCTGTTTGCTGTTGCTCCTGGGGTGTGTGACCGCGGCATTTTCAGCAGACGCGGTTCGTGGAGTCACAGACAAGGAGATCCTCATCGGTCAGTGGGGTCCTCAGACCGGTCCGGCCGCGCTATGGGGATCGGTGGGCCGCGGCACGGGCGTACTGTTCGCGCTCGTCAATGATGAAGGCGGAATTAATGGCAGAAAACTCAAGTATTTCCTGCGGGATGACAGCTATCAGCCGTCCAAGACCAAGGCCATTGCAAAAGAATTCGTCGAGAAGATCGGGGTATTCGGTGTTGCCGGCGGGGTCGGCACATCCACCGGAATGGCTGTGCGCGATTACCTGAAAAAGAATAAGGTCCCGTGGGTGGGTCCCGCCACAGGATCCAAGAATTGGTCCCAGCCGTTTCAGAAGTATATCTTCTCCACGTACCCGCTCTACGAGCATGAGGCGTTTCTCCTTGCGCAGCACGCTGTGGAGAAGATGGGCAAGAAGAAGATCGCTTTCTTCTACCAGAATGACGACTATGGCAAGGAAGGACTGCTGGGAGCAAAGAAGTACTTGGATTCAAAAGGCATGAAATTTGCCGCCCAGATTCCTGTGGAAGTCACCGACACCGACCTCAAATCCCACGCACTTAAGCTGAAGTCATCAGGTGCGGACGCAGTGATTATGTGGGTCCTGCCCAAGCATGGGGCGATCATGCTCGGGACTTCCAAAGCCATGGGATTCCAACCGCAGTGGTTTTCTTCGTCCACCCTGTCCGATTCCTATCTGATGTTCAGGGTGACCAAGGGCCTGTGGAAGGACGTTGTTTATGCCACATTCATAAACTTGGAAAGCCCGTTGATCGCGAAGTACCTCGCGGCGCAGAAGAAATTCGCTCCTAAAGAGAAGTATACGGGAATATTCTTCCTTGCAGGATTCGCCTTTGCTGAGCCCATGGTCGAAGGCCTAAAAAGAGCGGGAAAAGATCTCAATACCGACTCATTCATAAAGGCCATGGAAACCATCAGGAATTGGAACGACAATCTCGGTCACAACGTAACATTCACCCCTGAAGATCATCAGGGAACGAAATCGGTTTATCTACTCAAGTGCGGTGACAAGGGTAAACCGATAAAGATCTCCGATTGGTTGACCTACAAAGGGAAATAACTAGATTCAAGGACCTGTTCACGGCAACATGGAAAGAAGGGGGTTCGATTATGCCCCCTTCTTTTCCTGGGCCCATGGCCCGACTTACTGAAATCAAACTGGATCCGATCCGGATTAGCTGGGAAGTCATGGCGTTACTGTCAATAAATGATTTGTCCATCTCCTTTGGCGGTTTGGCCGCTCTGAGTAAAGTTTCCATGAATGTGGAAAAGGGTCGGATCTTCTCGATCATCGGCCCCAACGGAGCGGGAAAGACCACCATTTTCAACTGTATCACGGGAATTTACCGACCCGACAGCGGGAGAATCGTCTTCAACGGGCAGGATATTACCACCTGCAAGCCTCATCGGGCCGCGGCTTTGGGGATAGGCCGAACCTTCCAGAACATCGAACTCTTTACCCATTTGACGACCATGGACAATCTGCTCCTGGGGCGCCACATACATATGAAGACCGGGGTTTTCTCCGCCGCGACCTTCCTGACCAGACGCTTCCCCGCGGCAAGAGAAGAGTGTGATCAGCGGGAGCGTGTGGAGCGGATCATCGAGTTCCTTGAGATTGAAGCTGCCCGCGATGTTCCTGTCGGAGCGCTCCCCTATGGGACTCGCAAGCTGGTGGAACTGGGACGCGCCCTGGCAATGGAGCCGAAGTTGCTCCTACTGGACGAACCGTCGGCAGGCATGAACCAGGAAGAGAAACGGGACATGATGTTCTGGATAAAGGACATTCGTGACGACTTTGAGGTCACCGTAGTCATGGTAGAACATGACATGAACTTGGTGATGGAGGTCTCGGATGAAGTGCTGGCTCTGAACTTCGGTATAAGACTCGTGCAGGGCACGCCGGAAGAGGTTCAGACACATCCGGAGGTCCTGGAAGCCTATCTGGGTGAAGATTAGTTTCTTGGCGCCGCCGTGCGGACCCGTCGGGGACCAATATCGCTTTCAATGGCTGTAGGAAATGCTTGAAACCAAGAACATAGAAGTCTATTACGGCAAGATCATGGTGGTGCGCGGGCTCTCCCTGAAGATCGAGGAGGGTGAAATCCGCGCCATTCTGGGCGCAAACGGCGCGGGCAAGAGCACCACTCTAAAGACCATCATGGGGTACCTGGATGATCAACCTGACAAGGGTACCATCACGTTCAGGGGGAAGCGCATCGACGGAATGGAGACGGAAAACATCGTCCCGTTGGGAATAGCCTATGTCCCGGAGGGCCGAGAAGTGTTTCCCGAGCTTACCCTGCGGGAAAATCTCATGATGGGGGCGTACACCAGGAGAGACGGAAAAGTTTCGGAGGACCTGGACCGGGTCTTCAAGTATTTCCCGCTCCTCAAGGATCGTCTCAAACAGCAGGCGGGGACCCTTTCCGGCGGCGAACAGCAGATGCTCGCAATCGGAAGAGCCCTGATGTTACGACCCACACTGATGATCCTGGACGAACCGTCTTTGGGTCTATCTCCGATGCTCGTGACCGAGATTTTCGACATCATCCGAACCATCAATCAGGACGGGACGACCATCCTGCTCGTGGAACAGAACGCGCGCAAGGCGTTGAGCGTGGCCCATCACGCGTACATCATGGAAACAGGGCGTATTGTTCTGGAAGGTCCGCCTGAAAAGCTGTTGAAGGACGAAGATGTCCAGGAATTCTATCTCGGAATGCAGAAGGAAGAAGCCGTTAGAGGCGACGCTCGATACAAGAGAAAGAAAAGATGGCGTTGATGGATGAAATTCAATCCCCTTCGACGCGGTGACGGATAGAAAAAGATGACTGAAAACTTTGATAGAACGGTGCCCCAGCTATTCTTGGAGAGGGAGGCCAAACACCCCGAGAGGGTAGCCCTCAGGTACAAACACCTCGGTATCTGGAGAGACGTAACGTGGAGCGAATACCGGGATAAGGTCCGTCAGACCGCGCTCGGGTTGAAGGCCCTCGGAATAAATGAGGGCGATCGCGTCGCGGTGATCGGTGAGAACCGGCCAGAATGGCTTTACGCCGACCTCGGCGCCATGAGCATAGGCGCGGCCACTGTCGGCGTCTATACCACCAGCGCTGCCGAGCAATGCCAATACGTGGTTGAGCACTCGGCGGCACGGATCTACATTGCCGAGGACGAGGAGCAACTGGACAAGGCCTTGATATTCAGGGACCAAACACCCGACCTGGAAAAGATCGTGGTCATTGATACCAAGGGTCTCAGAGATTTTTCCGATCCTATGGTCATGACCTTCGACGAACTTATGGAAAAGGGTCGAGATCTGAATGAAAAGGAACCCGGACTATATGAGGATCTGGTCGGGAAGACCCGCTCCCGGGACATGGCCCTGATTATCTATACCTCTGGAACCACAGGACCGCCCAAGGGCGCTATGCTCTCACATTACAACATCGTTTGGACCATGTGGTCCCTCGGCGAGGCCCTTCCCGTAAGTGACGGGGATGAAATTCTATCCTTTCTACCGTTGAGCCACATTGCCGAACGGTTGTTCACCTCGTTTATGCCTTTACAGTTCGGACACACGGTCAATTTCACCGAGAGTCCGGACACGATTTCCGACAATTTCCGTGAAGTGTCCCCCACAGTGATCTTTGCAGTGCCTCGAATATGGGAGAAGTACTATTCGGTGATCCGGATACGAATGGCCAATTCTACTTGGTTCAAGAAGGTCGCGTACATGCTCGCGGAACGGATCGGCGCTAGATACGCTGAAACCAAACTCGGGGAAGGTAGAGTCCCCATCGGTTTGAAGGTCCTGCACTTTCTCGCGAATATCTTTGTGTTCTACAAGCTTCGGGAACGGCTGGGGTTCGAGAGAGTGAGGATGGCCATCTCCGGCGCAGCGCCCATCTCCCCGGGTGTTCTCAAGTTCTTTAACGGCATCGGAGTGCCGTTGCGTCAGGTTTACGGCCAAACCGAAGGCACGGGCCCGACCAGCATTCATCAGGGCGATGTGATAGATCCTGAAAATGTTGGACCGGCTCTACCCGGAGTTGAGATTCGCATAGCAGAGGATGGAGAAATCCTGGTAAAGGGCGGAAACGTTTTCATGGGATACTACCGCAACCCCGAAGCCACGGCCGAGACTGTAGTGGATGGATGGCTTCATTCCGGTGATGTGGGAGTGCTCGACGAAAAACAAAACCTTGCCATTACGGATCGCAAGAAGGACCTCATAATAACCGCGGGCGGAAAGAACATCGCTCCCCAGAATATCGAGAACCACATCAAATTCAGCCCCTACGTCAACGACGCAATTGTTATCGGTGACCGACTCAAGTTCTTGTCGGCCCTGATTGTGCTCGACGAAGACAACGTGGTCCAGTTCGCTCAGGACCACAAGATTCCGTTCACCACCTACGAAAGCCTCACCCAGGCGCCTGAAATCATCGAACTCATCGACGTGGAGATCAAAAGGGTGAATGAAGGCCTCGCTCACGTGGAAACCATCAAGAAATTCACCATAGTGCCCAAGAAACTCTACGAAGAAGACGGCGAAGTCACCCCCACCATGAAAGTCAAAAGAAAATACATAAACGAAAAATTCGGCGACCTCATCAAGGCCATGTACTCAAGCCGATAAGAGAAGTGAAGGGGAGCTACCGGGCGTAGGGCCAATTTGCGAGCCGGTTGGTGTGGGAGCTTCATTTGTAGTCCGTGGCGGCCCGCCGGGCGTGGGTACTTCGAGCAAGGTTTTGGGTTTATGCTTTGCACGGAGACACGGGGATATCGAGGGATGGGCCTACTTGGTCAAAGAACGGATATATCGTAGAGAACCTATTGACACCAATGCGCTTTCAAAGAGGGAACCTATGGATCGAGTCCGGAAGGGAGAAATCCCCCCTGCCCCCCTTTGAAAAAGAGGGGGGATTTTGAGACTCGGTCCCTCACCTGTTCACTGTACTTCTTTGAGCGCAACTTGGTATCAGTATCGCCATCAGACAGTATCCGGTTCCTCCCAGTCTTTGTCTTATACCAACTATCATCGCAAGAAAGCGACAACGAAATATGAAAGTCTTTTCCGTTGTTTACTGGTCCGGGGCTTCGCCTCGGACAGAGTACTCCAAGAGCGCGCACGCTGCGCATGGACTTGGAGGGTAGACTCATCTCCCCTCCAAACCACCCCATACGTTGACCCGTAAAGGGGTGGCTTTGTCCACGGGACTTTCATGCGAATGCGCAATCAAGAGAGTGAGATCGGTTTCTTGGGTGCCACTGCTGGCTTGCCCAGCAGTGCTCTTTATCACTTGTTTGAACGCGCATTGGTATTAGATACCATATCCGTCAGTCGGCCAGCTTAGCGCCGCAGCGCGGCGCAGGCCGACTGACATCTTCACCAAAACCTGGAACCCAACCTCCTCCAGTTCCCCGCCTCACCACCCTCCCCCCGTTCCCGCGCTGCAACTTGCCCCTAGGCCAAAGTCGTGAAGCATCTTTGGCCGGTAGTTCATGGTCGGAACAACCTACGATACAGCCATTTATAAAGTTTTTGAAAGGAGTGCAGAGGAAAACTTTTTACAAAAAGTTTCCCTTTGCATTCCTCCTCACCCACCCAACATCTGTTACACTGTGACAAATGAAGGATTACGCCCCATATCTTGATTGGATTAACGGCCAGCACGATCGCATGTGCGAGCTTGTTTTCACGTGGGCTGAGGTGAATTCCGGGAGCGGTCATCCAGCCGGGTTGGATAGGATGCTGTCGCTTCTGGAAGTGGAGTTCGGGGTCCTGGACGGAGCGATGGAGCGGCTTGAGCTCCGGCCATGGGAGAGGGTGAACTCCCGCGGGGATATTGTTCAGGTTCGGTTGGGGAACGCGCTTTCCATACGGAAGCGTCCGGAAGCCCCGGTGAAGGTTTTCCTGGGGATCCACTACGACACGGTATACGCCCCGGATGGTCTGTTTCAGAAATGCTTTCGAGTGGATGAGCAGACGCTGAGGGGACCGGGCGTGGCTGACGCCAAGGGCGGGCTCTTGGTCATGCTCAAGGCGCTGGAGGCGTTTGAAAGGAGTCCGTGGGCCGAGAACCTGGGGTGGGAAATCTTGATCAATCCTGATGAGGAGATAGGATCACCGGGCTCAAAGGCCCTGCTCATTGAGGCTGCGAAGCGGAATCATTTTGGTCTTGTTTTTGAGCCGGCCAAGGTTGACGGAAAATTGGTAGGATCGAGAAAGGGCTCGGGCAATTTCACGGTAGTGGTCAGAGGCAGGGCCGCTCACGCGGGCCGGGATCCGCATCTGGGCCGCAACGCTATTGTAGCGCTGTGCGAAATTGTCATGCGTCTTGTCGCCTCTCAGTCAAGCACAGATCAGGTAACCATAAATGCGGGACGTATTGAAGGCGGAGGCCCGCTGAACGTGGTGCCGGATCTTGCCATCGCACGTTTCAACGTTCGCGTTCCCACAGCCGAAGACCAGCAGGAGTTCGAGCGACGGCTGACTGAGATTACCGTTGATTCACATTACGGCAGCGGCATCTCCGTATCGGTCCACGGAGGATTTGCGCGACCACCCAAGCCGTTGGAAGGTAAAACCCTGGACCTGTTCAACCTGGTCGCCCGGTGCGGCCGCGATCTGGGGCTTTCCATCGAATGGGCGCCCAGCGGCGGCGCGAGCGACGGAAATACCCTGCAAGCAGCCGGGCTGCCGACCGTTGACAGCCTCGGAGCAAGGGGCGGCAACATCCATAGCCCTGATGAGTATGTGCTCTTGGACAGTCTCACCGAACGCGCACGACTGACCGCGCTGTTGCTTATGAAGATGGCTTCGGGGGGAGCGTTTGAGGAGATTGCCCCAGGGATTCCAACGGTCGGTCGTGGAAGGGAATAGGAAAGAATGGGGGGACCCTTTTTGAAAAAAGGTTCCCCCCATACCCCCCTCCAAAAACTTTCAAAGTTACCGGGGGGTGGTGATTGGGTGGATGGTCGGTTCCGGCCAAAGATGCTTCGCGACTTTGGCCTTGGGGGTTGGCGCAGGTTGATACCAATGGGCAATCAAGAGAGTGAGATCGGGTTCTTGGGTGCCACTGCCGGCTTGCCCAGCAGTGCTCTTTATCACTTGTTTGAACGCACATTGGTATAAGATGTCAGTCGGCCCGCACCGCACTGCGGCGCTAAGATGGCCGACTGACAACATGGTGATGTCAAAACGGGGACGGTGGGGAGTTTGCTGAAGCGCGATGTTGTGCGGGACCGATCTATTTCGTGGTGGAAGGGGGGTCTTCAGTAGCCGGTGCTGCATCTTGTTTTGTCAGTGGCCTTCCGAAAGGTCGGATCTCGTCTGAGAATGTGAAATGCCAAACAATGTGGTCTGAGTCTTTGTCAAAGGTCCCGGGGACATATTCGTCCGGTCGCGGCGCCAAATTCTCAATGTTATCCAAGTCAAGGAGTCGGTGTTCGACCGCCAATGACCAAATGCGGCGGAAACTCGACAGGCGTCTCAAGATGAAACCCATGCCGGACCACGCTACGGTCAGGTTGCCACGCTTCCCTGGGTTTCAAAAGAGTTGGATCTTCAAACTCTCCCGAAGGGAGAGGGTGCAACCGGATTTTCCGCTTGCCCCCGGTCTTTGTCTTAGATACCATATCCGTCAGTCGGCCGGCTTAGCGCCGCAGTGCGGCGCGGGCCGACTGACATCTTCACCACACCCTAGAACCCAAAACCCAACCTCCTCCAGTAACCAGCCCCGAGGCCAAAGATGCTTCGCGACTTTGGCCGGTAGTTCATGGTCGGAACAACCTACGGTACAGCCATTTATAAAGTTTTTGAAAGGAGTGCAGAGGAAAACTTTTTACAAAAAGTTTCCCTTTGCATTCTTCCTCCCCTTCCCCCGCCTTCTCTCTTGCACTGGGGCTACTTCACCACTTTGAGCATCTGTTTGAAATTGTCGCCGCGCGCGATCTTGAGGAGTTCAAAGAGCGCGGTTTCAGCGCTGGTAATGGAACCACCCAGGTGTTTGATTCTTTCCAGGCCGACCGCCTTGTCTTCGGGTGTTCGCGAGGAAACGCAGTCGGCCGGCGCTTGCACTTCGTATCCTAGGCTGAGCAGATCCACCGCGGTCTGGTACACGCACACATGGGATTCGATCCCCGCTATCAGGACCTGCTTTCGGTTGACTTCCTTCAAGGCTTTCATGAACCGTTCTTCACCGCAGCAGCTAAAGCTCAGTTTAGTTATGGGGTCCGTGTCCGTGAGCAGTCCGGCAATTTCCGGAAGGGTCGATCCCAGGCCCTTGGGGTTCTGTTCAGTGCAGACGATCGGTATACCGAGAATCCCTGCGCCCTTGACTATCTTGACAATATTCCTGACCAGGGCTTCCCTTTCGTGCATGGCCGCGGCCAGCCTTTCTTGGACATCCACGAGGATGAGGACCGTGTTTTCGAGGACGAGCATCTCTTATCTCCCAATGCCATTGATTTGACGGCTTATTGCTTCGCACTTTGAAGAGTAACCGGGAGGACACATCCTGCAACCGTCTTTGCCGACCTTGCTTTGTGAACGTGCCATGGCCGGTCAAAGGTAGGCCGAGGCCAGAAACCCGACGCCCAGCAGGAACTGTGTGGCGAGATTGGTCATGACATTCGGTCCAAGGGCCGGGATCATGGATTCCTTGTCGTGGACGTTGCTCCAGGCCCATTTCATGGGCTTCCACGCTATTGCAAGAGTCAATAGAGCAATGAGTCCGTACACGGGGATCAGACCCAACAACACCGCGGCCACAATCCATACGTACATGGCCACCAGCAACAGAGTGTATATCTTGCCCGCGGGCTCAATGCCGAACGCAGTCAGCAGGTTTTTCCGACCGCCTTTCTTGTCCGCGTCTACGTCCGGGAACTCGTTGAGCAGCAGCAGGTTGAATGTCAGAATCCCGGCCACGATAGCTGCGGCCACCGCGGGCGAGGAATAGTGACTTGTTTGAACAAACGAAGCGCCAAGGATCGGGAGCACTCCCAGGCCGAGACCTGCGAACAATTCTCCCACAGCATGCTCTGCCAGGAAGGTCGTGTAGAAATACACAGAGAACCCGCCGATCAACAAGATCGGTAATAACCACACGCTTGTGATCCAGACGAAAAACAGGCCTATCGCCGTGGCCAAGCCCAAGCAACCGATTCCCAGTGCGTACGCGGATCCTGGACTGATTTTCCCTTCGGTGAGCATTCCGCTGCCGCCGCTGAACGGGGTTCGGTCGGTGTTGAAATCAATGCCTGTTTGGTAATCGGAATACTCGTTGAGCACGTTTACACTGATGTGAAGCAGGATAAGTCCTATCAGCGCAAGCAGCGCTCGCCACAGATGAATCGGTCCTTCAGCCGCGGCCACCGCGGTTCCCAAAAAGATCAGCGCGGCCGACAGGGTCAGAAACGGAGCGCGGATCTCTTGCAGCCAGTAACCAATTTTAGCCATTATATCCATTGCCGGAGTTCCTGTCTGATTGGAAAGTGATTCCCGCACATGAGCAAAATCCCCCCTTGCCCCATAGGCGCTAACTTATGCCAACTCCCATCGCACGAGAGCGACAACGAAGTTCGTGTCAGTCGTCAGTCATTCGCGGACGTGTGCCCAGGTTCGGGGCCGAGAAGGTTCAACGGAGATTTGCCGTCACCGGTCTCGCCTGTTGTGTAATCGAATTCACTCTGCACGATTTCAGCCACTCTCTTGTACAGAGTTCTCAGAGGAATCTCAGCCGGGCACGCCTCTGTGCAGAGGTTGCAATCGACGCACCTGCCGGCCATGTGTGCAGCACGAGTGAGATGGAACATCGGGTTTTCAGGCGGCAAGTCTCCTGTTCGGATCAGGGCGTCCTCCGCCAGGGTGCAGACATTACAGAAGCACACCGGGCAAACATCTCGGCATCCGTAGCACTTGACGCACTTGTCGAACTCTTTGTGCCAATAATCGAGCCTGCCCTCCAGGTCTTTGGCCATTATCTCCTTGACCGAATCGTTGGAGACCGGCTGGGCCTTGTCGCCGGCCACAAGCTCATCAGGGAAAGGCTTGCGGCATTCGTGCGCATCGGCCAGTTCTTGTAGGCAAGCGAAGCCGACTTTCACGATCCGGGCCTCCGCGTTCACCTGGTTCCAACGCAGAAGCTCATTGAGGGCACGCTCATCACAACCCCGCACCAGCACCCCAAAGGTTTCATCAGGATGCCTGCCGAGCAGGGTCATCAGAATCCTCGACAGGGGATATCGAGCCGGGGGGCCTGTTTCCCTTTTTCCGAGGGTGAAGCCGTCGTTCAATTCTTCTGCGCTCTCGAACAGGTGGGGCGTCACGTTCCCGTCCAGATCCCTCAGCCCCACGAATGCGGCGATTTTCCCTTCGTTGAAGAGTCCCTTAACATGTTCCGTGACTTGTTCTAACATTTCGGTACCCAGTTCAATGGATCAGTAGATCGTAACCGTTCACCGTGAACCATTACAGCAGATCATTGGTTTTCCATATTGAGGCCTTGGTTCCGTCACACGAGACATCCGGCCGGCGATCAGCCGCTCTGCTCAATCTTTGGGGCTTGCGCCAGCGGAGACGGCCCAATGCCCCGTATCTTGTCCGTGAATTCGGTCACCACCTGCGCAAAGCGGGGTCCCTCGGCAGAGGAGACCCACTTCAGCAGTAGGCGTTCGGGATCGATCCCCGTAAATTCCAGGAGATTCTTCATGAAAGTGATTCTCTTTATTGTCATGTAATTACCGTACAGGTAATGGCAATCGCCGATGTGTCATCCACCCACAAAGACGCCGTCCGCCCCTTTTTGGAAGGCCTTCAGAATCTGATGGGGCCCCACGGTTGCGGAACAGAGGGTCCGGATGGTTCGCAGATTCGGCGGATACTGCAAACGACTCACGCCTGCCAGGTCCGCTCCCGCGTAAGCGCACCAGTTGCACAAAAACCCGACAATGGTAGGTTCAAACTTATCGTTGGACATTCTCACTCCCCTTGCTTGAATCAAGCAGATTGGGATTTATATTTGCTTTCGTTATCCAGCCAGGGCCTGTTCGATCTGAGCGTAGATCTGTTTGTCGGAAAAACCGTCAAGTCTCACGCTTCCGGAGGGACATGTTGCAGCGCACCCGCCGCATCCCTTGCACAGGACCTTGTTCACCTGACACACGCCTCTTTTTTCAATATAGTTGATCGCGGCGTAGGGACAAACCTCAACGCATCCCAAACAACCGCAGCATGTGTCCGCATTGATGTCGGCCACGATGCCGCTCGTGAAAAGCGCGTCCTTGGAGAGCACAATCGCGGCCCTTGAAGCCGCGCCCAGTCCCTGGGAAACCGCTTCCCGAATCGTTGCCGGGAAACGCGCGTTGCCGCAAAGATAAATGCCGTCGGTAGCGAAATCCAATGGCTTGAGCTTCACATGGCCTTCAAGGAAGAAACCGTTCTCGTTCACAGGCACTTTCAGCATGGTCGAGATCTTAGGCGCATCCTCCTGAGCGATCAACGGGGTTGACAGCACCACCAGATCCGCGGGCACGGTAATCTCTTTGCCCATACGCACATGATAGACGTTCACCTGTCCGTCTTCCACAATTGGGGGTTTGGACGGATCATAAGTGGCGTACCTCACTCCAAGCTCCCGGGATTTACGGAACATGTCCTCGTTTTCAACGCCGTACATCTGCATGTCACGGTAGAGTATGGTCACCTGGGTATCCGAATCAGCCTCCTTGAGGAGGATGGAGTTCTTCACCGCGGTCATGCAGCAGATTCGAGAACAGTATGTGCGCTCTTCACATCTGGAACCCACGCACTGGATCACCACGACCTTCTTTGGTCCCGGAAGGCCCTGCTTGAGCATGGCTTCCAGTTCGAGGTGCGTAATCACGTTTTCGCCGTTGTAACCGAAAAGACCATCAGGCTTGAGCACCCTCGCACCCACTGCCACGATGATTACCCCGCTCTTGACCTTGGCTTCCGCTCCGTTGTCGTCAAATGTGACAACGAAATTGCCCACGTATCCCTCAACCTTTTTCACCTCTGATTGCGTGTGAACGCTCACCTTGGGATTCTCTTCGAGCCTGCCGGCCAGGTCATTGACCAGGTCCTCCGCGGGTTGATTGGAGGGGACTATCACATTGAGGTCATTGAGTATGCCGCCGACGCGGTCGCTCTTTTCAATCAGGTCCACCTCATACCCCATGTTACCCAGGGCCAAGGCCGCGGACATGCCGGACACGCCCCCTCCGATTACCACTGCTCTATGGGTTAGCTGGAGTTCAATGCGGCCGAGTTCCCTGAGCCTCGCGGCCTTGGCCACGGCCATTCTGATCTGGACTCTGGCCCGCTCGGTTCCATCTTCACGCTGCTTCATGTGGACCCAGGAACACTGATCCCGAATATTTGCCATCTCAAAGAGGTACGGATTCAGCCCGGCTTCCTCACACGCGCTCTGGAACAGAGGTTCGTGAGTGCGCGGCGTACACGAGGCCACCACAACCCGGTTGAGGTTGTGCTTGGGAATGGCTTCCTTTATTTCATTGATTCCGCTCTCGGAACAGGTGTAGAGGTTCTCCTGCACAAAACAGACGTTCGGCAAAGTCTCAGCGTGATCCACCAGTTCCTGCATGTTCAAATACCCCGCGATATTGGAACCGCAGTCACAGATGAACACGCCTATTCGAATATCGGATCCGGATTGCTCTTCCAACACAATTTCTCCTCCCGGGTTTTCCTTGGAGCCCGGGGCCGACCAACCTTCAGGGGCCGGGCTCTCCTGCCGATTCGCTTTCCAAAGCGTAAGTCCACCGCTACGTGGGGGCGCAGCATGGAGGCTGTCTCAAAACTCCGAACACTTGGCAAACCCCGCGCAACACGCGGGGTGGGTGGCCCAAGTCTATTCTTCGTCAGACCGCCAGATCCATTCCTCCGGTCATCACAACCTCGGCAGCCCTGGCCGCCGCGCTGGAAGCCTGGGCCACGGATTCAGGTATGTCCATGGGGCCTTGCGCGCATCCGCACGTGTATATCCCCGGCACGCTCGTATCCAGGGGCCTGGTCGGATCGGTCTTTACAAAGTTGTTCTCATCCAGTTCCAATCCGAGAAACTCCGCGATCTTGACGACTCCGCTTGAGGCTGAACATGCATTGGCCAGGATCACCATGTCCAGGGTCATGCTCATCACCTTGCGATGTTCGGTGTCCTCGTAATAGACAACCGGATTGAGTTCTTCGTCCTGCACTATCTCAGCCACGCGTCCACGGATATATTTGAGCCCTGATACTTGCTCGCCTCTCACCTTGTACTCTTCAAAGCCTTTTCCAACAGTGCGCAGATCCATGTAAAATATGAACGATTCGGTTTCAGGCTCATGTTCTCTGGCGATCATGGCTTCCTTGATCGAGTGCATACAACAGTAGCTGGAACAGTACTTGTGAAAGCGAAAATCCCTTGAGCCGACACATTGAATGAACCCCAGCTTCTTGGCGGTGTGATGTTTTTCCACATTGGCCCGGCGCCATTCCTGTTCCTTCCGGAGGGCTTCCAGCTTCTCGGTGTCCTCCGCCTTTTCCGCCTTCTTGACGAGCTTGGTCAGCTCCTTGAGGCGAACCTCACCGTGAACCGTGGAAGGCCGACTCAGGTGCCCGCTCGTGGGACCGCCCGCGCTCAGCAGCCTCTCCATTTCAAGCGAAGAGATCACATTAGGCAGCTTGCCGTAGCCGTACTCGCTGATCTGAGTAGCGTCGAACAGATCGTACCCCGTTGAAACGATTACAGCCGACACGTCAAGATCGACAAAGGACTCCTGCTGTTCGTAATCGACCGCGTCGGCCTGACAAACCTTGGCGCAGACCCCGCACTTCTTTCCCTTTATGGTACGGCAGTTGTCCGGATCTATAGTGAAGACCGATGGAATGCCCTGGGCATAATCTTTGTAAATGGCCTTGCGCAGATCCAGGCCGAAATTGAACTCGTTCGGGATCTTGGTAGGGCACTTTTCCGCGCACGCCCCGCAGGCCGTGCATCTGGAAGGGTCAACGTACCGGGGCTTTCGCCGGACCTTTGCCTTGAAATTGCCCATCTCGCCTGAGAACTCAGTCAACTCACTGTAAGCCAGCACATTGATCATTGGATGCCGACCGACATCCAGCAGCTTGGGCGAGAGGATTCATATGGTACAGTCGTTGGTGGGAAAGGTCTTGTCCAACTGGGCCATCTTGCCGCCGATGCTGGGATTCTTTTCGACCAGGTGGACTTGTATTCCCATGTCGCCAAGGTCCAGGGCGGCTTGCATCCCGGCTATCCCACCGCCGATGATAAGAACTTCCTTTGGGGCCATTGTATTACCTTCCATGCACGTTCCGCTCTCAGGCTTGGTCCAATGCCTGAGCCAGGAGATCATTCATATCCTGAATCTTGAGATCCACATCCATGTCCCGCAGAGCGCAGCTCAGATGAAGTCTACACTTGGGACATGCTGTTACAAGGGTTTGCGCGCCCGCGGCAACCGCCTCGTTAAGACGGTTCTTCTGAATCTCCTTCGAGCAACTTGAACAGCTCATCCACGCGTTCGTGCCGCAGCAAAGACCGTTCTCCCGGTTGTGTTCCATTTCTTTCAACACTATTCCCGGAATGCTCCGTATGAGATCCCGAGGGGCATCCAGTATTCCCGCCTGCCTGCCCAAGCGGCACGGGTCGTGATAAGTGACTACTCCTTCGCGCTCGCGGAAACTCAGTGATTCGGACTTCACGTGATCGGCCAACAAATCGTAGAGATGGACCAGATCCAGGTCCATATTATCCACCACTTCCGGATAGTGCTCCTTGAATGTGAGATATCCTTCCGGGCACTGGAAAACCACCCGTTTGCACCCAAGGCTCTTGATGAGTTCCACGTTGGCACGGGCCAATTTGGCGAAGTTCTCGGTATCGCCGTTCCACATCAGATCATGGCCGCAACAGCGTTCGTCGTCGCTGATCACAGGCTCGATCCCAACCGCGTTCATGAGCTTCAGCACTCCCCGGGGGCCCTCCATTGCGTCCAGCTGCCAGTCGTCGCGGAACTCCACATCGAAAAAAGGCGAACACCCCACAAAATAGTAGGTGTCTCCGGTCTCGGATATGCGGCCCGCTTCCCTGGCCCAGTCGGTCTTGTTCTGTTTCACGTCCAGGGTCTGGAGCCTCATGATGGTCTGAAAAAGCTCTCTGTGAGCGGGAATTCCGCCCTTGCCCCGACGATGGGCCTCTTCTCGCAACATTCTCACGAACTGCGGATAGTCGATGTTTGAAGGGCATCTCCTGCTGCACTGCCCGCAGGACAGGCAAGACCAGACGTTCACATCCTCCAGGGGATTCTCCTCTTCGTCCATCAGGCACTTCTCCACCATCAAACGAGGAGAGAAATCAGGTGTAACCCTGGATACCGGGCAGCTGCCGGTGCAAATTCCGCAGTCCAAGCAGTAAAAGGCCTTGGTGTTGTTCACAATATCGGATAGATTCATGCAGCGGTCTCCCTTTTGGTCAGGGGATTCCTGCCCAGCTTACGGATTTCTTCCGTGAATTCCGCGACCACCGCTGCAAAACGGTTCCCTTCCGACGCGGATATCCATTCCCTGCGGAGGCGGGCTTCTTCCACGCCCAACAGTCTCATTATCTCCCGGGTCTTATCCACGACCTTTTGTGCCTTTTCATTACCATCCAGGTAATGGCATTCACCGATGTGTCAACCGGTGACAAGGACGCCGTCCGCGCCTTTCTCAAGTGCCTTGAGGATATAGGACGGCGCCAGCATGCCGGAACACATCAGCCTAATCAGACGGATGCTAGGTGGATATTGCATCCGCCCCACTCCCGCCAGATCCGCGCCCGCGTACGAGCACCAGTTGCAGGCGAATGCTATGATCTTGGGATCGAATTCCATGGTCATCTCATCTCCAAAAAATCTCAGGTTGAGGGCTGATCTTGAAATCTCCATGTGGTTGCCAAGGCTGACTTCACCACCGGTAAACCTTGACCAGGGCAAGGAATCAAGCCCTAAAAGCCTTCCGCTTCGTTCAGCGCGGCGTCGATCATGACGCCGATCTGATCGTCCTTGAAGTGGCGAATCGCGGCCGCGCCGGTGGGACATGCCACGCCGCAGGCCCCGCATCCCTTGCACGTAGCGGGATTAATCTCCGACTTGAACACTCCCGGGGCCGGCTCTTTGAGCTCCGGAGCGTTGAAAGGACATACATCCACGCAGCGGCCGCATCCCCTACACATGAACGGATCCACAGTGGACACCATTCCAGGGGCCTCAACATATCCCCGAGCCAGGATCTGTGCGCCGTGCGCTCCCGCGGCCTCGGCTTGAGCTATGGTCTCATCAAGGGGCTTGGGATAGTGGGCCAGTCCGGCCAGAAAGACCCCGTCGGTTGCGAAATCCACCGGTCTCAGCTTCATGTGGGCTTCCAGGAAGTATTCATCCTCATTGAGCGAAACTTTAAACAGCCGGGCCAGGTCCTTGTTGTCATCGTTGGGAATGACGGCCGCGGCCAGGACAAGATTGTCGGCTTCCAGGTTCATCACGCCGTCGAGCACAAGATCCTTGACGCGAACCGATATTCTGTCGGCCACTTCCACCTGGGGCGGATCTTCGGGTTCAAAGCGGACGAAGATCACTCCCATTGAGCGGGCCTTCTCATAATAGGGTTCGTTGAGGCCGTAGGTTCGGATATCCCGGTACAGGACGAAGATTTTGGCGTCGGGATTCGCTTCCTTGAGGGTGATTGCGTCCTTGACAGCGTGCGTGCAACAGACCTTGCTGCACCAAGGGCGCTCATCGCAACGGGAGCCCACACATTGAATGAAGACCGTGGTGTCGGCCTTCATCACAGCTTCTTCCCCCGACCTCATGGCCTCGCTCATCTCCAGGTGAGTCCTGATGCGGGGATCGCTTCCGTAACCGTAAACATCGGGCTTCCATTCACGCGCTCCCGTGGCAATGACGACCACGCCGTGCTCTATTTCCTGGCGCTCGCCGGCGTTCTCGGAGATCTCGGTCTTGAAATTGCCGACAAAGCCGTGAACTTCCTCTATGGTCGTATTGAAATTAACCGTAATCAGATCGTGCGAAGTGACCTTGTTCACAGTCTCTTCCACAAAGGGCTGAATGTCTTCGCCCTTGACGGTGCGGTCCAATCTCAAGGCATTGCCGCCCAACTTGTCGGAGGCCTCTACCAGGTGTACGGGAAATCCCTGGTCCGCAACGTTCAAAGCCGAAGTCATACCCGCTACGCCTCCGCCTATCACCAGGGCCGATTGAGTCATGCCCAGTTGTTGATCCTGGACCGGTTCCAGTCGCCTGGTTCGGGCAATAGCCATCCGGACCAGATCGACGGCCTTGTCGGTGGCCTTTTCCTTTTCCTTCATGTGGACCCAGGAACAGTGCTCCCTGATGTTCGCCATCTCCACCAGGTACTTGTTCAGTCCCGCTTCACGAGCGGTCTCCTGGAAGAGAGGTAGGTGGGTGCGGGGAGTGCAGGATGCCACTATCAGCCGATTCAGGTTATGCTCTTCGATGATCTGCTTGATGCGCACCAGCGTGTCCTGGGAGCACGAGAAAAGATTCTCCCCCGCAAAAGCCACTCCCGGCAGGTCCTGGATCCGTTCTACTACGCCCGGGACATCCACGGTGGCGGCAATGTTGATGCCACACCGGCATATGAATACTCCGATTCTGGGTTCCCCGCCGGCGACGTCCTTCTCCGGTGGAAGCTCCTTTTTGACAGTAAGCGTGTCGCGCTGGTCCGCGAGCAATCGTGTGGCCGCGCCCGCGGCCGCGGACGCCTCCATGACGGTCTGAGGAATATCCTTGGGCGCCTGAAATGCGCCGGCAACATAGATACCGGGCTTGGACGTCGATACAGGTTCAAAGGTCCCGGTATCGCAGAAATTATTTTCATCCAGGTCTACGTCAAGGATCCCGGAGGTCCTCAGCGTTGATTCAGAAGGCTTTATGCCCGCGGCCAGAACCACCATGTGAAAGGTTTCAGTAATCAACTGGTTGTTCTCAGCCAGATAGGTGAGGTGCAAGTCCTTTGTCACAGGATCTTCCACCACCCGACTCACCATGGACCGGATGAAACGGACACCGCCTTCATTGCGGGCCTTTTCGTAGTATTTGTCGAAGTCCTTACCATAGGCCCGAATATCCATGTAGAAGATGCTGGGCTCGATTGACGCATCGTGCTCCTTTGCAATGACCGCTTCCTTTATGGAAGCCATACAACACACGGAACTGCAATGGGGCATGCCAATCCTCGGATCCCTCGACCCGACACACTGGATCCATGCTATCTTGCGAGGATGCTCACCGTCGGACGGACGCTTCACCTCCCCTTCGAAAGGCCCGGACGCGCTGAGAATACGCTCCATCTCAAGGTTAGTCACCACATTGGGCATCCTGCCGTGTCCGAACTCCGAAACCCGGGCCAAGTCAAGAAGCTCGTACCCAGGAGAAAGGATCACCGCTCCTACCTCCAGATCGACCAGGCTGTCCTCCTGCTCGTAATCCACGGCATCCGCGGGGCAGACCTTCTTGCAAACTCCGCATTTCTTGCCCTGGAACGTTCTACAGTGTTCCGTATCTATGGTGTAGACGCTCGGGATGCCTTGGGCATAGTCCTTATAGATGGCCCTTCTTTTGTCATGGCCGAAATTGTATTCGTTGGGGAGCTTGATCGGGCATTTCTCGGCACAGGTTCCACACGAGTTACACTTTTCAGAGTCCACGTACCTTGCCTTTTGCCGGATCTTGACTCTGTAATTTCCCGCTTCTCCCTTGATTTCCTCAAGCTCACTATACGCGAGGATTTCCACGTTGGGGTTCTGGGCCAGCGTCTGCAATTTGGGAGAGAAGATGCACGCGGAACAGTCATTGGTGGGAAAGGTCTTGTCCAGCTGGGCCATGACCCCTCCGATACACGGCTTCTCCTCCAGCAGGTAAACCTTGAACCCTGATTCCGCCAGATCCAGCGATGCCTGCACGCCACCGATTCCGCCACCCACTGTCAGTATTGCGCCGATTTTGTCACTCACGATGAAACTCCGTTTGCTGGTACCCGGTGTAATTCCGAATATAGGTCAATTCCCCAATTTGTCGCCTAAAATAGTCCTTTCATCTCCAGCATCTTTTCCGCGGACACGATGTGTTTGCCGAGCCAGGACTTCACTCCCGGTTCCTCCAGTGCGAGGCCCATGAGTTCGGTCACATACAGGATAGGCATGTGATACAGTTTACCGCTCTCCTTTGAAATGTCTTCCTGCCGGGTGTCCAGATT
>Ga0190283_1000285_pt1 | contig 27362 bp, 14 predicted proteins | sample 48691801_MG_FD_161669 | JGI IMG/M metagenome (GOLD analysis project Ga0190283, IMG submission 161669) | Hydrothermal vent microbial mat bacterial communities from Southern Trench, Guaymas Basin, Mexico - 4869-18-0-1_MG | ecosystem: Environmental > Aquatic > Marine > Hydrothermal vents >...
CCAATTGAGTACAACTAATTACGGGCCGATAAACGAATTGAGTACAACTAATTACGCGGATAAACGAATTGAGTACAACTAATTACGGCCCGATAAACCAATTGAGTACAACTAATTACGCGGATAAACGAATTGAGTACAACTAATTACGGGCCGATAAACGAATTGAGTACAACTAATTACGCCGATAAACGAATTGAGTACAACTAATTACGGGCCGATAAACGAATTAAAAACGCCTTCATCAGGCGCTATTGGCAAGACGAGACGATTGAATTTGATGACAATCTTCTGATTCAAGAAGGAGCCTACACTTTTTTTGATGATCCACCCATTGTGCGTCATCAACTGATTGGGCTGTGGCAATTGACAGGCATGATATATCCGGAGACGGGGCAACGTGTTCCTTTCCAAGAGGCGATTGCACCAACCATAGAATTGATAGTTTATCAAGACGAAGGCACTTTTCAGTTCGTCAAGCACTTTGACGGGATTGACACGGTGTTTGACATTGCCACACAACAATTTTCAGGTTCAAATAAACACGCGGTGATTGAACATCGTCAGGGCCGTTGGACATTGGAAAAAGATCGTTTGACTGAACATTCTGAAAGTGATGGGAAACCAAAGAGGGTTCGCATTCTCTCAGTGAATGAAACCGAATTGATCATTGAAGAGCCACCTAAAAAGGGTATTGCGCTGCAAATGATTTATACACGACGTTCTAATTTGATGAAATGATATACTTAACACCGTTACAAACTTCGTTCTTCGTTGGGCGAGATAATCATAAGCACACTTCAGGGCACAGAGTAACACCGAGGAACACCGAGCAAAACTGATTTTTTAATTTTAATTAAAATATTTATTGGGTTATTTCTGTTTTTTTTCAAAAGCATAATGGCTCAAGGGATTTCAACTCATGGCCCTATTGAAACCTCTTTTAATTGTAGTTGACGGAGTTTTCCGTAGGCGAGTCATCCAATGCCGCCTAGTGGCTTTCCTTCAGCGAAAGAGGATATCTTTAAGACTGATGGCAGCAAATTGTGGGCCATATCGCATAATGGCTCAACGGATTTCAACTCATGGCCCTTAAAAAAACCTCTTTTAATTGTAGTTGACGGAGTTTATAGTAAGACTGTAATCGCCCACCGTCTAGTGGCTAAAGCCACTACTACAAACTATAAGTGCATGAGAGCGGAAATACCCACACCACACGGCCTAGTAGTCTGTCAACATTGTTTTTACGGGTAAAATACTCGATACAGGAGTCCAAACTTTAGTTAGTTTGGCAGTCATCCGTTTGACAGTCGTCCAAACTAACGTTTGGACGACTTTATGACGTATTTGACCCGTCAAAACAATGTTGACAGACTACCAGTGCAAGAAAGCGGAAGTCCCGGTACCACTTAGCCAACGGCTTTAGCTGTTGGCGTTGAGGTGGTATGAAAACTTCCGCTCTCCTGCACTAGTACAACTAATGACGCGGATAATCGAATTGGTAATGTATCAGGGCACTGGCTCAGTAGGCTTTAGCCTACTTTCGCTTTTAGACAACGGCTTTAGCCGTTGGCGTTGGGTGGTATCGAAACTTCCGCTTTACTGTACTAGTACTAATGGGTGCTATGAAGATTTCCGCTCTCCTGCACTAGACACCGTCATTAATCAGCTTTTTGTCATGTCTCACGCAGCGGAACACGCTCAGCCATGAAAACCAGATTTCGTATCTGTAGAAATGACAAAAGCAGCGCAATTTGTGCCGGTGCTAAGTATACTGCAAACGGCTAGAATTTGAACTAGAGATTTTCAGATAATTATTTAGTCCCCTTTAGGGGACTTTCGCTTTCAGTTGGCTGCCAAAAAATCCGATGTCTTTAAGACATCGGATTTTAAAAAAATCATCTTGATTTCACCTGCAAGCCTTTCGGCACTATCCATCTTTCCGCTAATTCAAATAACCCTTGGACTAATAAGGCTAACACTGCCGCGGGTATTGCGCCCTGTAAAATCAAACCGACATCGTCTAAACGAATCCCAGTTAAAATGGGTTGCCCATAACCACCAGCACCAATTAAAGCACCCAGAGTTGCCGTGCCAATATTGATGATAGCCGAAGTTTTTATGCCGGCAAAAATGGAGCGATAAGACAATGGCAGTTCAATCAGTCGTAAACGCGCCATTGGAGGCAATCCTAAAGCTTGGGCGGATTCTCTCAATTGGGGAGAAATATCATGTAATCCCAGATAGGTATTGCGGACGATAGGTAAGAGACTATACAAAAAGAGGGCCGCAATGGCCGGAAAATTGCCAATCCCTAACAATGGAATCATAAACACCAAGATGGCTAAGGAAGGAATGGTTTGAATCATGCCCACGATGCCCAAGATAATTTGTCCCAATCGCCTAGATTTAAACGCTAAAATCCCTAATGGAATCGACACGAGAATAGCCGCAAACAATGAAATGCTCACCAAAATGAGATGTTCAATGGTGAGTTGATACAAACGACTCCAGAGACTGTCTTCGGGAATCTCAACTTTAAGGGCCAATTTTTCCGCTAAAAAATCTGCGGCGACTTGGTTTTCAGGCACTTTATCCAATTTAGCGCGGGCATTCATTTTTGTCATCTCAGCCTCAGATATCTTGCCTTCTAATTCCTGTAAGGCTTTGATAACTTGGGGCAGACGCTCTTGTAAGTCAGCGCGATAGATGAATACCGAATAATATTTTGGAAAATGTTGCAAATCATCCTCCAAGACTTGCAAATCATAGTAAGCCACTTCACCATCAGTTGAGTAAGCGTCAACGACATCAATCGCACCCTGATTCAGCCCTTGATAAGCGAGATCATGGTGGAGTCCGCGCACATCGGTTTGTGGCAATTGATAGATTTGACGCAAACTTTGCCACCCATCGTTGCGAGCCATGAAACTTTCGCCAAATCCGAATTTGAGGAAAGGATAATGCCGCAAATCAGAGAGTTTGCGAATGCCATATTTTGCCGCGACGGCTTTTTTCATGCTTATCGCATAAGTGTTGTTAAAACCCAACGGGTTTGTCATGAGTATATTGTCTTGAAGCAGTCGCCCACGAATGTCGTCAAGCGTCTTTAGTCCACTGCCGGCAAACAGTTCTCGCGTCATGGTACCGGTGTACTCTGGATAAATGTCAATGTCACCTCTCTTAAGTGCCTTCCAAAGCACTTGAGTGCCACCCAATTCGCCTCGATGAATGGCCTTAACCCCGGCATGATTGACTAAATGGGTCATCAATTCACCCAAAATGACACTTTCTGTATGTATCTTGGAACCGATTTTAACGGTTAAATTAGTATCCGCTGCTAAAAGCGTCGTGTGTGTCATCATAAAACACACTAAAATGAACCACGAGTTTTTTTTCATCACGAGTTTCCTGTCAAAGCTTCAAGAGGACTACGTTGTGCATTAATAAATTGCGTCACAAAGGGAACTGCCGGTGTCTGAACAAGTTCAGCCAAATTACCCTGTTGAACAATCTGCCCATCACGTAATAACACGATCAGATCGCCTAAAAAGCCAGCTTCACCAATGTCATGGGTGACGATAACGACGGTTTTGCCCAAGGTTTGAAAAATATCTTTCAGATCCGTTTGCAATTCAGAACGAATCATCGGATCGAGTGCGCCAAGTGGCTCGTCAAGTAAGAGTAAATCGGGATCAAGTACCAACGCTCGCATTAAACTAACGCGCTGCCGTTGTCCACCAGACAATTGTGCCGGAAAACGACTCAACATATCTAACGGTAATTGGGTCAATTGCGCTAATTCTGTCACTCGCTTATCAATGCGATCAGTCGCCCAACCTAAATAGCCTGCCATCAACGCAATATTTTGGTAAGCCGTCAAATGAGGAAATAGTCCGCCTTCTTGAATGACATAGCCCATTTTATGTCTGAGGGCGAGTGCATTTTGTCGCGTGAGCGGCAGCCCTTCAAAAAGCACCGTGCCACCACCGTCTGGTTGAATGAGGCCATTGATTATGCGTATCAGTGTCGATTTACCAGAACCACTTTGCCCTAAAAGAATCGTCGTTTTGCCGGCCGGAATAGACAGATTGATGGATTTTAAGGCCATTATCTGTCCATAAGTTTTTGAAATGTTCTTGAGTTGTAGCATTTTGTATATATATAGTACAACGGGTTAGGAGAATAAACGAATGTTACGGTTTTCAGTGATTAAGTTGTAAGTCCCATCAGATTCTGGGATTTCGGGGGTGTGCTAAAAATCCGATTCTTTAAGACATCGGATTTTTTGTTTACCCGTGCGAAGTATAATCAGGTAGCAAAATAATCATTATACTATACACCGTCATAAACTGAAATTTTTGTCAGGAGTCCAAGATTTATCTTGGCAGGACTCCAAGATTTATCTTGGCAGCAGTCCAAGATTTATCTTGGCAGGAGTCCAAGATTTATCTTGGCAGGAGTCGACCCACTGCCATAAAGTACACAAAAAAACACCTACAAAAAGTATAACTAATGAAGCGCGACAGAGGGCAATTGAAAACATCCAAAATTTTTTATGGCCCTCAAAATCGATACTCCAAAAACCCGCCAAAAAATAGGTCAATAACCGGGGCCCACGTATCACTACTCTGCCAAACCCGCGGCGGCTGCAAAACACGGCTAGTGCAGTAAAGCGGAAATAGAAAGACCACCTTAGCCAACAGTCTAAAAGCTAAAGTAGGCTAAAGCCTACTAACGTGAGTTCGACTTATTTTTCTTGCTTGTTATATAAATTTTATATTAATCAATTGGTTGAAAATAATTACTTGATTAAAAAATATTTTTTTTACTATTAAACCCTTAACATTAATACGTTAAACCTACAAATTGTGGGCCATAGAGTGAAATGAGCCAGTAAAGCTTGTTGGTTTTTTTTTAAACTGATTGATTTAAAAGTCATTATAAATAACTATTTGATATAATTAATAATTATATAAGTCACTGATATTTAAAGTCGAACTCACGTTACTAATACCAATTCTGGATTTAAACACTTGTTATAATGTCGGTGGATCGCGTCGCTTAATTTGCCACTAGCCATTTTCAAAACCTGAAATTCAATTAAGAATTGGTATAACCCTCTTCTCTTGCAGTGCCCTGATACGTACTTAAGCTTTTAGGCTGTAAGGAAGGCAGTCGTCCAAACTAACTAATGGCCGGACTCGTTTGGCAAACTTTAGTTTGGCATGCTCCCAAATTAATGAAAAATGAAACATAGCGGTTCTTTTGGGGGCCATGTTAGCGAATTGATTCTGTTGATTTGACTGATGGCCCTATAATTAATGAAAACTGAAAAATGAAAACTGAAAACTGAATTCTAAAACATAGCGGTTCTTTTGGGGGCCATGTTGGCGAATTGATTCTGTTGATTTGACTGATGGCCCTATAATTAATGAAAACTGAAAAATGAAAACTGAAAAATGAATTCTAAAACATAGCGGTTCTTTTGGGGGCCATGTTGGCGACTAAAGCTATTCACTGTCTCGTTTTCTAGGCACCGCCCGACTCCTTTGGGTGTTGCATTTATTTGTCAGTGTGCGTATAATACGCCGCGTCTTTCGTGCCGTGCAGATTGGCACCCAGACAACAAACCATTTTTGGTTGACAGGCTTAAACGACAGCCTTATGATGCACCCTCCGCTGCCCTTGTTCCATCCAGTACAAGGGCTTTGTAAAAAGCAAAGGGCTGTTGCGGCAAATACGTGTTTGCGTGGGCGGGTTGAGAATGCACACCATTGATAGGATTTGAATAAGAAACGGGTAAGAAAAAATGCTTGCAAACACCTGAGAAAAACGGTTATAGTTGCAAAAGCGCACGAGGTATCGTGTTTTTTAGCAAGGCCTTTTGAATGATCAAGTGTTAATACGAAAAAAAGCCGCAAGGCAATTAGGCCAATAGGCTTTATTTAACGAAGTTACCGGTTGTCAACACTATTCAAATTCATGACGACTAAACACTTTTCAAGTTATTGGCGCAAGCGGATCGGATAATTTTTGTTCACTTATTTTTAATACCAGCATTGCTCTGTGGGGACTACCAAAGTTTGGACATCCCGAGTATCGGTTTTGCTACGCGCCGTTAATTGTAGCCACGCCTAGACGACTTTTAACACTGTGGAATTATATTTTCAACGAGGATTTTTATTTTGGAAAAACTTGTTTCATTGCTATTCGCATTAATGTTGTCAACTTCGAGTTTGGCAGCAGGATGGGAAGGAAAAGTCTATCAAACTCCTTTTGTAAATGATTGGGATCACGAAGTCGATTTTTCATGTCCTGATGGGATGTTTATAGTGGGGGTGTATAGTATGCACCATAATCATTACGAAGATAGGCGTTTTAAGTTTCGTTGTGTCCGTTTTCGTAATGTTTCTCAAAAAAGCTGTAAATGGACAAAATGGCTTAATAACTGGGATCGACCTGTCAACTTTACTTGTCCTGATGATGGGTTTTTAGTAGGTGTTAATAGCATACACCATAATCATTACGAAGACAGGAAGTTTAAATATCAATGTTGTGCAATGTACTCAGGTGCCAACAAGTTAATTCCTTCAAGGTGTACTCAATCAGATTATACTCAATATGATAGCGTTATAAATTTTACGGTTCCTAGGGGTAACGCTATGACGGGAGTTACCAGTCATCACCATAACCATCACGAAGATAGACAATATAGTTTCAGATTCTGTCAAGCTAAGCTAACTGGCAGACATTAGCAAGCCTCGCGAAGCGAAACCCATCTTCTATCTAAAAAAGCCCCAAGGCTTCACAGCCAAGGGGCTTTTTCTCACAACGACCCCACCCAGACTCCCTCACCATCCTCTCAAAACTCTACACATACCAACATTCTCAAATGCCTTACAATTGACCTAACAGTAAGCACTCACCTTAGACATAAGTTTTTAAATAATTTATTTTTAGGCATTTTAACCAATAGGCCCCTATCGGGGATTGATTAAAAATCAATGCTTTAGATTAGGGTTGTTGCGAAATAAAAAACTCTTGTAAAACAGAGTTGTTGCGAAATAAAAAGCTCTATAACGCAACAACTCTACTGTTTATCTACAAAAAAAAACTAAAGAAGCATTGATACTGAGCGCAAGAAACATGGCAAAAAGGAAAATATATGGCAAACACTCAAACTAAACCAATGCCGACTCATAGCTCACTCAATGAGCTAATTGAATTTTTTGACACCCATGATATGGGTGAATATTGGGATGATATGCCAGAAGTTCATTTTGAGGTCAATATAACAAGTCGGAAACACTTGATTGAAATTGATGAATAAATCCTTCCAAAAATCTCTGAAATTGCTCAATCAAGGAAAGTGTCTATCAAATGACTTATCAATGCCTAGCTGAAAGAGAAAATTTTAGAAGTACAACAAAATTATTAGCGAGCGTCGGATGGGTTTACTGTAGCAAGCGTCGGATAGCCTAAAAACGTTGTACCACCCAACGTTGTTGCCCACCTTCGTCGCATTTTGGGGCCGGCAAGAAAAACACCTTGGTGGGCTACATGTATGGATTTATCGTTTTTCTGCACTAATGCACTGATAACTGATCACTGTTCACTGATAACTGATAACTGAACACTGATCATTGAGCACTGACTTCAACTTCCACCCGCCTATTTTTCACCCACGCAGCCTTATTATTTCCTCTAACAAGCGGCCGACTCGCACCATAACCATAATAACTTATCCGGCTTCTATTAAAACCACGAACCGCTAACGCGGCAGCCACCGATTTAGCACGATTTCGTGACAATTGCCAAATCAAAGGCTTACTTTCAGTTAGCGTTTTACCTTTAAAAGGCTGACGAGCGGAATGTCCCCGGATTATGACTCGTCTAGCATCTATATTAATTAAGGCAAGCGCAATTTCTTCCAATTGCGCCTCAGAAATAAGCGTTAAATCCTCTTTACCAACCTCATAATCAATTTGGCGGAAAATCGCAACCGGTTGCAAAATCGCTTTGAGGGCCATCGAATGGCTTGCGATAGACTTATCATGACGATAACACCGATTTGCCATTTGGTAGAGATTTTGTAACCGTTTTCTGTCATAGAGCAAACTTAAACTTTTGTTACTCAATACCACATCGCCATCAACAATGCGGTACCGATTACCGCGCAACAACTCAGTGACACGCTGACGAGCGCGTCGATTGCGAGTACAAACGTTTAAATAAGCCTCAAAGCCTAAAGGCCGCTGGCCTTGTTTAGAATAAACATTACCGATACCCACCCACGCAGGGGAATAGTTAGGCCGATGAGTTAAGGCCTGTTGATAATGATAAAGGGCCTCAGTATAGTTCTTTTCCTGCGCCAAGACGGCCCCAAAATGATAATGAGCGAGTGGATGATCTGGACAAAGCGCAAGGGCCTGTTGAAGCAACTCTTTTTGTAGCTTACGATGAATGATGCTATCCAATTGAACAGTTTCACTGACACGCTGACTAGCCTCTTCGCAAGGCGTTGCAGCCCAGAGCCTAACAGAAAAGAAAAGCATAACAAAAACTTGAACTAAAATAATCGACTTAACCTTTGACATAATTTGATAACCTCTAGAAGTCCAAAGCTTGTAGTAGGCGCTGAGCGCGCCTAAGTTTGTAGTAGGCGCTGAGCGCGCCTAAGTTTATAATAGGCACTGAGCGCGCCTAAGTTTGTAATAAGCGCTTTAGTGTATGTAACAAAATAACTTGAACAAATTTTATCAATTTGATTATAATTTGCTCCACAAAAATGACCAGGTTATTTTGTGACAGGCCCTAAGGAGGGTGATATAAAAATTACCGCTAGATATTTTTATGGTTACTTGAACAATCGACTTTGAGGGCCATAAAATGCTTTCAAATTAGGTTATGGCCCTCTATCGCGCTTCATTGTCACACTTTTTATAGGTGTTTTGTTGCTGGCGCACCCCTGCACCACTGCCATTATAAGCAAAAGGCCCGTTTATAATAAGCAATTTATCGCCCACATTTCAATATAAGGAGATAAATCACCTTACCACCTATCAGTTTCCTCTAACTCATTGAATATTAAGTACAACGAATTACGGGGATAAACGAATTGCACAATAAATCGTCCTTAATAGACTCAACGTGGCTATAACTTTATTTTTTATGACGGGTTAATATATAAGGCGTATTATTAAAGCCAGGTACACTGGCTATATTAATCTCGCCCCGTTGGGGCTTGCCTGGGGCGTTGCCCCAGGCTATATTAATCTCGCCCCGTTGGGGCTAAAGCCAGGGGCGTTGCCCCAGGCTATAAGTACAGAATCATCAATTTTCTTGTACAATATCTGAATCATAATTTTCTTCTATTTTAGGATGAACAGAATAAACATAAGAGATAAAAAGGTTTTATTCTGAAAATTCTCAAATTCTGAAAATTCTGATTCAGAAGCTATATTAACATCGCCCCGTTGGGGCTTGCTTGCCAGGTAGGTACACTGGCTTTATTAATGTCGCCCCGTTGTGGCTAATAAAAATTAATGATTAATCATTAATTAACTCAGCGAGTAGTCAGTGTTTGCAGTAAGTGTTTGTAGTAAGCGTTTGTAGTAGTCCTACTACAAACTTAGGCGCTAAAGCATCTACTACTAACTTAGGCGCTAAAGCGCCTACTACTAACTTAGGCGCTAAAGCGCCTACTACAAACTTGAGCTTTTGTTAAAAATAGAAGTCTTACCCGTTGAAGGTTTAGCTTAAGCTAAAGCAAAAACATGCCTAAAACGGTAGGCTTTACACAAATAAAATCTCGCCTTTTTCTGTCATTTCTTCTCGCAATTCTTCGATATCAGTCAGTGATAACTCAGTAAGTTCAGAGATATCTAAGTTACTTGTTGTGGCATTGCGTCTTAACAATTTTCGAGCTATCTTGCGACGTTCTTCTTTTCTGATATCGTCGTGTTTCTCTTTGACCATGCGCTCGTCCATCATTTTCGTGTGAAGTTCAGGGGAAGTGTCTTCTGTTTTGAGACGCTCAAAGAGCGTCTTGATTTCTGGCGTTTTGAATTGGTGTAAATACACCCACCCCTTTAAGGTTTCGTGAATAGCCTGTATCCATTCCCGACATTCTTCTGGCATTCTGATGTCCGCATCAGGCGCTTTGGTAAAAATAAAAAACAACCGATGCTTGTGAGGAAATATCCCCTTAGCGACTTCACCGTCGATGAAATCTTTCATCTCGGTATCATGGACAAGAATGTTTTTACCGGGAACCGGTGAAAGCCTGTCGGTGAAAAAAACCAACGTATATACCGTTTTTGGGAAATGGTAGTCTCGTGAACTCTTGATGGTTTCCACAATCGCTGTCAGATGATAGTAACAGAACCGCTCAAAATTCTGTGAGTAGTTCGCATGTTGTGCCTCGACAATAGTGCGTTTCTTTTCGTCTTCGGCAAACAAGTCAAACTTGATTTTCACGTTTCCTACCGGCCGGTGAAATTCCTTTTCGGTTTCGACTTCCTTGATTTGGAGGTTGACGCCTGTAAAGGCTTTTACCATTCTTTTGAAAACATCCACATTACTGAACCCTTCCTGAAAAGCCGGTCTGCTTTCCAAAGAATGGACAGTGATTTTTTCGCGTTCAAACGATTCACTCATGATGAATCTCCTAATTAGTATTTTTTACTACATATCAATGTTTTTTTATTAATGTCAATATATTTTATATTTTTTTTTGAAATAAATAAGATTTTTTATGGAACATTCATTGCATGTATTGCCTTCAGATTTGTTTTTGAACCGACTTATAAGAATTCTAAGAATAATTTTTTGCCGGTACTGATTCTAAAACCTGCCCGTCAAAACGGTAGAAGGTTTAAAAAAGATTCCAGCAAATGCCAAGGTTATGCGCTGTCATGTTTAAAAGCAACTACAAGGATTGTATATAATAAGGGATTTTTGTTTAGAGCCTCTAATCACGTCAGTCAAGTTTTTGTTCAATCTACGCATTTGTTTTGGTAGTGAAAAAACCTGACACTCGATGATCAAGTTTTTAGCCCTGAAAACCCTAACTACAAAGATTGTTGTAGGTTTCGGCAAGCTCTTTCATAAGCATACAATCCTTGTAGTTAGCGGTTTAAATCCCTTATTATATACAATCCTTGTAAATTGATACGAATAAAATCCCTTATTATATACAATCCTTGTAAATGTAGCAGCCCCAAAGGGGCGTATTATTAAAGCCAGGGGCAACGCCCCTGGAAACTACCTAGAAAAAAATTGATAAAGGAAAACTCAAATGTCCACACGTTCCCGTCGTACCCTAACTCGCGCCATCCACCGAATTGTGCGTCAATCCGCCACAACCGGCCGCCCAGTGCCAAAATACGCCGCACCACCGGCCCTATTAAGTCTGCTATTGCTCAGTCAGCCAGCGTTAGCACAAGAGGCCCAAGTTGAGGCCCAATTTGAGAAAGTGCCAAGGCTAGAAAATCCCCTAGCCTCGCCGATCTATGTCGGAAGCAGCAGCAAGCCCACGTTTGTCGATATCGACAACGATGGCGACATGGATGCCTTTATTGGAAGCGGTGATGGCACCGTCAACTACTACGAAAATACAGGCAACGCCAGCCACCCCATCTTTGAGCGCACCGACGAGCCAAACAATCCTCTCAGTGGCGTGAAGATGCAAGAGCATAGCTACCCTACCTTGGTTGATATCGATGATGACAAAGACTTGGATGCCTTCATCGGAGGAAAAAATGCGCTAAGTTACTACGAAAACACCGGTGATGTCAATCAACCCATTTTCGAGGAGCGCACTGAGCAAAATAATCCTCTCAATGGCGTGAATCTGGGTGAGGACAATATTCCCACCTTAAGTGACATTGACAATGACGGCGATTTGGACGCGTTTATCGGCACTCGCGTGCAAGAGACTAACGATGACGGCCAACTCATCTATTATGGCATAGTCAAATACTTTGAGAATACTGGCAGTGCCAGTCAACCCGTGTTTGAAGAACGCACCGACACGGCCAATCCGTTAGGCTCAGTGAAGGTGATAAACAATAACACCACCAACAATCGCATTGAAAGTGCCCTTCCTAGCCTCGTTGACATTGATAACGACAGTGATTTGGATGCCTTCATTGGCGCAGCGGATGGCACAGTAAAGTACTATGAAAACACCGGCACAGCTGACAGCCCAAACTTTGTTCAGCGCCTCGAACCAAACACGCCTCTTCATGGCATAGATGTCGGCGATAACAGTGCCCCCACCTTCATTGACATCTACAACGACAATGATTTAGATGCCGTTATTGGGACATCAGACGGCACCATCAAGTACCATGAAAACACCGGCACTCCCAACCAGCCACAGTTTGTCGAGCGCACCAAGCTAGACAATCCCTTCGGAGGCGTGGTAGATGCTAAAGTCACCCTAACCTTGGTTGACATTGATCAGGATGGTGACATAGATGCATTCACCACCTCTGGCGGCACGATGAAATACTACCAAAACACCGGCAATGTTAATCAGCCCACCTTTGTCGAGCGCACCGCACAAGACAATCCTCTCAATAGCGTGGAAATGAAAATCAGCCCTATTTTGGTTGATATTGATACTGATGGTGATTTGGATGCCTTCTTCATCGGTGGCAAGTCGAAAAAGTCCAGTGAGGAGTATCCCGATTACACCATAAAATACTATGAAAACACCGGCACGGCCACTCGTCCAATCTTCGAGGAACGCACCGACACGGCCAATCCCTTGAGTGAGGTGGAAGTGATTACTCCCCAAGTCCGCTTCGTTGACATGGATTATGACGGCGATTTAGACTTCTTTCAGGCCTCCAATGCCAAAACGTACTATGAAAACACCGGCAGTGTTAGCCAGCCCCACTTTGCCGAACGCACCGCATCAAACCATCCCTTTATCAATATAGAGATGCAAACTCTTCCCGCAGTGGTTGACATGGATAATGACGGCAAATGGGAAGCCTTCACGGCCGCGGACGGCACGATGAAATATTACCAGTCCGAAGAAACGGACGTTGGTATGCCAAAGTTTGTTGAGCGCACGGCTGACGAAAACAATCCCTTCGCAGGTGTGAAAGTGCCCTACAACAGCACGCCCACCTTAGTGGATATGGACAACGACGGTGATTTGGATATCTTCATCACGGCCGATGATGGCACGACAACCTACTACCGCAACACCAGCCCAGTCAACCAACCGGCCTTTGTTGCTCGTCAGGGACAAAACAACCCGTTAGCGGATATCAATGTGACGCTGTCCGGTCAACCGGCCTTAGTTGACATTGATGATGACAAAGACTTAGACGCGTTTTTTGGAACATCCCAAGGCACAGTGGTTTACTATGAAAACACCGGCACCGCCAGTCAGCCCGTCTTTGTTAAACGGGGTAAAAGCCGCCAAGGGTTGGCAAACCTTGGAGATTTAGTACCGACTAATCCGCTGGCGAACGTGAAGGTAGAAGCACAGATTATGCAAACTATCTTGATTGACATTGATAACGACAAGGACTTAGATGCCTTGATTGGTACCGCAGGTGGCACAGTGACTTACTACGAAAATACAGGCACCCCCAGCCAGCCACACTTTGTGGAACCCCCCAACCCAAACAATCCGTTTGCCACGGTAAAGTTTGAGCATAGCTTCACCTTAGCTGACATAGATAATGACAATGACTTGGATATCTTTATCAGAACCATGGACAAGGTAAAGTACTACCAGAACACCGGCACAGCCACTGAACCCCGTTTTGAAGAACGCGCCGATATCAATCCGTTGGCCGAAGTGGAGGTTCAGACGATGCTTTGGAGTTTCTCAAGCAGTTTCTCGGACATCTCCTTGGTTGACATAGAGGGTGATAACGACTTAGATGCCTTTATTGAAAATCACTCCCTGAGTGGCAACTCTATTAAATACTATGAAAACACCGGCACCGCCAGCCAGCCACAGTTTGTGGAACGCGAGCCACAACAAAATCATCTGGCGAGCTGGCCCACCGCCACCTTGGTTGACATAGATCAGGATGGTGACTTAGATGCCATCCTTGGAGATGGACACTTTGTGGACTACTACGAAAACACCGGCACTATCAACCAGCCAAACTTTGTGACACCCACCGATAATCCGTTCGCGTTCATTCAGCTCACACTAACCAATCAACCCTATTTCGCCGACATTGATAACGATAGAGACTTAGATGTCTTCATTGGAACCCATAAAGGCACCGTCAACTACTATGAAAACCTCGGCACAGTCGCTCAGCCACACTTTGTCGAAAGCACCAATAATCCGCTTGCCAAGGTGAAAGTGGAATTGGAGAGCATCCCCACCTTGGTTGACATTGATCGGGACAATGACTTGGATGCGTTTATTGGCACCAAGGAAGGCACGATCAAATACTATGAAAACCTCGGCACGGCTAACCAGCCACAGTTTAAGGAGCGCGCCGACTCACAAAATCCGTTGGCCGATGTCAAGATAGACACTCTCCGTCAGCTCACCTGGGTTGATTTTGACAACGATGGCGACTCGGACGTCTTCATCATTGGCGAAACGTTTCAGGAGCAACCTGAAAACGGCCAGGAGCAGCCGGAAAACGAAGTTATTACCAGTTACCCCACTGTCCAATACTATGAAAACCAAGGAACCGGCCAGCAGCCACAGTTTGTGGAAAATACCCAACACAATCCGCTTCTAGCGCAAATCCATCCGGACTCTTTTCGCTCACTCGACTTTATGGATCTTGATCAGGACCAAGACTTAGATGCAGTCATTGGAGAAGACTACCACGTCGTGAGCTATTATGAAAACACTGGCGCTTTTAACAACGGCCAACCCGTCTTTGTCAAGCAACGCACTGAACAAGACAATGCCATCACATTTCGGGGCTACCCTACCACCTTCGCCGACATAGATAATGACGGCGATTGGGATGCTTTCGGCCCAGCGGGCGGGCTGACTTACTATGAGAACCTCAGTCTCGCTGCTAGAGCCTTACCCAATCCTTATGCCTTACCAAGAAGTGGCCTCTACAACCGTCCACGACAAGTCAGCCTGAACTGTGTTGACTGCGAACAAATTTACTACACCTTAGACGGCACCACGCGGCCGACTTCCGCCATCGAATACACGGCCCCGATTCCAATCACGGCCAACACCGCCCTCAACTTTGTTGCCGTTGACGCGCAAGGTCATCTCAGCAAAATCCAAACAGAATTCTATCATATTGATACCACGTTACCTGAAGTCAAGATCACATCACCAGCCACCCTTCGCAGCTTTGCAACCCTGCCATTGATCGAAGGCACGGCTTTTGATGATCTAGAAAAAGGGGTTGGACTGGATCGCGTTGAACTGCAAATCAACAATGGCCCGTTATATATAAGTCAGGATAGCGAAACGCCCTTTACCAGTTCACTCACATGGCTCCCTTTGAAACAAACCTCAGACTCCTCAAAGGTTTTTCGGCAAACCGCCGAGGTTTTTCGTTTCAGCAGCACTGACAGCTGGTATTATGACTTCAAGGATCGGCCATTTCCAACCGGCACTTACACCATCACGGCCCGTGCGTTTGACAAAGCCGGCAACCTGTCAGAAGAAGACACCATCACGGTAACTCTTGGCGAACCGGCCCAAACCGAGTTAGTTATCAAGCTGAACAACCATGCCATATTAACTAGCGACACCCTGAGTGTCACTGGCAAACTCAACCGCTTACCAGAAAGTGACCAAACGCTTCCTGCCGATTTGCCCATTGAACTCATCATCACCGCGCCAGATGGCACACAGAGAATTGAAACCACCACCACTCATAGTCATACTGGTCAATACCAATTTAACTTATCTAGCTTCACGCAACCCGGTAGATACCGCTTTCAAACCACCTTTGCTGGCGCACCCTTGCTGCTGGCACCGGCCGAATCAACTCAACAATCGGCCTTAGTAGGAGACTCAGCCCATCAACTACAGAACCAACCCCCCAACCCATTCAACTTGCGCTATCCAACAGACGGCATCTCAACCAGAACCGCGTTGCGATTTGATTGGGAAAGTACCACTGATCCAGATAACGACGTGGTCACCTATACGCTATTGATTGCCACCGACACAGAAAAGTTTGACAATTCAGTGGTTTACCAACAAGAACAACGGCGGATTCCGCTCACTTCTATTGACGACACCACCGTCATCAACGAAGGACAAACCGATGGAACCCTCAAAGACTTAACCACCTACTACTGGAAAGTAGAAGCCATCGACAACTTTGGCGCCAAAACCACTAGCCCCGTCTTCTCCTTTCATACCAACAACCTTGAAAATGGCGGAGATAATCCCATTAACAACCACTGTGACAGCACGTTGGAGAACAATAACCACTGCGCGACTGCTTCCACCGACATACAAAGGCTACACCTTCCGGCCATCAATGCGCTGGAACTGGGATGGTACCAAGCCGATTTACAACAAACGGCCGAAAACCACTTTACGGTATCCGTTATGGAACCCATCCCAGCGGTTCAACGGCCCACCGACAATGAGGCCCTCTACTACCCAGCGACTGGAGAACTCTTGATAAGAACACTCGAAGTGGAAATAGAAGGTCTCAAGAAAACTTATCGAGCCACCCTGCGACTGATACCCAACACTGAGCCATTACAGTTTCAACTCATTCTTGAAAACATTATACCTTTATGAGACGGGTTGGTGGAGACGCGCGGCGGAATGGCCCACAAACAATAACTACAAGGATTAGCTCCGCTGAACTTCGTTTCGTTATAATAACGGATTTTTAAAAGCAACTACAAGGATTCGTTATAATAACGGATTTTTAAAAGCAACTACAAGGATTCGTTATAATAACGGATTTTTAATCGTTGTGCTTAAAGCATAAAATCAAATCTCCATCAATGAGCTATTGGCTTGTCATTGCTGTATTTAAAAAAAGTTGACTGACGTAATTTTTAGCGATACGAATAAAATCCCTTATTATATACAATCCTTGTAAATTGATACGAATAAAATCCCTTATTATATACAATCCTTGTAAATTGTGGGCCAAGTTGTAGAATTGATAGGTTTTGTGAATGGCCCACAAACAATAACTACAAGGATTAGCAAAGCTCTGTTCTCAAAAGTGATTTCTCACCGAGGTGGGCGATAAATCGCCTACTACAAACAAGTTACCATTCAAAAATATTGTCAATGGGTAAGTGAATATCCATGCGCCCATCAATAATATCGGGAGCCTCTGTACCAAAAGTCTTAAAATCATTCGGTGCTGAATAAACCGTTATGGATTCTGTCGCCGGTACCACTAACCAACATGACTTAACACCCAGCGCAAAAAAGGCATCAAATTTGGCGATAATCTCACTAATGGTTTGTTTTGGTGAGAGGATTTCAATAACGAGCGAAGGCATCTGCGACATTTTCAGGATATCACGTCCCTTTTCAGTCGGACGTGATGAGTTTTCTTTGTGATAAATACTTATGTCTGGTATTAGCTCATCTTTAGCCTTGAGACCAAATTGGCTCAAATCTATCTGGCTCGCGTCTAAACTTAGCTCAACCATCGTTCTGAACCGTTTGTCACTAGATAGCAAAGCTGTTAGCTGTGATTGAGCCAGGCTGTGATTGAATGATCCAATTTTGTGCCTCTCTTCTTTAAACTCTCTCATTTCGGGCATATCTTCGCTTTCTACTGAAAAATTGTTCGTCAATTCATCGACTTCTAACACCTTATGATCCTCCTTTTATACTCAAGATAGGAACAAATTGGACTTGTTGAGAAACCAAAATAATTTCCAAGGGCGTTGCCCTTTGCTTTAATTGAATTAATAATACGCCCCTTCCTTGCTCGTAGAGGTTAATTCTTAAAAGTGGGCCAAGTTGCCGAATTGATAGACATTTTTTTGTGAATGGCCCACAAACACAATAACTACAAGGATTAGCTCCGCTGAACTTCGTTTCGTTATAATAACGGATTTTTAAGCTCCCTTATTATATACAATCCTTGTAGATTGTTGACTGAGGTCATTTGAAGCTTAACGAATAAAATCCCTTATTATATACAATCCTTGTAAATGTTGTGTTTAAAAGTGGGCCAAGTTGCCGAATTGATAGACATTTTTTTGTGAATGGCCCACAAACACAATAACTACAAGGATTAGTTATAATAAAGGATTTTTAAAAGCAATCATCTATTTTGTCTGTCCGGAGTCCAAGATTTATCTTGTCTGTCCGGAGTCCAAGATTTATCTTGGACAAGGATTAGCTTCGCTCCTTGTAATTGTTGTGTTTAAAAGTCTGTCCGGAGTCCAAGATTTATCTTGGACGTCTATTTTTATGACCCTTATTATATACAATCCTTGTAAATTGATACGAATAAAATCCCTTATTATATACAATCCTTGTAAATGTTGTGTTTAAAAGTGGGCCAGGTTGCCGAACATGCGAGATAGTATTGCCAAAAAATATGACTCTGCTATGATAACGATTATTCCCTTGCGACAGGGCCTTGGAAAATAATTGACACGATTGGGAAGGCTTTGATTATGAAACAAATACTGACGTTTTTTGTCATCGGACTGCTTATCAATGGTTGTCAAACTGGGACACCGAAAAGCACTGATCCACAACGTGGCAAACCTATTCGTCCTAATAAGCCAACGACAACATTTTCTAGGCAACCACTGGCTTTAGTGATAGGCAACGAGCGATACGAACATAACCCATTGAATAACCCCGTGAATGATGCCACCGACATGGCGCATCTGCTAAAAAAAATCGGCTTTAAAGTTACCCTTAAAACAGATTTAAAGCAACGCGCTATGGATAAAGCCATCCATGAATTTGGTAAGCGTTTATCAAAAAACCGAGGAATTGGGCTATTTTATTATGCTGGGCATGGCGCACAGGTGATGGGGCAAAATTATCTGCTCCCAATTGATAATAACCGGATTCAGGATGAAACCGATTTGGAATACCATGCCGTTTATGCGGATAAAATCTTGAAAAGAATGGAAGATGCGAAAACGACTTTGAATATTATTATCCTAGATGCTTGCCGTAATAATCCCTATCGTGGTGCTGCGCGTAGTATGGGACGTGGTTTAGCACGAATGCAGTCTACCAGCGATTCCAGCGGCTCAATTATTGCTTTTGCGACTTCGACGGGAGGAACATCTTCTGATACGAGCAGAAACGGACGTAACGGTTTATATACTTCGCATTTGCTTAAAGCGTTAGAAAACGCCTACCAAACGCATCAACGCCTAGACGATATGTTTATGCAGGTACGCAATGCCGTGAAGCAGGAAAGTCGTCGGAAAAGGCAAGTGCCTTGGTATTCCGCCTCATTGAGCAAACCGTTTTGTTTTAGGGGCTGTAAAACCGTGGTGACGACTGTCGATAAGCCTCCGGTGGAGGCACCAATACCACCGACTTCGCCAGAATCTATGTCCTATCTGTCAGTAACCACAACATCGAGAAAAACCTCACCGCCGGAACCGGGCACCCTTTTTCGTGATCGTTTACAAGAAGGGGGTGAGGGCCCAGAAATGGTATGGATTCCCGCGGGGAGATTTAAAATGGGGAATATTCGGGGCAGTGGTGAGAGCGATGAGTTGCCGGTGCATGAAGTCTCGGTGGCTCATTTTGCCATGAGCCGCTATGAAATCACGTTTGCCGAATATGACCGTTTTGCACAAGCCACCCGTCGAGAAAAACCCGATGATAAGGGGTGGGGGCGCGACAATCGCCCAGTGATAAATGTTACTTGGCATGATGCCATAGCATACACACAATGGTTAAGTCAACAAACGGGACAACAATATCGCTTGCCCACTGAAGCCGAGTGGGAATATGCCGCTCGGGCTGGTACACAAACGATCTATTGGTGGGGTAACTCAATTGGCGCTAAGCGGGCAAACTGTGATGGGTGTGGGAGTCAATGGGATGGTCAAAAAACCGCCCCGGTGGGTTCTTTTGCCGCCAACGCGTTTAAATTGTACGACACCTCTGGCAATGTTGGAGAGTGGGCTTGTTCCGAATACGAAGAAAAATATACTGGCAAGGAGCAACGTTGTGTGAACAATGCCAACAGTCTTGTCCAACGGGGCGGTTCATGGCTCGACTTTTCGCCAAGGGTGCGTTCCGCGTTTCGTGATAGTCGAAAACCGACTAAGCGACTGGAATTTGTTGGTTTTCGGATTGTTAGACAAGTTGAGAAATGAGAAGCCCAGAAATCCGATTTTTCAAAAAAATCGGATTTCTTGAGGATTTCTTGAGCCTAATCAATTGATTCAATCTCCACCCGCCGATTTTGTGCCCATACGGCTTTTGAATTACCCTTATCCAATGGCTTACTCGAACCATATCCCCGTGTCTGAATACGCTTTGCTGGGAGGCCTCGTGCTACCAATTCCCTTTTCACCGCATCCGCCCGCTGTTGAGATAATTTTAAATTGAGGCGATCATTTTCAGCTTGGCTAGTGACTCCTTGGAACTGTTGACTGTCCGTGTGTCCATGTACTTTGATTACGTTTGGTATCGTCTTAAACGCGGCCGCCAGATTTTTGACTTGCAGTGTTGCAGATGTTGTTAGCTCCGCTGAGCCGGAGTGAAACGTCACATTACGAAAGGTTCCTTTCGCGGTGCCTGAAGCACGCAAACCACACTCGGATATCATGCGATTAATTTTCTTCCGTCGCTGTTTGTCATACAGCAATAGCAAACTTTCCTTGTTAAGAATTTGGCCTTCTTCAGTGACGGCATAACGGTTCTCTTTCAAAAGCGCTTTAACCCGTTGTTTTGAATCATTATCCGTTTGACAGGCCTGTAGATGGGCTTGCAAACTGAGGGGAAATTGGCCCTGCTTGTAATAAGTTTCGCCTAAACCATACCAAGCTTGGGAAAAATGAGGCTTGGTTTGGACTGCTTGCTTATAGTGTACAATCGCTTGCTCATAGTTGCCTTCATCTTCCAAAATAGCTGCTAAGTTGTTATGTGCTTCGGCATGGTTGGGACAGGATTGCAACGCGTTGTTTAATAAGAGCTTTTCTTCGTGGGTACGGCCTTGGCTACCATAGTCATAAGATTGACTGACTAACTGTGTGGCAGAGTCACAGCCTTGAGACGCCACGACGGGTAGAGAACGTTGTTTTGATTGCAGAGTGTGGCTTTGATTGCCAGAATGAGGAGATTGAGTCACTAACGGGGTAGTCGAATTACACCCTTGGGAAACAAGCACAGCTAGAGATAAAACAACTAATGCGCTTAACCAAAAAGCGCGTTGATATGTTGTATATCGGATTGACATGAAAAGAATATCCTCTTAATTGCGACTTAAAAAGCGGATTTTTTATAAAAAAAGAAGGGAACAAATTGGACTTTTTTAGAAACCTTTCATAACTTAAGTAACTACCGAAAAGCCCCAACGGGGCGAGATTAATATAGCCTGGGGCAACGCCCCAGGAAACCGAAAAGCCCCAACGGGGCGAGATTAATATAGCCTGGGGCAACGCCCCAGGAAACCGAAAAGCCCCAACGGGGCGAGATTAATATAGCCTAGGGCAACGCCCCAGGAAACCGAAAAGCCCCAACGGGGCGAGATTAATATAGCCTGGGGCAACGCCCCAGGTTTTAGCCCCAACGGGGCGAGATTAATATAGCCTGGGGCAACGCCCCAGGAAACCGAAAAGCCCCAACGGGGCGAGATTAATATAGCCTAGGGCAACGCCCCAGGAAACCGAAAAGCCCCAACGGGGCGAGATTAATATAGCCTGGGGCAACGCCCCAGGTTTTAGCCCCAACGGGGCGAGATTAATATAGCCTGGGGCAACGCCCCAGGTTTTAGCCCCAACGGGGCGAGATTAATATAGCCTAGGGCAACGCCCCAGGAAACCGAAAAGCCCCAACGGGGCGAGATTAATATAGCCTGGGGCAACGCCCCAGGTTTTAGCCCCAACAGGGCGAGATTAATATAGCCTGGGGCAACGCCCCTGGAAACCGAAAAGCCCCAACGGGGCGACATTAATATAGCCAGGGGCAACGCCCCTGGAGGAAAACCCTTATTTTCGGACAAATCTATATATCAACCTACTTCTTCGCCAACACCAAATCAAGAACGTCATCCAAACCCTCAATACTGATCGTCGGTTTCTGGGCGCCTTCGGTGAGTTTGAGTACCGTTTCGCGGACATAACGTTGAAGCAAGGCAATATCGACGATGCCTTTATCGTCAGCCGCTTTACCACTGAGGCCTTCTATCAATGCCTCAGTAAATACCCCATTTTCTAAGCTATCTTTTTCCTGAGACACATCGGCCCCCGAACTAGAAGCTAAGATAACCACATTGTGCAGATTGGCTTCTCCTAAGAACTGGTGAGGATCCGCCTTTGCGCGTTCCTGCCAATCAGTATTGCCCTTGATATTGCCCGCATGGCAAGTATCAGCCAACAGCAACACATGGGCATCGATATCGCCAAGTGCCTTAAAGGTTTCCCAAGACACGCCGGTGGTTTCTAATTGCTCTGGATGAGCATCATACGTGAGAAAATGATAACCTTGCCTCGTATTCATGCCATGTCCTGAAATGAACAGAATAGCAATATCTCCGGGCTTGGCGCGTTTAAAGAAAGTCTTGACAACGTGATTGAGGTTACTACGTGTGGCTTGTTGGTTTGTCAGGAGTTTTGTAACCACATTTCGATAAGCCTTGCCCTGCTGCTGTTTGAGTATCGTTTCCAAGTCTTTCACGTCTTTAGCAGGATATTTCAATTGGAGCGCCGGTTGGCGATATTGGGCCACACCGATGCCTAAATAATACAAATCCGGCTGCGGTTTGATCACATTCTTACGCACCACCACCAACGGATATTTAGTCCGTTGCACTGTTCCCGCCTGGCTTCGGACTTGTGCATGAATCCAGTTATGGCCAATTCGCAACGGAATTTGCTGGGTGTAACTGTTGACATGTGTACCGCCCGTGGGACGACGCACTTTTTTACCTTTTTCAGTCCCAACGGCACGTTTTTTCACCGGGCGTTGGTTAACAGTGAAGCTGACGGCTTCCGCACTGCTGGCCAGGTTTTCAGTTTGGACGACGACTTTGACACTCCCATGATCCGTTTGATACTCCTTTGGAGGAAGCGCCGGCTCAACAAACCAGATTTGGGACGGTTGGATGGTGGCAAGTTGTATCGGTTGTGCGCCTAACTCTTTCATCGCAACTAGGCTATCGCCTTTATTTAAGGCCAATTTAACGATGTCAGGGCGACGTAAAAGACGTTCTTCATACTGATCAAGACGAAAAACTCGGCTGTCGATGCTGACTTTTAGATATTTGGCCCCGTTTTGAGAAGCCGTGTAGTAGCCTTCGGGGGTAATCGCTATCCATTCGTCGTTTTTGGCAGAGGCGAAGAATTTGACAATTTCTCGGCCCGTATAAACGTTCCAAAGACTGACGCTCTCCTCTAGTGGAACATCAAAAGAGGCGATTTTGATACTGTTTGCGGCCTCTTCAGCAGAAGGCTTAAAATTGCCAAAACGCAAAAATTCAGGCGAAACGAACGGTATTATGTCATGTTCGCGTCCTTGGCTTTTAATGAACAGCACATCAAAAGCTTTCGCGGCAGTTATGAGGTAGGTTTCCCTTAATATTTTCTCAACAATATTCCTATCTACAAACTTGACGTTTGCGCCCATAATTGTGGCTAGCCCGATCGAACTGGGTAAATTAACGATTTGTATCAATGCTGTCCTGCCAACAGCAGTAGATGTCAACTCTGTTTTTCCACAGGGTGAATATTTTTCATGTTTTTCAGTTGCAAAACACAAAGAGAATAAAACGCCGTTATCACCGCTTGGTATTTCTTCAAACCAAGGCTGCACGTAGTCGAAATTTTTAGCGACATAAATCACTTCCTGCGAATCGTTTGTACGCCTTAATTGACTACTGCTGATTTTTTTTATTGTCCACCGATTGTTGATATTTTCAACCACAGCACTGTAACCATCAACAAAGCTATCTTGGCGAATATATCCCACGTTTACAAACTTACCATCTTTATACTAAACTCGTTTTGGTCGATTCGTTGCACAGGCTCCCAGCACCATCACGAGCGCGAACACGGTAATCCTTCTAATAATTACCGAGAACCGATTGACAAATGTTTTGTTCATCATTTCTCCTTTGCTACATCCAAAAAATGCTTAGAGTGAATTTCCGTCTGCAAAATAGATACCTATGTCATATCGTTATGCACCCTTCCTCAATGGGGGGAACATGGTTTCTCGTTCCCACCCACTAAATAAAGTGGGAATGCCTCTGTGACGCGCCAGCATCACGAAAAACCCAGACACTGGCGCATCGATAATCCGTTCCCACGCCGGGAAGCGGTGATAACGATAAATATCCGGCTTCTGGAACAGACAACCTTAAAAGCGCTTGGTTTTCTTAAGTTGTTTTACATCACCGGCAAAACTGATGATTTCTTCACGAGAAATCAGCTGATGAAGTTTTTCCATTGCCTTGGCAAAAAAATCATTGATTGTCTCCACTAACACCTTATCTGCATTAGTGAACAAATCTGGAGGGGTAGATGAAAAAGTACCGATTTTACCACTCTTAGTTAGAGACTGATGTTTATAGGTTTTAGAAATACCAAAGTTAGACAAATTGATACGACGATTCAACATTGCTTGTCCAGTAAGGGGCTCGATAAGCTTGTAAGTCAACTCGCCCGTAATTTGGATTTGTCCCTCTGTGCTACAGAACTTCAGAGAACACTCTTGCTGGGTTGGCTTAGCATCGAAATAGAGCTTGATACTTGGAACGCTCGCAAGGTAAATGGTTTTTTTATCCACGTAAGTGATATCATCAAAAGTGGCGTAAGGCCCTTTTGTTCTAAAGCCCTTTCTGGAAAAAAGTTCTTGCAAAGACTCCTTCATCGCATCAACTAGACGGGCTTTATAATTTCCCTGAAACTCTCTGGCGAAATTATAATCCTGCCGCAGTTCCTCTTTCTGCTTCATTCTTGCCTGCTGAACATGAGCCGGATCAAGACTCTGTTCTGTTTGCAGGTCAGCAAACTCCGGTTTCACAATAGCTATAACGTATTGTGTCTGTTGCTGTTGTTCAGGTAATTCATACTCTAAATCAAGTTGGCCCACCTGCCTCTTTACCGAAATTGGGTGTAGTGTACATGACACGACAAATGTCACAAGCAAAAACAGGCCTAAGAATCCAGTGGTAGTAAAGGGAGGGCGTGGAAATAATCTACCCATCGAAAAACTCGAAACCCCAAGTTTTCTTAAGAAACTTGGACTAGATTCAGTCTGTGTGGGTAGTTTATTTAAACGCAACGCCCTAAATCTTCTATTCATGTTTAGCCTCTTTAGGTTAGTTGAATAAGTAGATAAGTACATTGGCACAAATTCACGAACATCGAGTTTCTTTGAAATCAGCTAATTTCATTCAAATGCCAGAGAAAATATGCCAAGGGACTTACCGTTTAATAACGTACTGAAAACGTTGAAAATTTTCAGGGTTATTTATTCATAGACGTGGCTTTGAAAAAAATGTGAGGCTCAATTAACTCAAAACTCAATCAAATCACGCTGACATCAATATTAGACGTAACCGAGAAAAAAATGTGAGGTTGAGTCTTTGGAAAACACCTCCTCGTAAAGCTAAACATCGGATGTGTTAATAACCATTGACGAATTAGACGCGGCTTTGAAAAAAATGTGAGGCTCAATGAACTCAAAACTCAATCAAATCACGCTGACATCAATATTAGACGTAACCGAGAAAAAAATGTGAGGTTGAGTTTCTGGAAAACACATCCTCGTAAAGCTAAACATCGGATGTGTTAATAACCATTGACGACTAGACGCGGCTTTGAAAAAAATGTGAGGCTCAATGAACTCAAAACTCAATCAAATCACGCTGACATCAATATTAGACGTAACCGAGAAAAAAATGTGAGGTTGAGTCTTTGAAAAACACATCCGATGTTTGCTAAACATCGGAGGTGTTAATAACCATTGAGGAATTAGACGCGGCTTTGAAAAAAATGTGAGGCTCAATGAGCTCAAAACTCAATCAAATCACGCTGACATCAATATTAGACGTAACCGAGAAAAAAATGTGAGGTTGAGTCTGGGAAAAATTTTCCCAGTTATTGACTCTTAGACGCGGCTTTGAAAAAAATGTGAGGTTCAATGAATTCAAAACTCAATCAAATCACGCTGACATAAATATTAGACGTAACCGAGAAAAAAATGTGAGGTTGAGTCTTTGGAAAACACATCGGATGTTTGCTAAACATCGGATGTGTTAATAACAAAAAAATGTGTCAAGCCGTCAGACTTTTTTTCATTTCAAAACGATTATTTCCTTGATAGAAATTTGCCCGGGGCTTATCAAACGATAACTACAAGGATTCGTTATAATAAAGGATTTTTAATCGTTGGGTTTAAAAGTGGGCCAGATTGTCGAATTGATAAAAAGGTTTTATTTATTCTGAAAATTCTCAAATTCTGAAAATTCTGATTCAGATATTCTGAAAATTCTCAAATTCTGAAAATTCTGATTCATCGTTGTGTTTAAAAGTGGGCCAAGTTGCCGAATTGATAGACCTTTTTTTGTGAATGGCCCACAAACACAATAACTACAAGGATTAGCTCCGCTGAACTTCGTTTCGTTATAATAACGGATTTTTAATTTTCAGATAAACGCCCTCATCGTGATTAGTACCTTCAATCACCATTGCACCTAAAACCAGTTGGATTGTTAGCCCCGGCAACGAGACCTGACGGCGATGAGAATAAGTGATAAAAAGTGTGCCTCCCCGTTTCACGTCACCTTCAAAAGCACTACGATGACTAACAATGGCACCCGGAAATAAATGGCTTGTGATCAAATATCGGTTTCTATAAATAATCTCTTCGGCCGAATCTGTCAAATTGGCGGTGTAAATTTTGGGTGCAATTTTGCGAAGATATCCGCCTTGGAGTTGCTTATAAATTTTTTTGGATTCTTGATTGTCTCTTGAACCAAAAAGGATTTCGGATGAAAATTGTGTCATAACAGCCATCAAACGTGATTTTATTACAAATTTTATAGCATAATAGGAAAAAATGGGAATATTTTATAGCATAAAGTTTTAGTTTGAATAATTTTATCTCATAAGCCAAAAGCCAGGGGCGTTGCCCTCAATGCCATTAAGTTAAGAAATAAACGAGAAAGAGCCAACGGCTATTCAGGCTAAAGTTTCGCTCCGCGAAACTTTAGCCTTTCAGGCTAAAGTTTTTC